>Ga0102929_1002310_pt1 | contig 11328 bp, 8 predicted proteins | sample SalPonR1_B_D2_MG_FD_78510 | JGI IMG/M metagenome (GOLD analysis project Ga0102929, IMG submission 78510) | Salt pond soil microbial communities from South San Francisco under conditions of wetland restoration - Salt Pond MetaG R1_B_D2_MG | ecosystem: Environmental > Aquatic > Marine > Intertidal... | reverse complement strand
TGAAATTAAATCTAAATCCTGATTTGAAACCTGTGATTCTTTATAAATTCGTCCAAATTCTCTAAGGGTTCTATGCTTACTTAATTTTGACACAATTATTCGTATATTTTGGTGAAATTTTCTTTGGTAAATGCTCCGCTAATTAATTTAGGATTGATTTCATAGGCAATTTTTTCTTCCAGTTCATCAACATTTTCTCCAAAAAGATTTTGATCGGTAAATTCCTTATTTTCTAAAATAAATGGATTTACTTGATCGCCGTTTTTAATTTTATTATCTCCAAGTACTAATCTTATTTTATGCCAGTCGTCATAGAAATATTCCTGTAGTAAAGGAATTATTTTATTGCAAAACACTTCACACAATTCATTCTTATTCTTAACATCCATGAAATAAGCATGTCCGATGGTATGATCACGATCTATCAAAAATTCAATGCGTTGATTCATTGATTTTAATAATTTTTGTAAGTCTATTCCATCTTCAGTCGTTTCTAGTATTTCTGGTAATGGCATCATCTCCTTAAACGAAAAACGCCTGCGCAAAGCAGTATCAATTAACGCGATACTTCTATCGGCAGTATTCATGGTTCCAATGATATACAAATTGGATGGAACACCGAATGTTTCTTTTGAATAAGGTAATATTGTTATTAATCGCTCAAAATTTCCAATCCGCTTATCCTTCTCAATTAAAGTAATTAACTCACCAAAAATATTTGCAATATTTCCTCTGTTTATTTCATCAATGATTAATACATATTTTTTAGCATTTAAATTTATTTTTGAAAAATCGCTTTCGGCTAAAAATTTATTCCAGGACTGACTTTTAACAGTTTCATTAATGATATAATCTGATTCTTTAACTTTTTTTGCATAAATATTTTGCTGATATTCTTTTAACTTTTTAAAAAGAGCTGCATACGATGATGTAAAATAAGGTATTCCTATTTCTTGTAAATTTTTTACCTTTTCAATTTCATTAACATCATCATAATGTTCAAACATCAATTGTAAAGGTTTTTTATGGCGTATAAATGCCCGCCAAGATCTGTTATCAGTAGATAATGCTTCTATATTAATTGAATTTTCATTAACACCCGTTATTTTCATAGGGTTTTTCTTCACTAGCGTTTCAAATTCAATAGCACCCTTTTCTTCTAATTCAGTTTCTAAATAATCAATGAAGCTCTTGTATAAATTTTCGAACTCAATTATTTTTCCTACACTTTTGTTATCATCATTGATCAGCTCGTAACCAGCCTTTAAACATATTCTTTTAAACACACCATCTTCAATATCATATTTCAAATACTGATCATCTTTATCAGGTTTTAATGGTTTAATCCCTTCAACAAAATCCTCATAACTAAAAGCTTGATGAAAAGTAATAAATTCCACTTGTCCTTCTTTAATCAATTCATCAAATCGGTTTTTTATTGCGCTACGATCTTCAAAATAATTTTCAATATTTTCAACAGGAATATCATCAATAATTGAAATAGCATGATTAATTGTATTAAAGGTTTTTCCGGTTCCGGGAGGGCCGTAAAGTATAGTATTTAATGGTAGCATATGATTGGGTTTATCAGTATTTATAGTATCTTCAGATATAAGGTCCGCGGCATCTTCATTTTCGTCATCGGATTTCAATTTTGTCATTTTTACCAGGGTTGTATACAAAATATCTTGTGCCAGTATTTTATTATTTGGATCGGAATAAGCATATTCTGTTAAATTTTGTTCTTTCAACTTCAACAATTCATTATGATGTATGATGTGATTATTAATAAAATCATCAATTAATTCATAATAATGATAAATCTTTTCCCCTGCTGGCTTATTTTTAATCCCTAAACCTTTACATAGCCTGGAATAAAAACTATCCATGTAAAAAGTGTACTTTTCGGGATACCTAAAAGTTAGTAAAGTGGCAACGGTTCGTTCATCATGAAAACAATTTTTTCCATGATCCGGCAAGCTAAAATAGATTTTTTCAAACTCTTTCTGATACCTGGGAATTCTATCTTCCAAAGGGATGGATTCATCATAAAGATATTGTAACAGCTTTTCATATCTATCTGGTGCATCGTTCAAAACATGCTTCAAAATATTTATGTTAATAGGATATATGAGTTGATGAAATTGTGAAATATCAAATAAATCAGGAATTCCAATTTCTCCCTGAACATATTTCTTCCAGTTTTTCTGAAATTGATTTATTCTTTTCCATTTGAATAACTCGTTGGAAGTTATATTTTTCTTATTTAAATCTAAATATATATTGATTAACACCTGATAGCTAAAAGGGAAATAGGTGACTGTAAGTGTTGAATTACTTTTGATTCTAAACTCAATATATCCGGGCAGCTTATTTTTTACAGACTTTTTTTCGGAAATCTTTTTCTTTAGGCTATTAAAAATAGCATTGTCCGTATAATTTACTACTTCTCCTGTCCATACTTTCAAATAACCATTATAATCCTGTCTTTCTCCAATATTTTTTATTTCTTCAACATTAAATTGTAATTTTTTTTCATTTTCAGGATCTAATTGAGCTAAAATTTCTTTTAATTGTTTATCCCAAAATTCATCATAAATACTCATAAAATATTTTTTTTAGCTTTTTTCAATTAAAAATATCAATCTTATAATTTTCTATTTTAGCAATACAAACTTACCCCACATCCGACTTCTGATCTCCAAATTGCTCTAATATCTTAAATATTTTATCTGCTTGCTCATCGTTAAACACCCCTGCAATTCCCATGCTGTGATGATTAATAAATGGTTTGTCAAACAGTTTGCTTGGATCTATTTTTCCTTGTTTGGTCAGGAATTGTTTGATCATATTTAAAAACTTTATTTGCTTAGAATCGAGTTGATAATCGTTTATGAATTTTGCAAAAGCCTGATTCACTTTTTCCTCACTTAACCCGGTTAAACCGATAATGAAATTCACTAAATCAAGTTTTCTACCCAATTCTTTTTCCAGGTCTTCTTTTTGAATTTTACCGTTTAAGAGAAATTTTTCCAGCGATCTTAATTCCTCCTCAGTAATTTGCTCACCATTGCGAATCCGGTTGATGGTAACATTTTGTTTGTTCTCATTAATGATTTCTTCTAAACGAAGTCTGTTTGTTTCGAAGGGTGACTGATATTCATCCTTTGGGGGATCTTCAACCATATCTTTATTAACCACTTTAGATTCATATAGTTCGTCTTCAAAATCGGTTGTTACATAGGTTTGATCTTCAGAATCTATGTATTTGATTAAATCTCGTAATCCGGCTCGTATTTTTTCCAGATGGGCAATGCCATCTACTTTCCAAAATTCTTCATGCAACGGTTCCTTAATAAGACTTTCACTAGCCTTAATTGCAGGAATTGATGTCTTCTGCAGTAACTTTTTAGATAGAAGATATACATTTCTTATGCCCGGAATAAACTTTTTGATAAAAATCTCAGCATCGGGAGTTTCTAATCGATTGATCATTAATGAATAAATCAATTTATCATAGAAGCGCGCCAGATCTGATTCTCCTTTTTGCGGTTTAATTAACGGAGCCAAATGCTCTTCGATTTCATGAATTTCACTTTCTGATAAGTGGTTCCATAATTCCCGGTTGTCATCGCCATACTTTAAAACTTTCTCTATTTTCATTCGCACATTAAAACGCTTTCGATCAAGATTGGCAATTTCGTTGTACAGATTATCGAGCAACTCTGTCCTAAAGGTTTGCAGTTCCTTTTTTTCTTTAAAAGCTGGTTGCTTAAGGTATTGGGCTAACTGTAACTTTAAACCAAAAACAATTTCGGAAAGACTTCTCTGTGTCGTATCCGACTCAGCACCTTCCGGATTTTCATCGAAGAATTCAAAGTTACCAAACAGGTCGAAAATATAGAACTTCTTTTTATGGTTTCCTTTACCAAAAAGATCGGGACGCAAACGTGAACCCCGGCCAATCATCTGCCAGAATTTAGTGTATGACTTAACCGGTTTGTAGAATACCAAATTAACTACACTCGGTGCATCAATCCCGGTATCGAGCATATCAACCGAAATGGCTATTTGTGGCAGGCGTTCTTTTTCCTCATCGCAGAATCGTTCAATAAATTCCTGTGCCTTGGGTTCATTGTGTGTTATAACTTTTACATAATCGTTGCCATATAACTCTTTATCGAGTTTTAGAAACATATCTTTAATAAATTCGGCATGTTTCTGATTGCGGGCAAATACAATGGTTTTACCTATTTCATCCCCACCCCGTTTTTTAATCCCGGCTTTTAAAATATAGCGAAGTGTTTTAATTGCTGTATCTTCGTTAAACAACCATCGGTCCAATGCTTCTTTATTAATCCACTCGTTACCGGTGGCTTTCTCTCCATCCAGAATTTCTTTTTCGAATTCTTCCTTCTCTTCGTCCGAAAGATCTTTGTATTTTATACCTTGTGTTTTAAATTTTGTAGGCACTTCGATGGTTCGGTATGGAACCAAAAATTTGTCTTTTACGGCTTCTTTGAAAGTATAGGCATCGGTAGGTGCTTTATCGGGTAAACCAAAAACTTTATACGTATTTCTATCAATGCTTTCTTTAGGAGTTGCTGTAAGGCCTAAAAACAAGGCATCGAAATATTCGAAAATGGCCTGGTATTTTTTATAAATGGAGCGATGTGCCTCATCGACAATAATTAGATCAAAATGGCCTACGCCATAGAAACGTTCTTTATCATCGCGCACTTCATCAATTAGCCCGATTAGGGTCTGGTAGGTTGAAAAAACCAGGCGTGTATCCGGATTTTCTCTATCTTCCAACAAATTAGCAATAGAATAATCGGGCATATACTTATTGAAATTTACCTTTGCCTGCTTCACCAGGCTTCGGCGATCGGCTAAAAACAATACCCGTTTTACCCATTTGGCATCGAACATCATTTTGGTTAAGGCAATAGAAACTCTTGTTTTTCCTGTTCCGGTTGCCAGTACCAATAAAGCACCGCGGTTAGTTCCTATCAGTTTTTGGGTATGCTTATCATTTCCGGCAAAATGCTCGGCTACACTTTTTATAGCCCGCATCTGATAGTTTCTGTCCGAAATACTGGTATCAATTGCCTGCGTTCGTATATCGTGGCGGTTTTCTCTTCTGTAATGAAGGGTTTGCAGTTCTTTTTTGGTGTAAAAGCCATAAACCAGACGCGCCTGTTTGTAAAATTTATCATCCCAAATATAGGTTTCAAAACCATTGGTGTAAAATATTACCGGACGCTGGCCATGCATGTATTCCAGGCAATCGGCATACAATTGTGCCTGATTTTCGCCCTTCTTAGCATTATCCATGGTTTTTTTAGCTTCGACCAAAGCCAGTGGTTTTCCATTATCGTCCCACAAAACATAATCCACAAAACCTACTCCGGTAGGATTGGTTGATAAAGGCATTCCTGATACTTCGTACTCTTTGTCGTTGGCTCCCGACAAATCCCACCCTGCTTCGCGTAATGCCACATCGATTAAATATTTCCGGGTTTCTTGTTCGTTGCGTGGATGATGTATCTCATCCTCGTGCGAAGCAGTTTGCTTGTTGGCTTCTATTTGTGTCTGCAGTTGTTCAATTTGCTGGCGAAATAACTCGTTTTTTTCTTCGAGTTCCTTGTTTCGTTCCAACGATTTGCTCAATTGATCTTTATACGAATCGAGATCTTTATTGAGTTTTGCCTGTAAATCGGATAGTTGTTTTTTGCTTAATGCAGCTTCGCCTTCTTTGGGAATAAGCGTATAATCAAACAATCCGATTTCTTCAATTTTTTCGGTAGTGTATGATTTAGCAAACCATTTGGCAAAGTAAAACAGGTTGGTAATTACTTTTTCGGAATCTACCGCAGTAACCGGTTTGTTATGAATGGCCAGGTTGCCGATGTGCCGGATTAAATCTATATCTCTGTAAAGCTTATTGGGGAACTGATTTTTAAACTGGTAATCCATCATGAAAGCACTTAGATTGGTGCTATATGGTTTTTCCAGTTCCTGATCGTTGTTATACATCCAATTAACAGCCAACTCCAATGCCATGCGCGCATAGGTGAGCGAAGTACGCGGGTCGGTAATCACCAGCTTTTCAGCTTTGCCTGCCCGTTGAAAGAACTGGGGCCACTCGTTTTCGAGAAAATAGAAATTTGATTTCATTCCTTTATTTTTAACTACTGGATAATTTCTTTATAATCCCATATATTTTTTTAAATTATCATCTAAATCAGCATCTTTTTCTGACTTCTTTACAAATGCTTCAATTAGTTTTTCATCCTGTGTATCACAAACATAAATGAAAGAATATTTCCATATATCTTCACCATGATTTCTAATCATTGAATCTATATATGACAACCAATTATTAACATTATTATATGCTTTATATATTGGATAGTTTTCTTGTCCAATAATTACATAATACCTTCCTTTCTGTTGTGATAATAAATTAGTTCTGTATTTGGAATTAACTTCCAAAAAGTCAGAAGACATTTTTAGCCACTCTTGCCAAGAAAAGACATGACTTGTTTTACCAACTTTTAATTCTATTTCCTTTCCTATTCGTTCTTTTATATTAATAATCATTTTAAGAGCTATATTAAATATTCCGAAATATCATCATCTTCATCACTTGTATAATTTCCTGGTTCCGGTAAACCATACCACCCTGATAATTGTAAATAGCATCTTTCATTCATCTCGGAATCTTCAGGTTTCCACCACCTCGCAAGAGAAATTCTCATTAGTGTTCCAGCGGGTATTCTATCAACTTTTGGCTCGAATCCTACATACGGGAATCTTTTAGATGTTACAAATTTATTTTCTGATTCATAAGTGTAATGTTTTTCATCACTATCCAAGACTAAATCTTTATCTGAAATCCAAAATCCAACACTGTTTGAAGGTAAATTATCTCTATTTCCAATGTACCCACTGCCATTTCCAGTCCAGCCAAGGCGTCCATTAAATATCTGATTTGGAGAACCTCTATAAATTGTCATACCTAAAGTGGTAATAAATTCAGTAATGTTTTCAACTTTTCCAACATAGCTTTTTGATTGTACGATAATATCTTCAATGTGGGGAGGCTCGACATCTTCTCTATCCTGAAAATCAATATCCCAAACATCACCAATGTCAAAATCAGTATCTGCAAATTGGTCCCAATTGCCTGGATTTAGCAATCTAACTAAGCGTTTGTTGCTAATAACCAAACCACCAACACAAGCAGCTTTACCTTTATGTGTTTTTGATGTAATTAAAATTTCCATTATAAATGTGTAATTTTATATCCTAGTTGTTCAAGTTTATCTGTTACTATGGATCTGTGACATGCTTCTGGATGTTCTTCTACACAAAACAATACAACCTTGCTTGCTCCTATCTCATCCAGTTTATCAATAAATGAGTCAAAATCAAATTTGCTCAAGATTTTGTTTTTGTAAGCAATCGTAAATACCTTACCTAATTTATTACGTTCTCTTTTTTGCACTCCTTGTTGAGCGTCAGCTTCTTTTTGAAGATCACGAATTTCTGAAGTTGGAGCTAATTCAATAATATGACCATACTTAATATCCAACTCATTCAATTTAGCTTGTAAACGATTACTGTTAACAAATGCATACTTTGCACCTCTAACACCCCGGCGTTGACGAATATCACAAAAAGTATCGATGTTATTCTCTGTGAGTTTATTAAAATACTCTTGTTCTGTAGAGTTATAAACCCCAATTGTAAAAAATTCCATATTAATATGATTTTCTTGAAGTAAAGTCCTGTTCATTACCAAATAGGTCTTTCAGTCCTTTACCTTTGGTTAATTCGCTCATTACAGTTTGTTGATCCTTAATTTTATCTTTTTTGATAATATGATTTAAGGAAATATTCTTTTTCAATAACTCCTGTCCAATTAATTTAGTCCTATGACATTCTTCCGGTTTGGACTCACTGCACATAATGGCTAGTTTTACTTTCTTCTCATGGGCAGTAGTTAGTCTTTTTAGTCCTTTTTTAAAAAAATCTTTTTCTTTTATCAGATCATATACCACTTTACCATTTGAATCGTAACAACTTGCTCCTTCAGGAGTATTTTTATTTGGCAAACCTCCCAATAAATCTCCTACATAAACATATTTTATTCCTTGATTTTTCAATTCATATTCAAGCTCAGCTTTATTAAATTGCGGATTCCATTTAGAATATGGCATAGATCGGATATCTAGAAGATATTCAATATCAAATGCTTTTAATTCTGCAATAAAATCTTCTATTTTTTTATTGCCGTGTCCAATCGAATATAATGTTGTTTCTGTCATACTCTAATTTACTAATTTTCTGGTAAATTTTTATTTTGTCCATGTGACACAATTAATTATTCCACCTTCTTCAGAAAGCAGTGTAGTCTCCACAGGAATAACTTCTCTTTCGTATGCTGATTTTAAAATTCTTGCTGCTTTCTTATTGTTTTCATCCTGATCCTTAAACTCAGGCATTATAATCTTATCATCCAGTTTTAGAAAATTCATATATACACCTGTGGCAGCTTTATCTGATTTATTCTGATGCACAGTACAAGTTAAAGATATTGCTTTAAGTCCTGCATTGCTTAATGTCTGCTCAAAATTATATTTCCATAAATGATATTTTTCCTGAACAAACTTTGATTCATTTCTAATCTGCTGATCCATGCCAGAATAATCATTTATTAAAACTTCTGAATCATTAATAAAGCGAACTAAGCCATCAACATGGCCGGTAAAATCCCAGGGATCAGAAGGTACCACAATTAGTTCATCCAATCTTAAAAGCAATTTTATCCTGTTGTAAATAGTTGGAGTACCTTTTTGCCATGTGCAATTATTTTCGTGAAAAACGCGATCAGAAATCATTGCCTTTTTACCATAAATCTCAATAGCACCACCATCCATGATTATATCCTGTACTTTATTTTCAACTACCGGAATGGAAAAATGGTTACATATAGCCAACTGATCTGGGATCGTTTTCTCGTACGAAGATCTGCCAATAAGGTAAGCAGGACAATATTTAAAAAGCACAAATGAATCATCGGTGGCTTTTACAGGCATATAATCTCTGCACCATTCATTACCGGAATGCAATGAATCAGGTATCTGCATAATTGTTTTGCCTAATCCATTTAATTCCTTAACAATACCTTTACCACGAACGGTTTTTTTCAGATATCCTGATATGTAAATGGTTTCACTCATTTCAATTCTGTTAATTCTCCTTTAAACGCTCTTTGCAATAAAGCATTAAACAAATCATCGCTTTGTTGCAGGCTTTGTTTAGTCAGTTCTTTTTGCCGTTCTATTAATTCAATTTTTTCTGCAAATTGATTTTGAAATTCAACAGGGGGAACAATAATTTTATATTTCTCAATATCTTCTTTAGTTAATGCTTCCCTTGTTGCTCCACCCTTAGAAGCAATATATAATAATTGTTTTTTTACATTCTTAGAAATTAACAGATAACAAAGAAATAAAGGATTAACTACATCTTTTTTAGTTCGGATAATAGAAACATGTTGATTAACTCTTGCTGGTAAAACTTCTTCTGGTACAATTGAACATCTGCAAACTGATGCTCCGGTTATATTTAAAAGGACATCGTTAAATTCCAGAATAACATTTCTCAATTTATCAGCTTGTTCTTCAGTTATATGAGCTAAATCTTTGTAACTAAAGTATCCATCATAAATATTTAAACTTCTTACAAGAGATATACCGTCAGATATATATGATTCTTTTCCACCAGTTGGTGTTGCTCCACTTCCAATTTTATTAGTAATTTCTCCTAATTTCTTTTTCTTCCAACCTTTAGGATTGGATACCGGATCCCCAAACATATCCAAAAAGATAGATTGAGCCAGTTGGTCGTAGTGCTCGATTATTTGCTGTGTTTTTTTGCGCAGCTCATCGGCAGCATCCAATATTTCGGCAATCTTTTTTTGGGTTTCGAGCTTTAAAAAAGGAACTGGTATTCTTGAAATATAATCTTTAGAAATATGCTTTAATCCAGCCCCCTTAAAACCTTCTTTTAAAATATGAATATTGCCAGATAAAAAATAATAAACAAATTTTGGAAATATTTCCTTTTCATCTTTAGGAGTAGCAACCAAACAATCAGTCGAAACTGCAAATTTACTATTAGCATAATGAATACTTGCATTTCCTCCTGTTCCAAAAACTAACCCAGGTTTATCAAATAAATATTCATTTATACTTTTGGTTAATTCATTACTTGATGTATAAAAAGGATAAATTCCTTTATATAGACTTAGTCCATCTCCTGCTTTAATTTTTGATTTTTTTTGAAAATCAAACAACTCTGAAAATGGTATGGTTTTCATTATAACAGTCCTTCTAATTTCATTAATAATTTTTTTCTATCATCATCTAATTGTTTAATACCTTTCTTCACAACTTCTCCTTTATCATTTATTTCTCCATTAATTAAAACATCCGGTGAATCATACTCCACTTCTTCGTACACGATTTCTTTGTACCGGTTAATGGATAAATCCCAGTCGTTAGCTTTTATTTCTTCGAATGGTACTAAGAAGGATTGGTCGGTGCGTTGGCGTTCCAGTTCTTGAGATTGCCCGCCTGTCTGGCCGGCAGGCTTCGCTTCCGCTCGCAATGACTGGTAACGGGTAATGATATCGGGTAAATTAAAGTTGGAATGCAGTTTGGCTTTTTCGGCATCGCTTAAACTTTCGGGCAGTTTTAGGGAGTTAAAAATTTCTTCGTCTACCAATAAATTCCGTTTATCGTCCAAGGATTTACCATCGGCCTGCATGTCGTAAAACCACACCTTATCGGTGCCGCCGGTACCTGTTTTGGTAAATATTAAAATGGCTGTGCTTACTCCGGCATAGGGTTTAAACACTCCGCTTGGCATGGAAATAACCGCTTCGAGCTTATTGTTGGCTACAATTTCTTCGCGTATGCTTTTGTGTGCGTTGCCACTACCAAACAAAACACCATCGGGCACAATTACGGCACAACGTCCGCCGGATTTTAACTGGCGCAGCATGAGCGCTAAAAACAACAGTTCTGTTTTACTGGTGTTGGTTATATTTTTCAGGCTGGTGGCAATGCTGTCCTTATCAATACTGCCTTTAAATGGTGGATTGGCCAGAATAAGAGTGTAGGCATCCGAAACGGTATTGTCTTTGCTTAGCGCATCAACATCCATAATATTGGGTTCCTCAACACCATGCAAATACAGGTTCATGGAAGCAATACGCAACATGGTGGCATCAAACTCGGTTCCGTTAAACAT
>Ga0102929_1002309_pt1 | contig 11328 bp, 10 predicted proteins | sample SalPonR1_B_D2_MG_FD_78510 | JGI IMG/M metagenome (GOLD analysis project Ga0102929, IMG submission 78510) | Salt pond soil microbial communities from South San Francisco under conditions of wetland restoration - Salt Pond MetaG R1_B_D2_MG | ecosystem: Environmental > Aquatic > Marine > Intertidal... | reverse complement strand
GGATATCTCCATTGAAGAAGATCTGATTGAGGAAGTAGGGCGGATCTACGGCTACAACAATCTACCCGTAACGGAGCCCACGGGCTCACTCGGTCTTCGCCCGGAGCAGGAAGCTGTTCGCCCCGTATCCGCCATTCGCAATTTCTTTGTGGATCTTGGTTACCAGGAGGCGGTGACCTACAGTTTTGTTGATCCGAAAGTGCAGCAATTGATTGACCCTGACCGGAAGGGCATTGCGTTGGCCAACCCGATTTCCTCGGATCTGTCGGTAATGCGCACCAGCCTCTGGAGCGGTTTGCTGAAAACCGTGGCTCACAACCAGAACCGGCAACAGCCGCGTATCCGCCTGTTCGAAACCGGTCTGCGTTTCCTGCAGGAGGGCGAGCGGATTGATCAACAGCCGATGCTTGCCGGCGTGGTGGTCGGCAACCAGTATCCCGAAAACTGGGCGAACGGTCGCAGAACGGCGGATTTCTATGATGTAAAAGGGGATTTGGAGAGTCTGTTCCGGTTGCTGGGTGTTGAAGTTCATTTTGTTGGTGGTCAGCACCCTGCGCTACACCCCGGTCAGACCGCAGAACTGATGCGTGACGGCGAGCACGTGGGCTGGCTCGGGACTTTGCATCCACAAGTTCAGAAAAATCTTGAACTTAATGGCACGATCCTGATGTTTGAGCTATTCTTGAATTCAGTAGTTACCGGATATGTGCCTAATTTCAAAGAAATTTCAAAATTCCCGGAAGTTCGTCGGGATTTGGCTATTATTATCGGGAGTGAGGTAGCGTTCGCCGATGTGGAGCGTGTGGCGAGAAATCATGCCGGTGAACAGCTGACAGCGCTGCGTGCGTTCGATGTCTATGAAGGTGAGAGCCTGGGTGAGGGTAACCGAAGCCTGGCCCTGAGCCTGTTCTGGCAGCACCCCGAACGTACATTGAACGAGGATGAAGTGCATTCGCTCTTCAACGGTGTGATCGACGCATTGAAAGAAGAGCTGGGGGCAACACTGAGGAGTTGAGAGATGGCGGCTTTGACGAAAGCGGAAATGGCAGAGCGGTTGTACGAGGAATTGGGCCTGAACAAACGCGAAGCCAAGGAAATGGTGGAAGCTTTTTTCGATGAGATCAGAGGCGCTCTCAGCCACAATGAGCAGGTGAAGTTGTCCGGTTTCGGTAACTTTGATCTGCGGGACAAGAAGCAGCGGCCGGGACGGAACCCGAAGACCGGTGAAGAAATTCCAATCAGTGCACGGCGTGTTGTTACGTTTCGCCCGGGACAAAAACTAAAGCAAAAAGTAGAAGCGTATGCTGGAACCGAGTCATAACAACGAGCTTCCCACGATTCCGGGAAAGCGTTATTTCACCATAGGTGAGGTAGCGGAACTGTGTGCGGTAAAAGCGCACGTACTGCGGTATTGGGAGCAGGAATTTCCTCAGCTGTCGCCGGTAAAGCGTCGCGGCAACCGCCGGTATTATCAGCGCGCAGACGTGATTACCATTCGCCAGATTCGGAGTCTGCTCTACGATCAGGGCTATACGATTGGTGGCGCCAAGCAAAAGCTGAGCAGTCACGAGGTGAAAGATGACACCTCTCAGTACAAGCAGCTGATTCGCCAAATGATTACGGAGCTGGAAGAAGTGCTCGAGGTTCTGAACGCGCCGGTCAAATAGCGCTTCCGAAGCTTTGAAGAAAAACCGGGACAGCTAGAAGCTACCCCGGTTTTTTTATGCCTGTACAGTTACTGCTTTTTGCAGGTCTTGATGCCCAGCAGGGAATAGGCAGGGCAGTTTCCCGCTGCGGCTGTGGCCAGGGGGATAATGCCAATCCAGCCCCAGGCGGTTTGTGGACCCACAAACACAAGTGCCAGAAGTACAATGCCCACGATGGCCCGAATGATACGGTCTGCAGAACCCATATTGATGCTCATGATCCATTCTCCTTGGTTGATATGAGACGACAGGGCTGACTTTAACGCCTGCTCTCGGTCCGTTCAGTGATAAAGTCACATAGAGCAGGTAACCGGATCAGATAGTCTCACCATTTATGGAAAAACCGATGTTGCACCACAGCATTCTCGAAACACTGCCTGAGGGCCTCCGTGGTGACGCCCTGAGCGGATTGCAGCCCCTGCGATTTGAGCAGGGAAAGATTCTTTTTCGGGCCGGGGATCCCTGTCAGGGCCTGCCCCTGGTGCTTAATGGCAGCGTGAAAGTGCAGATGACCGGTCTTTCCGGTAACAGCATTGTGTTGTATCGGATGGGGGCAGACGACATCTGCACGCTTTCAATCGGATGCCTGATGACCGGCGATAGTTTCCGGGCAGAGGCGGTGGTTGAAGACGAGGCCCAGGTGTTTATGGTTCCGAGAGGGTTGTTTGACCGGTTAATGGACCAGTCCGCTGATTTCCGGCTTGGCATCATGGAGTCCTACGGCCGGCGGTTGAACGATCTGATGCTGTTGGTGGAAGAAGTCGCCTTCAGGCGCATGGACGAGCGTCTGCTTCATTGGCTTGAGGCCAGGGCAGGGCAGGGAGCGATCACGATTACCCATCAGGAGCTTGCTGTGGAGCTGGGAACCGCCAGGGAAGTGGTTAGCCGGCTGCTGAAAGAACTTGAGCGCAAAGGCAGGCTGCGGCTGGCCCGAGGAAAGATTGAGTTCACTGGTTCGTTTGCTGGATAAGCCGGAAACAAAAAGCCCGGACCTTTCGGCCCGGGCTTTTTGTCGGAATCTGGTCGGGACGGTAGGATTTGAACCTACGACCCCTTGCACCCCATGCAAGTGCGCTACCAAGCTGCGCTACGCCCCGATTCGCTGTTTGCCACTTGGAGAAACTTGAGAGTATTCTCAGTGGCTTAGCGGGAGCGAAGTCTACACGAGCCCATTGAAAAAATAAACATCCAGAGGCGATTTTGATGCCCGTTTTTTAGCGCAGCTTGGTTTCCCGCAGCTTCAGGATAAATTCAGGAGGCTCGAAGGTGTCCGGCCGGGCGACTTCCCAGTATTTGTCAAATATGGTCAGGTCGGTTTTTCCCTCCAAAAGGGCGCCCGGCTCCAAAAAGGGGAACAGGTCCATGTAAGAATGAACCTCGGTTCTGGACACCCGCCGGACGACGTGTTCAGGGCCGAGTTCCGATGGGTGTCTGAGGCCTGAGGCTTCAAGCAGGTTCTGTAGGGCATCCAGGGTATTCTTGTGATAATTGAATACTCTCTGGCTTTTGTGCTCCACGTCGAGCTTGTTACCACGCCGCGGGTCCTGGGTGGCCACACCGCTGGGGCAGCGCCCGGTGTGGCAGTTCAGCGCCTGTATACAGCCCAGCGAAAACATATAGCCCCTCGCAGCGTTGCACCAGTCGGCGCCAAGAGCCAGTGTTCGGGCGATATTGAAGGCCGAGGTAATCTTGCCTGCCGCTCCTATGGCAATGTCTTCCCTGAGGTTGGTGCCCACAAGGGTGTTGTGAACCAGCAAAAGCGCTTCCGTCATCGGCATGCCCAGCCGGTTTATAAACTCCAGGGGAGCCGCGCCGGTGCCCCCTTCGCCGCCATCCACAACGATAAAGTCGGGTTTCCTACCGGTCTTCAGCATGGCTTTTACGATGGCAAACCATTCCCATGGATGGCCAATCGCGAGTTTGAACCCGACAGGCTTGCCACCTGATAACTCGCGAAGCCGATCAATGAACTCCAGCATCTCGATGGGTGTCGAGAACGCCGCATGACTGGCCGGAGAAACGCAGTCCTCACCCACAGAGACCCCCCGAGCCTCGGCGATCTCAGGCGTTACCTTGGCACCCGGCAGAATGCCGCCATGACCGGGTTTGGCGCCCTGGGATAGTTTGAGTTCTATCATTTTGACCTGGTCAAGTGCGGCATTCTCACGAAACATGTCTTCGTTGAACGAACCGTCTTTGTGGCGGCACCCGAAATACCCGGAGCCAATTTCCCAGACCAGGTCACCGCCAGGCTGGCGATGGTAACGGGAAATGGACCCCTCTCCGGTGTCGTGGTAGAAGCCGCCCATCCTGGCGCCAGTGTTCAGGCTCAGGATGGCGTTGGCCGAGAGCGATCCGAAACTCATGGCAGAAATATTGAACACACTCGCGTTGTAGGGCTTGTCGCAGTTTCTCCCGATCAGAATCCTGAAATCGCTGCCGCTCAGGCGGGTAGGAGCGAGCGAATGATTCATCCATTCGAAACCTTCATCGTACATGCCGAGCTGGGAGCCGAAAGGTCGCTTGTCGAGAACATTTTTCGCGCGCTGATACACGATAGTGCGCTGTTCCCGTGAAAAAGGTCGCTCTTCGGTATCTGACTGGATGAAATATTGCCGGATTTCCGGTCCCACGGATTCGAGGAGGTAACGGAAGTTGGCCATGATGGGATAATTCCGGCTGACCGTGTGCTTCCTCTGAAGCAGGTCGTAGGTTCCCAGGGCTGCAAAAGCGCCAAATACCAACGGAAATAGATAGCTCGCATCCAGAATTGCGGCCAGTCCAAGTGACACAAGAAAACCAACAATACTGAGCACATAGGCCGTATAGCGAAGCGGGAAGGTCCTGGTTTTTTCCATCAATTCCTCACAGTGTTCCTGAAAACAGGTGCGGCTGGATCAGATCAAGATTATAGCCATAGATCCCGGGCCGGGTGTGACCTTGGCTGGCCGGGGCTGGATGATGGTCTATGCTTTACTTTGATATTGCAAAAATGACGCGCTTTTGATGTTTTGAGTTCAAAACATTATCATGACGCGCTTGTAACGTTTGAACTCCGATTCTGAATAAACGACTTACCAACTCAGGAGGCGCCATAACGTGGGCGAGGTAGTTAAAGACGAATATTCGACGGACTACGTGGCCGGCCAGGACAATATCACAAAGTTCGGGCTGGATATCCACGCACCGGTATTCCCGATTACGGCAATACTGGTTGTTGCGTTTGTGATAGGGACCCTGATGTTCCCCGGGCAGGCCAAAGAGCTGCTGGATGGAGCAAAATGGGACATCATCGCGACGTTTGACTGGTTTTTCCTGATCAGTGCCAACATCTTCGTAGTGGTGTGTTTGGCGTTGATCTTCCTGCCAATGGGCAAGATTCGTATTGGTGGGCAGGACGCGAAGCCGGAATTTTCGACTCTATCCTGGTTCTGTATGCTTTTCGCGGCTGGCATGGGTATTGGTCTGATGTTTTGGGCTGTTGCCGAGCCGGTAGCCTACTACACAGGATGGTACGAGACGCCATTTAACGTAGAAGCAAACACGAATGAAGCCCGTAATCTTGCCATGGGCGCGACCATGTACCACTGGGGTCTGCACCCGTGGGGCATCTATGCCGTGGTTGCACTTTCTCTGGCATTTTTTGCCTATAACAAGAACATGCCGCTGACCATTCGATCTGCCTTCTTTCCGCTGTTGAAAGACAAAGTGTGGGGCTGGCCTGGTCACGTGATCGATATCCTGGCGGTTGTCGCCACTATCTTCGGTCTGGCGACGTCCCTCGGTTTCGGTGCCCAGCAGGCGGCTTCTGGCTTGAATTACCTGTTCGACGTTGGCGCAGGCACGAATATTCAGATGGCTATCATCGTAGGTGTCACAGCGCTTGCCTTGATTTCGGTGCTCAGGGGCCTCGATGGCGGCGTAAAGATTCTGAGTAACATCAACATGGCCGTGGCTGGAATTCTGCTGCTGTTCGTTATTTTCGCTGGTCCAACCATGACCATTCTGGAAACTCTGTGGGTTACTTCTTCAAACTATGTTGGTAACGCTGTGCAGTTCAGCAATCCGTTTGGTCGGGAAGACGAAGCCTGGTTCCAGGGCTGGACTGTGTTCTATTGGGCATGGTGGATTTCCTGGTCACCGTTCGTTGGCATGTTCATCGCACGTGTTTCCAAGGGACGTACCGTACGTGAGTTTGTTACCGCCGTGCTGATTGTGCCGACTGTCATCACAGTCGTCTGGATGAGTGCTTTCGGTGGCGCCGCTATCGAACAAATCCAGCAGGATGTCGGCGAGTTGGCCGAGAATGGCCTGACCGAGGTTTCTCTTGCGACCTTCCAGATGTTTGCAAACCTGCCGCTGACCGGAATCCTGTCCTTCGTGGGTATCGTTCTGGTGCTGGTGTTCTTCGTAACATCCTCAGACTCCGGCTCGCTGGTAATCGACAGCATTACCGCTGGTGGCAAGACCGATGCGCCGACCGCTCAGCGTGTGTTCTGGGTAGTTGCCGAGGGCGCTATCGCGGCGGCGCTGATCTTCGGTGGTGGCGAAGACGCCCTGGGTGCTATCCAGGCCACAGCCATCAGTGCAGGTCTGCCGTTTACAGTCGTTCTCCTGATCATGACCTGGGGGCTGCTCAAGGGCCTCAGTCACGAGCGTCAACTCCTGATTGCCAGGGGTGAGCTCACGTGAGGACGTGCTGAGAAACAAAAAAACCGGGGTTTCGGCCCCGGTTTTTTTGTGCCTGATCGAATCTCAGGAGCTGGCAAAGGTTTCCATGGCAAACCGGGAGCGCTCCAGCGGTGTGAAGTGAGGCCGCTTCAGAGATTCAATTGCCCGCAGGCGGGGCAGCAGGCCCCGACCATTTGCCATCTGGATCGCCAGTCCTGGCCGGGCGTTCAGCTCCAGCAGCAGCGGGCCCTCGTTGGCATCCACCACCAGATCGACCCCCATGTAGCCGAGCCCGGTTGCCTCGTAGCATCGTGAAGCCATTTCCAGCATCTCGTCCCACGCTTCAATCTGAATGTTCTCCAGCGCCAGGCCGGTGTCCGGGTGGAGGGTAATGGGGCGATTGAACTGAACCGCATTCAGACCCCTCCCGGAACCGATGTCCAGACCAACACCCACAGCCCCCTGATGGAGGTTGGCCTTACCGTCCGATGCGGTTGTCGCCAGTCTCAGCATGGCCATTACAGGATAGCCCTGAAAAACGATAATCCGGATGTCGGGAACACCCTGATGGGAGTATTTGGCCAGTGATGGTGCGGACTCCACCAGATTTTCGACAATAGCCACATCCGGCGTGCCCGCCAGCGAATAAAGCCCGGCCAGAATGTTGGTCAGATGGCGCTCAAGGACGGAAGAGTCCACCCGCGAACCAGAGGCCTTGACGTACTCCTCGCCATCCCGCCCGGTAATGACGGTAATGCCCTTGCCGCCGGAGCCTTTTGCCGGTTTGATGGCAAATCCCGCCAGGTCCTCGGCCATTTCACGGAAGTGCGATATTTCATGCTGCTGGTGAACAACCTGAAGCAGTTTCGGGGTTTTTACGCCGTACTCGGCAACCACCAGTTTGGTCTTCAGTTTGTTGTCGACCAGAGGGTAGGAGGATCGCTCATTGTACCGGGCAATGTAGTCCACATTGCGCCGGTTCATATTCAGCATTCCCAACCTATTGAGTGATCGCGGCGATATCCAGTCCATGTCAGTCGTACGCCTTCATTGGCGTAAAGCGTCTCAGCTCGCTGAGTTTGTAGCCGGTGTACTGGCCCATCAAAAGGATCAAACCGAGAATAACAAGGTGCAGCTCCGGGAAGTTGAAGGTGAGGTGGCCGGCCAGCGGTGCGCTCATCAGCAAATAGGCGCAGATGGCCACAAACAGACTGCCGGCGCCCTGGACCATGACCTCGTGCGCGCCTTCTTCCTCCCACAGGATGGACATGCGCTCAATGGTCCAGGCAATGATCACCATCGGGAAAAAGGTCACCGTCATGCCGGTGTTGAACCCCATCTGGTAGCCGATGATGCTCAGGCCGGCGGTGATGAAAATGACGAGAATGATCAGCGCCGATATCCGCGACACCAGCAGCAGGTTGAGGCTCGATAGATAGCCGCGCATGAGCAGGCCGATCGACACCACCGACAGGAAGGCGATCAACCCCGGCACCAGGGTCGTCTGAACGAATGCCACGGCGATAAGCACGGGCATGAAGGTGCCGGAGGTGCGGATGCCGATGACAATACGCATGAAAGCGACCATCAGTGCGCCCAGAGGCAGCAGCAACAGCATTCGGAACATGCTTTGCTCTTCGACGGGCAGCTCATAAAAGCTGAGAAAGCCAAGGCCGTTGGAGGCGGACTCCATGGTGGCCAGTTGCAGGGCAGGCACCGTTTGCCGAAGCATGGAGAAGCTGACTTCAGAATTCTCTCCGCCTACCACGTCAAGCAATGAAGCAGCACCCTGGCGCCACAGCAAGAGATCATCAGGCACGCCCTGCTCGGCGGTTTTGGGATTGAATGTGAGCCATCGGTCGCCGTTATAGATCTGCAGGTAGGGCATCAGCTGTTGACGCCGACGGGCATCCTCCAGTCTGAGACCATCGGCAATTCTGGCGGCAATACCACTGTGGTTCAGCATATCGACCAGAAGATTCAGGGAGTTATCTTCCGAGACAAGCAGGGTGGTGTTCTGTGTTCGGGTATCTGGCTGCATCAGCCGGATCAGCTCGCGGGTCATACTCTCCGGAGTGCTTGAACGGGCCTTTGCCTGGTCCAGAATCTCCTGAACGGCCGTCGCTTCGGGTTCTTCCCAAAAGCTCCTCGGAGTCTTCGGTTCACGCGCCGGAAGCTCCGGCTGTGCGTTTGGATCTGGAATGAACTGGGCTTTGAAATACAGGGTCTGCGGCCCGGAGACTTCCCGCTTGCTCCATTCCGCCCGGCGATTGCCGGAGCTATCGATGATCGAGAAGCCGTAGCCGGGTGATGCCGCCTGCTCGGTGAGGATCCGGAACCCCGGTGGCTGCTCAGGAATGTTCAGGCTGGCAAGCACCGGGCCGTCGCCTGCGTTGAAATCGATGCGGGCCTCAACCATCCAGACAGGGCGCTGTTCGCCGGTCAGCCAGGGAATGCCGAGCTCGAGGTGCCGCCATACGGCCAGGGAAATGCCTGCCGAAATCAGCAGGAAAACGGCAATGTAGAAGGGCAGGCGCGAGCGGGTGGTCACGATTCGTTCCCGTTGCTGTTGCGGATGGATTCAGGTAACTCGGTTGCGTATTCCTTGCCGACATCGACCAACATCACATCGCGCAGAATATTGCGGCCAATCAGAACTTCGTAGGTCAGGTTGGTTCTGTCGGCAAGTGTGAACTCGGCCACTTGCTGATGATCACCAATAAAAAACTGGAGCTCGACGACAACACGGCGTTCTGCTTCTTCCGCACTGGCCTGAATAACTCGAACGCGCCGTGAGATCTCTTTTTCCAGAGTTACGAACTTGTCGGCTCCGGGAACAGGCACATCAAACCGGACCCAGTTGTTGCCGTCCCGTTCAAATCGCGTGATGTTGCGAGCGTCGATAGAGGAAGTTTCTGCACCGCTATCAATTCGGGCTTTGTAGATCAATCCTGGACCAGCGAGATAGAAGTTTTCTACCTCACCGACAATTACCTTGCCCTTGAGGCGATCTGCGCGGCCTTTCGAGTTGTCTGTGGTGGGGCACTGCGTCTGGACCTTTACTGGCGGGCATTCGGGTTTTTCCACCTGGGTGGCGATTGCGTCCAGAATGGTCTGTGTGGATGAGCGGTTTTGTGAGATGACCTGCTCGTTCCGAATGGCCGCGTTTTCTTCCATGGTCACAAGGGTGGCTCGTTGACTCTTAACAGAAGCTCCGAGCTCATTCAGGTCTGTTTTTGGAACCATGAAATAGCGGTCTGCCGAGCATCCCGTTAGCAGAAGAACGCCTGCAAGGGCGGTAACGGAAAGCTTGGGCAGTCCAGCCCGAAAACACTTCAAACCCATGAAAAACCCCTGAGCTGGCAGCCTGTCACGCCCGAATCGGGACGGCTGTGACGGTCTGTGCGTGTGAAACCAGATACATACGGAGAGGCAGTATACAGCATCCAACCTGTGTGGTTGATTTACAGATGGTTAAGGGGCAGTAGTGTTTACCGCGACAGAAAAGGTCCTTCACCGAGAACAGTCTCGGCACGCAGGTATTCCTGGATTACCGGGGAACAATTGAGGTAGAAAAGCAGCAGCTCTCGCTGGACATCCTGATCTTGAATCCGTGCGGCAAAACTGATCAGTTCCCGGATCTCTTCGTCGCTTTCGGCCTCACTCGAGGGGGCCCCGAAGCTCTTGCCATACCGGGATTTCAAAAGGGTGGTCAGGCGCTCCAGATGAAACTCGCCTGTGTGGGTGATGTGCGGCAGAATTCTGAATGCTTCGCTGTTGCCGGTCGAGCGCTTGCCGAACAGCCCTGTATCGCTCTCGTGGCCGGTACGGTCATTGTGGAGAAACTCCGCCTCCAGTTTTCGCCACAGTTCTTTCAGCATGATCGGCTATCCGTTTCTGATCTGGTTCCGGCCCGCCATGCGGTTAACAAAGGGTAATAACCGTAAGGCCGACGAGCATTTTAACCTTTTAGCCGATATTACGTGGGGCGTCCAGAGATGGATGCCTCCGCTTGAAATTATTGCCAAGCAGTCTTGGTCATTATCGGCGCCCTGCTCGAGATTGACTGTGCTCCGGGCAAAAGGTTCCTTTACTGAGGTAGACTGTCTTGAAGCTTGAAATCAGACACAGTTCAATCAAACACAGAACCTGAACAGGAGTAGTGCTCGGTGCCTGAAGCCATCACGGAATTGATGTTGTCCCGACCTGATCTGATGGCGGGACTGATGGTTGTGTTAATTCTTTTAGTCATTCTGAAAGTGCTTTGGGGCAGGAATGGTCGACTTGAGCAGGACGTCGAGTATTGGCGACAGCATGCCGCAGGCCTCGAAAACCAGCTGGCCGGGCTCGAATCGGATCTGGAGAGTCGAAAACAGCGGCTGGAGCAGCTCGAAAGCGAACGCCAGAGTTTGCAGGCAAAGTCGGACGGGCTTTCCAGCGAGTTGAGCGAGGCCCGTGTTGCGCTCCGCGAGAAGGAAGTAACCATTGATAAGGAGCGCCGATCCGCCAATGAAAAGCTGGAGTTGCTGGAGCGCAACCGGGATGCCCTGAAGCAGGAATTCGAGAATCTTGCCAACAAGATTTTCGATCAGAAGAGCGAGCGTTTCAGCCAGCAGACCCGTACCAGCCTCGATACCCTGCTCAATCCGTTCCGGGACCAGTTGCAGGACTTCCGCAAGCGGGTTGAGGACGTGTATACCACTGAAACCCGGGACCGACAGGCCCTGCGCAGTGAGATCAAATCCCTGCAGGACCTGAACCGACAGATTACCGAAGAGGCATCCAATCTGACCCGGGCTCTCAAGGGCGACAAGAAGATTCAGGGCAACTGGGGTGAACTGATCCTGGAGCGGGTACTGGAAAAGTCCGGGCTCCGTAAGGGCGTGGAATACGACACCCAGGGCAGCTACCGGGACAGCGACAATCAGCTCTATCGACCGGATGTCATTGT
>Ga0102929_1002306_pt1 | contig 11335 bp, 12 predicted proteins | sample SalPonR1_B_D2_MG_FD_78510 | JGI IMG/M metagenome (GOLD analysis project Ga0102929, IMG submission 78510) | Salt pond soil microbial communities from South San Francisco under conditions of wetland restoration - Salt Pond MetaG R1_B_D2_MG | ecosystem: Environmental > Aquatic > Marine > Intertidal... | reverse complement strand
GCTAAAATTAGTTCATAGTCTTCTATACTAACTGTTTCTACCGCGCCCTTATTCTCTTCTGATAGTTCTTCCTGATCATCTGAAGCTTGACTACATCCTACTGCAAGAATTAGTATAACAATGATTATTAATAAAATATTTTTTTTAGGATATCTCATTATTTACTCCTTCATTTAGATATTTCTCCAAACTAATTAAAAAAATCATCCGAAAGGATATCAGTCTATTTAATCTAAACTTTCTATGTATTTTTCCGCTTGTACTGCAGCTATTGCTCCATCTGCAGTCGCTGTAACTACCTGCCTCAAATCTTTCACCCTAACATCTCCTGCAGCAAAGACTCCAGGTATCTTAGTTTTCATATTTTCATCAGTTAGTATATATCCTCTATCAAGTTCCAACTTATCTACAAATAGTTTTGTTATAGGAGTATAACCTACAAAAATAAATACTCCCAACATACCATCCTCAGCTTTGTGGCATGTTATTTCTCCAGTTTCCTTGTTTTTAAGGATTATTTCATTTACAAGACCATTGCCTTTGATTTCTTCAACAACTGAATTCCAAATAAATTCAATTTTATCGTTTTTAAAAATCTTTTCCTGTATAGATTTAGCTGCTCTTAGTTCATCTCTTCTATGTACTACATAAACTTTTCTTCCAAATTTAGTTAAAAACATTGCTTCCTCAACTGCAGTATCTCCACCACCTATTACAAATACATCTAGTCCTTCAAAAAACGCTCCATCACAAGTTGCACAGTAAGAAACTCCTTTGCCAATAAATTTTTTTTCTCCAGGACATCCTAAAAATCTCGGTTCTGCACCTGTAGCAATTACAATAGATTTAGCTTTATATTCTCCGTTTTTAGTTTTTAGAACCTTAGTTTTTCCTTCAAGCTGTACCTCTATTATTTCATCTGAGACCTTCTCTACTCCAAATTTTTTAGTTTGTTCAACCATTCTATTAACTATTTCAGGTCCAGTATCTCCTTCTACAGCTCCAGGATAGTTTTCAACCTCTTCAGTTTGAACTATTTGTCCTCCAGCCTGCTGCTTTTCAATTATCAAAGTTTTTAATCTTGCTCTTCCGGCATAAATTCCTGATGTTAATCCTGCAGGTCCAGATCCTATTATGGCTACATCATAAATATTTTCCATTTTAAGCCTCCTCATTTTTTGATTTAATTTCCTCTAATTCTGAATAATTCATTTTGTTTACAACACTTATAATCATTTGTGCTATATTTGTAGAGTGATCTCCTACTCTTTCTAAGTTGCTTATACAGTCTAAAAATATTATTCCTGATTCTGGAATACACATGTTTTCATTTAATCTTCCTATATGGCTATCTCTCATATCCTTTTCCATTTTGTTTAGTATGTTTTCTTTCTTAAGTACTTCTAACCCGGTTTCATAATCAGCATTTTTAAAGGTTGTAAGAGCTGTTTTGTACATTTCATGGGAAAGGTCAAACATATCTATTAATTCTTTCTTAGCCTTATCTGAAAAAACTATGTCATTTTCGATGCTGTATATAGCAAGCTCTCCAATATTATCTGAGTGATCTCCTACTCTTTCTATATCATTTATAACATTCATTATTGTTGAAACTACATCTTTCTCAGCATTAGTTAGTGATACTCTATTTGCTTTAACTAGAAATTCCAGTATCCCTTTGTTCAAATCGTTGACCTGACGTTCTATCTCAAAGACTTCCATAGCAAGGGATTCGTCTTTATTTATTAAGGCATCTTCAGCAGTCATAAACTGTCTCTCCACAAGTCTTCCCATACTCAAAACTTCTTTTGAAGCCTGAGTAAGAGCTATTGATGGTGTTGCAATAAGCCTTTGATCTATATATTTTAACTTGCCAATTTCAGCTATATCTTCGCCTTTGATTATACTCTGGGATGCTTTTACTAGTAAGCCAGCAAAAGGATACATTATTGCTACGTTTATTATATTAAAAAGTGTATGAGCGTTTGCTATCTGTCTTTCTATTCCAGTTGGTGATATTTTAAAAACAAGCATTTCTATAGGCTTTCTAAGTATTATTAAAAATACTGCTGTACCTATTACATTAAAAAGTAAATGCATTACTGCTGCTCTCCTAGCTGTTTTATTTGCTCCTATACTTGATATCATTGCGGTTACACAAGTTCCGATATTTTGTCCAAATATTATAGGAAAAGCCATCTCTACAGTAATAAGTCCGCTTCCTGCAACTGCTAGAAGTAAACCAGTTGTAGCACTACTACTCTGAAGCACTGCGGTTATTCCAAAACCAGCAAGTATACCTAAAAGCGGATTATTGAAATTAGATAAAATCTCTATAAATATCGTTGAATCTTCCAAAGGCTCTATTGCTTCCTTCATCAAAGTCATACCTAAAAAAAGTATTCCGAAACCGATAAATATTTCTGCAACATCTTTAGTTTTCTTCTTCTTCCCTGTTAAGTATAGAAGCATCCCTATTCCAATAATTAAAGGGGCTATGTCGGTTAATTTAAAAGCAACAAGCTGCGCTGTGATAGTAGTACCTATATTTGCACCCATAATCACACCAATAGCCTGATTTAAGTTCATTAATCCTGCATTAACAAAACCAACGGTCATAACTGTTGTGGCAGAACTACTCTGCACAAGCATTGTAACTATAGCACCAACTACCACTCCTACTATTCTTTTATTTGTTAGTGCAGCTAGTATCTGTTTTAATTTTGATCCTGCTGTTTTCTGAAGAGCATTTCCCATGTAATTCATGCCAAATATAAATAAACTAAGTCCTCCTATTAAGCCTACTGTAATTTCCATTTATCTCCTCCATAAATTCTTAGATTAAATTCGGAAAATTTTTCTGTCTCAGTACTTCATATAGAATTATATTAACCGAGTTTGCTAAATTTAATGATCTTGCTTCTTTATTTCTTATCATCGGTATCCTAATTCTTTGATTTTTATAGTTTTTATGTATATCCTCAGGTAACCCTGCGGTTTCTTTTCCAAAAACTATATAACACTCATCAGAATACTCAATATTACTGTATGTTTTTTTTGCCTTTGTTGTTGAAAAATAAAACTTCTCTTTACCTTTTTCATCTATTAAATCATTTATATCATCGTAGTATTCAATATTAAGTTTATCCCAATAATCTAACCCGGCTCTTTTTAAATATTTATCCCTAACTGAAAATCCTAAAGGTCTTATTAAATAAAGTTTTGTATTCGTTGCTGCGCAAGTTCTTGCAATATTTCCTGTATTTTGAGGTATATCTGGCTGATAAAGAACTATATTTATACTCATATTTACCTTCCTCTATTATTATAACATTAATATTTTCTGTATAAAGTGTTGTTTGTTAAACTTTTTACATTTATTCCTTCAATCTCAAGTAGTTTTTCTTTCATTTCTACTCCAGATGAATATCCCCCTAAACTTCCATCGCTTTTTATAATTCTATGGCATGGAATTATTATAGGTATAGGATTCTTTCCATTAGCAAGGCCTACGGCCCTTGAATATCTTGTTCCTCCTATATTTACTGCTATATTTTTATATGTTTTTAAACGCCCGTATTCAATTTTACCTAATTCTCTCCATACCAATTTACAGAATTTACTACCGAATAGTTTATAATTAATATTAAATTGTTTTCTTTCTTTGTTAAAATATTCTTCTAATTCTTTATAATATTCATTAGTTGAATCATCTTTTATTATTTTATTAAAGTATTCTAATTTAGTTATAGAGCTATCTAAAATCTTCCCGAAAGAAATGTTTACTAAAAAATCCTTTGTATATCCTAAGGTAATCATACCTATTTTTGATTTAAAACTTTGGTAGTATAGGTCCATTATATTCCTACCTTTTTACATGATTTTTCAATATTGCACTCACTGCACATTGGATTTCTTGCTTTGCATATATTTCTCCCATGGTATATTAGGAGATGATGCATCTCTATCCAATTTTCCCTTGGAACTATTTTCATCATGTCATCGGATAATTTATCTGCCGTACTACTTTTACTTAATCCTAATCTTTTACATATCCTATATACGTGAGTATCAACTGGAAATGTTGGTATATTAAAGCCTACTGCTAGTACTACACTCGCGGTCTTCCTTCCAACTCCAGGCAGTTTAATCAAATCATTCATATTATTAGGTACTTCTCCACCATATTCTTTATCTATTATTCTCAGTAATTTATATATATTTTTCGATTTATTTTTATATATACCGATTTTTTTTATTTTATTTTCTATATCTTTCCTACTCAACTTTAACAATAATTCTAAATCCGGGTAATTTTCGTATAGAGTCTTTGTAACCTTATTTACACTTTTATCTGTGCTTTGAGCACTCAAAACAGTAGAAATTAAAAGTTGAAGTGGGTTTTCGTGATCCAATCCACTATTTACACTTGGGTAATGTCTCCTTAAACCATTTATTATTTCTGTAATTTTTTTACTCATCAAATCATCCTTTTTAATATCTATATATTTCACTATTTAAAATTTCAATTCTAGTATCATTCTCTATTGATTTTAAAACTTTAGAAACTATTTTTTCTAAATGTTGGTTGCTGTTAGACACTACTGCAAATGTAATTACACTTCTGTTCCACTTTTCATTGTAATCTGTTTCAGCGATAGATATATTATATCTAATTTTAAGTCTATCCATAATACTCTTCAATGTTCTTCTCTTGTCTTTTAAACAGTTTGAATCATATATATATATTTCTATTTGACATGCTTTTATCATTCTATCACCCATAGTAAAAGGGTCATTATAGACCCTTTATTCTATTCCATATAATTTATTTACGTATTCTTCTACCTGCGATGGATCATGTACGTAAAAAGATAAATTCTCCATTATTTTTGCTCTTCCAGGTAAAATATCAGTTTCCATTTTGTCTGTACTGAAATTTACAGCATCAGTAGCAAGTAGCAGCATATCTGCTAATGATAAATCTGTCTTAAGATGTTTGTAGATTTCTTTTACTACGACAGGAAGCTTAAAACTAATTGATTTTTTCACAGCACTTTTTATAAATTCCTGCTGTGCTTTAATTCTTCCTATGTCTCCATCTTTATATCCTAATGTCATATCGTTATTATGCCTGTATCTAAGATACTGCAGAGATTCTTCCCCATCAAGTATCTGATTTCCTTCTGGAATATCAATTACAAGTGGTGGATCATCATATGGGTCTTCGTATTTCATATCAAACGGCACATCAACCTCTACTCCTCCAATTGTATCTACAACACTCTCGACTCCTTGATAATCTAATGTAACATAATTATGGACAGGTATTCCTAATACATTTTCAACTGATTTCATTAGTCCCTTTACTCCACTTGATGAATATATTGCATTTATTTTTTTCTCTTCGGCTTTATCATGACCAAGTCTGTAGAAATATGTGTCTCTTGGTATTGATAGAATATTTAGTTCTCCGCTTTTTTTATCAAAACTTCCCAGCATAATTGTATCTGATCTTTTATCTTCCAATCCTACAACTAAAATATTGACTCTTTTACTTTTATCAATTGCTTTTTCTAGTTCAGTCATTTCATCTTCTGTTTCTTCCAATTCCTCTATATTTTCTACCCATAAAGGATCTTCAGATTTAGTATAGTTGTTCTCTGATGGATTAAAAAATTTAACATAGGTATATACTGCTGCACCAAGCATTAAAGAAAAGCATAATACTGCAATTACAAAAACTTTTATAAAATGTTTCAAATTATCACCTCTAAGCTATTAAAATAAGCTTAATAATTATACCATCTATGATTTTGTATTTCAATCATATAATTTAAAGTACTTCAACTTCGAGGATTGCTATATCATCTTTTTGATGAGATTTAAATTTATTTATTTCAATCATTATATCTTCAGGAATATTTGATGAACTATTAATAATATCTTTCAATCTATACGTTCCAAATTCTTCACCTTTGTAGTTTTTTACTTCTGTTATCCCATCGGTAAAAAAAACAATTTTATCATTTTCTTTCAATTCTTTAGTGAAAACTTCATATTCAACTGTATCAAAAATATTACAAATAGGATAACCCTTAGCTTCCAACTGTTTTGTACTTTTATTTTCTATATAAAAAGGCAAACAGTTATGTCCAGCATTTATATAATCTATGGTTCTTTTTTCTTTATTGAAAATACAAAAAAACATAGAAAAATATTTATCATCATCAAAGTTCAATGCAAGAAATGTTTTATGAAGATCCTGCATTATTTTATTTAAACTTTTACTCCCTTTACTAATTGCTCTCATAGTCTGTTTAACATACATACTAATCATTGAAGCAGCTACACCGTGTCCTACTACATCACATATATATATTCCAATACTATTGCTATCAATTGTAAACACATCAAAAATATCTCCGCTGAGCATTTCCGAAGGCTTATAGATATAATCTATCTTCAAGTTTCCATACATTCCTTTAGGAGGCAGCATATTCATCTGCATTGTTCTTGCAAATTCTATATCCGATGTCATTTTTTTGTTTTTTTCTACTATAGACCTTTCTAATTCCTTTTCCTTTGTAGTATCTCTAAAAACTTCTACAACAGCTACAATTTCTCCATCTTCATCGTATACAGGTGAGCTTACTACGTCATAAATTTTATTATCAACCAACTCTTCTTTTCTATGCATTTTACCAGTTAACATAGTTTTATCGGAAATACATAGATCACATTTTCTTTTTTGTCCTATGCCTTCATAGCACTTCATACCTAAAGTATTTTTACCTACATTTTTTTCCATTGATTTATTTATATGAATAATATTGTTGTCTTTATCTATTAATCTAACCCCATCTATCATGCTGTCGAGTATCGATATTTGCATGTCACTTATCTTTATCTTGCTATTCACATCCATAATTTCTCCCCCACAATTCAAATATATCTTTGTTAAATAATACAGAACAATTATATCATATATGTTTTTTTATTAATATTGTTTTTAACTAGTTTATGAAATTATATCAAAAAAACAAAAAAGAAGAAAATTAATTCTTCTTTTTTCCATAGTACTGATAATAATCAACTCTTATGTTTCCGTTGTAAAGTTTTCTTTTTCTACTTGCTTTTTTACCGTAAAGATTTTCAAAGTTTCTTTCCGGTGTTATCATGTAGTTAGACCATGTATCTTCTTTTCCAAAAATTTTCCCTAAAGATTTCAAAATTTCTTTTACCTCTTTATCTTCTCCTATTCTTTCACCGTAAGGTGGATTTGTTATTAATATTCCATATTTTTCTGGTATTTTAATATTTTTTACGTCTTTAACTTCAAAATCGATATATTTTAAAACTCCAGCTTTTTCTGCATTTTCTTTAGCTATTTTTACAGCCTTTTTATCTATATCTGATGCCATTATCTTTAATTTTTTATCTAATTCAATTTTGCTATAGGCTTGATTTCTAGCTTTTTCCCAGTATTCTTTAGAAACTGCCGGCCAATTCTCGCTTGCAAAGCTCCTATCCAGTCCCGGTGCTTTATTTATTCCAATCAACGCTGCTTCTATTGGAATAGTGCCTGATCCGCACATTGGGTCCATAAGCAACCTATCATCTCTCCAAAAACTCAGCTGGACTAAGGCTGACGCCATAGTCTCCTTAATAGGGCTTTCGACAGATTTTTCTCTATAACCTCTTTTAAATAATCCTTCCCTATCTCCTGTAGTATCAATAGATAGAATTACCCTATCTTTTCTAATTATAAGTTGTATAGTGAATTCTGCACCCTCTTCTTCAAACCATTCAATATCGTATTTATCTTTCAATTTTTCTACAATAGCCTTTTTCACTATAGATTGACAGTCAGGCACACTGTATAGTTTGGATTTAATAGACCTTCCCTTCACTGTGAATTTACCTTTTTTAGTAATCCATTTTTCCCAAGGTAGCTTGTAAGTTTTACCAAAAAGTTCTTCAAAGCTATATGCATCAAATTGCCCCATTACAAGCATTACCCTATCTGAAGACCTTAAATTAATATTTACCACTGGTATATCTTTTATATCACAATCAAAATAAGCCCATCCGTTATCTACCTTCGGTTTATATCCTAAATTTTGTATTTCTCTTTTTACCACTGCTTCTAAACCTGCTGCTGCAACAGCTGCTAATTTTATTTTAGACATTATATCCCTTCTTAAACTATTCTTATTTGATGGTGAGTCTTCTTACCTTTTTTTATCGTAAGTTTCCCATCTATAAATAAATCTTCAGTTATAGGTAGGAAAAAGTCATCGACTTTCTTGTCGTTAATGCTTATACCACCTTGCTTAATTAATCTTCGTCCTTCTCCGTTTGATTTTGTTATTCCTGACATCTTTAGTAAATCCAATACTGTTTTATCCTCTTCTAAATATTTTTCTTCAATCTCTGTATGAGGCATGTTTTCATCATCAGTACCTTTTTTAAATAAAGCCTTTGATGTTTCAAGAGCCTTATTTGCTTCTTCTTCACCATGTATCATCATGGTAACTTCATGCGCCAAAGTTTCTTTTGCTTTATTAATTTCGGACCCTTCTAAACTACCTAATCTTTTCACTTCATCCATTGGAATAAAAGTAAGAAGAGATAAACATTTTTCAACATCAGCATCATCGATATTTCTCCAGTACTGGTAAAACTCGTAAGGCGATGTCTTTTCAGAATCCAACCAAAGTGCTCCTTTTTCAGTTTTTCCCATTTTATTCCCTTCACTATTCGTCAAAAGCGAAAATGTCATACCGTAAGCACTATCGCTGTATTTTCTTCTAATTAAATCTACACCTGCAATTATATTTGACCATTGATCATTACCGCCAAACTGCATTTTACAATTGTAATCTTTATGAAGCATATAAAAATCGTAAGCCTGCATAATCATATAGTTAAACTCTAGAAATGTTAGTCCTTTCTCCATTCTGTTTTTATAACACTCTGCAGTAAGCATCCTATTAACTGAAAAATGTACTCCAATTTCCCTTAAGAAATCTACATAATTAAGGCTTAAAAGCCAATCTCCATTATGAACCATTAGTGCTTTCTCTTCGTTAAAATCCAGAAATTTTTCAAATATAACTTTAAATTTTTCTGCATTTTCTTGTATAGTTTTTTGGCTCATGATCCGTCTCATACCTGTTCTGTCACTTGGATCTCCAACCATTGTTGTTCCATCTCCAATTATCGCTATAGGTCTATGACCATGTCTCTGCATATGAGCCATTACCATAATCTGTATATAGTGTCCAATGTGAAGACTATCCGCTGTTGGATCAAACCCAATATAAAAAGTGATTTTCTCATTTTCAAGAAGTTCTCTGACTTCTTCTTCGTGGGTAACCTGCTCTATATATCCTCTTTCTTCTAAAACATTAAAAACATTTCTTTCTTTATCCATAATTTCCTCCAATTTTTTTATATTAAAAAACACGAGTTTTTCAAAGGACGAAAAACTCGTGGTACCACCTTAATTCGCATAAAGCCTCTAAGTCTATATCGCAGAACTGCGCTATTCTTTCAAATAGAAGCTCCAGAATGTATTTCGCCATCGATATAAAAGATCTTTCACCATTCGATCTCTCTCTAAATTATATTCAAAGTCTACTTCTTTCCTTCATTGCCTATATTAAAATTTATAATATTATAAAGCAAGAAATTTGTCAATCTATTTACCAAATTCTTCAACTCTTAATTCTTCTAAGGATTTCGTGGTAATACTATCTTCATCTAACCCTAAAAGTACTAATGCTTTATCTATATCTTCTTTACAACTTACTTCTATTTCCATATATGGATAAGGGTAGGTTTCTTTGTCCCATGTATCTATTTCAAAAATAATTTCTTTATATTTGTAGGATTTCCTGTGTTTTTCACCAGTATGAAAAAGTTTATACCCTAAAACTTCAAGTATTTTTATCCCTTCCTCTAAATTGTCTATTTGCAAATTATTTTCAAAATTTTTTCTGATATCATTATCCGGAATATTTCTTTTCAAAGTCAATTCTATTTTTTCTTTTTTATCCCTTGATACTGTTTTTCTGATTCTAAGATAACCATTGTAATTCTTTTTAAGATACCTTTCTTCTGTGTCAAATGTATAATTATACTGATATTCGTCCTTGACCAGTTCTGCATCAATACTAAGGATTTTTTTCTCTATCTCTTCTTTATTTATTTTTAATACCTTTACTTCTAACTCTTTCAATTATCCACCTCTATAATTTCAACAGGATCAAAATCAATGTAATCGGCTGATGTGCATATGAATTCTATTCCTAAAATCTTACCTTCAATAATATACTTGTGTCCTTCTTTACTATGCAAATGTCCGTAAATGCATTTATCTACATTATATTCTTTCATTAATTTTACAAACTCATTTGGCTCTCCCTTATCATCAAAGGGAGGATAGTGAAGCATAACTATATTAGTTTTTTTCTCTAAATCTTTGCCAAATTTAAAGGATAATTCTAATCTATTTAATTCTCTTTTTAATATTTTTTTGTCTTTTTCTGTAAATTCTTCGCTACTTTTATCAATCCAGCCTCTTGTTCCAAAAAATTGAAAATTTCCGTAATTATAACTGTTATTTTGAAGAAATTTTATGCTTTTTAAATTCAGTTTTTTTAGCTTTGAATTTGTAGACCACCAGTAATCGTGATTCCCTTTAGAAATTATTTTTTTTCCTTTTAAATCATCAATTCTCTTGAGGTCTTCATATCCTTTTTCTATAGAAATTGCCCATGATGTATCTCCGGCTAGTAAAACCAAATCTTCCTCTTCAACTTTATGTTCCCAATTTTCGAATATTTTTTCTTCATGGTTTAACCAATTACTACCGAAAATATCCATAGGTTTCTTTTTCTCATAATCCAAGTGTAAATCTGAAATTGAATAAATCTTCATTCTTGCTCCTCTTTACAACGTAATTAAATTATAATCAGCTCCCAATTCCTTAATAATTTTTTCTTCTCTTTTGTGACATGTGAATAATATTACTTGATACTGATCTTTTACTTTCGCAAAAATATCCATAGCGTTCTTAAGTCTTTCATTGTCATACTGTGTAAAACAATCGTCTAATATTATTGGTATTTCTGAACTATTAAACATTAGACTAATTAATCCAAATCTCAAAGAAAAATAAATCTGATCTATTGTTCCGAGACTCAAACCATCTATACTTACTGAATTTTCTTTATCTAAATCTTTAACCTTTATATCAAAATCATCGTTAACAATAATTTCTTCATACTTTCCACCTGTAAGAATTTTAAAATACTTATTTAAGTTC
>Ga0102929_1002302_pt1 | contig 11340 bp, 10 predicted proteins | sample SalPonR1_B_D2_MG_FD_78510 | JGI IMG/M metagenome (GOLD analysis project Ga0102929, IMG submission 78510) | Salt pond soil microbial communities from South San Francisco under conditions of wetland restoration - Salt Pond MetaG R1_B_D2_MG | ecosystem: Environmental > Aquatic > Marine > Intertidal... | reverse complement strand
TCGCCCAATCGCAACCCGAATTGCAACATGTCCCAAGTCTCGCGGGCCTTTTTCCACTTGGCCAGCTCGTCCACCCACGCCCCGTCGAATTGCGGGCCGCGCAAGCCTTCGGGCTCGTGCGCCGAGAACACCTGCGCCACCGCGCCATTGGGCCAGATCAGCCGCTTGCGGCTGGCCTGCCAGTCGGGCCGACGGTCCGGCGGCGAACAGGCCATGATCCCGCTTTCGCCGAAAATCATCACCTCGCGCACCTGATCAATGGTTTCGCCCACCAAGGCCATGCGGCGACAGCGCCCGGTATCCAGCGGCTTGTCTCCCTCCATTTGCGCGCGCACCCATTCGGCACCAGCGCGGGTTTTCCCCGCACCACGCCCGCCCATGATGATCCAGTTGGTCCAGTCGCCCTCGGGCGGCAATTGATGCTCCATCGCCCAAAACTCGAACAGATAGGGCAGCGCCATCAGCTCGCCCTCTTCCAAACTATCGAGGAAGGCGTCCTGGACATCGGGCCCTTCTGAGACGATCCAGCCGACAGCAGATCGAAGCCCGTGCGTCTCCAAGGTCGAGGGCATAGTCGTTGACGATGCCTTTTTCCTGCTTTCTGCGTTTTTCAAGTTGCGCCTCCGCTTCTATCGCGATCTTCAGCCACTGCCGGATTTCCGCCGTCGCCTTGGCCGCGTTTTTCAATTCGTCGAAATCCCCTGCCCGGATCTTTTGGTAGATGATCTCGATATCCTCGCGCATGTCCGACAGTTGCCGTTCCAGCGAGTCGATCGAGGTAGTCAGGCCCGTGGGCCCCTCGTCGGGGGTGATCAAAACCATTCGTGCTCATGCCTCATGCGTTGCGTGCCCGGTCCCGTCCGAGTGAGGAAACGGCACAAACGCCGCCCCTCCAGCTGGCAGGCCGGAAAGATGCATCAAGGGGTGTTAAGCTTGGTTAAAGGGGGCGTGCGGTGGCATGGCGATGCTTGCGACACAGCCCTGTGCCGCGAACCGGGCGTTCAAGCGCACGTCTGACCCTGCCCCGAAATTGCTGGGGTCCGGGTCTCAAAACTTCACAAATAAAGGCAGGCGATTTGCGCTGACTAAAGGTGCAAAATCAGGTTTGACGCGGGCGCTATGCAAAACCCGCGTCAAATTTTATAAAATTCTCCGATACGCCCGGATCAGGCGTTATCGGCTGTCAGCGTTTGCACTCATAGGCGCGTGCGACCAGACGTTCCTGCCGCTTTTCCCAATACGCCACCTCTTTGGGATTGGTCGAATAGCTGACCCGGCGCACGGCCTCATCAGCATAAGCAAGCTGGTCATCGACCTGATGGCACGGCAAAAATTCCGGTGCTGTCGGCAGGTTTTCCTGATCAATTGCGACCGGATCCATCGGCACACAAGCCGACAAGCCAGCCAATCCAAGGCTACAAACGATTACTTTGGTAAATGTCATGTTTTGTCCCCCACAAAAATACGCGATTCAAAAACACAGTGGCCCCGCCGCCCCTAAAACGTGGCGCCCGAACGCACAAAATAACCATATACTAACATCCCAATGTTAGCATATTTTTGCTTGGAAACAAAGAACTTACTGGTGCCAACCGCCGCCTCAGCGGCGTGTGAAACATGACGCGCGCTTGCCAAATCCACTGGGCGAACACACCCAAGTTCCGCTGCCCTTTGCGCTTTGGTTTCGTGCGATCTGGCGTTTTTGCGCATGGCTAAGCCGTGCCTTACGCTCTGCCTTACTGACCGGAGTGACCCAAGCATAGCTTTTGTACAAAGGGGTTGTCGCTTTGGTGCTGCCTGCTGCTTGTACAGGCTCTGCCGTAAATGCAATGGTACCGATAAAGATCCCTGACGCGACATGCGCCAGACATTTGATTAAATTGAGTTTCACTGCTCTACTCCATTTGTTTCGCAGCCGCCCCCGATGCCGATTGTCGTCTGATCCGGTCTTTTCGAGAGAGAGAGACAAGACATTTTCCAGCCTCGCCTAATAGCGCCCCTGCCATCCACACTTAATGGCGTCGCAGCCTGCGTTGTGTCAACCGAACCGACCAGAATCGCCAGCTTGGGGTCAAGTTTGGTGCGTAAACTTGGCAAAAATGTGTTGATAATGTCTTGATTCTTTGTGCGACCCACATCAACTTCGCCCGCCAAATCATTTGAACGACACAAAAAAGGGGCGGCGCAGACCTTATGCCTGCCCCGCCCTCATTTGAATCGGCAATTCCTTGCCGGTGCCTGCGGCGTTTTACTCGTTCGGGCCTATAACGCGTTCATCCACGCGCCAATCCGGTAGCCCAAACCCATCCGGCCAAGGATAGACCTCGACCTGATTGAAATAGACGACGCCCACCAAATCCGGGAATTGTTCATAGGTCTGGCGAATGGTGTTATGCCACGCATCGACATATGCTTGGTCTCCCGAGAAGCCGGTTTCGGCCACGACAATTGGCTTGCCGAACTGTTTGGCCCGTTCATAGCGCGGCTCCAGTATGTCGACAAAGCTCTGCGCTTGCCCCAAGATCTCTTCTTCCCAAGGCTGGAAACCGAATACCGATAGGCCAACCAGATCTGCATAGTCATCACCCGGGTAATATTCGGCCATGTTTTCATAGCCAAGTGGCGACCACATGTAGTTTATGTCGGGGGCCTCGGCGCGACAGATATCCACCATGCGCTTGTAGGCCTCGATATAGGTGCCCGGCTCCCAGCCCGCCCAGATAAACTGGGTGCTTTGGTCATCCATTTCCTGTGCCCACCGCACCGTGACCGGGCTGTTAAGCGTCCCCAAAACCGAACAAATCGCCTGCATATACTGATCGTAATCGCCCGATTGCAGCCCTGCTTTCAATCGCGCAGGCGTGTTTCGCTCGCTGCGGGTCCACGTCCAGGGCTCAATAGTGACCAACAAAGCGCGCTCGCGTGCCAACGCATAGACATCGGCATCGACAAGACTGGGTAGGAATACGTCCTCCCAAGGCAGGAACAAGTGTTCGATCTGCACGTCATCATCATCAGAAAATTGCCCTTCAGGATCGTAAACTCCGAACGGCGTTTCACCGGGGGGGGCAGCAACCGCGCCGCTTGCCAATAGCCCGGCCAACGCCGTGCCCCGCGCTAAATTTCCAATCATGCCTTCGGTTAAATATAGCATTTCGAACTCCCTTCCCCACAACGGCATGTGCCGTGATGTTTTCTAATCCCAACCCAGTTTGAAAACGTATTTCACCTCTCCGGGCGGCGCGCGCCCGGCCCCCGACACGATGTGCTGGGTTTCCACCACATGCATCGCGTCCAATCCCAGCATCAGCGCATAAAGCGACTCTGTTCCCCTCATCCACAGGGCCGTCGCGCCCAATCCAACCAAGGCAACGCACAAAGCAGCCTGAGCCATCAACACCAAAGGTCGTACAAGCACCTTGGCCCCGGCGTTTTTCACGTGATGCCAAACGATGACCAAGACCAATGCGATATTCAAAGCGGCGTTCAACAAGGACAGAATATAAAACCCCGCCGAGTTCGTGACATTATCCACGGTTAATATCGGCCACAGGCAAAACAGCGCAATCGCCGCATATGGCGCCAGAATGCGCAGCGGCAGACGCGCCTCAACCGCATCGCCCTTGGGGGTTATCCGAAAGTCCACAAACCGGCCTGTCAGACGATCCCAAATCGCCACGACACAGCCCCAAAACATCCACGGCCATTGCGCTGCGGCAAACAGGATTTTTTCCCAGGTTAAAATTTTGGCGTCACACGGCCGGAAAAAACCATCGCGCCGCGCGACCCAGACCAACAGGATGAGGGCCAATGTCGGCGGGATCGCGTGGCCGATAAAGGCGGGATACGTGACATCTGCATACCGCAGATCAAATGTCAGCGCCGCCACCGGCATCGTATAGATCGTCAGCAAAAACAACGCCGCGATCGGATACCACATCTGCGAAAAGACGAACTGAAACTTCAGATGCGCGGGCAGCCCTGCCAGATAGCGCGGTGTGTATTGCAAGAGCAACGTCACCAAACTGCGCGACCATTGGAATTCCTGCGTGGCCATATCCGCCAATGTGCCCGGACCAGCCCCATTGGCAATCGCGTTCATCGCATGAACGCCGCGCCAGCCCTTGGCGTTCATGATAAGCGAGGTCGAATGATCCTCGGCCAGTTCAGGCCCCAAACCACCGATCTGTCGCAACGCGCGGGTCCGCACCGCGTAATGCGACCCGATGCACATCGGTGCCCAACCACCGCTATACCCCGCCTGCAAGGCGCCGTGAAACATCGCCTCGATATACAGCCGCGCCCGCGCCGCCCAGCTTTGGACCGCATTCGAATTGCAGATTGACGGGGCGGACACATAGCCTATTGCCGGATCGGCAAAAGGCTTCATCAACTCGCGCAGATAACTGGGTTGCGGCACGTGATCAGCATCCAGCTGCGACACGAAATCATAGTCGTCATAGCCCCAGTTGTCGTAGAAAAACGCCAGATTGCCCTCTTTGCACCGGGTGCGGCGGGGCCATTGGGTGCGATGATAATCCTCTCGGCCCTTTCGGCTGGAAATTCGCACGCCATGCGCGCGGCACCACGCTATGGTGTCGGGCTGCGGGTCTTCGTCAGCCAACCATGTATCATGCGGCACATCTTGCGCCAGCATCGCCTCAAGCGTGGTTTTCACCATCGAAAACGGCTCGGACGGGGTTTTGGTGACGATCATCGCGATGCGCGGCTGCCCCAGATCATCGAAAGATGCCACCACCTTGCGCCCGTTCAAAAACAACGCGATGAAATAGGCTTGCAAGAAAAACAGCCAGAAAATGCAAAGGGTTACCAGAATGTAACGCCCGATACCGATGATATGCTCGGGCTGGAACCACCACCACCAGAACCACGCGGCCAAAACGACCCACAGCGCCACGAGGCAAATATATTTGACCCGCTGCCGCCCCTCCATCAACGGTGCCAGAACTTTCGGCCCATCTGTCTTGGACGGGGCCTGCGCTGGTTCAATGGTTATATCAGGCGTGTTGTATTTGCTGTGCATCGCACACCTCAAGGCCAAAGCTTGGCGCCGCATCACGCACCATGACTGCCAAGTCAGGCCGCGTTGGCAGGAAGCCAAGGGCGTGTCGCGCCTTGGACGCATCGGCCAGCAAAATCGCCGGATCGCCGGGCCGCCTGTCGCGCATCTCATAAGGCACCTTTCGGCCTGTGACCCGCTGGACAGTCTCGATCACCTCAAGAACCGAGGCACCCTTGCCAGTTCCAAGATTGACCGCCAACGCCTCACCCGGCGCGGAGGCCCGCACATAACGCCACGCGGCCACATGCGCGGCGGCCAAATCGGCCACATGAATGTAATCGCGAATACAGGTGCCATCAGGCGTATCATAATCGCTCCCCATGACATCCAGCCGCTCAATCTGTCCCGCCGCCGCCATCAATGCCAGCGGTATCAGATGCGTTTCGGGATCATGCCGTTCGCTCAGAACACCATCCGGATCGGCCCCGGCGGCATTGAAATACCGCAGTGCCACATAAGACAGGCCATAGGCCCGCGCGTGATCGGCCAGCATCTGCTCACAGATCAATTTGGTCCATCCATACGGGTTAATCGGCCGTTGCGGCATGTCCTCGGTGATTGGCAGACCGTCAGGAATGCCATAAGTGGCACAACTGCTGGACAAGACAACCTGCCTCACCCCGGCCTCACGGCACGCGGCCAAAAGCCCAAGCATCCCGCCAACGTTATTGTCGTAATAGAGCGCCGGCTCTTGCATGGATTGCCCGACATAGGCGGAAGCGGCGAAATGCATGACCGTTTGCACCCCATGATCACGCAAAGCCTTCGCCACGGCGTCGCGATCGCGAACATCGGCCCGGACCAATGGCCCCCATTTCACCGCATCCACATGGCCTGTCGACAGATTGTCCAAAACAATCGGCTGAGCCCCGGCCTCGGCCAGAGATTTACAGGCATGCGAGCCGATAAAGCCCGCCCCACCTGTCACCAAAACAACCGGTTTCATCACTCCGCCCCAATCAGAGCGGGGCTGTCTGTTTCCCGCAACTCGTTTTGAAAATGTTCGGTCGTTCGGGCAAGCCCCTCATCCAGCCCAATGGTCGGCTGCCATCCCAAATAGCGTTTGGCAAAGGTGATCTCCGGGCGGCGCTGGCGCGGATCATCCACCGGCAGATCGCGGAACACCAACCGCGACGACGACTCTGTCAAAGCCAGCACTTTCTGGGCAAGTTCCAACATGGTGAATTCTTCGGGATTGCCGATGTTGATCGGCATGACAGTGCCCGGCAGAGCGGCCATCAAAGCCATCAGCCCGGCGATCTGGTCATCACGATAGCAAAACGACCGGGTCTGCAGGCCAGTCCCGTAAACGGTCAGATCATCCCCTCGCAGCGCCTGCATGATGAAATTCGACACCACGCGCCCGTCATCCGGGCTCATGTTCGGGCCATAGGTGTTGAAAATGCGGGCAATCCGGATTTCGACACCATGACGCGCATGATAGTCATGAAACAAGGTTTCCGCGGCGCGTTTGCCTTCGTCATAACATGACCGCGGCCCAACCGTGTTGACAGACCCGGTATAGCTTTCGGGTTGTGGCGAGATTTCCGGGTCTCCGTACACCTCGGATGTGGAGGCCTGCAAAATTCTGGCCCCCTTCTCCACCGCCAGATCAAGCATATTGATCGCACCGAAAACACTGGTTTTGAATGTATGGATCGGGTCGATCTGATATTTTGGCGGCGACGCCGGGCAAGCAAGATTATAGATCTCGTCAACCGGGCCGGGCAGGCTTAGCGGATTTACCACGTCATGATGAATAAAGGTAAAGTTTATCCGCCCCTGCAAAGGCGCAATATTGTGCATCCGGCCAGTCGAAAGATCGTCAACGCATATGACCATGTGGCTGGCATCTACCAGCAAACGGCACAAATATGACCCCAGAAATCCGGCACCGCCGGTGACAATAATAGTTTTTCGCTTGCCCCCAACGGACCTATTAGGCGCCGACGCTGCGCGTGGCGTATGTGAATCAATCAGTTTCAATTTTATATCCCCCATCTGCGGTCCAGAATGGACAACGGCACACGAACTCAACGGCGCCTGTAATGGGAAAGACTTTTAAAAATTTATAGGTAATAAGCCGCGTATGCTTTTATTTCACTCACGGCGCACTCGTAATGAAACTTCCCCAAAATGAATGGATGTCAAATCATCCACGCTTCCCCACCCTGCAATTAAGGCACGAAGCGGAAAGTCTGTCAAACTTTTCAACAATTTACACCCTAAGGTTAATCCCGCAGCGCAGGATTACACCCTAGATTTACACCAAAAGGTTAGTTCGAGTTCGCGAAACGATTGGCGGCGGCACAAATTATTCCGCCGCGCGCTCGGCCTCGATCTCGCGCCAGCGTGCGACGTTTCGATTATGCTCTTGCAGCGTTTTCCCAAAAGCATGCCCGCCGGTGCCATCAGCCACGAAAAAGATATAGTCGGTGCTGTCAGGATTGACCGCTGCTTCGATGCTGGCCCGGCCCGGATTGGCGATTGGTGTTGGGGGTAGGCCCGCGATCACATATGTGTTCCAAGGTGTCTCGGCCCGCAATTCGCTTTGCCGCAGGCCACGCCCCAGAACGCCCTCACCCTTGGTGATCCCATAGATCACGGTCGGGTCGGTTTGCAGCCGCATACCCTGATTCAGACGGTTGATAAACACGCTGGAGACCTGCCGCCGTTCTTCGGCGATGCCCGTCTCTTTCTCGATGATCGACGCAAGGATCAGCGCCTCATACGGGCTATCCAGCGGAAGACCATCCTGTCGTGCCTCCCATGCGGCAGACAGGATCACATCTTGCGCGTCGCGCATCCGCGCAATCACACTGGCCCGACTATCGCCATCGCGCACCTCATAGCTGTCCGGCGCAAGGCTGCCTTCGGCGGGGATCTCTGCGACCTCCCCCTCCAACACATCAATTGCCTTCAGAGAATCGACCACCTGCCAGCTTGTCACGCCTTCGGCCACGGCGATGCGATACCGCGTATCGGCCTTGTCGCGCACATCTTGAAACAGATCAGGCACATCGCCGTCACCCGGGGTAAAGGCCGCCTGTTCCACATAGCGGTTGGTCGTCGGGTCAAGTTCGCGCACCTCGACATCGGCACTGTTGACGCCGATGCGATACACAACTTCGGTGCCACAGGTGCTCGCGCCGCCCTTGGTGATCAGGTTTGTGATCTCGGACATGCTGGCGCCTTCAGGGATCAGCCAACTGCCCGCTTTCAATAGCGAGACCTTGTCGCTGTATTCGGCCCCAACGCGGAAAAGCGTGCCGCTTGAAATAGCGCCCTCATCGGCCAACCGGCTTGAGATAATCCGCATGTTGCTACCGCGCTCGACGCGCAGGCACATCGGCTCATCCAGCGGTCCGGTCGCGTTATACTCGGATTGTCCCCACAGGATCACGCCCCCGATCAAGAACACGATCACCACCAGAAACGTCAAGAAGTTCGACGCGATATGCCGCCACATCAGCGCGGTTTCCCGATACACAGGCAAGCGTTCGTGCCGCCAAATCCAAAGCTGTTGGAAATCGCCACGTCAATCTTGCGGTCGCGCTTGGCATTGGGGGCCAGATCAAGCGGGGTTTCTACCGCGGGATTGTCCAGATTGATCGTCGGCGGGGCCACCTGATCGCGCACGGCCAAGATCGAAAAGATCGCTTCGATCGCGCCCGCCGCGCCCAGCAAATGCCCAACCGAGGATTTTGTCGAACTCATCGTCGCGTTCGCCGCAGCATCGCCCATCAACCGCTCGACCGCCTTCAGTTCGATCGTGTCTGCCATGGTGCTGGTGCCATGCGCGTTGATGTAATCCACCTGATCGGGCGTGATCCCGGCGTGTTTCAGCGCCATGCTCATCGCCCGGTAGCCACCGTCGCCATCCTCGGAGGGGGCGGTGATGTGGTAGGCATCGCCCGACAGGCCATAGCCCAGAACCTCGGCGTAAATCTTGGCGCCGCGCGCCTTGGCGTGCTCGTATTCTTCCAACACGACAACGCCTGCGCCTTCGCCCATCACGAACCCGTCGCGATCCGTGTCATACGGACGGCTGGCCGCCTTGGGATCATCCGCACGCTTGGTGCTCAGCGCTTTGCAGGCGTTAAAACCCGCGATCCCGATTTCGCAAATCGCCGCCTCGGCGCCACCGGCCACCATCACATCGGCATCACCGAACTGAATCAGGCGCGACGCATCGCCAATGGCATGCGCCCCGGTGGAGCACGCGGTCACGACCGAATGGTTCGGCCCCTTGAACCCGTAGCGGATGCTGACCTGCCCGCTGATCAGGTTGATCAGCGCGCCCGGAATAAAGAACGGTGATACCCGCCGCACGCCCTTGTCGCGGATCAACAAAGTGGTTTCCTCGATGGACCGCAGCCCGCCGATGCCCGAGCCCAGCATCACACCCGTGCGCAGACGGCTTTCTTCGTCCTCAGGGGTCCAGCCGGCATCCTTGACGGCCATGTCGGCAGCAGCGACACCGAACAAGATGAAATCATCCACCTTGCGGCGCTCTTTCGGCGCCATATGGTCATCCGCGTTGAACGTGCCGTCGCTACCATCGCCCAAGGGCACTTCACAGGCGTATTTGGTGATCACGTTTTCCGGGTCAAACCGGGTAATCGTGCCCGCCCCCGACTGGCCATCCAGAAGACGTGTCCACGTTTCTTCGACGCCAGCGGCCAACGGTGTGACCAAACCCAGCCCGGTAACAACCACTCGACGCATGCTGCTGCCCTTTCCTTATCTCTTCCCGGCTGCTCATAACCCGGCTTGACCATGAGGGGCAAGAGCGGCCCTGCATGTGACAGCCGCCATTCACACTCTTTCGCCGACAGGTCCGGAGGGGCGTTTACTGAAATTCCGCAGTCGGTTCCGTCTCGGCTTGGGCAAAGGCAACAGCATCGGCCAGATCAACATCTTTCGACAACAAGGCCCGCCCGATCAATGTGCCCGCGATGTTGGGCACATATTTCAGACGCGCCACATCATCCGCGCTGCGCACGGTGCCGCGTGCGATCACCGGATGCCGGGTTTGCGCGGCAAGGCTGCTGATCACACCAAGGCTGCCGTCACTGTCTTCGATATCGGCATCGACATCGGTGACGATAATGCCTGCCAAGGGCGCGTCATCGAAGGCCTGCACAAAGGTATCGGGCTGAAAGGCGCTGCGGGTTTTCCAGCCTTCCGTCATCACCGACCCGTCAAAGATATCAACCGCCAGAACAATCTGGTCCGGGTGGAATTTCGCCAGTTCCCGCAGCAAATCGGGGTCATGCGATGCCATCGTGCCAATCACGATACGGCCTGCCCCACGATCAATCCACTGCGCCACCCGCTCGCGCGAGCGGAACCCGCCGCCCAACTGCACGGGAATACCCGCTGCGCGAATGATTTCTTCGATCAGGGCGTCGTTGTCGCCCTCGCCTCTGAGCGCGTCGATATCGGTGATATGCATCCAACTGGCGCCCGCTGCCGCAAAACTGCGCGCCGTGTCCACCGGGTCAACGTGCCAGATCACCGGCTCGTCCAGTCGGCCACGCGTCAGCGACACGCATTTGCCATTCATCAGTTCAAGGGTCGGGTAGATGATCATGACAGTCGGACCTTCATGTTGGATTTAAACCGCCCGGTCCCGCCGGGTCAGAGTGATTTTGCACGACCTCCCCCTGTGGCGGTGTTTTCAAATCGGCATGATAAGGTCTGTTCGCGCCGCCAAACGCAAAAGGCCCCTGCCTATGCGGCAGGGGCCTTGGCATCCCGAAAGGATGTCCGTGACGGCTTAGGACGCTTCGTTGATGAACTTCACCGCGTCGCCAAATGTCTGGATGGTTTCGGCCGCATCGTCAGGGATTTCGATGCCGAATTCTTCTTCGAAGGCCATGACCAGCTCGACCGTGTCAAGGCTGTCTGCGCCCAGATCGTCGATGAACGAAGCGTTCTCCGCAACCTTGTCCTCTTCCACACCAAGGTGCTCAACAACGATTTTCTTCACGCGGTCTGCGATATCGCTCATGTCATAATCCTCATTTACTTCGGGGTCTGCCGACCCACTTTGCTGCCCTTGCCCCAGCCGGGACGCGGCCTTGGTTGTGCCCCGTGGGGCGGATGTATGGTCTCGTCGCAGCAGGTTGCCCGGAGGCTCCGAGTGTTATCCCCCGGACGATCTGCGCCGCCTATAGCACATGGCGCGGCGTTGGCAAATCCTTTCGCCCGGCCTGTTCGGCTTTAGCTCGGCTCACAAGCAGACCTTATTA
>Ga0102929_1002299_pt1 | contig 11346 bp, 9 predicted proteins | sample SalPonR1_B_D2_MG_FD_78510 | JGI IMG/M metagenome (GOLD analysis project Ga0102929, IMG submission 78510) | Salt pond soil microbial communities from South San Francisco under conditions of wetland restoration - Salt Pond MetaG R1_B_D2_MG | ecosystem: Environmental > Aquatic > Marine > Intertidal... | reverse complement strand
TGGCCCAGGCTGAGATACAAACCGTACTGGATGGCATCTTTAAAGCAATACAGGATAAAGATGCAGATAAACTCATCTCCTATCATATTTACGGACCGAAATTTACCGAATTCAGAGACAGCCAGCTGCGATTTGATTCCCAGGCTAATGAGGAATTTGAACGAGGTTTCGTTGGAGCGATCTCGGGTTTTGACTATAACCTTGGTGATCTGAAAATTGATGTGTTTGGAAATGTGGCTGTCGTAACATTCCATGCCGATTTTCGCCCAACTATTGGGGGTCAAGTTATTCAGATATGGGAATCAACAACCTTGGTATTTTTAAGAGTGAAAGGAGAGTGGAAAATAACCCACGAACATCATTCACCGCTAAATGTCGGATGAAATACCCGGATATGCATTAAGGGACCTTCAAGTGTTACCGTTGTTTTAGCACGATCCTTGAAGCCTCCCTTAATCGTTTAACGTGTTCTGTTGATTTTTAATAATGAATACCTCCTGCCCTTCAATGATTCAAAATTGCTATTTATTGAATGAAGAGTGATGAATACCAGTCTTTACCCAGAATAGACTAGCATATAGAGTAGCCTTACCCGGAATTTTTGACACGAAATTTATCAGAGCCAAGAAGGTCACTTCTTACTTTTATACGAACGGGTATCTATTCCCCACCTTCTTTGTTCAAAAGAACTTGCAAAATGAGAAGAGTCTTGGGTTTTCTTACGCACGGAGAATAACCCGACCGACTTTTAATGACCTGGCGCCCTTTGTATTCTTTGTTGATCCAAACACCTTCCTTTCGGGTAATCCGGACTTGAAACCTGCTATCAGTGATGCATTGAAATTGGACTACACTTTTAAGCAATGGCTCATTTCACTTCAGTACAGTTATACCAAAGACGAAATAGCCGCATTCCAGCCTGAAATAGATCAAAATAGCAACGAGCAAACCCTGAGCACCCAAAACCTGAGCTATTTTCGATCTTATGTTATCAACACAAGCTTCCCAATACTATTTGTACCATGGTGGGAACTGAGATCTAACTTCTCAGGTAAGTATCAGGTATTCAGGACCTCCCATTTAAATGATAACCCAACGCTGAATAACTATGGGATTACTGCAAACCTGATCAATACCATTGACTTACCTCGCAATTTTTCTATAGAAGTTTCGGGGTACTATCAATCAAGATCTGTATGGGGTATCATGCAATTCGAGCCTATGGGCTCTGTAAATGCCGGCATTCAGAAAAGGATTGCAGACGGACGAGGTTCCTTGCGTCTGTCGGCTGATGATATCTTCCGAACAAGTTTATGGAGATCGAAGACTAACGTGCCGAGCGCAAACCTGGACTCCCAATTATTTTACGATTTTAGCAGCAGAAATGTAAAGATGACCTTCACCTGGAATTTCGGAAATAGCAAAGTTAAATCCGTGAATGTCAGCACCGGTTCGGAAGAAGAGCAGGGCAGAGTTACAAATTGAGGTGGACTTATAACCGAAGCTGCTCAGCATTGCCGAGTATAACCACCGAAATAAGTCCGTATTTAAAAAGGCTATAGCATCCCACATAATTCTTAAGCTGGAAGTCAAAAAATAGGAACTTAAATTTAATTTCTACATTATGTTCAGAGCTTGCCTATATATCGAAATAAAAGTGCCATAACAGAGTGGGTAACATAAAACACGTTGGGGCAATCCCTAATATAGACAAGCGGAAAATTGCTTAGTGGTCATAATCATAAATGCCACACAACGGGATTAATAAATAGCAGAAACTAGCAACCGCTCTAAAGTGAACCTATCACAAAATGCGTTGTATAATTCTAAATATTAAAAAATGACAAATCAAATTCAGTACCTCGTGGAGTTTACTATTGCTGAAGGAAAAGCAGAAGAATTCAAATCACTCATCCATTCCCTCATAGAAAAAGTTAAGAAGAATGAGCCGGGTATAGACTCTTATCAACTTTTCTATAATAGTGGGGAAAGTAAGAGTTATATGCTTGAGCGTTTTCCAAACTCGGCGGGTGTTATGGCGCATTTGGCACACGTAGGGCCTATGCTTCCTGAACTTTTAGAGCTTGCCCCGATAACCCGTTTCGAAATTTTTGGAAATATATCTGAAGAGTTAAAAGAATCTCTCAAATCTTTAGGTCCGGACATTTTCAGTTATCATGACGGGTTTAACCGTGCTATAACTCAGGCTTGAGTAAAAGAACAAAAGAAAGAAGAATGGCCATACCGCGTTGTCAATACAGGTGTTGAAATGAAGCAGTAGGGTTTTGTCAATTACAAGCTCCCGGAATCCTGTCATCCTTCATTAATTATAGCATTGACCCTGCAGATGTACATTCAAACTTGACAGATCTTTTAGTTTTTTCATTGCCAGCAGTAGAGGCAAATAGGAAGTAAGGCCGGAATTGTTCATTTTGACCAGTATCAAAACGCGGGAACGATTTTGACAACTGCTTAACAGATAAACTATGACAGAAACGTTTAAAGCCGCCGCTGCACAACTTTCCCCGGTCTTCCTGGATAGAGAAAAAACAGTAGAGAAAGCTTGTTCAGCCATTATGGAGGCCGGTGAACAAGGTGCGAAACTGATTGTCTTTCCCGAAGCTTTTATTTCTGGTTATCCTGATTGGGTGTGGCTGATTCCCAACAGCCAGAGTGCCGCTCTGAATGAACTCTATATAAAATTGGTCGAAAATTCTGTTTCTGTCCCCGATCAGGCTACCGATCAGCTTTGCAAGGCTGCAAAGAAAGCCGAAATCAATGTTGTAATGGGCATGCACGAACGGAATTCCGAATCCAGCGGAGCAAGCCTTTTCAACAGCCTGTTATTTATTAACGATCAGGGCGAAATCATGGGCAGTCATCGCAAGCTGATTCCCACCGGCGGTGAACGCCTGGTATGGGCGCAGGGGAAAGGAGATACGCTGCGATCTTACGACACATCGGCTGGTAAACTTGCCGGTTTGATCTGCTGGGAGAACTACATGCCCCTGGCCCGGACGGCCATTTATGAAAGCGGGGCTCAAGTACTGGCATCTCCCACATGGGATAAAAGCACTAACTGGCTGCAATCCATGCAGCACATCGCGCGGGAAGGCGGACTCTTTGTCTTCAGCACCTGTATGGCCCTGCGAATGGATGATATTCCTGATGAGTACGAATTTAAAAAACTCTATCCCGAGGAAAGAGAGTGGATAAATACGGGCAACAGCTGCATCATAGCTCCAAACGGAAAACTTTTAGCCGGACCCCTGGAAGCGAAAGAAGGGATCCTCTATGCTGACATTGACCTGCAACAGATTATAGCAGCCAAACGCATGTTCGATGTCGCCGGGCACTATGCAAGGCCGGATCTGTTCCATTTCTCTATTAAAAATAGATAACTCCCATCATCTGGAGATACGCCAATCGGACGTTCGCGATATTGAAAATTAAGAGATTTTGTGAAGGTTTATGACATCTTAATTCACAGCGGCACACATTTTTAGCTGGATGTAGAATATCCCAAAACGAAGATATTTGATCCAACCATCAAAGAGGCAAAGATTTTTTTACAGCTAATTAAAGAAACCTCTTCTGTGAAAAAGGTTGTTTTTATTGCTTCAGTAGCTGCGTTCACCACTGTTTACCCCATACCTGTATCAGGCTGACCGGCCGAGCATCTTTATACCGAAAAGGAGAAACCTGATCGAACAACCGATTATAAAAGATCAAGATGCGCAGAAAATCCAAACATCTGCGCGAAAAGTACAAGATTTGATTGAGATACCATGCTATACTCACTACAAAACAGGGAGTTAACTAGTTTAGAAAATTCCTTTCAAACTTCAATTCAATACTCTAATAATGGGAAAACAAATCACTATATACGGGATGCTGTTAGTCTTAATAGCAATGGTAAGTATAAATCTGCTTTCAGTTAATACAGTACAAGCCCAGAACAATAGCAGAATTCTAAGTATGACAGAGTTTACTCTAAAGCAAGGCCATAACACGCAGTTTCGCGAAGGTATAAAGGCCTGGAAAAATTGTTATCTGGAAAATAACGGTGAATGGACATGGAACCTCTGGAGTCGGGTACAGGGAGAAGGAAATGTATATCTGCTCGCTTCTTATATGGATAAATGGGCGGAAATGGACGATGCATCCGATGAGGCCGGCCAAGCTTGCCAGAACCTCGCAGTCAATTTGATCAATCCAAGTGTTGAAAAGACAGTTAGCAATATGGCCAGAACCATGCCTGACATGAGTAAAGATGTAGTTGATGGAACCGAAGTCGTTTCCGTTTACCTCTGGAGGATAAATAACAGTACCAAATTCCTGGAAGCCATTCGCTCGGTACAGTCTTCATTAAAGAAACAAGAGGGTGACTTGCGCGGCTACTGGTATAATTCTGTGGGAGGTGACCTTAATGCACCGCATTATTTCGTAGTTACTTCTTACCCAAACTTTGCAGCCATGGATAAGCCTATGGATGGCGTATGGGATGTGGTTGAAAAAGCCGACGGCAAGAAAAAACGGGAGCAGCTTCAGGCCGATTACAGAGATGCCGTGGACCAATCATGGTCATATATGTATAGAAGAGTCGGAGATCTGAGTCACGCCGGAAACTAGCATTTAGGCTAAGTATTTGCACCAAAATAACAGGCCTGTCAATAATAATGACAAGCCTGTTATCCATTTCAATTCTCCATCAAATAAGCGGTACTCTTCAAAACAAAAATAAACGTTATGAAAACAGATCAAAATGAAGGACGAATTTTATGGCTAAATATTTATTTTTTTTATAAATATGAGCCTCGACATGTTAAACATACTAATTCGTAGAAAATGTCTTAAAGTCAATAATTTTGTTCAATAAAAGGGGGCCATTAAAATCTGAATCAAAGCTTAAGCAACTGGCTGATAAACACCGATGGGCCTTTTGTCTCGGTGATATCAGCGGTAAGGGTTTGCCTGCATCACTATTGATGTCGAATCTTCAAGCCATACTCAGGAGACAAATCCTTCATGTTAATGAACCCTCAGAAATTTTAAAGAATGTCAATCAACAGTTATATCATAGCACCAGTCCTGAGAAATTCGCAACGCTTTTTCTTGGTATAATTAATTTAGAATCTCATTTGCTTGGTTACTGCTGTGCCGGTCATGAGTACCTTTTTTTGATCAAGTCGAATGGCAGCCATACTCCCCTTAAATCCGGAGGGGTACCCTTAGCTGTTTTAGACCGTCAGGAATTTAGCGGTGATACCATTCAATTAGAAAAAGGAGATTGTCTATTTGTCTACTCCGAGGGAATAACAGACAACATGGATACCAATGACGAGCAGTTCGAAGAAGAAAGACTTAAAAAAATCCTAACCGATTCAGGATCCGAAATGAGTAATCCGGAAAACCTCATTGAAAAAATATTCAATGCCAGTATTGCTTTCAGCAAGGGTACAAAACACTTTGATGACATGACCGCGGTTGTGCTAACCAGAAATTCATAACAGAACACTCATGTCAGATAAAAACATATCACATTATAAAATTCTCGAAAAGCTTGGGGAGGGTGGAATGGGTGTGGTATTCAAAGCTCATGATACTAAGCTTGATCGCCCGGTGGCCTTAAAACTGCTGCCTTTGCACCTGCAGTCGGGCGATAATGCTAAAGAACGTTTTCTTCAGGAAGCCAGAGCTGCCTCGGCCCTAGACCACCCGAATGTATGCACGATCCATGAAATCGGTGAGAGCGATGACGGCAGCATGTATATTTCCATGGCCTATTATGAAGGCGAATCTCTGCAGAACCGCATCAAACGCGGGGCTATTGACTTTTCAGAAGCTCTTAATATTGCTACACAAACTGCAAAAGGACTCCAGTCTGCTCACAATTCCGGGATTGTTCACCGGGATATCAAACCGGGCAACATCATGCTTACCCTACAGGGTGATGTAAAGATCGTGGACTTCGGATTGGCAAAACTGGCGGGACAATCGCAGTTAACGAAAAGCGGCTCTACCGTTGGAACGGCAGCATATATGTCACCCGAACAAATCAACAGTGAAACCGTAGATCACCGGAGTGATATTTTTTCGTTCGGGCTGGTACTCTATGAACTTTTCACCGGAGTTCATCCATTTAAGAGCGATTACTTCCATGCCATAATGTACTCCATCATGAACGATGAGCCGAAACCGATTACTCAACTAAACCGGGAGCTACCCGATGAGCTGCAATGGATCATAGAAAAAGCTATTCGTAAAGGAGCTGACAGTCGCTATCAAACCATGGATGATCTCGTGATTCATCTGGAAGCCCTTAAAAGCGGTTCAGTAAAACTACCTGAAATTATACTAGAAGATGAGCCTTCTCACCGGGATACAAAGAAATCAAAAGAAAAATCATACACGCTCATACTGGCCGCTTCAATTGCAGCTATATTCTTAGTGACTACTGTAGTCTTCTTCTCCATAAAAAGTGATCTATCTATCAAGGAGTTCATCACGGGTTCGCAAGTTCCGGAGTACAAGCAGATTACTGTGCTGCCCTTTAGAAATATCGGTGATGACCCGGAGAACCAGATATTCATTGACGGGCTCATTGAAATTTTATCAAGCAAGTTATCTCAGCTTGAACAGTTTCAGCAGGATTACCTGGTAGTTCCGGCAAGTGAAACAGCTAGCGCAGGCATTACAAGCGCTTCGGCAGCCCGCGATGCATTCGGAGTTAACCTGGTGGTCACCGGCAGTGTACAGCCCCTGGAACGAGGCGTGCGGGTTATCATAAACCTGATTGACGCAGTTACTCTTCGTCAGCTCGAATCCAGAATTATTGACGATACATTTATTGAAACGTCCGTTCTGCAAGATGATGCCGTATTCACCCTTGCCGGAATGCTTAATATTGATATTGAACCTGCAGCCCGACAGTTACTCAATGCCGGTGGTACGGCCGTGCCCGGCGCCTATGAATACTATTTGCGTGGAATTGGCCACTTGCAGCGATTTGACAGAATTGAAGATATTAACGCGGCGATTCGTCTTTTTAATCGTGCATTAGAAGAAGATCCTGAATTTGCACTTGCACATGCCGGACTTGGCGATGCTAATCTATACCTTTACAGAAGAACCAAAAATTCAGAATGGATTGAACCTGCTGAAAAGAGCATTCGCAAGGCCATTAAAATTGATAAGAGCCTTTCTCCCATTCATACTTCCCTGGGACTTCTGCTTACAGAAAAAGGTGATTATGAACAAGCCTTGCAAGCACATGCCACGGCTCTTGAGCTTAATCCGTCTAATTTCGAAGCTTACAGGGGACGAGCGAGAGCATTTAAATCACTGCAGCGTGTTGCCGAGGCCGAGGCAACCTATAAAAAAGCAATTGAAATGAAACCGGATTACTGGGCTGGATATGCAGAGCTTGGCGTTTTCTACTCACAATACGGACGATTTGAGGAAGCGGCCGAGCAGTTTAGAATTGTTACAGAACTAAGCCCCGGCAATGCTTCCGCCTATCGCAATTTAGGTGGGGTTTACTATTACTTGGGAGAGCAGGATAAAGCACTCGATGCTTTTGAAAAATCTGTCGAAATACAGCCAAACTATGGGGTTTATTCAAACATTGCTACAATGAAGTTCTACAGCGGCGACTATGAAGAAGCTGCTAAATTTTATCAGAAAGCGCTTGAATTGAATAACACCGATTATCAGGTATGGAATTTCCTATCAATCGCATACTTAAACTCGGATCCTCCTAAAACAGAAGAAGCAAAGAGTGCACTTATCAAGGCAAAAGAACTGGCAGAAAAGCAGCTGGAAGTTAATCCACGTGATCCCAAATTACTGCTGAGTCTCGCTTCCTATCATATCGAACTGGAAGAACTCGGGAAGGCAGAAAAATTTTTGAGTCAAGCTTTGAAATTGAAACCCTCAGAGGCAAATAATTTGATAGCAATCGGTCTAATATATGAAGACCTTGGCAATCGGTCAGAGGCCCTAAGCTGGGTGGAAAAAGCCTTACAAAACGGATATGTAATGGAAGACTTTCTGGATGATCCGGATGCAAGGTATAATTCAATCCGTGAAGATCCGATTTTTCTAAAATTGGTTGAAAAATTTAAAAGCAACTAACCTTAACTGTAAAACAATGGTGTACTGACATGTCAGCCAGCGTAGAAATAAACGACAATAAGTTCAATAAGAGTAAAATTTCACTAAAGAAAGGACAACATATCCGATTTAAGTCAACAGACGGCAATACGTATGTTGTTGACTGTGGAAGTGATGATACAGATATATCTAATGATTTTCCCTTTACCATTCCCGGCGATAACAAAAATCATAAGGTGAAGGTTAAGGACAAGGCGAAGGAAAAAAATTATAACTGCTCCATATTATCGAATGTAAAAAAGTCAAGTAATATCGCATTTAACGCCGACCGACCCGTTATGATTATCAAGGTTGAGTGAAATAAATTTTAGATTAACTTTTTTAGTAACAATTCATTGTTACTAAGCTGCAGCCTGGTGCCGGGTCACATCTGGAATATTGGTCTATAAACTCTGCAGAGCTTCGAAATGAATCTTGGTAAGAATAATGCTTGCAGTATAAAGTGTGCTGAGGGTGAGTTTACTACCGTGGAAGGGCAATTTCTTAAAATGTTATCATTCCATAGAGAACAAACTAGCCATACATACGAGGCTACAAGCCTCTCTGAGCAGACACATTATTCCACTATACTCCTATATCATCTACCCCTTATATCCTTAGGCATTGACCTGAAAGTTGACGATTGGCTTAACACAAGTAGCCTTCATTCGGTATAATGCTGAGAAATGAACCGATGTAATCAATTGATAAGATGTCCGGATATAAACAGTAACTGACTGTCGTTGATTACAGAATTATTCCTAGACCCTGCATCTATTGGCAGTGGTACATCCATTTTTAAACTTAAAGTTGTATTATAAGCAACCTGGCTTTTGATTATATACTTGGAAGCAACCAAAAAACGACAGTAAAAAGCATAAAATTGATATGAAGAAATTCGCCTCATTATTCCTCCTTATTTTATGGTCGTCCATAGCAGTTGCCCAAGGGCTTTCAGATAAAGAAAAAGAAATCCTGAATCGTGTTGATGCCAACCACGCCGAAGCACTGCAGTTTCTGGAAACCAATGTAAACATCAATAGTGGAACCATGAATTTTGACGGAGTTCGAATGGTTGGGGAAAATTACATGGAAGCCTACGATAAGCTGGGCTTTGAAACGAGCTGGATATCCCAGGATGAGGTAAATCGCGCCGGACATTTCTTCGCTGAACAACAAGGATCACAAGGGAAAAAACTGCTGCTAATCGGACATCTGGATACCGTATTTGAGGAAGACAGTCCCTTTCAGGAATATGAAGTGCTGAACGATTCGGTCGCCGCCGGACCGGGTGTTAACGATATGAAAGCCGGTAACGTGATGATTTTGTATGCTTTGAAAGCCTTGAAAGAAGCCGGCGCCATTCCCGATGCACAAATTATTGTAGCCCTTACCGGTGACGAAGAGAAAGCCGGAAGCCCAATCTCCAAAAGCCGTAAAGATCTCGTTGAAGCTGCAAAACGAAGTGACGTAGCCCTCGGCTTTGAAACCGCATCCGGTTTTAGCTATGCCACTGTAGCCCGCCGCGCTTCTTATTCCTGGAAGCTTGAAGTAACCGGAAAACAGGCGCATTCATCCGGCATCTTCAGTGAAAATACCGGGGCCGGTTCTGCCTATGAAGCCTCGCGTATCCTGAACCGTTTTTATGAAGAACTGCAGGAAGAAAACCTGACTTATAATGTGGGAGTGATCATTGGCGGAAACGAGGTAGATTATGATGATGAAACCATACGCGGAACGGTCAGCGGAAAGACCAATATTGTACCCAAGAAAACCATTGCACACGGTGGCATCCGATTCCTGACGCAGGAGCAAGGCGACCGGGCTTTTCAAAAAATGAAAGGTATTGCCAATGAAAATCTTCCACAAACGTCGGCGAAAATTACCTTTTACGAAGGCGGTTACCCGCCTATGGAGCCTACCGAAGGTAATATGCAGCTGCTGGAAATATTGAGTGAGGCGAGCCGGGATATGGGCTTGGGAAAAGTTGAAGCTTACGACCCGGCAAAGCGGGGAGCTGCGGACATCTCTTTTGTTGCAAACTATGTGGACGGCCTTGATGGCTTAGGCGCAATGGGCAGAGGCGCTCACAGCCCTCAAGAAACTATTAACCTGGATACCTACAAGGAGCTTACCAAGCGCGCTGCTTTGTTAATTTACAGACTGACGCAAAAATAGCAGTATGCTTATTCTTATTGATAGTTTACTTGTGTAACAATTTACCGAATTGACCGGATACAGTTTATCACGCCAGGCTTAACTTTTACCTGCAGGTCTTGTACATTCCCTTATGGAAGAACTGACCTTTGACCATTATACCATCAAAGTTAAGGACCTGGAAAGCAGTGCGTCTTTCTATAAAAATGTGCTGGGCCTCTCCGAAATTGAAAACCGGACCCGCAAACCGCATATACGGTGGTTCTCGATCGGCAACGGCACAGAGCTGCATATTGTGGAAGGAGATATCCGTGGGATAAGGACCAATGTCGGTGTACACCTCGCGCTTAAACTGAAAGATTTTGACAGCTTCATCGCCCATCTAAAATCAAAGAATATACTGCTCCATAATTCCAAAGCGAGGCCGGGCAGTATCACAACTCGCGCGGATGGCGTACGACAGGTTTATTTCCAGGATCCCGATAGCTATTGGATCGAGGTAAATGAGGCGGGATAATTACCTAACCCCCCAAGGGATTTAAAACCCTTGGAGAGTTGGTACAGAGTGCCGGTTATTCACTCACGCTTTTCAAAAAGCACGCCCTTTGTCCTTCCGTTCGATGCTTTGAAACCCGTAACTTCACCCCGGTCATTTCTGACAAATTTCATTTCGGCAATCGGGAAGCCTGCAGAAAAGGAGTCCTGATCTCCCGGAGTCATCGTCTTATCATCCAATCTGTAATGCTGCAGCACCAGGCTGCTGTCTTCCATGGCAACTGTATAGAATGTTTGCAACTCTTGGCTAAAGTACCTTCCGGTATACTCTTTCTTCTCGTCCATGGAAGGCTCCCAATCGATGCGTGTCGCTATGTGGTGGCCGTTCTGGTGAAGGGTAAGGGAGTCAGCCGAACCGTCTTCGTTCATGTGGAAGGTTATATCGGCATTCACCCCGACAAGGCTAAAGGTGGAATCGGAAGTAGCCCTGATATCGACTTCGGGCTGGCCGGTAGCTTGCGTGTAGAGCCGGTCGCCGTC
>Ga0102929_1002298_pt1 | contig 11347 bp, 11 predicted proteins | sample SalPonR1_B_D2_MG_FD_78510 | JGI IMG/M metagenome (GOLD analysis project Ga0102929, IMG submission 78510) | Salt pond soil microbial communities from South San Francisco under conditions of wetland restoration - Salt Pond MetaG R1_B_D2_MG | ecosystem: Environmental > Aquatic > Marine > Intertidal... | reverse complement strand
GCACTCCGTGAAGCGTGTCTATGTGGGAATAAAAAGCTGGTGGAATGGATGATAGAAAAAGGAGCGAATGATTGGAATAGGGGACTATTAGGAGCCTGTGAAGGGGGACATTATGAATTAGCGGAATGGGTGATAGAAAAAGGAGCGGATAATTTGAATTGGGGACTACATGTTGCCTGTGCAGGAGGGTATAGAGAATTAGCGGAAATGATGATAGAGAAAGGTGGGGATTCGAACAGTTGCAGAATTAAAGTTCATTGCCATCGAGTATAATTATAAAAAATTGATAGAATTAAACTTTGATTAAAAGATGAATATTTATATCTTGGACGATTTGATGATTTATAGTTTTCTGGAGAAATATGAAGGATAAGATGACACGTAAGAAGTTCGTGATGATATTGCAAGAGAATTTATTTTGGAAGAAGAAATATACATTAGATTATAAAGAAGAATATCGTATGAATGGTGAAAGCAAATTAATGAGAATGAAAGGAGATTGCGATATTACCTGCTGTTAGAACTTCTTCTAATAAACGGAGTAATATATAAAAGTCTAAATCCTCATATTGTGTGTTTTGTTTGTAGATTTTCTAGTTCTTGTTTATAATTCTATTTAAAATTATTCATTTATCCTATCTATTTATATTTTAGATATAAATAGATTCATTATTTATTTAGCTAGATAACCAAAAGGGAACCATTCTCCCACCGAACTATCAAAATGCATTTTATTCCAGAGTCAAATTTTCGAAACCATTGGGGAACCATTCACCATTAACAAAATTCATACCGGTCCATAGATGTCCGCGGTATTCTCTATTTTCATAGTCAATGGGTTCTAATTTATCAAAATACTTGTCGACAATCATCATTCTATTTTCATTTACAAAAGTTCTTTTAATACCAGGACATTTAACAATATGTTTTAGCATGCCATCATTTGTCACATAAGCATAACAATAAACTTTGGGACCCAACATCTTAGCCCAAATGATACATTCCCCGTCCTTTAAATCATTCTTTAATTCACCAATGGTATCAAAATTGAATTCTTTGATAACATGAAGTTTATCTATGTCATTAGCTCTTACCATTATAGAATCAGTATCCATATAATAATGAGTAGCCATAGTCAAATCTGGTTTGATCTTTCTCATAAAATTGGACATAATCTGCTTCGAATAAGAAAGAATAAAGATACCCAAATGAATTGGCACATCATACCTTTCTGGTTCATGCTTAGGATAACCTTCCACCATAATCTTGTTTTCAGATAATACTTTCAATGCGGTTATATTATTAGTTTCAGCAAATTTCTGAACGTGACTTAATTTGAAGAAGTATTGGGCTTTGCGATTATTTTTACGAAACAGCATATAACCATAAAGACTATTCATAGCTAATTTACCGATTCTTTGTTTTAATTTGGATTGAGAAGTTTTGAGGTTAATAATCTTTTTCATATAATCACTGAAGTATGTGTTGCAGGTATTTTTCCACATAATTCCTCTATTAACAGAATCAATTATGTAACCTGCCTTAATTGCATTATTAATATCAACAGAACTATAAATACCAAAACCGGGTTTAAGATCATAAATAATTTTTTTAGTTTCTGGGTCATATTGGGTTAAGATTGGAATTCTGATGTTAGTAGGTGGAATATAACCCACTTCGAAGACACCCATTGGAAACTCGTCAATATTTTTTAATTCTAACAAATCTGTGGGGGATGCCCAAAATGGTTCGCCAGCAGGCATCGGGAATTTGATCATGGAAGCAGGATAACATCCGAAGGAGTCCAAGATCATTAAGTAATCTTTAGTGTCTTTAATTTTTTTAAGAGTTTCCAAAACTTTCAGAGAGTTTCCTTCATGTTTCATAATCTCTTTATAAAATTGAGATTCGAACTTGGAGATTAGTGGATAATTCCATGCTCCTTTAATACCCCCCAGAATAAATCGGAACATTTCTGGGTGTAGAAAGTGAATTTTTTCATTGGTTCTAAATTTCACCATGGACAACCAGACCTGATGGGATAAGTTGGGAATGGTTAGAAAATCATAAACATGTACCTTGAAGAAAGCAAAAACATCCTTTAAAATCAGATCTAGTCCAATTGCATGGTTCTCAATCAAGGAGAAATCAACATCACCTAGAGATTGTTTAAGATCTTGACAGAGATCATAGAATTCACAACCGAAAATCGTGGTAATATCGAAGCATATTACATTAGAAAATGAGATACGTTGAATCTTATCGGTTAATTTAGGGAATTGACTATGATTAATATTTTTTTCACGGAGTCTTTGAGCTAATATATTGAAGAATTCATTAGTAGATGAATCAAATGAATGCACCAGCAGAGGTTTCTTTTTGGTAGGTGTGAATTTTGTTTTTTTATCAAGTTCCCAAGAATTATCTCCTTGAATTTCTTGATCATTTTTGGTTTTCTTGTGATGATCTCCCATAGTCCAATAATGTTGATCAATAAATAATTCCTTTTTTTTCAAGATAAAGTCAATCAGATCATTGGTAGATCCAGAATAGTTTTTATTTTGAAAATTCCAAACTAGATTATCACCGTTAACCCATTTGACTGAAATTATGCTATTTGGGTCAATATCGTCTTTCATGATTTTTTTGGAGCTGGGTTGGAGAACGCCACGAATCAGTTCGTCATTTTCATTTTGCCTGAGATCTTGGTTATGGAAGTGTGCTTTAGTAGATTCACGGTAATTGCGTGGTCTAGCTCCTTTTATGTGATAGTAGTGTCCCTCACGAAGTTTGATATAGACAGTAGTTTCATAATCTTTGCCAAAAATTTTGGTGACACCATTCCAGTCCACGACGATATTTAATCGGAAATACTCGCAGAGCTTATGTTTTTCAATCCAATCAATAGGGATAGGAATATTACGTGGAATTTTGAGATAATCACGCATGGTATTATACCTCACAAAATATGTTTTTGGTAGTCCTTGTTTAGCTTCCTTTTTAGCATTACGATCAGAGCAATTAGCCAAGATAGCTAAGAGACAATTATTGGATCCCTTAGCTACACGATAAGAGACTAAAGTAGTTGCTCTATCTTCGGGATCTACTTTCTCGCGATGATCGTGGGTACAACCACCAGAACTAATGGGTTTAATAAGTGAGACTTCGAAGAAGTTTAGGGTACCCGTATAGTCGTCAGATGGTAGCACAAGATTATCAAATTGGTTGATTCGATTGAGAATAGTTTGTTTGAGGTTATCATTATTATTATCTGTGTAGAAAAAGTTAATAAATTCGAAGAAATTATTGTAATTATTTTTTGTTCCTTGAATACTGAGGTTAACGCGAATTGAAATATGAAAATTTTGGTTATGAATAAAAGGTTTAAGTTGGTCAAAAAGGGTATTCATAATTTTTAGTGAATTTGATGAGTGTAGAGTCAGGTCACTTTCACTAGGATTAATTTTAATTTCTTGCACATCTCCTTGAAATGCACTCTTAACAATACTTGTCGTGACCTTATTGATGCTATAAGCATTAAGAACACATGTAGGATCAGAAGTCAGGGCTTTATATTTTTTGCTACCAATAGTAGTAACTTGACGGCTACCCTTAGGGTCTAAGTAAGTGATTGCGTTAGGTGTATCCCGAGGAACTAATTTATTTCCGACCTTTTTATAAATTTCCATGAAATGTTTGTAAGTTTTAGCACCATTTTTAGAAGATTTATCAAAGGTACCCCCAGTGAAAGGATTTCTAATTTTATTACTATTTTTGGGGTCTATGACAATGTCTTTTAGTTTGGTTTTTTCGGTATCCCAGTTGGCTAGAATTTTATGAATATCAAATATATTCTGGTCAGTATCTTTTTGTTTGGTTACATCAAGTTTCTGAGATGTGTCAACTTTCCCGTCAATGATTTGGTATTTAGTGGCAAGGTCTTGGTGTTCTTTGGAGTTGATAATAATTTTCTTTTTGTTATGTTTGATGTAAAAAACGGTCTCACCGGATGAAGTTTTTGCTTTAAATCTATTATAAGATTTTTGGAATGTCTCATTAGATAGATGAGAAACATCGGAAGAGGTTGACATTATGTTCGTGATTTAAATTATTATAAATTTAATATCAAAAAATTTTATATTAAAGAAATTCGATGATATTATGATATAGTAAAACAAACGAATTTCAATGTTAAAAGCTGGAGATTTATTGCCTGTTTTATAGGTAATCGAGATTTGGTCGAATTGATGATCAAAAAAGGGGCAGAGAGTTTGAATTGGGGATTCTGGGGAGCCTATCAGGGAGGGCATCAAGAGTTGGTCAAATGGATGATTGAGTTGGTGGCCAACCCAAGTAGTTGTTATAGAAATAAACATAGTCATTCCTTATGAACAAATAATTAATAAGTTTACTTTGAATATAGTAATTATATGAGAATGAATCGTCATATCTTGCAGAATTGTTTGTATAAATATAGGGAAAAACTGACCACTAATTGGCCAAATAAATGATTCTTAGAGGCGCTAAAAATTGGAATAGTGGACTTCTGGGGGCGTGTGAAGGAGTAAAAATAAACATAGTCGATAGATGATGGCTAATGATTGAGGTGATGGACTAAAGGAAGCTTGTCACGAAGGATATCGGGATCTGGCCGAGGAGCTGAGCCCACTAAGTGTAGTAATAGTAAATATAGTCATTTCAAATAGAGAAATAATTGATTATTATACTATGAATATATATTTAAGAATGAATAGTTATATTTTATTTGATTTTCATAAAATTTCTATATTGGAGAAGATTGAAAAAATTGGCATATTAAAAAATTTTGTGGATGAAGGTCTTCATAGATTAGGTCCATATACACTTGGAAAATATATAAATTATGATTTATGGTATAAATGGAACGAAGACGGAGATAAAAATTCTGTATATGACTATTGGTTTAATTTAAAAAGCGAGGATTTTGAGGATTTATTATGGGGGGTAATTAAGTATAAAAGAGGGAAAATAAAGAAGTATAAAAGAGGGTAAGCAAAGGAGGCCAATTCTTAAAATAAAATGAATCATTAATAAAGTAATTAAGAATTGGGCATAGGTATATTGTTATTTAACTTTGAATTATCTTGTCAAATATGTTAATTTTATCAATTTTTACCTTCAAAAAAAATTGATTTTTGATAATTCATATGAATTATATCTCAAACAACAGAAATCAATATTTTTATATTGAGAAAACTATATAATAAAATGGAAGCAATTTTGAGTATGGATGACTCCAACCCCCCATTTTCATATTATAATGAATCTATGGGTGGTCCAAAAAACGCAGGAATTATGAAATTGGTACAATCGATGAATGAGTTAAAATATATTTCCTTGAATGATCAGAATAAGTTTGAACTAACAGCATCCGGATTGAAATATATTCGTCAACACGGAAAAGAAATGAAACATTTAATTGCTAAATACGGTATTACACCAGTAGAATATGAGAAATTAGCATGTTTTTTTCCATGTGAGATGGGATCACAAAACTTATTTTCGGAAAGTGCCCCCCAATTTTCTAAATTAAATAATGCGAATGTGTTGGGATGTGATTCAGCAGTAGATGACTTGGGTGATCAGGTAGATGATTATAACAATATTGAATTTAAAGATAAAGCACCTGGGGAGTTGTTGGCATAATAATTTCACTCTTATATCAAGAGGAATCAAGAAGAAATAGTCTATTTATTGACTTTATATGAGGAAGCAGGGTGTCGATATTTGCGAATAGATGAATTACCAGATCTCTTAATTGAAAATCAAGAGATCTGTTGAATCTAGACACTTAAAAAAAAAAATGTAAAAAAGTGTGACAAAAAATTAAAATTGATTAAAAACCTATTACTTTGTTTTATTAATAAGAGATGAATGAATATATTCTGAATGATATCACAAATAATTCGGTAGATGAAGAACGTCTAAAGATATTAAATTATACACCTAATTTATTTAGAAACTTTTTAAGTATATTAAAAGAGATAAAATCACCAAAAGATGGTGGTTTTATGTTTATTAAAACAAAGAAAGATTATGATTGGAATTATGGACTTTATTGTGCTAGTTCAGGAGGTCATTTAAATCTAGTAAATTTGATGATATCCAAAGGAGCGAATGATTGGAATAAAGGACTTTTGAGTGCTTGTTATGGGGGGAATCAAAATGTAGTGGATTTGATAATCTCAAAAGGGGGCAATAATTGGAATAGTGGACTTTATGGTGCTTGTTTAGGAGGTCATCAAAATATAGTAAATTTAATGATAGAGAAAGGAGCGAATAATTGGAATTATGGACTTCAAGGTGCTTGTGAAGGAGGTAATAAAAATCTAGTAATTATGATGATCTCGAAAGGAGCGAATAATTGGAAGAGTGCACTTTTTAGTGGTTGTTATGGGGGGAATCAAAATGTAGTGGATTTGATAATCTCAGAAGGAGCCGATAATTGGAATAGTGGACTTTATGGTGCTTGTTGGAGGAGTAATCAAAATCTAGTCAATTTGATGATTTTGAAAGGAGCCGATTATTGTTTTTATTGTAGAAAAAGCATGGAAGAGCACCTAAAACGCACCTAAGAACCCTAAAAAATTGATAAATATTATTACTTTTATTTATTAATAAAAGATGAATCAATATATTCTGAATGATATCACAAATAATTCGGTAGATGAAGAACGTCTAAAGATATTAAAATATGCTCCTAATTTATTTGGAAACTTTTGGAGTCTATTAAAAGAGATAAAATCGCCTCAAGATGGTGGTTTTATGTTTATTAAAAAAAATGATTAATTTAATTGGGATTAATTGTCTTTATCAAGCAAAATTATGGAAGATTATTGGACAATTCATATTAGAAGGGATGGTTCTATGAAAACTTATAAGGTATCCTTATCGAATATAAAAAGTGTGCACATAACCAACGTGGGAAATGTTTACCTTTTTTTAACATCCGGAATGGCAAAATTTACTAACGTTGATTTTATAAAAAACCCTAATTTAGAGTTAATAAGGTCAAGAGGGATACCAATATTTAATGTAGAAAGTGAAAGTGGTTTTTAATAGATAGTCATTTGGTTTTCTTATATTTATTCATTTTCTGTTTTATATTCAAAAAATCTATTTTAAATAATTATTATCTTTTACATTATTCCTCTTTCTATTCCATTCCCATACATAACCACCAATCGCTGCGGTACCAACACATCCCCCAATAAATACGATTGGATAAACAAATGTATTGCTCATATGTCCCAATACATGCCCCGTGTCGCGTATAGCACGGCCGACTGGTGCAAAAAGTGTGCCGAAAAAACTACGTCCAAACGTTCCAATAACCCGTCCACTGTATCGCGCAGTCTCTATCGGAAGTTCTTTCGTTTTCTCTACTCCCCTCTTGAAGTGCGCTTCTATACTTTGCCGATGTGGTAATTGACGCCGAAAACTAATAAAAGCCCGTCGTATCATTCTCCACTATAGTTATTTATATAAATTGAAAATATTTTCAACCTTTTTTCAATTTTATAAAATGAAAGTATTTTTATTACATATACAACGTGCCGGTGATCCAATATATGACACAAAACACGTTTTAAAAAAATTTGATGACACGTTTGATTGTGCTGATTTGTATGATTTATCATCACTACCAACAAAATGGTCCAAATGAACATATTATAACTTTGAAATCCAAAGTTATAATATATTCATTTTCTATTTTATAATTATTTTAAAATAATCTATTTTAATTATCATTATAACTTTGAAATCCAAAGTTATAATATATTCATTTTCTATTTTATAATTATTTTAAAATAATCTATTTTAATTATCATTATAACTTTGAATTTCAAAGTTATAATATATTCATTTTCTATTTTATAATTATTTTAAAATAATCTATTTTAATTATCATTATAACTTTGAAATCCATAGTTAATATATTTATTTTCTATTTTATATTTTTTTAAATCTATTATAATTATCATTATAACTTTGAAATCCAAAGTTAATATATTTATTTTCTATTTTATATTTTTTTAAATCTATAATTATCATTATAACTTTGGATTTCAAAGTTATAATATATTCATTTTCTATTTTCTAATATTCTTTTTTTATTTTTCATATATTTACATCTATTCTAAATAATGCCATAAGCTTGGATTTAGATATACTTCTTATATTCTTTCCACAGGTCCTCTTGATAACCATGTTTCAATAACATATCTTTGATAAAATTGAGGTGTAGATTAGTATTTTCTGGAATATTCATTTTATTTTCAAATTCCTCTTGGGTCATTTTAACTCCATTCAACCACCATTCTTTGCTACCATTAGGGTATTCGATAGCGGGCCCATCCTCACGATGTCTGTCTCCCTTAAAGTACCAATCTTTGGTACCATTGGGACACTCAACGGCGAGCCCATTCTCACGATGTAGTTTGCCATTCAACCACCATTTTTTGGTACCATTAAAATACTCAGCAGCAGGCCCATTCTCACGATGTAGTTTGCCATTCAACCACCATTTTTTGGTACCATTAAAATACTCAGCAGCAGGCCCATTCTCACGATGTCTATCTCCCTTAAAGAACCATTCTTTGGAACCATTGGGATACTCAACGGCGGGCCCATCCTCACGATGCTGTTTACCGTTCAAATACCATTCTTTGTTACCATTAGCGGACTCAATAGCAGGCCCATCTTCACGATGTCGTACACCATTAAAGTACCATTCTTTCCGACCATTAGGTCTTTCAATAGCGGGCCCATCATCACGATGTCGTTTACCGTTCGACCACCATTCTTTTTGACCATTAGCTCTTTCAATAGCGGGCCCATCCTCACGATGTAGTTCCCATTTATCTTTAATTTTGATAAAATATTTGGTATCACCATAATTTTGTTCGATTTTAGTATTAGATTTTTCTTCAAATTCCTTTTGGGTCATTTTAACGGCATTCAACCACCATTCTTGTTTACCATTAGCATACTTGATAGCGGGCCCATCCTCACGATGTAGTTTACCATTCAAGTACCAATATTTGTCACCATTACTATCTTCGATAGCGGGCCCATCCTCACGATGTAGTTGACCATTCAAGAACCATTCTTTGTTACCATCGCTATCTTCGATAGCGGGTTTTCCATCCTCGCGATGTAGTTTGCCATTCAGGTACCAATGTTTGTCACCACAAGCGAATTCAATAGCAGGCCCATTCTCACGATGTAGTTCCCATTTATCTTTAATTTTGATAAAATATTTGGTATCACTGTGTTCTTTGACGATTTTAGTATCAATTTTGGTCATGATAATTAATAATTGAATGTGATGTATGGTAGCAGTTATAATAGTTATAAAAAATCAAAATTTTTTGCAATTTGTATATGTCTTTAAAAAAACTGATAATTACTTTGTATTTTATGGTGAGCCGAATATGAATCGTTATATCTTGCGAGATATCATGATTTATCATTGTTTATGTAAAAACAAGGAGAAACGTTATAGTGGTAAATATAGACTTCGGAAGGCCTGTTTTTTGGGTCGTCATTGGAGGGTAACTAGATTTATGCTCATTTATAATCTGAATTATGATCTCTATCCATATGTAGCCTGTTATAGAAGGTATCGAGACCTGGTAAAATTGATGATTCAAAAAAAGGGGGAATGATGATCTAACAGGGCATCGAGACAGTCGATCAATTATCGAAAAAATCAACGTTTTAGTTCTTTGTAAACAAAAAATTGATCAATATACTTTGGATTATATTATTTGAAGATGAATCGTTATATCTTACAAGATGTTACTATTTATCTTTTTATGCTTAAATATAAGAAAAGAATTAATGATTTTAAATTTTATAAGGCCTGTTTTTTGGGTCATATGGAGTTAGTCAAATTGATGATCCAAAGAGGTGCATATGATTGGGATTGGGCTTTTGAGGGAGCCTGTCAAGGAGGGCATAGAGATTTGGCCGAATGGGTGATTCTGAAAGGTGCAGATAATTGGAATACTGGACTCTATGGAGCCTGTTTAGGAGGGCATCGAGATTTGGTCGAATGGATGATCCAGAAAGGGGCTAATGATTGGAATAATGGACTTAGGGAAGCCTGTTTAGGAGGGCATCGAGACCTAGCCGAATTGATGATCCAAAAAGGGGCTGACCATTGGGATTGGGGACTCAAGAAAGCCTGTGAAGGAGGGCATCGAGACCTGGCCGAATTGATGATCCAAAAAGGGGCTAAGGATTTTGATGATGGACTTGAGGGGGCCTGTCTAGGAGGGCACCAAGACCTAGCCGAATTGATGATCCAAAAAGGGGCTAATTGTTGGGGTTGGGGCCTTGGGGGAGCCTGTCGTGGAGGGCATCGAGACCTGGCCGAATTGATGATCCAAAAAGGGGCTAATTGTTGGAATTGGGGTCTTAAGGGAGCCTGTAGAGGAGGGCATCGAGATCTGGTCGAATTGATGATTCTTAAAGGAGCTGATGATTGGAATTGGGGACTTCAGACCGCCTGTAGCGGAGGGCATCGAGACCTGGCAGAATTGATGATCCAAAAAGGGGCTGATGATTGGAATGAGGGCTCCTGGGGAGCCTGTTTAGGAGGGCATCGAGACCTGGCTGAATGGATGATTGAGTTAGGTGCAGACCCCAACGGATTGTTCTGAAAGTGAATATTGTCATCCCTTGTAAAAAAAATTGATCAATATACTTTGGATTTAATAGTAAGTTGCCAGAATATGAATCGTTATATCTTACAAGATGTTACTATTTATCTTTTTACGCTTAAATATAAGGAAAGAATTAAGGATTTTAAACTTTATAAGGCCTGTTTTTTGGGTCATATGGAATTAGCCAAATTAATGATCCTTAAAGGTGCAGATGATTGGAATTGGGCTCTAGAGGGAGCCTGTCAAGGAGGGCATAGAGATTTGGCCGAATGGGTGATTCTGAAAGGTGCAGATAATTGGAATATTGGACTCTATGGAGCCTGTGTAGAAGGGCATCGAGATCTGGCCGAATTGATGATCCAAAAAGGTGCGAATGATTTGAATGGTGGACTCAGGGAAGCTTGTCAGGAAGGACATCAAGATCTGGCCGAATTAATGATCCAAAAAGGGGCAGATGGTTGGAATGGTGGACTCTGGGAAGCCTGTTCAGGAGGACATCGAGACCTGACCGAATGGATAATCAAAAAAGGAGCTAATGATTGGAATATTGGACTCTATGGAGCCTGTGAAGGAGGGCATCGAGATCTGGCCGAATTGATGATCCAAAAAGGTGCGAATGATTTGAATGGTGGACT
>Ga0102929_1002297_pt1 | contig 11353 bp, 6 predicted proteins | sample SalPonR1_B_D2_MG_FD_78510 | JGI IMG/M metagenome (GOLD analysis project Ga0102929, IMG submission 78510) | Salt pond soil microbial communities from South San Francisco under conditions of wetland restoration - Salt Pond MetaG R1_B_D2_MG | ecosystem: Environmental > Aquatic > Marine > Intertidal... | reverse complement strand
TGCCTCGCTGGCGGACAATCTCTGAGTTGAGTCTGTGGATTCGGCGGCCCTCCTCAAGCCCTCAGCGCCGTAGGAATCCAGCTGTATCGCCGAATTTGGAAGCGCAATATTGGTAACCGAGACGCTTGACGTGTCGATCGACCTTGCCATGCTCCGCGCAGATTCCCCCATTCCGGTAAACGACTTGAAGTAGCCGGCGAGATTCAGAACCAGGCGGGAATCATTGTCGCTACGGCGCTGGCTCGAGCCCTTCTTCAACTTGAAGACTTCGCGGGGGCTTGCGACTCTTTGAAGTTCCCGCTGGATTAATTCGTAGGAGGGACTTGAATCGCGACCATCGGAATCTGAAGGAACTCCGGCAACGTGACTATCTCGGAGCCACCTGGCCAGCTCGCCCAGACCCAGATTTATAGATTTCGTCATTCTCAGCAAACGGGCAGCGGGTAAAGAGGGACACTCGCCTGGAATTCTCCCGAAGCTCGAGTACATAAACCGCAGTTTCGAAATATGCTTCGGGCACCAAAAGCAATAACCTTCGAAGAGACTGATCTCGGGGCCCGTCAACTCATCCAGTTTCTCATTCCGTAGCCATTCTATGAATCCTTCCGAAACTGCCTTGGATTCAAGTTGACAGAACCTCTCCTGAAGGTCCGGCCTAAGAAAATAGATGTGAAGTGCTTTTTCGACGCCACATGCCGCTGCTTCAACAGCGTCTGCAGGACATGATTCCAGGCCGAGCTCGGAGATGCCATAACTGCGAATCCAGTTCCGGAACTCGTCCATATCGTCGCCACCAAACCATAAGCCTGGATATGCATCGATTACATCGCGCCGTTGTGCATTTTTGAGCTTATCAAGAAGATCTTTGACAAGATCAAGATAGTCAATATTCGAATCGAACCGCAAGATACTCTTGATCGATAACTCGTCAGCGCCACGCTGTTTCATCCAGGCATCGAGACCAGATTCGGCTGGATCTATACGTCGCGCGTCCGGAAACGCCCGCTCGACATCGGGGCGAAGGTTCAGAACAGCAACGTGCAAAGGCGTCAGCCTTGGGAACTGCGGGCAACCGGCAGGAGAGTTCAGCCAGGCACAAAACTCGTCTGGTTTCGCCATTGGATCGGGAAAACGCAGGCGCCGGGCCAGACACCACTGTATCAATCGTGAAATGAGTGCAATATTGATCTCAACGCCGTTTTTCAGGGTTGAGAAGGCGTAGGGATATCTTTCAGTATTCTCGAAATCGGCTTTGAACAGATCTGCTCGATAGTCGTCGCATAAATCACGCAACGCCGTCCCGCTGAGCAGCCGATGGCGCGTCTGGTGCTTGGAAAGAATATCCGGCGCATATGGCGAGTACCCGGAAAAATGAAAGAACGCCAACTCTTCTTCGTCTACCAGATAATGGCCGTCGGAATATGAGACCGTTCGTTCGTGAAGATTCCAATAAGCTACGTTATACCCGGGGGCCCGAACAACGCCGACAGACGTGAAAAATCCAGGTACGAGATCAATCCATTTCTGATCGACGAAAAGCCCGGATTCAAGATCGACTCGGCAGTCGCGATACAGTTTTCGCATCCACCAATCAAGCAGCAAGTCGGAATCCGCACCCTTAGTCAGTCCTATGAAGCCTAGGTTGTAGCAACCGCTTGCAACAATATCGTTGTCGGACGGCCGATGAGTATCGGGTTGCGGACGGCGCATATGCGGAATCAATGCAATTTGGCTGTCCGAGAGGGCTTCGAATACCGAATCAAGCGGCTTGTAGACCTTGATGTCCGGGTCGAGATAAACGATCTGATCAAAGCCCCGTTCGTCGAATAGCCAACGGAATGCATATGGCTTTACGGCCGTATTCAGCTCCATGATGGAATACTGGTACACGAATGACGAAAAATCCGGCAATCCCAGGTGCGCGATGGTCACCAGCTCGAATTGCTCTTCGCCAGGGTCGATATACTCATCGACCTCGTCCGCCAGAACGACGTAAAACGGCTCGTTGGGATGATGCCGATGCCAGCTGGCAGCCAGAACCCTGGCAAAACTTAGGTAGTTTTTCGAAACGATTGTGAATGCAGCTCTACGCACGCTGGTAAATCCTCAGGCTCAAAGTTTGATTCTTATTTCAGCTGCTCTCAGTCAGCGAAGCGTATCTGGACCGGCCATGCCTGACCTTACGCCGCCCTGAGCAAGGAGGGATCAGTTGCTGCCATTCCGCGCCCGAGCTTTGTTGACAATCGTTTCATGGCTGCCCGAGTTGCCCCAGATTTTTGCACTCGCAACTGGCTTGCAGGATGAAAGTTATATCAGCTATTTTACCATCAGCCGTGTCTTGGGAAAACCCTCGAAATTATGCGAAAGAGCAGAATAATTCGCCAGCATATGTCTCGCGGAGAGATTCCGTTGCTCGTGATATTTTTTGTCCGATGATGCCAATTTCGAGGCAGCTCTTCTGATAGTGTGTAGGCCGGTAGCAAAGGCTGGAATCCTGGGCGAACCCGGAAAAAGGGTGCGGCACTTTCATACTCGGTTATCAATCCTTCCGCTCGCCGAAAGGACCGCTGCCTTGAGCGCCGGCTTTGCTGGTGATCTGCAATGAAGGTTTAAGCCCTTTTTCGGTCTTTATTTGCGTCAGTTCCTTCCTCGCCCCCCCGCTGACCGGCACGAGGAACCCGCTTTTCGTAAATCGCCGTAGAGAAAGCCCCGGACCGAGAATAGGGTGCAGTACCGATGAACACCGGGCCCGGCAAATAACCGCCAATTTCATTAACGATTTCGAGTATCGGTGCTCAGGCCAGACACTGATACCGGGCCCTGATCACCCCGGAAACCGAGCATTGCTTCGATTTCCTCCAGTGGCGGTCACGGAAAGATGATGGTAGCCTCAAGGGAACTCAGGAATGCTGTTCGAACCAACCTTGCGGACTGAGATTTTAAGCCCGAATATGTTGCAATTTTGCGTACTGGACCACGGATTCACCTGTCGAGATTGTCATGACCTGCAACTTCAACTTTAATTTTTTCCGAATGTTTTTTCTTTTTTTCGCACTGAATGCGGTGTTGCCTAGGTTCGAACCGAGGCGGCGGATGTCATTGTATGGCGCAAACCGACACGGGCTCGCCGGTGCGGCCGGAGGCATGTGATCAGATTTCCACGTACCGATTCGCGCTGATGGGACCAAGACCTCAAATCATGATGAAAGCGATAGAGGGCTTGCGGTATGGGAATAAGCAAAGTGCGGTCGCGAGTTCCGCATCGCGGCCATCAGGATACCGCTGCTGATACCAGGGTGAATCGAACAGGGGGCTACCGGCAGCCTTTAACGCCCGGCGCTTCAAGCGGCGTCGGCGCACCAGATCGACAATGGAGAATCGTCGTGACATTCGATAAACCGCGTTCAGGGGCAGGCCAAGTTAATTTGAGGTCATGATAGCGCCGGCGGAGGCCGGCGCGGACATCGTAATCGGACGTCGCCGCAGTCTCGACTTACCGGGCGCGGAACGTCGCTCCATTCGGACGGCGGCAGTGCGAGATGTTGGGTGACTGTCGGCCTTTTTCTGGATTCCGAGCTACTGAATCGAGTTCAGCAAGAGCTTGTCCGAAATGACGGCTAGTCCTTGCACTAAGCGACGAAGCCGATTATTCAAAACCATCCGCGAAAATGAGACCTGCATCCTCTGCTACGACCACGACCGGGCCGGTCGCGTAGCGACTGACCGTGTTGAAGCCGTCGCTGACTTCCGCAAGCACAAAAAACTCGCCAGCGGGCGTCTGCGAACTGTTCCAGGTGAAAGAAGATGCCGCTGTAGCGTCCAGGTTCTCCGCAATCAGAACCTCATTGCCATTATCCGGATCGCGATCGGGATCCAGGTAGAGGCTTAGCGCCAGAGAATCGCTACCTTCGATATCGTCGACTTCCCAGCGTATCGCGAACAGCGGCGCGGCCGTATCCAGGGGGCGAATCCTCAGGTTGCGGAATACAATCTCCCGAGTGGCATCGACCTCATGCGGATCGAACCTGAGAACCGTGACATCTCCATTCCATTGCCCGATGACGCCGTCCCTGTCGGGCACGTTCCGCATGTCGCCAAGCACATAGGTATTGAATCCCCGACGGACCCGGATATCGTCGGTTACGGTGTCAGGCGTGGGGTCGACGCCCGTCGACGTTCCCCAATGAATGCGCGCCACAGATCCGATCTGGTCGGGCAGGATCTCCAGTTGATATTCATAGCTCAACATCCGGTAGATGCTCGTGTCGATTGGCACCGGCGTGGCGAAAGTGATCCTCGGGTCTCCCGGCGACACGCCGCCGTCGGGCGCATCGGCCACAAGTTCGCCGCCGAGAAACGCAATACTTTCCAGATTCGTCTGCGCAGTGTTGCCGGTAAGAATGTCTCCGGAATCCATCAGGCCCCAGGCGTTGCCGAGCACATCGAGGGCATAGTCCCGGGATTCGTCACCCCGGCGATCCGGCTCCGTCAGGTGGAATTCCGGTGCAGCGTTGACCAAAAACCGCCCCTGCGAGGTAGCCGAAACTCCATCGCTCGCGATGCGAATCGCGTAAGCACCCGGCGCCAATCTGGCGAGGTCGACGGTGGCCGAGCCCGCCGTTGCCGGAATCCCCTCGGCCAACAGCAGTTCGGCGCCATCTTCATCGACGGCGCTAATGGAGACTTCGCTGCCGTTGGCAAGACCCGAGGCGGTCCATTGCACGCCGGCCTCGGTTTCGGGGGCGTCAGCCAGTGCCGGGTCGCCACTCAAGCGGGCCCAATCGATTTCGAAGTCGATGCCTTCATTCGGCACGGGATCGTAGCGAAAGCCGATCGCTTCGTCCTGTCCGTCCCACGTCAATTGACTGCCTGCAGGTACATCCTGCAGCATATCGAAACTGAGGATGCGCCAGCCACCGGGCTCGATTCGCCCGAAGTCCGTTCTGCCGAAAGGCTCGTTGGCATCGGCGCTGGTCTGGAAGAAAACCATGCTGCCCTGGTTATTTTCGGTGTTGAGCGTTCGAATCTTGACCGTGAAGTGACGATAAACACCGGTTTGTATGGGGTGGATACGCCCATTGCTCAGACCGACGCCGGCCACCGGCCCGGGCGAGACGAGAATCAGGTTGGGGTCGGGATTCTCATTGTCATTGCACGCCGATGTGCTCGTTGCGAAGTAGCTGCCGTTTTCGAAAGATTCGTTGGTTACGCAGCGGTTGCGGCTGACGACCAGATCGCAAGTAAATCGTCCGTCCCAGAGCGGATCGCCGGGAAAGCCTGAAAAACCGTTCCAATCCGGGCACTGCATGTCCCACCGGTTGCCCAGCTCCCACGTGGCATAGCTACGGCCTTCCGGCACTCGAATGTCGTCGGCCGGTTCCGTGACCTGGATGCTCTGTGCCTGCGCGCACTCGACGCAGATCGCGAGCAGTGCCGCAATCGCCAGGCGTCGCCGGGAAAAATATCCTCGTGATACGACCGACCGCGCTGATTGTAAGTTCATGTTCTCAAGTCCGCGCTTCGCTTGCTCAACAACGCTATCATGGCGTAATCGCTGGCATAAATACGCTTGATTCTTTCCACAGCAGGCCCTGCATTCTGGAGCGCTTCCTTCGGCCAGTTATCCACATCGCCAGATCGCAGGCACTGGCGCCAGATTTCCGGGTCCGAATTTCCTTTTCCGGCATGATTCGAAGCGTGGCGCCGGGCCGCCCGACTGATGGCCTGGTTTCCATGACTACGATCGGCCGCAGCATCGCGTCCCTGGAGCGAATCGATCCGTTCCAGTGCCACAGACAGGTCCTGTTCGTCGACATTGATCAAGAAAACCTTTCGATAGGGAAGCTTGTCCAGCGAGTGCGCCTGAGACCTGTGATGGATGTTGCAATGATGAAGGTCGATCCGCTCGAGATAGTCGATGAACGTCTCAAAGGAATAGCCCGCCAAGTGATCAATGTCACGTCCCAGCCTCCTGCTCATCGGCTGGTTCTCATATCCGTGCTTTAGCGCATGGCGATAGGACGATACGCAACGTTTTACCGGATCGCGCACCACTTTGACAAGCGTCCACTTTTCAGTGCCGTCGCGAAGGATTTGATCCTTCGCCTTCTGGTAACAATCGTGGGCGTAATATTTTTCCTCTCGGTAACGGTGAAGCCAGGAATGATGCGCCTCGGCCTCTTCCAGAAGGCCGATACGGGCCAGGTGCCAGACCAGGACGTGGGTGCAGGCAGATTTCGCCGCCCAGGAAATCGCAGTGCAATGAGTCGAATCCAAAAGTGGACGGGGAGCCTGCAGCAATCGACTACTTAGCGGCGGCGCTCGACCCGCAATTTTCTTATTTCTCAAGGAAAACATAGAATTAAGCTTTAAGAGAAAGGATCATTCCGTCCCACACTAACTGCCTGGAGATTATACTTGATGCGGAATCCTGTGGAATCAGCGTAATGCAATCGCAACCGGCCGCCGCATCACGGCAAAAGCACGAAAATACCGCGAATCCGGGTACGACCAGTGCCGTAACAGCCGATAGAGACTGCAATCTGCAGCCCATGCTATTCGTGCATCTTCCCAAAACCGCCGGAACCAGCCTGCGCGTTGGCGTTGCCGCATTTCTCGGAGCCGACCGCATGGCCCTGGATTACGGCCCCAAGCAGAAAGCGACCAGCAAACTGGTGCGCCGGTGGTTATACGAGGAAAGAAAACCGGGCCAATTCCGGGCGGCGTTCGACCGAAAGGGGCTCAAGTTCCTTTCCGGCCACATCGCCCTTTCAGACTACGTCGGATGGTTCGATCTAGACAATATCGCGGTATTTCTACGAGAGCCGGTCCAGCGGGTGATTTCCGAGTATCAACACTATGTGCGGCATTACGGCTACGGTCGGTCCATAGAAGAATTCATGGATACCCCTGCTTTCCAGAACAAGCAGGCACGCGCGCTGGCGGGAATCGAGCCAGCCGACCTTGGGGTTGTCGGGATTACCGAGCGATATGAAGAGTCCTTGCAGCGTCTGAATGAGCATTTCGGCTGGGAGATTCCGTCGCGTCGCGAGAACCTGGGACGCGATGCAAGTCTCGGCGACTACAATGTGACCAGTACTCTCCGCAAGCGCATCAGCCAGGCAAACGCACAGGATATCGAGCTGTACGACCGGGCCTGTGAGATTTTTGATCAACCGGCTGATTCCCCGCCCTTCAGCGCTGCACCCGCAATAGGTTCGTTCCGGGTCGAGTCGGGCACGCGGATTCGCGGCTGGGCCTGCCGAATAGGAAGCGAAAAAGCCACTTCTGTTCGGATCGAAATCAACGGCCTGGAGATTGCCGTTCTGAGAGCCCATCTTTTCAGGCGCGATGTTCAACAGCGCGGCTTGAAGCGCTCGGGCTGCGCCGGCTTCGAGTTCGAGCTTCCTCAGCTCAAGAATGGTGACGAGATTCGTTGCACCGAGCTCGACGGCGGCACGCAGCTGAATAACAGCCCGACGCGATTTACCGAAGCAGACGGGATTTAAGCCCTGCCGGGCAGAGATCAGCGCGGCACAAAGACTTCTGAATGGCTCGCGAAGTTCGGGTTGAAGTAAGCGTCGGTCCCGGCCAGTGTCAGGGCATGCCGAAACTGCATGTAGCCGACTTCAAGGGCGAAACGTTTTTGCTTTTCCTCAGAATCCTCGTACCCGCGCGATATAGATTCGTGGTGATAAAGCACGGCGGCCGGCTCGTAAATGTTGAGCAGGCCGATCTCGCGCAGACGGATGCAGAAATCGATGTCGTTGAATGCGACTGACAGATAACGTTCCTCGAGACCGCCGAGTTCCTCGTAAAGCACCTTTTTCACCATCAGGCAGGCGCCTGTGACGGCGCTCACGTTCTGGGTGAGGTGCGGACGCGAGAAGTAGCCGTTGGCGTCGTTGGCAACGAACTTGTGCGAGTGCCCGGCCACGCCACCGATTCCAAGGATGGCGCCGGCGTGCTGGATGCGGTTGTCCGGATACAGCAGCTTGGCGCCGATCGCGCCGACCTCTTCGCGCTGGGAGTGCGCCAACATGGCGCCGAGCCATCCAGGCGAAATCACCTCGGTGTCGTTGTTCAGCAGCAGCAGGTGCTCGCCGGTTGCAAGCTCGGCGCCGAAATTATTGATGGCCGAGAAGTTGAACGGTTCATCGAAGGTCTCGAAGCGAACGCGCGAATCGAGATCCGACAGTCTACGCATTACGTCCAGAGTGGCCGGTTGCGCGCTCTGATTGTCCAGCCCGATGATTTCGTAGTGCTCGTATTCGGTCTTGTCCAGGATCGAGCGAATGCACTGCTCCAGAAGTTTCGGCTGGTCGCGGAACGGGATCAGGATGCTGACCATGGGCGATCCGGAAACTGCGCGCTTGACGCGGTAAGTGCCCGGGCGGTCGCCCTTCTCGGAAATTCCGGCAATTTCGCGCCGGGCCAGCGCCTGCTCCACGACCCTGCGCCCGGCTTCCCACGGATACGACTTTTCTCCGAATCCGCTCGCCGTGGAGCCTTCCGCCGCGCGCCAGTGGTATAGCACCATGGGCACATGGACGATTTCGTTGGCCTGCTCGGTGCAACGGAGTAGCAGATCGTGGTCCTGCGAGCCGTCGAATTCGGAATTCAGCCCCCCGACCCGGTCGATCAGTTCGCGCCGGATCACGGTCAGGTGCGAGATGTAGTTCTGCGCCAGTAGCAGTTCCGGCGACCAGGCCGGTTTGTAATGCGGGTCGAATCTTTGCTCGCCGGCCTCGTCGATCTTGTCCTCGTCGGTGTAGACGACGTCGGCGTCGGTGTGCTCGATCGCGCGCACGACCTGCAGCAATGCGTCGGGCTCAAGCAGGTCGTCGTGGTCGACGAAAGCGATGTAGTCGCCATCGGCCTCGGCGATGCCGGTATTGGTCGCGGCGGAAATGCCGCCGCCAGTTTCGCGGCGCAGGACCCGAATCTTCGGGTCGGTTTGCACCTCGACAAGCGCATCCCGCGTTTCGGAACGGGTCGAGGCGTCGTCGACCAACACCAGTCGCCAGTGCGGGTAGAACTGCGCCCGGATCGATTCGACCAGCGCCGACAACCATTCCGGCCTGGTGTTGTGGACGGGGACGACGACGCTGACCAATGGCTGGGCACCCCAACGATCGAGCTGGGCGTTCAGTTTCGTGAGCGTCTCCGGCGCCAGGTTCCAGTGCGCGGGACGCGGTGGAGGCGCGGTCGGAAAGCGACGTGGTCGCGTCTCCGACAGCCGGAAATGCTTGCCCAGCACCAGATCGTCCGGCTTGGGCGCACGGTCCAGGTCGGGCATTTCGGCGATTTCCTTCAGCTCGCCGATCAGACGCTGCATATCGGTTTCGGCGCTTGAGGCAGGTATGCGCATGCCGAATCGCCGCAGCAGGTTTGCAAGCCGCTGTCCGGTGCGCCACGACACGGAGGCGAACACGCCCCTGGAAATGGTATCGAGGTTGCGAACGGCCGTCTGCAGGCCGGCCAGTCGACGAAGCATCTCGGCACCGTCGCGATCTGAATCTGCCCGATCGGAGTCGTCGGATTTGCGCGTGGGATCAGGCATCGTCATTTATTGTGTGGGAGCGAATTCCGATTCGCGATTTCACGGCGCTTGTTCGCGGCCTGGAGACCGCTCCTACGGACATCAAGGTCCAACTAAACCACGGAAAATTCCTGGCCATCGGCTCAACCCGCCTTCTGCGCGCTGGCTTCGCGCTGGGTCGCGGCGCGCTGTTTCTGCGATTCCTGGTAAGCGGATGTAATTGTTTTCACGTCGCCTTCGGCCGCCACTTTACCGCCCTCGAGCAAGATGCCCCGCTTGCAAAGCTTCCTGACCTGCTGGATGTTGTGCGAGACGAATACGAAGGTCAGGCCGGACTGTAGTTTCTCCGTCATCAGCGCCGAGGCCTTGTGTTTGAACTCGTCGTCGCCGGCCGAAAACGCTTCATCGATCAGAAGCACAGCCGGGTCGTAGTAGAACGATGCGGCGAAACCGAGCCGGCCGGTCATGCCCGACGAATAACTGGCGATCGGATCTTCGAACGCATCGCCAAGCCCGGAAAGGTCCTTGATGTCGTTAATGCGCTGGAGTATCTCCTGCTTGCGGCGCCCCTGCAGCAGGCCAGCCATGATGGCGTTCTCGCGTCCGCTCAGGTGCTGGACAAAACCGAGATTGATCGTCAGCAGCGACGCTGCACCGAGTGTATTGACCACCCTGCCTTCGTCAGGCGCGAAAACGCCGCTGAGTAGGCGAAGCAGCGTGCTCTTGCCTGATCCGTTTCGCCCGACCACAGCAAAGGAGTCTCCCTGCTCGATCCTAAAGCTGACGTTGCGCAGCGCCCATTTATCACGGTGCGCAAACATACCCTTGCGCAGACTGTACCGGACTCCGACGTTTTGCGCGATCAATTCGCCCATTAGACCGCCTGCAGCGCTTTCGCGTAGACGACGTTGAGCGAGCGCATCAGCCAGATTCCGGCGGCCATCAATATCAGGCCGAGCACGAATACGGCGAGCAACGGCAGCCACTCCGGCATCTCTCCGTGCAGCATCACGGCGCGATAAGCCTGAATTACGTGGACCATCGGATTCAAATCGAAAACCCACTGAAATTTTTCCGGCATATCGTCGACGTCATAGAAGATTCCCGAAAGAAAAAACATCAGCATGAGCAGATGCGATATGAGGTTCTTCAGGTCCGGCAGCAACGGCACGAGAGCCGCCGTTACGTACGCCACGCCGCAGATCAATGTCAGCTGCACGATCAGCAAGAGCGGCAACTGCAGGTAATACCATGTCAGAGGCATTCCCGAAAACATCAGAAACGCGATCAGCACCGAGAATGCGATGGCGAATTTGAATGCGTTGCCCGCGATCATCGTGGCCGGAAATACCCATTTTTCGATGTCGAGCCGCAGCACCAGATTGCGATTCTGCATAATTGCACCGCTGGAAAAATTGACCGAGGTCGCAAACCAGCGCCAGATAATGATGCCGACCAGAAGAAACTGGACAAAATTCTCGGTTCGCCCGGCACCGCGCAGGCCAACCCCGAACACCAAGTAGAAGATTCCCATCTGCAATAGCGGATCGAGAATCCACCACAGGATGCCGATATAGGTACGGGAAGCCTCCGACTTCAAATCGGCGTAGGCCCGAAACCAGATCAGTTCCCATAAGTTCTTTTTTACCAAGGAGTTTTTCTCATGGCTGGTTCTATCGGGGGCCAAGGATGCCGCTCATCAAGCCGCTGACGATCGCCGCGAATTTCGCGCACTTTCCTTTTTCCAATATTAGCATCGCCGTCACACTTCTTGGCACTTCACCGAATAGCCGGCGCGCGCACCACGCCGGC
>Ga0102929_1002294_pt1 | contig 11362 bp, 10 predicted proteins | sample SalPonR1_B_D2_MG_FD_78510 | JGI IMG/M metagenome (GOLD analysis project Ga0102929, IMG submission 78510) | Salt pond soil microbial communities from South San Francisco under conditions of wetland restoration - Salt Pond MetaG R1_B_D2_MG | ecosystem: Environmental > Aquatic > Marine > Intertidal... | reverse complement strand
GGCGACCTGGAACCGGCCGTGGTGCTCGAATCCGGTCCCGAATCGGCCCGCCTGCTGACCGCCGACGGCAGCGAGGTGCAGCTGGCCCTGGACGATGTCGAGTGGGCCCGAGACCATCTCGGCCGAAACGCCCTGGGCGCCCGGCCGGAGACGGTCGAGCAGGTGCTCGATCCCGGTGACCTCGTCCGTTTGCGTGCCGGCGCGGAGGGCCCGAGACTTGCACAGATTCCGGAAGCCCAGGCCGCGCTTGTCTCGCTGAAACCGGACACGGGTGCGGTGGTGGCGCTGGTCGGCGGGCTGGATTTTGGCGCCAGCCAGTTCAACCGCGCCACGCAAAGCCGGCGCCAGCCCGGCTCGGCGTTCAAGCCGTTCATCTATGCCGCGGCCATCGACAATGGATATACCCCGGCAAGCCTGGTCAACGACGCGCCCATCGTTTTCGACGACCCATCGCAGGAACGCACCTGGAAGCCGATGAACTTCAGCGAAAGATTCTTCGGCCCGACCCGACTGCGTGAAGCCATGATTCACTCGCGCAATCTGATCAGCGTCAGGCTGGTCATGGATATCGGAGTGCAGCCGACAATCGATTACGTGACCGACTTCGGATTCCAGCGCAGTCAGATTCCCAACGGCCCGTCGATGGCATTGGGCTCGGCCTCGATCACGCCGCTGGACCTGGCCGCAGCCTATGCCGTGTTCGCCAACGGCGGCTTCGATATCGACCCGTTCTTCATCCATGCGATCATCGACGACCAGGATCGGGCACTTGCGCTGCTGCCACGACCTCTGGCCTGCCGCGAGTGCGGCGACCGAAACGACCAGGGCAATGACACCGACCTGGGCGCCGGGGCCGGGACGCCGGTGTTGGACGACGCGGCAAGAGAAGCGCCGCGCGAACTCGAACTGGGTCTGGACATGCCGGCGAGCGACCATGATTCATCAAACCTCAGCGACGATGCGCAAGCGCCGTCCGGCGACGAGGAAGCGCCGGAGGAACTCCATGGGCCGCCGTTGCCCGTGTATGCCAAGCGCGTCATCGAGCCGCAGACGGCCTGGCTGATCCGCTCGATGATGGGCGACGTGATTACCTTCGGCACCGGTCGCCGGGCGCTCGCGCTGGGACGCGACGACCTGGCCGGCAAGACCGGCACCACCAACGACCAGCGCGACACCTGGTTTTCCGGCTTCAACAGTTCGCTGGTGACGACAGTCTGGGTGGGTCTGGACGACAACGACACGCTGGGCGATTACGAGCAGGGCGGGCGGACCGCACTGCCAATCTGGGTCGACTACATGAAAGTCGCGCTGGAGGGTGTGCCCGAGCAGACCTATCCGGTGCCGGTGGGTATCGTCGAGGCCGCCATCGACCCCGAGAGCGGTCTTCGGGTACGACCCGGCACGCCCGGGGCAGTCAACGAATGGTTCCCGGCCGACAGTCTGCCGCCGCTGAAACGCCAGGATAGCGACCAGACCGAAGACGAGGCCGATCCTTACGAGATATTCTGAGGCGGAGTTTTTCGCCGAATTGCAGTCGAGATCCGCCGCAGACCTGAGGAGTTGCATCATGCCGACAAGGGGAGACCGCCACAACGACCGCCTGCGACAGGAAGTTGCGTTTGAAGCGGCCCGCATCCTGGCCACCGAAGGGCAGCGGAATTATGGTCAGGCCAAGCAGAAGGCGGCTCACAGGCTTGGACTTTCCGGTCGCTCGGGCTTGCCATCGAACGCCGAGGTCGAAGCCGAGCTAAAGCGCTACCAGGCCATGTACGGGGGCAGCGAACTTATCGACGACCTGGCCGAAAAGCGCCGCGCCGCGCTTGAAGCCATGAAGTTTTTCGGTCGCTTCCGGCCCAAGCTGGTCGGCCCTGTTCTGGAGGGTACGTCGGACCAGCACTCGCGCATCTCTCTGCACGTGTTCTGCGAAACCGAGGACGACGTGATCGCATTTCTGTTATCACGCAACATCCGTTTCGAGCAGGAGACCCGCCGAATCCGCTGGCACGACAGCAGCTATCGCGACCTGGAACTGGTCGTGATCGAGGCCGACGGTCAGTGTTTCGAACTGGCCCTGATGGCCGGCAGCAGCTGGAAGCAGCCCCCGCCGGACCCGGTCGACGGTCGCGCCCAAAGACGCGCCGGCACCCAGGAAATCGAACGCCTGATCAACGAACCGGGTTTATAGAGCGCGTTTCGAGCACCGCCGGACGCCGCCAGGCGCCCGCGCAATAGCTTTGCAGCGGTTTCCTAGCGGTTTTCGATTGCGGTGTAGTCTCGCTCGGTCGGCCCCGTATACACCTGCCTCGGGCGACCGATGCGGGTCGGGTTCGCGGCCTGCTCCAGCCACTGGCTGACCCAGCCGACCGTGCGACCGATCGCGAACATCGCGGTAAACATCGAAGTCGGGATTCCGAGCGCCTTGTAGATGATGCCCGAGTAGAAATCAACGTTCGGGTAGAGTTTGCGTTCGACGAAGTAGTCGTCTTCGAGCGCAATTCGCTCCAGCTCCATCGCCAGATCCAGCAGTTCGTCCTGCTGGCCCAATTCTTCCAGAACCTCGTGACATTGCTTGCGAATGATGGTCGCCCGCGGATCGTAATTCTTGTAGACGCGGTGCCCGAAACCCATAAGACGGAACGGATCGTCCTTGTCCTTGGCCTTCTTGACGAACTTGGGCACGTTGTCGACCGAACCGATCTGGTTGAGCATGTTGAGCACCGCTTCGTTGGCACCGCCGTGAGCGGGACCCCAGAGGGCGGCGATGCCGGCGGCCGTGCAGGCATAAGGATTGGCACCCGTGGATGCCACCAGGCGAACCGTCGAGGTCGACGCGTTCTGCTCGTGATCGGCATGCAGGATGAACAGCAGGTCCAGTGCCTTGGCCGCCACCGGATTGATCTCGTAGGGTTCTGCCGGCACAGAGAACATCATGTGCAGGAACCGATCGCTGTATGGCAACGAGTTCTTCGGGTAGGCGCTGGGCCAGCCCATCGAATGCCGGTAGGCCGCCGCGGCCACCGTGGGCATCTTGGCAATCAGACGCTTGGCCGCAAGTTCGCGCTGCTCGGGATCCTTGACGTCGAGCTTGTCATGGTAGAACGCCGCCATCGATCCAACCACACCGGAAAGAATGGCCATCGGATGAGCGTTGTAGTGAAAGCCCTGCATGAACGCATTGATCTTCTCATGCACCATGGTGTGATAGGTGATGTCGCGTTCGAAACTGGAAAACTGGTCGGCGCTGGGGAGGTCGCCGTAAAGCAGGATGTAAGCCACTTCCAGAAAAGAGGACTTCTCGGCCAATTGCTCGATCGGATAGCCCCGATACCGCAGGATGCCTTTTTCGCCATCGATGAAGGTGATGTCGCTCTTGCAGCTTGCGGTCATCCCGTAGCCGGGATCGAACGTGAAGTAGCCCAGATCCTTGTGCAGGCTGCTGATATCCAGCGTGGGGTCGCCTTCGGAACCGGAGACGACGGGAAGATCCAGCGACTTGCCGGATTCAGGATCACTGAGGGTCAGTTTACGGTCGGACACGGCACAACTCCTGGCAGTTGGCAGCAGGCCGGGCAATGATCGAGCAATCGTCGAGCGTTTGTCGGGCGACTTCGAATGCTTGCCGACAGGCCTGTCACCATGGGTTCGGCCGCAACCATACGGCTGCGTATATTCAGTATGTCACAGCGCGCCGGCCACGATGGGCCGCGCGCGCGGCAGGCGTTACTTGCTCTTGCCGTAACGCTGCTTGAACCGATCGACGCGGCCGCCGGAATCGACGATCTTGTGCTGGCCGGTGTAGAACGGGTGTGACTTGCTGGATACTTCGACCTTGACCAGCGGATACTCGTTACCGTCCTCCCACTTGACGGTTTCGCGGGTCTGGATGGTCGAACGGGTCTTGAACGAAAAGTCGCTGGACAAGTCCTGGAAAACGACTTCGCGGTATTCGGGATGGATTTCAGCCTTCATTTTTGCGCGCACCTGGTACGTGGTGAAAAATCAGCCCTCTATTATGATCGAACATGCCCCTGAATACAAGCAGAACGACGATCCCGGCCCGGATACCGGTTCGGCGACTCAAGGCATTCTCTTTTGGTCGCGCGAAAGTTCGGCGCCGGATTCCTGCTCGCCGTCGGCCAGCCCGGCCCACGGCGGCGGCCCGTCCAGCAGCCGGGCGATCGCATCGGCCCAGACCGGCTGCATGAAAAGGAAGCCCTGGCCAAGGTCGCAGCCATAGCGGCGCAGCAACGCGAGTTGACCGGGTCGTTCGATGCCTTCAGCCACGGTCTTCAGCGCCAGTTCGTGCGAAAGATCGCAGATAGTGCGGGTAATGGCCTGGTCGTCCGCGTCGTCCTGGATGCCGCGGATGAAGCCCTGGTCGATCTTGATCGTCGAGACCGGGAAATTCTTGATATAGGCCAGCGACGAGTAGCCGATGCCGAAATCGTCGACCACGATCGGCATGCCGATTTCGTCAAGTTGTTCGAGCACGTCGCGATTTCGGACAAGATTCTCGATCAGCACTTCTTCGGTAATTTCCAGATGAACCTGGCCGGGCGAAATCCGGTGGTGGTGCAGGAGCACGCTCAGATCCCGCACGAATTCGGCCTCGCGGAACTGGGCGCCCGAGATGTTGACCGCCAGCCACGGCGCATGCTCGAACCTCTTCTGCCAGTCCGCCAGATCCTTGATCGCGCGCGACAGAACGTATCGACTCAACCGATTGACCACACCGGTTTCCTCCGCCACCCGGATGAAATCTCGCGGCGGCACGTTGTAGCCATCCTTGTGCGGCCAGCGCATGAGCGCTTCTACACCGCAAACCTCCAGCGTATCCAGATCGACGATGGGCTGATAGGCGACCTGGAACTGCTCCAGATCAAGCGCTTCGCGAATGTCGCGACTCAGATTCAGCCGATATTCGACCTGGGCGAACATCTCGGGCGTAAACAGTGCATGCTGGTTACGGCCCAGGTGCTTGGCCCGGAACAGCGCCGCATCGGCATTCTGAATCAGCTCACCCGGCGAGGACGAAGACGCGTCGAAAAGCGCGAGCCCGATGCTGGCGCTCACGAACAACTGATGTTCCTCGATACGGAACGGCTCGTCCAACGCGGCCAGCAGGCTGTCTGCAAGGCGAGTGATCCGCGCGATGTCACGCCGCTGCGCAATGACCAGATATTCATCGCCCCCCAGCCGGCCCAATAGGTCGCTGTCATCGAGTTCACGGGCCAGCCGGTCGGGAATCTGGCGCAACAGCTCGTCACCCAGCAGGTGGCCCAGTGTTTCGTTGATATCCTTGAACTGGTCGAGGTCGATGAAGAGGACGGCCAACCGGCATCCCGGATCGACCGAATTTATCGCGCGCTCCAGCTGGCGGAGCATGCCCTGACGGTTCGGCAGGCCGGTCAGCGAATCATGCGTGACCAGGAACTCCAGTTCACGTTCAGCCAGTTCACGATCACGAATTTCGTTTTTCAAGCTTCGGTTCGCGCCCGACAGCACGCGCGCCTGGCGCGCTGCGGCCATCGCCAGCAATGAAGTGATGACCAGCACAACCGCCAGCAGGCTACCGAACAGCAGGATGAACTGCGGCAGCGCGCTTCGCATCTGCTCGATCGTTTCAGGTCGCAGCGCCAGGTGGACCTCGAGTTCACTGCGCCCGTTGCCCAGCTGGAAAGTCAGGGTGCGGTGGTACGACGCCGCTGAAACTTCGACGGGTTCGGGACCGGGGATTGCGAATCTGACGCCGGCAAAATTCCCCGACAGCGAAACGTCGCGCAGGTAGAATCCGGTCAGCATCGCGCGAATCGAGTCCGGAACCAGCATGACGGCCGCAAGCCAGTTGACGATCTCGTCGCCGACCGTTACCGGCGTCATGAACAGCAGCGCCGGCTCGGGCGTCACCGCACCCAGCGGCTCCAGCGCAACGGTATTGGCCGGCGCGGGCTGACGCGCCAGGCGCGCGCGGGCCTGGGCACTGAGCGGAAAGACCTCGCCAGCTGCGATGCCCTCGGTGTCACCACCCTGAATCCAGCGAATGGTGAAGTCGCCATCGAGTACGGCCAGCAGTTCGTAGTAGGGATGATCCTCTATCAGGGCGGCCGCGTCGGACTCCCAGGCGGCCTGGTCGAAAGGCCCGTCGAAGGCCAGCCGGGTCGCCATGCGGCTCTGGATCGCACCGTGCTGACCGGCGCTATCGAGCAGGTCGGTCTCGATGTGGGTCGCAATCGACTCGAAGTAACGGGCGATCTCGCGTTCTTCGCCCTGTTCAAAGGCGCGAGCCAGCAAAATGGTCGCCGCCAGAAGCAACCCCAGCAGGATCGCCGCAATGAGCCAGGGCACCCGGCCTGACGCACTGTAGAGTATGTGGCTGGAGGAATTCGTCATGGGTCATGAGCCGGCAGTTGACACGACGAGCGGTCTGGACGCATGCCGAAGCGCCTGGGGCAAAGCAGATTGCCTGCGAGTATAGCCGAATCGGTCATCGATGCCATAATAGCAAGGATGGTCAAACGGCAAATCCAGGCCCTTGCAGCTGGCATCTGCATTGCGATAATCGTCCAGGAAAGCACCTGGATCGGGCTTGATCTGCTCGACCCTACGCGTTCGTTGAACGAGAGCCTGGCGCACGCCCCGCTTGTCGGTGGCTGGCTGGCACCATTGCTTGCGGCCTGGATCGCGGGGGGCGTATTCGGCGCGCTGATGGCAACCCTGGTGGGACGAAACCGGTTTATCGGCCATGTTGTCGGGCTATTGCTTTCCGGGTCGGCACTGCTGATTGCAGCACTATCGCTACCCGGCGCCGGAAGCGTCCTTACGATCGCGGCCACGCCCAGCCTGGGCGCCGCGCTGGGTACGTGGCTGGGCATTTTTTTGAGCGGCAAACAGCCGAAGAATTTGATGACGCCAAGCATTGTTACGCTCAGCAGGACTTTCCGATAGAGGCTCCCCAGCATATGGAATGGATCGACATCGGCTGCAACCTGGGCCACGAGAGCTTTGACGACGACTGGCCCGAGGTGGTCGATCGCGCCATCGAGACCGGCGTCGTCCAGATGGTTCTCACCGGCGCCTCGGTGGCCGGCAGCGAGCGCACGCTCGAGCTGGCACGACAGAACCCGGACCGTCTGCGGGCGACCGCCGGGGTTCATCCGCACCTGGCCGCCGAGGTCGACGACGATGCCATTGCGCACCTCGAACAGCTTCACACCGACGAGCTGATCGCCGCGGTCGGCGAATGCGGTCTGGACTACTTCCGCGATATCGCGCCGCGCCCGGTTCAAAGGCGCGCTTTCGAGCGTCAGCTGGCGCTGGGCGAGGCGTGCGGCAAGCCGGTATTCCTGCACCAGCGCGACGCCCACGACGATTTCCGCGTGATGCTGGCCGAGTTCCGGGACCGCCTCGGTCCGGTCGTGGTGCACTGCTTCACCGATACCCGTCGCGCAATGTTCGATTACCTGGACCTGGACTGCCACATCGGCATTACCGGCTGGATCTGCGACGAGCGTCGCGGCCGACCCCTGAAGGAGATCGTCACCGAGATTCCGGCCGACCGCCTGATGCTGGAGACAGACGCGCCCTACCTGAAACCGCGCAACCTCCGACCCAAGGCGCGGACGCATCGCAACGAGCCGTGCTGGCTGCCGTGGATCGGCGGAACGGTGGCGGCGCTCAGGGGGATTTCGCCGGCCACGCTGGCCGAACAGACCAGCGCCAACGCGCGAAGATTCTTCGGCTTATCGGCCGCTCCGGAACTGAACGCCGACTGACGCGCAACCAGCCCGGGGCCGGGCGCGGAGGAACGGCGATCGTCGGCTTTCTCTTGGGTTCCTTAGGCGGTTTCGGGCGTGATGATGGTGGTCAGCGCACGCAACCGCTTGTGCTGCATCTTCAGCCGGAACTCCAGTTCCTTCAGCGAAGTCCGCAACTCGGTCTGGTGCCAGCGGTCCCGCAACACCTCGGCGCCGCTTTCGACCTTGCGCATCTGGATGGCCTGCCATTCGCCGATGGTCTCTCGGAACTGCTGGTACTCGCGCTCGAACAGCTCGCGCCAGCTTTCCTGGATGCCCTCGCCCTCGGCCCGCTGCTTGAGCCTGGCGAATTCCATGGCCAGGCGGGCCCGCTGGATGCGGAACCAGGGGGTGCGCTTGCGATCGGTGACCATGCCTGTCCACGCAAGCGCATTGATCAGCCATTTCGACGGATCGTACTGCCACCAGCGGATGCCGTTGCGATAGTCGGACTGGAACGCATGGTGATAGTTGTGATAACCCTCGCCCCAGGTCACCAGGGCGATCAGGCCGTTGTCGACGGCGGTGTTTTCTTCGCTGTACGGGCGCTTGCCCCAGGTGTGGGCCAGCGAGTTGATGAAGAACGTGAAGTGGTGACTGACGACCAGGCGCAGCACACCGGCCAGCAACAGCATGCCGAGAATATCTCCGGTCATCCAGCCCAGCGCCACCGGAATGCCGAGATTCATGGCCCAGACCAGCTTCCAGTAGTGGCGGTGCTGCCACATGACGATCGGGTCGCGCTCGAGATCCCGGACCTGCGAGAAGTCGATCTCGCTGGTCGGCCACGCGCGCAGCATCCAGCCGATGTGGGCGTGCCAGAAGCCGGACTTGATCGAATGCGGATCGCGCTCGACGTCGTCGACGTAGCGGTGATGGATGCGATGGCGAGCGGCCCACACGTAGATACTGTTCTGCAGCGCCATGCCGCCGAAAAGCGCCAGCGCCAGGCGAACCGGCCAGCGCGCCTTGAAGGTGCGGTGCGACCACATCCGGTGGTAGCCGGTGGTGATGCTCATGCCGCCGAGCATCAGCAGGACCGCGAACGCGATCCAGGCAATGCCGCTGTAGCCGTGAACCACGCCCCATAACGGGACCGCGGTCACGGCCAGCACGTTGAACAATGCAAAGAAGAAGGTATTGCCCCACAGGAGGGCCGGCTTGGGATCGGTCTTCATAAATCGGTTTTCATAAATGGAATGGCCCGGGTCGGGGCGGTGCCGGAGGCCGCTTACTCGCGGCCGAAAAAACGGATGGAAAGCGGGTAGCTCCACACTTCCCCGTCATTGGCCTTTATGGCACCGATGATCGGGAAAATCAAGGCCAGCAGACCGAGCGCCCAGATCAGGATGAAGCCGATCAGGACGATCATCAGCACAAAGCAGACCACAGCATAGATGATGACGCTGAGCAGCCAGTTGAGTACCACGTGCCAGTGAGGCTCGAGCCCCGGAACGTCGTCTTTCTTGACCAGATAGATGACAACCGGTACGACCAGTCCACCGAACGGGATGATCAGCCCGGCCAGAAGCGACAGATGCAGAATGGTCGCCCACAATCGCAACTCTTTTTCGGCTTCGGGCGAACTTTGTGTGGATTCGATCGGGTCGTATTCGCTCATGACGTAACTACCTCGTCGTTGCGACGCTGATATTTTCGATTCCGATGATATTGGCCGCATCCAGCACGGTAACCAGTGAGTTGGTGTCGGCGTCCGGGTGCGAGGCGATAATCAACGGCGCCTTGGGCTGCTGTGCGCGCTCGCGCTCGAGGTTGGCGCGCACCGCGTTGTTGCTGACCTCGCGCTTGTTGACCGTGATCTGGCTCAGCGAGTCGATCTCGACCAGGATCTGGCCGACGTCTTCCTCGACCTGCTGCTGGTCGCTCTTCTGCGGACGCGAAATATCCAGACCCTTCTCGCGGACGAAGGACGTGGTCACGATGAAGAAAATCAGCATGATGAAAACCACGTCAAGCATCGGCGTGATGTTGATTTCGGCTTCGTCTTCCGGGCGATGGCGTCTGCGCATTGGCGGTCAATCTTTCCAGTGATCATTGCGAGCACTAGAGAATACCGCAGCCGCCGCTACGGTGCCACCCCATCGTGCGGTCGCATTGCGGCCCGGCACCGGCGATTTCATTTTTTGGTCGGCCTTTTCCAGCCGGGAATGCTGCGCGACCGCGCCCTGGCCACGGTCAGCGCGTCGGGCGGCGCTTCGCCGGTCACCACGCTGCCGGCGCCCACGGTGGCACGGGCGCCGATCTTGACCGGCGCCACCAGCGCCGAGTTGGAGCCGATGAAAGCATCTTCGCCGATGGTCGTGCGATGCTTGTTGGCACCATCATAGTTGCAGGTGATGGTGCCGGCACCCAGGTTGGCGCGCGCGCCGATTGCCGCGTCGCCGGCGTAGCTGAGATGGTTGGCCTTGGCGCCCTCGCCGAACACCGCGTTCTTGGTTTCGACGAAATTGCCGATGCGCACGCCTGCGGCCAGAACCGTGCCGGGCCGAAGCCGGGCGAACGGCCCCACGGTGCAGGCGCCGGTCGTCTCGGCGCCATCGAGTACGCAATACGGCTCGAGCCGCGTGCCGGCGGCCAGCCGCGCCTCGCGAACCACGCAGCCGACGCCGACAACCACGCCGTCTCCGAGGACAACCGAGCCTTCGACCACCGCACCGGGCTCGATGACCACGTCTCGGCCGGTGGAAACACGCCCGCGAATCTGCACCGATTCCGGGTCCGGCATACGCACGCCGGCGTCCATCAGCTCGTTTCTCCTGCGCCGCTGAAGTGCGCCCTCCAGCCCGGCCAGTTGGCGCATATTATTGGCGCCCAGCGTTTCCTCTGAATCCTTGCAACACATTGCTTCGACTTTCGCGCCGTCGCCGGCGGCGAGTGCGATACAGTCGGTCAGGTAGTACTCGCCCTGGCTGTTGTCGTTATCCACCCGGCCCAACCAGTCGGCCAGCCGGTCTGCATCGGCGGCCAGGACACCGCTGTTGACCTCGGTAATCCGCGCCTCGGCTTCGCTGGCGTCGCGCTGCTCGCGAATGCCCACGACACGGCCGTCCGGGTTGCGGAGGATGCGACCGTAGCCGTACGGATCCGGCGCCTGGAAGCTGAGCACGGCAAGCGGCGCGGCGAGCGTCGAGAATTCGGCCAGGGTCTCCGGGCGCACCAGCGGCATGTCGCCGGGCAGCACCATCACGCGGGCCGATTCGGGAATTTCGCCCATCGCCTGCTGAACCGCATGTCCGGTGCCCAGGCGCTCGTGCTGGGTCACCGTCGTCAGCGTTGCCGCGGTTGCGCCGCGAGGCCGGGCGAACGAGGCCAGCATTGCCTCGACCTGGTCGGCGCCGTGGCCGACCACCACGTGGACACACGCCGGCGAAAGTTCGAGCGCGGCGTCGAGCAGGTGCGCCAGCATGGGTCGCCCGGCAATCGGCTGGAGCACCTTGGGCAGCCCGGAGTTCATGCGCTTGCCTTCGCCGGCGGCCAGCACGACGAGGTGCAGGGGTTTGTGGGTCATTTGCGTGTCCATTCCACTGCGGTAATGACGGCAAGCATAT
>Ga0102929_1002293_pt1 | contig 11363 bp, 15 predicted proteins | sample SalPonR1_B_D2_MG_FD_78510 | JGI IMG/M metagenome (GOLD analysis project Ga0102929, IMG submission 78510) | Salt pond soil microbial communities from South San Francisco under conditions of wetland restoration - Salt Pond MetaG R1_B_D2_MG | ecosystem: Environmental > Aquatic > Marine > Intertidal... | reverse complement strand
GCGGCATGATCGAATCCTGGGTGCCGTGACCCACCACCTCCAGCGCCCTGCCGCGCACCATCGGAAACATCAAGACCGCGAGCAGTGTGCCCGAGAGCAGCGCAATGCTGGGCCAGACGACGGGCTGGCCGTCCGCGAAACGCAGCAGCGCGAAGAACCACCCCGGCTGCGCCGGCATGGCCTCGTCCAGCGACAGGATGATCAGCCTCGGCGCCACGATCGTGCCCAGCACCAGCGCCAGCGGCAGTACCGCCGGCAGCCAGTGGGGATAGCCGGGATCGTCGGCGCTGGCCGTCGAGACCGGGTCGTTCGGCGCCGGCTGAAAATGCTCGCCGTTGGCGGCGGCGATGCGGCGCTGGCGCTCCAGGTACCACATGCCCCCGGCGAACATCAGGGCGCCCCCGCCCAGCCCGTACCAGCCGCCGGCGAACAGGGTGGTATCCAGCGCCGCCGCCGAGATCACGTTGTGGATCGACGGCGTGCCCGGCAGCGCCGTCAGCGTGAAGGTACCGGCCCCCAGCGCCAGCGCGCCGCAGAACAACCGCTTCGGGATATCCGCCTGCTGCAGCAGCTTCAGTCCGAGCGGATACATGGCGAAGATCACGACGAAGACCACCACGCCGCCGTAGGTGAGGAGAGCACAGGCCAGCACCGTAATCCACAGGGCCCGGTGGGCGCCCAGCCGCTCCACCAGCGCCAGCGCGATGCTGGCGGCTGCGTGGCTCTCGCCCATGACCCGCCCGAACATGGCGCCGGCGGCGAACAGCAGGAAGAAGCGCCCCGCAAAAGTGAACGCCCCCAGCGGCCCGAACGAGAAATACTCGGTCAGCCCGGCAGCGACCGGCAGCTGGTTGGTGGCGATGACCACCACGGAGCAGAGCAGCGCCGCGAAGACGATGTTGATGCCCCTGAGCGCCAGCCAGATGAGCAGCGCGACGCTGCCGATGAGACCGATGTATTCCATGCTCCCCCCGAAGCGGTTTCCGGCCCGGGGCAGTATACGCACTCATCGGCAGCGTCGGCGACGTCAGTGCCGCGACTGCCGGTGACGCTGATGCCGGTCGTCGGCCGCCACCACCTGCAATGACTTGAGGAACTCGATCACCGCATCCTGCTCGCGCTCCGGCAGCGCCTGGTAGGCCTGCCGCGATGAGCGTGCCTCTCCGTCGTGGGCCAGCGTCGCCTCGCGCAGCGTGGTGTAGCGGCCGTGATGGAAATACGGCGGTTCGCTGGCCGCGCCCCAGAGCCGCTTCGTCAGAAACCGCCGGTTGCCGGCGAAGAATGCCGGCGAGCCCGCCGGGTGATTAATGTCGATGGCTTCGCCGTCGGCAGCCTCCGGTCCGGCCGTGATGTCGTGCAGCTTCAGGTCCGTGAACGCCGGCACCCACACCACGCCGCCGCGGGGCCGGAGCCGGCGGCCGGGCAGGTCGGCCCGGGTGAGGTCCACGCGCAGCGGGCGCGTCTCGCCGGGCTGCAGATTGCCGGGCGGGTTGTAGGGATTCGGCTCCGTGTACACCCAGCCCTCGTCCACCAGCGGCAGCGCCGGCACGTGGCAGTCGGCGCAGCCGATGCGCCGGAACAGCTGCCCGCCCAGGCGCACGGCCCGGCGGGCCTCCCGGCCGCGGGGCAGCACCTGGCGCGGCGGCGGCAGCGTCGCCTGGAACAGGGTGGCCGCCGTGATGTCCGCGCGGGTCAGTTCGTCGGTGATGCCGTCGCCGTCGGCATCGACACCGTCGCCGAAGCGCTCTGCCGCCTGCATGCCGTGATGGTGATTGAACGCGTTGCTGGTGAACTGGCGGATGGACACCGCGCTGCCCGACTGGTGGAACGGATGGACGACCAGGCTCGGCGGGTCTTCGGCGCCCGCGGTCACCAGGCTCTGCGGGGGCAGACCCTCCACCGCGGAGACGTCCCAGGCGCCGTCGGCGTCACGGCGGATCGTCCCGAAGCCCACCCCCTTGGTCTCCAGCGCGAGGGCACCGCCGGGCGGCGTGGCATCCCGGATAATCTGCAGCTCGGCGGTCATCTGGCGGGCCAGCATCTCGATGTAGCCGGAGCCGTACATGCCGGGCGTCGCGCGGAAATTACCGATAGTCTGCAGTGTGGTGAAGGCGCCCGCCTCGTCCCGCGAGCCCTTCAACGGCACGGTGTCGTCCACGTCGAAGCTGGCGAAGTCGAAGCGCTGGGCGGCGACGAACACGCCGGTGACGAAATCGCCGCCGCCGCCGGGCCGGCCCGCCGGCACGTTGTGACAGCCGGCGCAGCTGTTGGCGTCCCGCCCCGACACCCGGTTGAAGCTGCGCGGAAAGACCAGCGGTGCCGAGGCGTCCGCGAGCGGGCCGCCGGTGCCGTCGCTGAGAGGCCGCCCGGCGCCCTCCGCGGGCGTCCAGCGCGCCGTGAATGCGGCTTCGCCCCGACGCAGCAGCTCGTGCAGCGGCAACCGATGTTGCTCACCGTCCTCGAGCCGCCGGTAGCCCGAACGCTCTTCACCGATCCGCCCGGCAGAGGGTTCGACGATTCGTTCAGCCAATGGCGCGGCTACTGGTCCGGCCACCGGTTCAGCGGCGGCCCCCGCCGTCACGTCTGCGCTCATCAGCAGCACTACGACGAAAGCCGCTGCCGCCGGCCCGGCGCCGGCGCCCTTCCTCCCATGGTTCGTGTCCATGCCCTCCTCCCCGGTTCGCTTACGAAGGCGGCCGACACTAGGCCCGGGCGCCGCCGCAGGCGACCCGCATTTCTGTGATCAGCGGCGGGATTGGGTAGACTGTGACCGTGTCTCTTGGGGGGAGCACCGCCATGCCGATCCGTTACCTGAAGATCGTCCTGATCGTGTTTCTGGGCCTGATGGCCCTTTTCTACGGCCTGCAGAACGTCATCAACCTGGAGGCCGCGCACCAGGTGGTGGCCGCCGTCCTCGCGATGGCCGACCACGAGTACTACGCCTCGTCGCTGGGACCGCCGGTGACGAGCCCGATCCTCTCGGGCATCGCGCTGGCCGTCATCATCGCCGGCGAACTCGCCGCGGGTCTGGTGGCGCTGAAGGGCGCATGGGACCTGTGGGCGAACCGCAGGGCACCGGCGGCCGCATTCAACGGCGCGAAGACCTGGGCGCTGATGGGCGCCGGGATCGGCATGATCGTGTGGTTCGGGTTCTTCCTGTCCCTCGGCGGATCGTGGTTCCAGATGTGGCAGACCCAGCTCGGCGCGCAATCCCTGGACGGCGCCCTGCAGTACTTCCTCTGCTGCGCCATCGTCTTCGTCATCGTCAACATGGACGACGCCTGACACTTGGAGGACGCCCCCAGCCGCACCGCTTTCGGTACCGCATTCGCCCGCGCGGTACACGGGCGCATCGACGATGCACCGGCCGTCCTCGACGACGCGGTGGCCGAGCGGCTGCTGCCCGGCTACCAGCAACGCTATGTCCGCCGCCTCGGTCGATTGTCCCGGTTCTGGCGCAGCTACTACGTGCGCCAGGCCGACGCCTTCACGGCGCTGCGCTCCCAGGTGGCCGTGCGCTGCCGCTACGCCGAAGACGCCCTCGCCGAGGCACGCGCCGACGGCGCGGAGCGCTACGTCATACTTGCCGCGGGCCTCGATACCTACGCCCTGCGGCAGTCGCCGCCGCCGATCGAGGTGCTGGAGATCGACCATCCCGCCACCCAGCGCTGGAAGCAGGATCTGCTGCGCGATCGGGGCATGGACCTGCCGCCGGAGCTCGACTTCCTGCCGCTGGATTTCGAGACGGTGCAGCTGAGCGACGTCTGGCCCGTGCGCCCGGCACCCGACTTCGTTTCCTGGCTCGGCGCCACCTACTACCTCAGCCGTGATGCCATACGGAACACGCTTGCGGCGCTCGCCGCGTGCACCGCGCCCGGCTCCCGCATCGTCTTCGACTACTGGAGCGCGCATCCGCCCACCGCCGCCGGCAACCTGCTGCTGTGGGGCACGCGGCTGGCCGTCGCCCTGCAGCAGGAACCCATGCTGAGCTTCTTCGACCCGGACGAGATCGAGACCCTGGCCGGGGATGCCGGCTGGCGCGTGACGGAGCACCTGACGCCGGCCGCGCAGAACGAACGTTACCTGGCCGGGCGGCAGGACGGACTCGTCGTCCCCTCCTTCGCCCATCTGCTGCAGGTCACGAACGCGGCCGAGGTCTGAGCGCTCCCTGCATCGGCCGCGGCCGCAGGTCCGAATATCCTCACATGACCGCCGCTACCGCCAATGCCGACGTCACCGTCTGGTACGACAGCGAGTGCCCGCTGTGCCTGCGCGAGATAGCGCTGATGCGGCGGCTCGACCGCCGCGGCGCCATCCGCTTCGTCGCCATCCAGGACGGCAGCGACTGCCCGCTCGACCGGTCCACCCTCCTCGAGCGCTTCCATGCCCGGGAGGACGGTCGATCCATCGTCTCCGGCGCCGCGGCCTTCGCGGCCATGTGGCGGGCCATCCCGCTGCTGCGCCCCCTCGGGCTGCTGGCACGCTTCCGCCCGGTACTGTGGGTGCTCGAACGCTTCTACCTGGGTTTTCTGCGCATCCGACCGTGGCTGCAGCGGCGCGTCAGGAGCAGGGATCGGGCCTGAAGGCCCTCCCACCCCCATCGTAGGAGGGCCTTCAGGCCCGATCCCGCCCCACCGCAGGAGGGCCTTCAGGCCCGACCACCCCCTTCCAAAACCACCCCCCACACGAGCGTCTCCCGCCCGGCCAGCCGCAGCCTCTGCCGCAGGCCGAACCCCAGCTTCTCCAGCACCCGGATGGAGGCGTCATTGTCCGGCGAGACCAGCGCCACGATGTCGGCGACGCCGAGATTGCGTCCGTACTCCAGCACGGCCCGGGCCGCCTCCACCGCGTAGCCCCGCCCACGCGCCTCGGGCAGGAAGGCGAAGCCGACGTCCGTGACGTCGAGTTCCTCCCGGTACAACAGGCCGCAGACGCCCAGCGCCTCACCGCTCTCCCGGCTGCCTACCAGTAACTGACCGTACCCGGGCTTCGGCTGACAGGTCCACGCGCCTTCGCGGATGAAGCGCCGGGCCTCCTCGCCGGTGGTGAGCTGCTTGTCGCCGATGTGGGCGCGGAACGCCTCCTCGTTCACGAGGCGAAGCAGGAATCCGGCATCGTCCTCCCGCAGGCGGCGCAGCGTGAGCCGCGGGGTCTGCGCAACGGACTCTGCATCCAGGGCGGTCGTCACCGAGCCGTGCCTGCGGCGCCCGCCACACCCGGGCGGCTCAATCCCCGGCCCCTCTCATGCCGCGGGACCAGGCTTCCTTCAGCACCGGGTACTGCTCGATCTTCAGCATCTGCTTGCCGGCGGCGCGCCGCGCGGCGGTACTGCCGGCCCGCTCCTGCGTGATTCGCCGCTGTTCGGCGTAGGGCAGCTGTGGCATGGCGTTGATGCGGGTGGCCAGGCGCTGCAACTCGCCGCTGAGTTCCTCGATCCGGGGGGCCGCGGCCGTGGCCGACTCCTCGTCGGTGACGCCCTCCAGCACACCGGTGATCTCGGCGACCAGCTCGCGCTGGACCTCCATGGCCTCCTCGTAGGCCGCCAGGTCGTCGCCGGGTCCGGCATCGGCAATGGCATCGTTATTGGTACCGGTATGGGTCTCGTTGCCGCAGGCGGCAATGGCGAGCCCCGCGGCCAGTATCAGCAGCGATCGGATCATGGACGAACTCCCGGATGGCACGACGCCAGATTCTACAGGTAGGAGGGCCTTCAGGCCCGACCCCGACCCTCGATCCCCTGATCCCCTGATCACCTGATCCCCCTGATCCCCCTGAAAGCGGGTCGGGCCTGAAGGCCCTCCTACCTGTCAACCGATCCAGCGGCCGTGCGTTGGTAGATTAAGTCAACAAACCAGGCACCTCAGCGCCCCCGCCCCCGGGGCGCATGTTTGCCGGCGGATCCAGGGAAGGGTCCGCCGGCTTTCTTCTGCCGTTGGGCCAGATTTGCGGGCCCGCTTTCGTGCCGATGACCGTCGCGGCGGGCACCATCCTGAGCGAACTCCCTGAGCGCCCGGTCTAATTCCGGGGTAGTATGGTTGCAGATGCAAGTATCGCATCGCCGACAATAACCATAGTCAACCAATAATCAAAAGATAATCAGGGGGATACATCATGAAGACTCGATTCACGACGCTGCTCGTGGCCGGCTGGCTGTTGCTACTTGCCGGACCCGCCTCGGCGCAGGACGACTCGCCGCAGATACGGCCCGCCGAGTTCTTTCCCTGCACCTTCAACGAGGGCAAGGACATGGGCGACCTGGAGAAGGTGATCGCCCGCTGGAATGCTTTCACGGACGACAATGACGCCGACACCGGTTATCAGGCCTGGCTGCTCATGCCGGACTTCGTCAGCGGCGATCATGCCGGCTGGGACGTCGGCTGGCTCGGCGGATGGCCGAGCGGCGCGGCCATGGGCGAGAGCCTCGATATCTGGCACACGAAAGGCGGCGAGCTGCAGCGCGCCTTCGCCGACGTGGTCACCTGCGCGGCGCATATGAACTATGCGGTCATGCCGATGAGAGAGGCCGGCGGCGAGCCGCCGAAAGCGCCGCTACTGACGTTCGCCGACTGCGAAGTGGAGCGTAGTGCCAACATGGAAGTGGGCCTGGGGGCGATCCGGGAATGGATCGAGTACGAGACCTCGGCCGGCGGCGACTCGCCGCACTGGGTATTCTTCCCCGCCTACGGCGAGCCGGTGGATGCCGACTACGACTTCAAGTGGGTGACCGGCTACCGCGACTACGCAGCCTTCGGCAAGGACTGGGACGCCTACGCCAACGAGGGCGGCTGGCAGAAGGCCCAGCAGATATTCCCCGGCGCGCTGGAATGCGACAGCCCGCGTGTCTACCGGGCGAAACCGATCCGGCTGCCCGACGGCAGCTGACGCACAGTACCGTCCGGCGGGGGCGCCTCATACGGCGCTCCCGCCGGAACGGACGGCTGCAGGCACCAGGCCCGTCTCAGGACTCGTCGCCGCGCCCGCCCGGATTCTGCTTCAGGTGCCGCACATAGCGCAGCGTCACGAAGTTGATCAGGGCCATGACCAGGGCGATCTCGTAGCGGCTGAATGCGACGGCCATGCCGATCAGGCCGGTATTCCAGATGCTCGCGGCCGTGGCGGTGCCGCTGACGTTGCCGCCGCTCTTGAGGATGGCGCCGCCGCCGATGAAGCCGATGCCGGTGATGAGACCCTGCAGTATGCGCGACTCCGCCTCGGTGGACGTGAGCACCGAAATGCCCACCAGGGAGTAGCCGCAGGCGGCCACGGCCACCAGCGGGAAAGTCCTCAGGCCGGCGCCGCGGCTCTCGCGCTCCCGGTCCCAAGCGACCGGCAGGGACAGCACCCATGCGATCGCGAGCTGCCACAGGTGGAACACCACCTGCGACCAGGCCACCTCCATCGCGGGGATGGGAATGCCGGAGTCCGCCGACATGGCGTTTCCGTCCGGGTCTATACGCCCATCAGACCGGCGACGCCCACCAGGATGAGGTAGCCGGCCACGACGTAGTTCAACAGCCGGGGCACCACCAGGATCAGGATGCCCGCGAGCAGAGCGATCAGGGGCTGGAAAGCGAGGTGTATGGTCATATTCGTCCCGCCGACCCGGAAGGGCCGACGACTCTCTTCAGCTTCGTCGCGGGACAGGATGCAGGGAACATGCCAGCCGCAACGTACCGGGCCGGAGCCCCGCGTACACGCCGCACCGGGCTGTTCGTGGCAAGGCCTGCGCAGCGTCCTGCAGAAGTTGCACCGGCCGACCGGCCCGGCCGCCACCCGACGAACCTCGACAGGAGCTGAAGCCCGCTGCCGCCCGGACGGGCGCGATGCTAATCTGTTCCCATGGACGGCCTGTTCAACCGACTGCACGACCGGCGGGAGCCGCCCGGCATCGAGCTGGACATCCTGCGGCGCATGCCGAGGATCGTGCTGCTCGGCACCGCCGCTCCGTTCGTGCTCTCCGGCCTGATCCGGCTCTGGCTCGCCGGCGACCCGGGATTCGACGTGGCGAAGCGCATCGCCAGCGTGGATATTTTCGCGATCGCGCTGGTGGTGACCTTCTGGACGGCGGCGCTGACCGTCTCCATCGCATGCTTCATCATCTTCGTGATGAAAGGGCCGGGCTACGTGGCCGATGCCTACCCTCTGAACGATGCACCGGAGCCGGCCGCCCGGCCCGACAGACTCCGGCCCTGACCCGGACGGCCCGGTCAGACCGGCGCGTAGACCTCCCGCATCACCTCGCCCACCTCGGTCATCGCCTGCGCGCCGTCGCCCTCGTAGGCGGCGCCGTGCATCGTGGCGCAGACCCGGGGGTTCAGGGCGGCGAGCCGTGCCAGGTGCGTGCCGGTATGCGGCGTCCAGGGCATGTATTGGGCCATCGGCCCCTGCTGGTAGTTGGTCAGCGTCTCGCGGAAGCGTTCGGTGACGCTGTTGCCGGTGGCCGCCTCCACGTCGCCGAGCTGGTGCAGCAGATCCGAGCAGAACAGCACCCGCTCGGTCTCCTCGAACAGCATGGCAGCGTCCCAGCCGTGTGGCAGGTGCGGCGTCGCGCAGAAACGGAATCGGCGCGCACCGGTCGCGAAGGTCTCGCCGTCTTCCAGTATGCGCGGCGGGCGCTGCGCATAATCGCCCAGGAATACCATCGCGCCTACGTGGCTGCTCACGGCGGCCGCGGCCGGCGCCGCCTCGAGCCAGCGGTTCAGGGACCCGCACTCGTCCGGCTCGAAGTGGCTGAAGCCGATCCAGCGCAGGCTCGCCGGCTCGATCACCTTGCCGACCGCCTCGTACACCGCCGGGAAGATCGACTGCATGCCCGTGTGGTAGAGCAGGGGCTCCTCGTCGCGGACGAGGAACTGGTTGAACTGGATGCCGGCCTCGGGCACGAAGGTGGAGATACGGAACACGTCCGCGGCGATCTCGGTGATGGTGGTCATACCGCTCCCCCTGATCTGACGACCAGCCCGGAGCATACGCCGTTTCCGGCGCAGCGGCATCCGTCATGCCCGACCATATCCGGGTCATATCCTGGCCATATAACAGGATGGAATACCGCGGTAACAAAGCTCTATTTCACGGCGGACGCCGCGGCCGGTAGCCTTCCGGACCCTGTACCCACCAGCCGGGAGAAAGAGCATGTCTGCAACCGAGGAATTCCTTGCCGCGAACGAACGCTACGCGGAGAGCTTCGACAAGGGCGACAAGCCCATGCCTCCGGGTAAAAAGGTGGCGGTGGTCGCCTGCATGGACGCGCGCCTGGAGACGGGCCGGCTGCTCGGCCTGGAGGAAGGCGACGCCCACGTCATCCGCAATGCAGGTGGCGTGGTGACGGACGACGTGATCCGCTCGCTGGCCATCTCCCAGCGCCTGCTCGGCACCCGGGAGATCGTGCTGATCCACCACACCGACTGCGGCATGCTCACCTTCAAGGACGACGCGGTGAAGGCGGAGATCGAAGAGGAGACCGGCGTGCGGCCGCACTTCGCGCTGGAGGCTTTCCCGGACCCGGCCGATGACGTGGCGCAGTCCATCCGGCGTATCCGCAACAGTCCCTTCGTGCCGCACAAGGACGCGGTGCGCGGGTTCGTGTATGACGTGAAAACCGGGCGGCTGAACGAGGTGGAGGCGGATCGGGGTTAGTGGGATCGGGCCTGAAGGCCCTCCCACAAGGCCCTCCCACAAGGCCCTCCTGCCATGGTGGTGGCTTGACCCGGAGCGGCGGGGATGCAAGCCTGAAAGGGTGATCTAACCCGGCGTGCACCGCCGGAACGGAGCGTTGCATGCCGAACGAGACCTGGCGGTTCTTCCAGGCCTTCATGAAATCGCCCCGCGTCGTCGCCTCGGTCGTCCCCAGCTCGGCGTTCCTGAAACGCCGCATCGTCGAGGCGGCCGATCTGGCGAACGCCGACGTCGTCGTGGAACTCGGTGCCGGCACCGGCGGCACCACCCGGGCATTGCTCGAGGCCATGGGTAGCCGTGGCCGGCTGATCGCCATCGAGCGCACCGCCGACTTCGTACCCGGGCTAGAGGCCATCGAGGACGAGCGCTTCGAAGTCGTGCATGGCTGCGCGAGCGCCATCGGGAAAGTACTGGCGGAGCGAGGCCACGCCGGCGCAGATGTCGTCGTCTCCGGCATCCCCTTCTCCACCATGCCGGAGACACTCTCGGCGGAGATCATCACGGCTGTGCACGACGCCCTCAACCCGGGCGGGTACTTCGTCGCCTATCAGTTCAGCGGCCGCGTGGCCGACTACACCGGACCGGTGATGGGCCGGCCGACGATCCAGCGCGAAATACTGAACGTTCCGCCCATGCGCGTGTACACGTGGGAGAAGAAGCAGGTCAGCCTCGACGCTGCCGCCAACGCGGCGTAGTCTGGGCGAGGCGCGGGTATCCGCGCGTGCCCGGAGTGCCCACCGTGAAGCGACTATCCTTCTCCGTCATCGCCATCGTGACCCTGGCAACCCTGGCGCTCGGCCTGGGCGCCTGCACGGGTCTGCGGCCGGGTTTCGAGACGCCCACGGTCACGGTGAGTTCCTTCCGGCCGCTGCCCGGCGATGGCGCCGTGCCCCGCTTTGAGATCGGACTGCACATCGTGAATCCCAACCGGGAGGCACTGAAGCTGGAAGGCCTCGCCTATACCGTCAGCCTGGAAGGCAGGGAACTGGTGAAGGGCGTGGACAACGACCTGCCCGTGATCGAGGGCTACGGCGAGGGGGACGTGACGCTGGTGGCCGCCCCGAACCTCCTCGGCGGCATCCGTCTGGTCACAGACCTGATGGCGAGCCCGCGCGACCGCTTCTCCTACGCGCTGGAGGCAAAGCTGGACGTGGGCCGGTTCACGCCGGCGATCCGGGTAAGGGACGAGGGCGAGATCGCGCTGCGGTAACACGGCAATCACCGCAGCACCCGGCCGCGCTCAGAAGAGGAATGCCTCCTCGCAGGTCTCCTGGCCAAATTCGGTCAGCAGGGCGAGCCGGTAGGTCTTGTCCTCCCCGCTATCGAGCTTGCCCGTGATCGTGTATACCGGCTCACTGTTCTCGGTCAGGCAGAACCCGTCGCGCAGCGAGCGCAGACCGTAGGTGCAGGCGCCCTCGGAACTCGGGACGTCGCAACGGACGTACACTTTTCGAACTTCCGCATCCACGCCCACGGGCTCGTCCGTGACCGGGTCCAGCGTATCGTCCCAGACCTCGCCGTACACATAGCTTCCCGGGTCGGCCCGCGGGTTCGTCTCGTTGGTCGGCAGATCCCATGCGAGCGGCCGCGGGCTGGTGACGTTCTGCAGGAAGACGACCGAGTCGTTGGTGTTCCGCAGCTCGAAACGCATACGGTCATCCTTGACCAGTCCCTGGTCCGCCGAGACG
>Ga0102929_1002290_pt1 | contig 11373 bp, 10 predicted proteins | sample SalPonR1_B_D2_MG_FD_78510 | JGI IMG/M metagenome (GOLD analysis project Ga0102929, IMG submission 78510) | Salt pond soil microbial communities from South San Francisco under conditions of wetland restoration - Salt Pond MetaG R1_B_D2_MG | ecosystem: Environmental > Aquatic > Marine > Intertidal... | reverse complement strand
TTGGCGATGAAAACCGGTTTGTGGCTGGCGCGCACGATGCGTTCAAGGTTGGAGCCCAGATGCTCGGAGGCGAGGCCCGCCGCCTCGCCGCGCTTGCCGATCACGATCATCTCGCCGGTGCCTTCCTTGGCGGTGATCGTCTCGATCAGGTCGCCTTGGCGCAGGCGGGTTTCAACCGTGATCTCGCCGGTTTTCGTGATCAGCGCCTTGGCGTCTTCGAGGATGGCGCGGCCATGTTCATGGGCCAGCTTGGCGCGTTCGGCATCAAGGTCCGAGAGTTGTTCCAGCAGGCGCGTGCGGGCGCCGAGGCGAATGGCACCCGACAGGTCCTGTTTATCCACCGCGTCACGGCGGCCCATAACGTGGTAGAGTTTCACTTTCCAGTCGTTCTTGGCCGCGATCCATGCCGCGTGGTGGCAGACGCTTTCGGAATAGGCCGAGCCGTCGACGAGGGCGATAAGTGTATTGGTTGTCATTGTCTGGCTCTCCCTTAGTGGCCCAGAAGTTCGTCCATTGCGCCGGGCTTGTCGTGAATGGCAAGACGGTCGACGATGGTTTCAGACGCTTCGTTCATGCCGATCAGTTCGACCTCGGCCCCCTCGCGGCGAAATTTGAGCACGGCCATGTCCACTGCCGCAACCGAGGAAATATCCCAGATATGCGCGCGGCTGAGGTCGATTGTGACCTTGTCGGGGGCTTCCTTGAAGTCGAAGGCTTTCATGAAATCCTCGGAGGAGGCGAAGAAAAGCTGCCCTTCGATATGGTAGGTGCGGTGGGTGCCATCACCGGTGATTTCCGAGCGGACGCGGAAAAGCTGTGCGATTTTCCAGGCAAAGAAGATGCCGGAAAGCAGCACGCCGACCAGAACCCCGATGGCGAGGTTATGGGTGTAGATCACGAAGAACACGGTTGCCAGCATGACAATCGAGGAGGAACGCGGATGCTCGCGCAGGTTCTTGATCGAAGACCACGAGAAGGTGCCGATCGAGACCATGATCATGATCGCCACGAGGGCCGCCATGGGAATGATGCCGACGATATCGCCAAGGCCAACCACCATGATCAACAAGAACACCCCGGCGGCGAAACTGGACAACCGTCCGCGACCGCCGGATTTCACGTTGATGATCGACTGGCCGATCATGGCGCAGCCCGCCATGCCGCCGATAAAGCCGGTGGCGGTATTGGCGAGGCCCTGACCGATACATTCCTGATTGCGGTCGGAGGTGGTGTCGGTCAGGTCATCTACGATCTGCTGGGTCATCAGGCTTTCCAGAAGGCCCACGACGGCCACGGCTATGGAATAGGGCAGGATGATTTGCAGCGTTTCGAAGGTGAGCGGGATATCGGGGATCAGGAACACCGGCAGGGTGTCGGGCAATTGGCCCATGTCGCCCACGGTGCGCACGTCCCAGCCCGTGACAACCACGAGTGCTGTGAGCACCACGATGGTAACCAGCGGAGAGGGGATCGCCGTGGTGAGACGTGGAAAGAGGTAGATGATAGCCAGCCCACCGGCCACCAGTGCATAGGTAAGCGCCGGAACCTTGGTGGGGTTGAGTTCGGGGAGTTGGGCGATGAAGATCAGGATTGCCAGTGCGTTGACGAAACCCGTCATCACCGATTTCGACACAAAGCGCATGACATAGCCCAGCCGCAGGAACCCGGCCCCGATTTGCAAAAGACCGGCCAGAACGGTGGCGGCAAGCAGATACTCCAGCCCGTGATCCCTGACCAAGGTGACCATCAGAACAGCCGTGGCGGCGGTCGCTGCCGAGATCATCCCCGGCCGCCCGCCGGTGATGGCGGTAATCACCGCAATCGAGAAGCTGGCGTAGAGGCCGACCTTGGGGTCGACACCTGCGATGATCGAAAAGGCAATTGCCTCGGGGATCAGGGCGAGGGCCACGACGAGGCCCGACAGAAGATCGCCGCGGATGTTATGGGTCCATTGGCGTTGGTATTGCGAAAGAGAGATCATGCAAAGGTCCGGTTGTCTGGGCCGCGCCGCGCGGCGGGCGGTTTGTCGGGTGTCTCGATTGGCGGGGTTTTGACGGGGCGGGCCGTGGCGGCCTGCCCATGGTGTCACCCGAGTGATGTTGTGGTTGTGGCCCCTCTATCGGCACTGGCGGGAAATGCCAAGGCGGAGGACTGGATTTGTCGGCTGTTGTGGCGCGGGCAAGGATTTTGCAAAATCCTTGGGCGCCTTGCCAAACCGGGCCGTCTTCTTGATTGCTGCGAATGATGGGGGTGAACCCCTACTCTACATTCATTCAGCGTTTCGCCCGGGCTTGCCCCGGGCCGCGCCCGACCCTCCCCACGCGAGGGCGCACGGGTGCCGTTATACGCCGAAGCAATGATTTGAGTGCGGCGGCGTCACGTCCCGAATAACTGTTGCAAAGCCCTCCCAGGGTCGGGCGCGGCCCTTCTTATATTTAAGTGTCCGCTCCGTCTCGTATAACTGTCACAGAACCATTTTAAGACTTGATATCAGATCATTCTCCGACAGGCGGCGTCGCAACGGGGAAATTTGTCAGGCGGCAAGCCACTAACCTAAAGCGTCCAGCCTTTAACCTGACACATCAGATAAAGGCAGGACGCGTGCCACACTCATATGTTGCGCTGCGTTCGCCCCAAAGTTGTGACGCAGGTTTTGGGTCGAACGCTTTAGGCTGCGCCCCTCGGGGCCGGAATAGGCCCGTTCCACCTTGGCCACCCGCAACTCGTAGTGGCTGTACCAGCGCTCGATGCCTTGTTTCTGGGCGACAAGGTGTTTGGCCTCGGCCTTCCAGGCTTTGATGCTGTCTTCGCTGTCCCAGTAGGAGACGGTGATGCCGAGGCCGGTGGCGTCGCGGGTGCTTTCGACCCCGAGGCAGCCGGGTTGCGCGAGGGCGAGGGTGTACATCGCCTCGCCCATTTCGGCATAGCCTGCGTCATCATCGGAGAGTTGGTTGGTGAAGATGACCGCGTAATAGGGTGGTTCGGGCGTTTTCGAGAAACGGTCGGTCATGGCATCACAGCTTGCGGATCTTGAGCTTGGTGATCCGATTGTCGGCTTTCTCGATCACTTCGAAGCGGAAGCCGTGGAAGTTGAAGACCTGACTTGTGTCAGGGATCATCTGCGCTTCGTGGATGACCAGACCGGCAATGGTGTTGGCCTCTTCGTCCGGCAGGTTCCAATCGGTGGCGCGGTTGAGGTCGCGGATGGTCATGGCCCCGTCGACGAGGAACTGGTTATCCTCGCTGCGGCGAATGGGGTGATCGGCATCGGGATCGAATTCATCGGTGATTTCGCCGACGATCTCTTCGAGGATGTCTTCCAGCGTGATCAGCCCTTGCAGGGTGCCGTATTCATCGACCACCAGCGCGAAATGACTGCGCATGCGCAGGAATTGGCGCATCTGGTCGTCGAGTGTGGTGGTTTCCGGCACGAAATAGGGTTTCATCGCCACGTCGGAGATGTCGAAGCTTTCGAGTGCTGCGGTACTGACGGCATCGCCGCCGAGAACCAGCTTGTGCATGGCGCGCAGCAGGTCCTTGGCGTGGACAACGCCGATGATGTTATCAGGATCGTCGCGGTAGACAGGCAGGCGCGTATGATTGGATTGCAGGCATTGATCAAGGATGGCTTGCGGGTCGTCCTCGGCGTTGATCATCTCGATCTGGCTGCGGTGAAGCATGATCTCTTCGACGGCGCGTTCGCCCAGATCAAGCGCCCCGAGGATGCGGTCCCGGTCTTCTTTTTCCACCACCCCTTCGGAGTGGCCCAGATATAGCGCACCGGCGATTTCCTCGCGCACGGCGAGGATGTGGCTATCGGGGTCGGTTTGCACGCCGAAGACGCGCAGCACACCGCGCACCAGCCAGCGCACGGTGCTGACCACGGGCGAAAAGACACGCACCACCATGCCGATCACCGGCGCCACGCGCGAGGCGGCGGGCTCGGCATTGGTGATGGCGTAGGTTTTCGGCAGCACCTCGGCGAAGATCAGGACCAACAGGGTCATCACAAGGGTGGCCAGCGCAACACCGGATTCGCCGAATAGGCGTGTGAACATCGCCGTGGCCAGCGAGGTGGCGAGGATGTTGACGAGGTTGTTGCCAAGCAGGACCGAACCGATCAGGCGTTCGTTGTCCTCGGTGATCTCAAGCGCGCGATTGGCACCTTTGTCGCCCTTGTCGGCGCGGGCGCGCAGCTTGCCGCGAGAGGCCGCGGTCAGGGCGGTTTCACTGCCCGAGAAAAAGCCCGAGAGCACCAAGAGCATGAGGATGGATCCGGCGGTGATCCAAAAGGCGAGATCAAGTGTTGGTGATGCGGCTTCCATGCGGTCAGGCGTCCTTTTATGCAGGGGTGTTATGCGGCGCGCGCTGCGCAGGTTCAAGGGATAGGTTGCGATGCATGTGACGGATTTGGGGCGGCTTGAGGCCGCGGTTCTACTGTTTGGCGGGCCATATTCCAACCTTGCGGCGACGCGGACGCTGCTGGATCAGGCCGAGCGGCGCGGCATCGCGCCGGATCATGTGATCTGTACCGGGGATGTCGTGGCCTATTGCGCCGAGGCGGCCGCCTGCGTGGAGGCGGTGCGGCGCGCGGGTTGTGCCGTGGTGGCGGGCAATTGCGAAAAGCAACTGGCAGCGGGCGCGATGGACTGTGGCTGTGGCTTCGAGGAAGGGAGCACCTGTGATCTGCTGTCGGCGGGTTGGTATGCCCATGCGGCCGCGCAGATTGGCCCCGAGGATCGCAGGTGGATGGGCGGTTTGCCGGATGTGGTGGTGTTTGAACAGGCCGGTCGGCGCGTGGCGGTGATCCATGGTGGTGTAACGGATGTGAGCCGGTTCATTTGGCCAACATCGCCAGAGGAGGTTTTTGCCGAGGAGGTGGCCGTGCTACGCTCTGTGGTCGGCCCGGTGGATATGGTTGTGGCCGGGCATTGTGGCTTGGCCTTTGAGCGTCAGGTCGCCGGGGTGACATGGCTCAATGCCGGAGTAATCGGCATGCCGCCGAATGATGGTGCGCCGCAGGTGCGTTTTGCTGTTCTGAAGGGCGGCAAGGCTGTGATCCATGAAATGAACTATAACCATGCGGCCGCCCATGCCGCGATGCAGGCAGCCGGCCTGACGCAGGGATATGACGCGGGGCTTTTGAGCGGTTACTGGCCGTCCGAGGATGTGCTGCCGCCCGAGTTGCGGCGCGTGGTCTTGGCCAGCGGGTGATGCTCTTGCACCAGATCGCGCAGGCGGTCTTCCAGAACATGGGTGTAGATTTCGGTGGTGCCGACATCGGCGTGGCCCAGAAGCGTTTGGATCGCCCGTAGATCGGCACCATTGGCCAGCAGATGCGTGGCGAAGGCATGGCGCAGGGTATGTGGCGTGACCTTGGCAGGCGACACCCCGCCGGCCACGGCGAATTCCTTGATCAGCATATAGAACCTGTGCCGCGTCAGGTGCCCGGCCTTGCCGCGTGAGGGGAACAGAAAGGCCGAGGTGGCTTTGCCGTTTTGGCGAGCCACGTCTTCAGCCGCGTCGCGGGCCTTGATCCATTCGGTGAGTGCCGCGCGCGCGGGTGGCGAGAGTGGCACCATGCGTTCCTTGCCGCCCTTGCCCTTGATAAGCAACAGGTTGGGGTCGCCGCGCGCCGCCGAGACGGGCAGGCCCACCAGTTCCGACACCCGCATGCCGGTGGCATAAAGCAGTTCCATCAGGCAGGTATTGCGCAGCCTGTCGGTCTCGCGCCCGTGGGTGCGGGCTGCGGCAAGCAGGCGGTCGACCTCCTCCTCGCTCAGGGTTTTGGGCAAGCTCTTGTCGCGGCCCGGCCCCTTGATGCGGATGGCGGGGTTATCCTCGCGCAGGCCCTCGTCGAAGGTGAAGCGGTAAAGCTGCTTGATGGCCGAGAGCCGCCTTGCGCGGGTGGATTTGGCCAACCCCTGAGCATCGCAGTGGACAAGGTAGGATTCGATATCCCGCTGCGCGGCATCGGCCAGCGTGACCCCCTCGTTTCCAAGCCAATCGGTGAAATCACCAAGATCGCGGGCGTAGGCGGCCAAAGTGTTCTGCGCCGCGCCCAATTCGGCGGCATGGGCATCGAGAAAGGCCGAAAGCCAGTGCCTGTCGCTGCTCATGGCTCACCGTCGAGAAGCAGGCGTTGCAGGGCGGCGCGGCGTGCGGTGTCTTCCAACCCAACGGCCCGCAGGGTCGATAGAGCGGCGGTCAGGTCGTCGGTGTCGGCAGGGCCGGCCCGGTCGAGTCGTGTGGCGGCGGCGAGGATCGCCTCGCCCAGCTTGCCAGCCTCCAGAAGCGGGGCGTCGCGCGGCGCGGGCGCGGTGCTGGAGAAGGCTTTTGCGATGGCTTGCTGTTCCGGTGTTTTGGCCTGATCCACCGAAGGGGTGCCTTGGGCCAGCCCGGCATGGAAGGCCAGCGGGCTTTGCGCGTCGATGCTTTGGGCTGCCGTTTCATAGGCGGGTGAGAGGAGCGCGACTTGCAGCGCCTGTTGCCGGGAGGTGCCGGTGAGTTCGATCTTGGAGAGCGCGTCGCCGAACATCTCGGCAAAGACTACGGCCAAGCCTTGGGCGCGCATCTGGGACCAGACGGGTGGCAGGGTGCGCGCAATGTCTTCGGGCGCTTCGCGGGTCAGGGCGCGATCGAAGGCCTGTACCGCCTCGACCCTGTCCCAAACACCGCCAGAGGCGGCGGGCTTTCTGTCGGTGTAAAGTCCAAGAAGGCGGTTGGCGGGCAGGGCGCCGGTACGGGCCAGTCGTTCGGCGGCCTCAAGCTCGGCCTTCCAGCCAGAGGTGCCTCGAAGGTCGGCCATGGCGAAGGCACGCGGCAGGTTGCGTGTGGGCATCGGGCGGCCCACAGCCTCGAAGAGGCGGAAGGTCAGCGGTGTCATATCACCGGGTGGTGCGAGACTCGGGGCGCCATCCATGACCTCGGGGTCCAAAAACTGCGCTAGAAGTGCGGCCTGCACGGGTGGCAGCAGGTCAAGCGCTTCGGCGGTCTCAAAGGTCAGCGCCGCCGTGTTCCAATCGCCGCTGCGGGCCATGCAGAATATGCGCGCGGCATAATCGGCACTGAGCCGGGGGTCTTGGACGAGGGCGCGGCAGGGGGCATCCTCGGCCCCATCGAGGAGGGCCAGATCGAGCCACTGATCGAAGACCTCGCGGCGCACCGGGCCGGCGCGCTCAAGCAATGCGCGTGCAGGGGCCACGGCGCCATATCGTCTCAATGCTTCGATCCGCGCCTTGAGAACAGGCGCGCCTTCGCCGATGTCGGCGGGCGGTTCGGCCTCGGCCAGCACAAGCGTGTAATATAGCGCCTGTGTCGCTGGCAGGGGCCTGTCGGGCAAGCGCTTGAGCCGGGTCATGATGCGACTGGCCCGGCTTTCCTGCCAAAGTGAGGGGGGAAGACCGGTCGTTGATTGCGGCAAGAGACCAACGGCATCGGGAATCGCTGTATCGAGCGGCATCACGTCGACATCGGGAACATCGACCCCATCGCTGACCGGGGGTTCGCCGGGTGTGGCGGCGCGTGGCTGTGCGACAGTGACCGCTGTTTCCGAATTCAGCCAGTCAATCGCGGACAACGGTTCGTCCTGCGCGTTTGCGGGCCATGCGGCAAGAGCCATGAAAAGAACGGGCTTATTCAGTCTCAAGTAAGATGTCCTGACGAATCTCTTCCGTAGGCGGGGCGAAATCGACGCCGAAAAACGGGCCAAGATAGGCAAAGCCCACGAGTGCAATGAATCCGAGAACCGCAAGATAGATCAGCCATTTGATTAGTCGTAACATTGTTTGCCTGCCCGTTTTCCTTTTTCTTGATAGTGGTTATAGCTGGCCTTTGACGCAAGATCACGTCATTCAGAAGAACAGACTGAAAAATTGGCAGGGGAGCGCCGAAGGTGTCAGACGCCGGGCCTTGGAAACTGAAGAAAACCGTGGTGCTGGTGGGAATGATGGGCGCCGGAAAGACCGCCGTGGGGCGGGTCCTGGCGGCGAAATTGCATGTGCCCTTTCTGGATTCGGACGCGGAGATCGTGACGGCGGCGGCGATGAGTATAGCCGAGATATTCGAACGCGATGGCGAGGCGTTCTTTCGCGACCGCGAGACGCAGGTGATTGATCGCTTGCTGGAGGACGAGCGCGGGATACTGTCCACTGGCGGCGGGGCCTTCATGGCTGAACGCAATCGCAAGCTGATGTCCGAGAAAGGTGTTTCCGTCTGGCTGAAGGCCGATTTGGGGCTTTTGTGGAATCGGGTAAAGCATAAGGATACCAGACCTTTACTGCGCACTTCTAATCCTTATGAAACCCTGCGCGAGCTTTACGAGGCGCGCGGGCCGATCTACCAGCAGGCGGATCTGGCGGTGGAGGCCCGGCCGGAGTACTCGATTGACGATATGGCCGAGAAGGTGCTGGAGGCTTTGACGGCGCGACCGGATGTGTTGGAGGTGGTGACATGATGGAAACGGTGCATGTGCCGCTTGAGGGGCGGGAGTATGATATCCACATCGGTCCCGGTTTGCTGGCTCAGTCTGGCGCGTTGATCGCCCCCTTGTTATCGCGGCCCCGGGTGGCCATCGTGGCCGATGAACATGTCGCCGATCTTCATTTAAGTTCCCTTCTCAAAGGGTTGGAAGCGCAGGGAATTGCCGCCATTCATATGACCCTTCCTCAGGGGGAAGGCACCAAGAGTTGGCCGCATTTCGAGCGGGTGGTCGAATGGCTTTTGGAGCAACAGGTGGAGCGCAAGGACGTGGTGATTGCGTTCGGCGGCGGTGTGATTGGCGACCTTGTAGGCTTCGCCGCAGCCGTGTTGCGGCGCGGTGTGCGCTTTGTTCAGGTGCCGACAAGCCTTTTGGCGCAGGTGGATAGCTCGGTTGGCGGCAAGACCGGAATCAATGCGCCGCAGGGTAAAAACCTGATCGGCGCCTTTCATCAACCCGGCATGGTTCTGGCTGATACGGAGGTTCTGGGTACGCTGACCGAACGGGATTATCTGGCCGGATACGGTGAGGTCGTGAAGTACGGCCTTTTGGGAGATGTGAAGTTTTTTCAATGGCTTGAGGATAATGCTTCACGTGCCGCAGAGGGCGACATGGAGGCCCGGATCGCGGCCGTGAAACGCTCTGTCGAGATGAAGGCCGAGATCGTGGTGCGCGATGAAACCGAACAGGGTGACAGGGCGCTTTTGAATTTGGGTCATACATTCTGTCACGCCTTGGAGGCCGCGACGGGATATTCTGATCGCTTGCTGCATGGCGAGGGGGTGGCCATTGGGTGTGCGCTGGCCTTTGAGCTGTCATCGCGGATGGGCCTGTGTTCACAGGAGGATCCAAGCCGTGTGCGCGCGCATCTTCGTGACATGAAGATGAAGGTTGATCTATCTGATATTGAAGGTGAATTACCCGATGCCGACCGGCTTCTTGACCTGATGGGACAGGACAAGAAAGTGGTCGATGGCAAGCTGCGATTCATCCTTGCGCGCGGGATTGGCGAGGCCTTCGTGACCTCGGATGTGGACCCCGCCATGGTGCGCGATTTGCTGCAAGAGGGTTTGGACGCGCGCGACTGAGGATTTTCGCACGCGTTCCCCCGATTTCTGTGCAGGACTGTACGAGTCCTGCGAAACTTCATGTCATTCTGTACAGACTGTACGTTTTGCGCGGGGTTTTTGAACAGAATCTTGGACCAGACCGAGGTTGGATGCACAGACCCGGCTTTTCGTTGGCCGGGCGGGCGTTCGTGAAAGGGACTATTCAGGTCCTTGAGAAAGCCTCGTCCGCGAAACGAACTCACAGAGGAAAAATTTTTGAAGTTTGACCTGTGAGATCAAGACACCGCGTAAAGCCGAGGCTCGGGCGATGGCCCGTGGAGGGCCTCAGGCACCCAATCGGGGAGGACCAGCGGGTCCGCCGGATTGTTTGATTGGCGCAAAATCTGGTTGCGCAGGCGTTTGATGCGCTTGGGATTGCGGGAGGTATCGCCAAAGGAGACGTGCCGCAGGGCTTCGACCTGTGCCGCGTCAAGGTCGGGCACATGGGCGTGACGCACAGGCTGTATATACTTCGCATCAAGACCGATGTCGCGCATGAAGGTGCTGATGAAGGTGTCGGCGCCAAGTTTGATCCGCTCGTATTGGCGCATCACGACGTGAAACTCCGGGCGCATGCCTTTGATCCGTGTCTTGAGCGTGTCGAAATCCAGCGAGGCCAGATCAAGCGATTGGCAGAACGTGTCGATGTCGACATTGCTCCAGCCTTCGCGGATCATCTCGCTGTAAAGACTGGTGAGGTAGGTCTCGGGCGTGCGGGAATAGAGCAGGAAGCGGACATCCTCGGGCGGGCGATCCACAGTCAGCGTGTGCAGGCATTGTTCGGCCTGCGGATAGAAGCCCGGATTGGTCACGCCATTTGCAAGGGCTTCGTGCATGGCGGGGCCAAGGCTGGCGGTGTTGGATTGCAGTACGATGCGCGCGCCCGCCTGTTTGGCGGCTTTTGCGATCCGGCGGTTGAGGCGTCGGGGCAGGCCGGGTGGCTCTGCTTCAGGCGTGTGCAATTGCCGAATAATGTTGCGCTGTCGTTTGATCGCCCAAGGGAGTTCCGCATTGACGTAAAATACGCCCTGCGCCCGTATCTCGTCGAGATTTTCGACAAGGTTTCGCTGTAGAAGCGACGACGCCGTCTTGTGGGCGCCCAGATGATATATGTACTGCATAGCCTGCCTGGCGTTTTGTTTTTATGGGTATAGCCTACAATATAACAGCGTTTCTAGCAACCCGCCCACTAGGTTTGGTGCGATTGCGGTGTCGCGCAATCGGCAACTCGGGTGATGATTGGGCCGGAGCATGAGTGGATCAGGTTGCCTTGGGCATGTTCACGCGTTTCGAGAGGTCCTCCACGCTTTCGATGCGCTCGGAGTAGCGGTCGGTGAGGTAGGACGACTGCCCACGTGTCAGGAGGGTGAATTTCACCAGTTCTTCCATCACGTCCACAACGCGGTTGTAGTAAGGGCCGGGTTGCATGCGGCCCGCGTCGTCGAATTCATCCCATGCCTTGGGGACCGAGGATTGATTGGGGATGGTGATCATCCGCATCCAGCGCCCGAGGATGCGCATTTGGTTCACGGCGTTGAAACTTTGCGATCCGCCGCAGACTTGGGCGATGGCGAGGGTCTTGCCCTGCGTCGGGCGGATGCCGCCGATGGGGGCTAGGGGAATCCAGTCGATCTGCGTTTTCATGATGCCGGTCATGGCGCCGTGGCGTTCGGGGCTGACCCAGACCATGCCTTCGGACCACATCACCGCCTCGCGCAGTTCGGCCACCTTGGGATGATCAGCCCCGGCATCGTCGGGCAGGGGCAGGCCGGAGGGGTCGAAGGT
>Ga0102929_1002289_pt1 | contig 11374 bp, 11 predicted proteins | sample SalPonR1_B_D2_MG_FD_78510 | JGI IMG/M metagenome (GOLD analysis project Ga0102929, IMG submission 78510) | Salt pond soil microbial communities from South San Francisco under conditions of wetland restoration - Salt Pond MetaG R1_B_D2_MG | ecosystem: Environmental > Aquatic > Marine > Intertidal... | reverse complement strand
CCCTCTGTGCGACGTGAGGTGGTGCAGCGACATGAGGTGGTACAGGCGGGGCCGGGGGGTCGGTTCCACCTGCGTCGGGCCTGCTCCCGCGTCCTTGTCGGTGGCGGCGCCGGATCAGCCCGAGGCGAGCAGGCGTCGCACCGCCGCACCGGGGTCCGGGGCGGACATGACGGCGCCGATCACCGCGACCCCCGCCGCGCCGGTGCCCACGACCTGCGGCGCACGATCCGGGGTGATGCCACCGATCCCGACCACCGGGATATCGACGGCGTCGACGACGGCCTTCAGCCCGGCCGCGCCGATGGCTTCCCCCCCGACATCCTTGGACGTGGTCCCGAAGACGGCGCCGCAGCCGAGGTAGTCCGCGCCGTCCCGTTCCGCGTCCCGGGCCACCGCGGGATCGTCGGTCGAGTAGCCGATCAGGAGATCGGGCCCGAACGTCCGTCGAATCGCCGCCACCGGGACGTCGTGGGGACCGAGGTGCACGCCGTCGGCGCCCACGGCCGCGGCCACGTCGGCTCGATCGTTGACGAAGAGGAGGCCGTCGTGGGCGTGGACGACAGGGAGAAGTTCACGTGCCGCCGCGGCCATTTCTCGCGCCGTGGCGCCCTTCATCCGGAGCTGGATCGCCCGTCCACCGGCCGCGAGCGTCTCGGAGACCACATCCCGCATCGTTCGACCATCCCCTCTTGCGTCGACCATCGCGGCGTCGGTGATGACGATCAGGCGGAGCGCGTCCACCGTCACGGCGCCTCCGGCCGGGTGCCGGGTTCGTCGAACATCCGCCGGCGATACTCCGCCGCCGCGGCGTTGTGCTCCGCGAGGGTCCGCGAGAAGATGTGCCGCCCCTCGGCGTCCGCGACGAAGTAGAAGTAGTCGGACTCCGCCGGCGAGAGGGCCGCCGCCAGCGCGGCTTCGCCCGGCGATCCGATCGGACCGGGGGGCAGGCCGGGCTGCGTGTAGGTGTTGTACGGGTCGTCCGCGACGGAGTCGATCATGGCGAAGAGCAGCCGCTCCCGGGTGCCGCCGAGCGCGTAGAGCACCGTCGGGTCCGCCTGGAGCGGCCAGTTTTCTCGGACCCGGTTCGCGTACACGGACGCGATCATCGGCATCTCGTCGTCGTAGGTCGCCTCCGCTTCCACGATGCTGGCCAGCGTGACGACTTCCCGCTCGGTGAGTCCGACCGAGTCGAGGCGAGCTCGGCGTTCGGGGGTCCAGAAGTCGCGGTAGGTCCCGACCAGCTCCGACACGACGCGCTCGACCGACGTCCCTTCGGCGAAGCGGTACGTCTCGGGGAAGAGGTAGCCCTCGAGTCCCGGTCCGGGGACACGCCACGCGAGATGCGCGGTGTCGGCGGCGATCATCTCCAGCACCTCGTCGGGGGTGTCGCCGGTGACCTCGGCGATCCGCGGCGCGATCTGCCGGACCGTGAACCCCTCGGGAATCGTGATGGCGACGGTTTCGACGCGACCGCTGGTCAGGATGTCCAGCAGGGGGCCCGGGTCGATCCCCATCCGCACTTCGTAGCGTCCGGAGCGGATTCCGGTGTCGGCGCCGGCCATGCGGGCGCGAAGCACGAAGGCCGTCCGAGACCCGACGAGTCCCCGGGCGACCAGCGTATCGGTCACCTCGTCGAAGGTCGCGCCGGCGGGGATCGTGAATTCCACCGGCGATCCGTCGCCCTCGTCGTCTCCGGCGCAGCCGGCAGCGAGGAAGCCGACCCACGCGACGAGGCATGTCGAGATGCGTCGTCGGGTCAGGGATTCACGCGTCCGGGTCAAAGCTCCACCGCTCCATCGAGCCAGGACTGGAGGATCACGGCGGCGGCGGCGGCGTCGATGCGCGCCTTGTCCTCGCGATCCTTCTTGCGGAGGCCCGCGCTGCGGATGGCCTCCTCGGCCTGTACGGAAGTCAGCCGCTCGTCCACGAACACGATGGGACGATCCAGCCGCTCGGAGATCTTCCGTCCGGCCTCCCGGACCTCGGCGCACCAGTCGTTCTCGGAGCCGTCCAGCTCCAGCGGCAGCCCCATCACGAGGGTGCGCGCCTGCACCGTGTCGGCGATCTCCTCGAGGGTACGGTACGGGGGGCGACGGTTGAGGCGGCGCACGAGGGTCGTGTGCGGCGAGGCCAGCGTTCCCGAAGGATCGCTGCGCGCCACGCCGATACGCTTTCGGCCGAAGTCGAGACCCAGAGCGGGTATCCGGCGCTCGTCCGACACTAGAGCTCGCGGAGGGCGTCCTCGAAGCTTCGGCCCTCCAGCAGCGACCCGTACACCTGGTGCACGGTGTCCTCGGACCCGAACGCCCAGTGACATTCGGCGTCGCCACGCGCGCGGCAGGCCGTCTCGATCACGGCGATGTCGCCGCCGCCCGTGCGGGTCAGGATCTTCGACATGAGTCCCGCGGTGAAGGAGCAGCTCGGCTGGCGCTCGTCGCCCCCCTCCGCCTCCACCCAGTCCCGCGACGCCAGGCGACCGATCCCCGGGTGGATCGGCTCGAATTCGAACGAGCCCCACCCGCGCCGGGAGAACCAGTCGCTCAGCCGCGTCCAGAACTCGTCTCCGGAGAGGGTCTCGACGTCGAGGTCTCCTGCGCCGGCGAAGGACTGCCAGACCGCGTCGCCCGAACGAAAACCGGCCGCGTGGAGCGCGTTGACGGTGGCGACAGGTCCGGCTTCGTCGCGCAGCGCCTCCCGAATCGTCGTGAGCCCCGACGCGGGGAGGGCGATCTCGCGAGTCGTGCGGGAGCGGATGAGTGACATCTCAGGCGGGGTGATTCGCACGAAAATGGTTCGTACGGTTCGGAGCGGGGTATCTTGAATACGAAGGAATATGACTCATGAACCGTCGACGGGCCACGTGGCCCCGGCGGGCTGATCCAGGAGGAATGGTGGAGTACGACACGAGCGAGAACCGCATCGGAACGCTGGTCGCCGGGCTTGCGCTCGGGGCCGTGATCGGAGCCGGGATCGCGCTCCTCACGGCGCCGGACAGTGGTCGGCGTACGCGACGTCGCCTCAAGAAGGGGACGGGCCGTCTCACGAGCGAGGCCGGCGACCGCTGGGAAGACTTCGCCGACGACGTGAAGGGCCGCGTCGACGAGGCGATCAACGCGGCCGCGAAGCGTCTTCCGAGTCGCTGACCGGCCCCTCTCCACGGCCGCGGAGGCGCTCGAGCAGCGCCTCCGCCGCCTCGCGAACGATCGCGTCGCCGGGTTCCCGCAGGTCCAGCGCAAGGACGCGGCGCAGCTCGGTGACGGCGTCGTCGGTGCGGTCCAGATCAACGTAGGTCCGTGCGAGTTCCAGTCCGTGCACCAGTCCGTCGGGCGCGAGCTCCGCGGCCGTCTCCAGATGGTGGACGGCGCCGTCCCATGAGGCCTGGTCGAAGTCGTCGGCGCCCAGCGCACCCGCGCCGAGCCGCTCGAAGGTGTTGAGCCGGCGAACTTCGGCGTTCCACATTCCGAGGACGTGGTGTGCTCCGGCGCGCAGGGAATCGAGCGCCAGTGCGCGCCTCGACGCCGCGCGGATCCCGTTGACCAGCGTCGCACGGGTACGCAGGCCCTCCGTCAGGCTGCGTCGACCTCGGGCGATGGCCAGCCACTCCCATGCCCGGGCGTCGGTGGAGTCCACCTCGATGCGGGCTTCGGCGTAGGATTCGGCACGGTGATACCACTCCCGGGCGTGGTCTTTCGACGTCGGCTCGGCGAGCATCCCCCGGTTCACCGCCACGCGTGCGGCCCTCCACGAGAGGTCGCCGTCCGGACCACTCCGTTCGAGCGCGGGACCCAGAAGTGCCATGGCCGCCTCGGCCTCGTCGACCCGAAGGAGCGAGTCGGCGCGGGTGGCGACAGAGTCGGCCGCGGGAACACGCGCGCGCGGCGCCGGGGCCTGGGCCTGGGCGTGGAGCGGGGCGCCTGCGAGTCCGAGCGCGAGCGCCGCGGCCGTCAGTGTGAGAAGCGAACGAGTCATGGGGTCGCGTCGGGGGAATCGAACGGGTCACGGAAATTCGACACACGGCCGCGCGGAATGATCCTGTCGGGTTAGAATCCGGGGAACGGTCTGCAGGCGAATCGCAGGATACGGAACGCATGAATCCCACCGATGTCATCGAACGAAAGCGCGACGGCTCTCGTCTGAAGCCCGACGAGGTCCGGGAGTTCTTCCTCGCCTATCATCGCGGGGAGGTGGCGGAGTATCAGATGTCCGCCTTCCTCATGGCCGTCGTGTTCAACGGTCTCGATCTCTCCGAGCTGGAGGCGCTGCTGGACGTGATGATCCACTCCGGCGCCACGCTCGACCTGGGCCACCTGCCGGGCCCGCGGGCCGACAAGCACTCCACGGGGGGCGTGGGGGACAAGGTCTCGCTCACGCTGGCCCCGCTCGCGGCCGAACTCGGCATGTACGTGCCCATGATGTCGGGCCGGGGGCTCGGTCATACCGGGGGCACGCTCGACAAGCTCGAGGCGATTCCGGGGTTCCGCACCGATCTCGACCTCGAGTCGTTCACGCGCGTGGTCGAGGATGTCGGCTACGGGATGATCGGGCAGACGGCGGAGATCGCACCGATCGACCGGCGTACGTACGACCTACGGAGCGTGACCGGGACCGTCCCGTGCATCCCGCTCATCGCCTCCTCGATCCTGAGCAAGAAGCTGGCGGAGGACCTCGACGTCCTCCTGCTGGATGTGAAGGTCGGCGACGGAGCCTTCATCGCCGACCGGGAAATGTCGGATCGTCTGGCGCAGGTCATGGTCGATCTGGCCGATGCGCGCGGCGTGCGGACGGTGGCCCTGCAGACGGCGATGGACCGGCCGCTGGGGGTAGCCGTCGGCAACGGACTCGAGACCGACGAGGCCATCGCGACGCTCAAGGGCGGGGGCCCGGCCGACTTCCGCGCGCTCGTGGTGCGCGAGGCGGCCGAGATGGCGGCACTGGCGCTGGGAGAGCCGGGATCGGGGGCCGCGGTGGAGTCGTCTCTGGACGCCGCGGTCGCCGAATGGTCGGACCGTGCGGAGAGCCTCCTCGATTCCGGCGCGGCGTTCGAATGCTTCCTGCGGAACGTCGAGGCACAGGGGGGCGACCGCGCATCGTGCGAGGCCGAGGGGCCCATCGCCCCGGCACCGGTCGTGCGTGAGGTGGTGGCGACGTCCGGGGGCGTGGTGAAGCACGTGGCTCCCCGGACGCTCGGACAGGGAGTCGTCGCGCTGGGTGGGGGTCGCACGAAGCTCGGTGAAGCGATCGATCCGTCCGTCGGCTTCGAGATCCTCGTCGAACCCGGGACGGAGGTGGAGCCGGGCACCCCGCTGGGCCGGGTGCATGCCGCGTCCGACGACGATGCGGCACGGGGCGAGACGATCCTCCGGGACGCGATCGCACTGGGGGAGGGCGCACCCGAGCGACTGCGACTGGTCGTCGGGCGCGTCAGTCCGTCCGGGTCGTGACGTCGGCGGGCCAGTAGAAGTCCACCCCCTCGTTCGACAGCGCCTCGCCCAGATCGGCCGCCTTCGCACGGAAGGTCTCCAGCGCCAGATCGCAGCGAGCCTCGCCGCGGTCGGGCGGGGCCGGAACCACCTCCGCGGGGACGCCGGCGTCCTGCGCGACCTCCTCCGCCCAGAGGCAGTGGTGCGTCGTGTCGAACAGGAAGACGACGGTTCGGGAGGTGCCGGCCGAGGGGACGTCCGTCACCGGCGGCGTCCGATTCCCGGCAGGTCGCGTCCACGCCGGAAGCGGGTCGACTCGTCGCACACCTCGGTCGGTTCGGTACCGGGGATGTAGAGCTCGGTGTAGCGATTCTCCTCGCTGCACCAGCGACTCCACAGGAGTCCGGACTTCGCGTCGACCTCGCGGGTCGTGAGGCCCGGCACCATCGGCCACTCGGAGGGGATGTCGAGCAGCGGTTCGGTGAAGTAGTCCGGAGGAGCGGTCTCGCCCTCTTCGACCGCGTCCTCCATCCCGTAGTAGACGTGCTTCATGAAGCGTCCCCAGACCGGGGCGGAGTATCCGCCACCGGTGGCCTGTGGCGGCGCGCCGTTCGTCATGGGGATCGGGCGATCCATCCCGAACCACACGCCGGCCGCGAGGTCCGGGGTGAAGCCCATGAACCAGGTATCCGTTCCGTCGTTGGTCGTGCCCGTCTTTCCCGCGGTCGGGACGGCGTACGGGAGGAGTCCGACGTTGCGGTGGTTGGCTCCCGTTCCCCGGTTCGCGGCATCCTGGAGCATGTCGACCATGATCCGGGCCTCCGCGGGGTCGAGCACCCGGGTGCGCTCCGGCTGGGGCTCCCACAGCACATTCCCGTTCGCATCCTCGACGCGGACGATCGGGAACGGCCGCACCTTCTCACCGAGCGACGCGAAGGCCGTGTACGCCTCGGTAAGCTGAAGCGGGATGACTTCGGCCGCACCGATCGTCGTCGAGGGGAAGCGCTCGATCTCGGTCTGGATGCCCATGCGGCGCGCCGTCTGGGCCACGGTCTCGATGCCGACCTCCTCCCAGCCGAGCTTGATCGCGATCATGTTGATGGACCGTCGCAGCCCCTCACGGATCGTGATCGGGCCCTGGAACTCCTCCCCGAAATTCCGAGGCCGCCAGTCCTCGCCGCTCACCTGCGGATAGACGACGGGCTGGTCCACGACGATGTGGGAAGCGGGGATGCCCGAGGAGATCGCGGCCGCGTAGACGAACGGCTTGAAGGACGACCCGGGCTGCCGTCGGGCCAGTCGGACGCGATCGAACTTGGACTGCTCGAAGTCACGTCCACCGATCATCGCGCGGACCGACCCCGTCTCCGGGTCGAGCGCGATGAACATCCCCTGCAGGTAGGGTGTCTCGCCGTCGAATGCGTCGACGGTATCGTAGGCGGCGTAGGGCTCGTGGCCGAAGTTCGGGCGGGCCTCGATGGCGTCCCATCCCCACTCCATGGCCTCCCGCGCCGCGATCTGCATCTCGGAGTCCAGCGTGGTGAAGACGCGGAGCCCATCGGTGTACACGCGGTCGCCGAAGCGGGAGTCGAGGATCTGCCGGACCCACTCCTCGAAGTACGGGGCGATCCCGTGGACGGAATCCGACTGGTAGTCCCGCTCCGGCAGCGGATAGGCCTTCCAGCTCTCCGCCTCCGCCTCCGTCAGGTATCCCTGGCGCTCCATCAGGGACAGGACCGTGTTGCGACGCGCCAGCGTCGGTTCCGGGTTCGTGTACGGGTTGTAGTAGCCCGGTCGATTGAGGATGGCGGCGAGCAGCGCCGCTTCCGCGACATTGATCTCCGTGACGTTCTTCCCGAAATAGGCGCGCGCTGCGGACTGATAGCCGTAGCCGCGACCCATGTAGATCTGATTGAGGTACGACTCGAGGATCTGGTCCTTGGAGTAGGCGTCCTCGAGCTGGAAGGCGACCTGCAGCTCGCGCAGCTTCCGGGTGTAGGCCCGCTCGAATCCGACCTCGTCGACGAACATGTTGCGGGCGAGCTGCTGCGTGATCGTGCTGCCGCCGCCCGCGTAGTTGCCCGTCACCACGCCGAAGACGGCGCGAGTGAAACCGATCGGATCGAAGCCACCGTGCCGGTAGAAGCGCTTGTCCTCGATGGCGATGACGGCCTGCGGCACGTAGTCCGGCAGGGCGTTGATCGAGACCGGCGTCCGGCGCTGGAATCCGAGCTCGACGATGAGTTCGCCGTCCGCGTCGAACAGCTTCGACGTCTGCTCCGCCTCGAAGGTGCGGATCTGCGCGATCGACGGACAGTTGGCGCAGAGATTGCGCCACGATCCGAACGCGAGTCCCACGCCGCCGGCCAGCAGGAAGACCAGGGTGAGGAGGAGCGCCCTCGGAATCTCGAGATCGGCGAGTTTCGGTAGCTTGGGCATGATGCTGTGAAGGTAGCGGCGACGTCCGCGGGCCCTCAACGGGCCGGGGTCCGGGATCGTACACCACACCCGGTTGCACGAATCGGGCCACCACCGCGACGGGTGCCCGGTCGCCGGGTAGGTTCCCGGGTGGGTCGTCGGGTGAGTCGTCGGATGGGCCGGGCGGCACGGAGGACGGACCGCTCCTACTGGACGGGGGCCGGTCCCGGTGTGACGGTATCGTACGCGCCCAAATCGAGGAGGAAGCTGCTGTGAGGATCGGGACGGTGATCGTCCGAACGCTTGTGCTGCTCGCGCTGGTACCGGGCGTCGGGGTCGCCCAGGCCGACGCATCCGGCGGCACCACGGCGTCCGAGGACACCCTCGTCGTTTCCGGAGATCCGGAGCTGCGGCGTATCTCGGCCGCCCTGCTGCCCTCCCTGGCCGCACGCTCCGGGCTCGAACTCCGGGCGCCGGTGCGCGTCGAGCGGCGGAGTCGAGCCGACCTGGAGGCCTACGTGATCGGTAAGCTCGACGAAGAGCTGCCCCCGGGCCGGGCGCGTCTCCTCGCGGATGCCTACGCACTCCTCGGACTCGCACCGACCGACTTCGACCTCCGTGCCACCCTGACGGCGATCTACACGGAACAGGTCGCGGGATTCTACGAACCCGACTCGACGGCGCTCTACGTGCTGGACGATCAGCCGAGCGCCGCCCTCGAGTCGCTGCTGATGCACGAGCTGGTGCACGCGGTCCAGGACCAGTGGGTCGACCTCGCCGCGGTGACGGCGCCGGGGCTCGACAACGATCGGAGTTCGGCGGCGCAGGCGGCGATCGAGGGCCACGCGATGCTGGTCATGCTGGAACATGCGATGTCCTCCGCGCAGCCCGACCTGGACGTGGTGGACATTCCGAGGCTCGCGGGGCTGCTTCGCCCCCTGCTGGACGGTGTTCGAGAGGAATACCCCGCCCTGGGCGCTGCCCCGCGTATCGTCCAGGAGTCGCTCCTGCTGCCGTATACGGAGGGGGCCGCGTACGTCCAGGCGGTCTGGGCGGAGCGGGGACGACGGGTTCCGCTGGGTGACATGCTTCCGGCATCGACCGAGCAGGTCGCGTACCCGGAACGGTTCACCGCCGCTGCGCCGGACGCGCCGACCGATGTCGGGGTGACGGTGTCGGGAGACGTCGAGGTCCTGCTCGACGACGTGCTCGGGTTCGCGGAGACACGGGTCTTTCTGGAGGAACTCGCCGGGGAGTCCGCGGGAGCCGCCGCCGGAGGCTGGGACGGCGATCGGTGGGCACTGGTCCGGGACGACGAACGCAGAGGGGTCGTGTGGGCTCTCGTGTTCGACACCGACGGTGCGCGCGACCGGTTCGCGGCGACGGTCACACCCCACCTCACCGCCCTTCCGGATCGAGCCAGCCTCCGGACGATGAGGGTCGACGGCCGCCCGGTCGCCCTGCTCCGGATCGGCCTGGAGCCCGAGGTGACGGTCACGCTCGAGGGTGGTGTCGAGTCGGGGGAGGAGCTCCGATGAACCCGATCGAGATCGGAGTGCGCGCGGGCGGCGGTCTGAGAGACTACCCGGTCCGGATCGGCCTCGGGATCCGCGTCGACGTCGTCCCTCAGCTGCGGGAGGTCGCGCCTCGTGTGACCCGCTGGGTGGTGATCAGCGACGAGAACGTGGCCCCGCTGTACGGCGCCGACGTATCGCGTGCGCTGGAGCGCGCCGGCCTGGGTGGCGACCTCCTGACGGTACCGGCGGGGGAGGCGCACAAGAACCGCTCCCAGTGGGCGGCCCTCACCGATGCGATGCTGGACCTGGGCTTCGGGCGTGACGGCGGCGTCGTGGCGGTCGGAGGCGGCGTGGTCGGCGACCTGGCGGGCTTTGTCGCATCGACCTTCATGCGGGGGATCCCGGTCGTGCAGATGCCGACCTCTCTGCTGGCCATGATCGACGCATCCGTCGGGGGGAAGACCGGTGTCGACACCGACCACGGGAAGAACCTCGTCGGTGCCTTCCACCCCCCGCGCCTGGTGCTCGTCGATCCGGAGACGATCGCCACGCTGCCCCGGTCGGAGCGGAGCAACGGGCTCGCCGAGGCGCTGAAGCACGGGGCCATCCTGGACGCACCCTACGGCGAGCGCATCGTGGCCGCCGCCGACGCCGTGCTGGACGCGGACCCCGATGCCGTGCTGGGCGTGGTCCACCGATCGGTCGAGCTCAAGGCGGAGGTGGTGTCGCGCGACGAGCGGGAAGGCGGCATCCGCGAGATCCTGAACTTCGGCCACACCATCGGGCATGCGATCGAGCAGACGAGTGGATACGCGCTCTCGCACGGGCGGTCGATCGCGCGCGGCATGCTCTGGGAGGCTGCGCTCGGCGAGGCTATCGGTACGACTCGCGCGGGCACGGAAGACCACCTTCGCCGCTGGCTCACCGCCGCTGAACTGCCGTCCGAGCGGGGTCCGATCGACCCGGCCGCCACCGTCGACCTCATCCGCCTCGACAAGAAGGTGCGGGGGGGCGACCCCCGCGTGGTGCTGCTGTCCCGAGTCGGGGAAGTCGATCGCGACGGGGACGACTGGAGCCGGGCCCTCGGTGCGGACGAGCTGCGCGCGAACCTGGAGCGCCTCGCGGGGTGAGAAGGGAGTTCCTATCTTGGCGGCCGTCGTTTCCATCAACCCCGACGTGATCTGAACTCCTCGGTGCGCGGTTCCCCACCGACTCTCACCGCTGCCCTCGCGCAGCGCGCGACGCTCGACCCCGAGCGCGTCTTCCTGCTGTCCAGGGAGGGTCGCACGACCTTCGGGGAGGCGGACTCCCGGGCCGAGGCGATGGCGGCATCCCTCCACGGCCTCGGCGTCGGAGCGGGTGACCGGGTCGCGCTGCTGCTGCCGCCCTGCCCGGAATTCGTGGTCGCCCTCTTCGCGGCCGCCAAGATCGGCGCGGTGGTGGTCCCTCTGAACCCACGGCTGCCGGCGCCCGAGCTGCAGTATCTGCTCCGGCATTCGGAGGCGGTGGCGGCCGTCACCATCGAAACGTTCGAAGGGGTCGACTACCTCCAGCTCTTCGAGGACCTGTTTCCGCACCTCCCCTCGCTCCAGTACGTCGTCACGGTAGGGGACGAGGATCTCTGGTACGACGATCGCATCTTCCAGTACGAGGACCTGATGTCCGCGGGCCAGGGTCGCGACTATCCCGCCGCCGCGCCGGCGGACGGCGATCCCGGGCACGCCGTGGTCGGCCTCGTCTATACCTCCGGAACGACGGGCAAGCCGAAGGGCGTGCTGCTCACCCACGCGAACCTGTTGCGGGTCGCGCAGGCCGCGGTGGAGCGGTTGGGGATCGACGAGACCGACCGCGTGGCCGGGATCTCGGCCCTCTTTCACGTCTTCGGGCTCGGGCAGGGACTGATCGGAAGCGTCCTCGCCGGCTCGACCCTCGTGCTCGACCCCTCGACGGACGGCCCGGCCACCCTCGATCTGATCGAGACGCACCGCGCGACGGTCCAGTACGGGACGCCCACCCTCT
>Ga0102929_1002283_pt1 | contig 11389 bp, 9 predicted proteins | sample SalPonR1_B_D2_MG_FD_78510 | JGI IMG/M metagenome (GOLD analysis project Ga0102929, IMG submission 78510) | Salt pond soil microbial communities from South San Francisco under conditions of wetland restoration - Salt Pond MetaG R1_B_D2_MG | ecosystem: Environmental > Aquatic > Marine > Intertidal... | reverse complement strand
GTACGAACAGTATCGGACTTCGACGTGCCGGTTTCACTCCTGAGGAGAGGTCGAGGATCAAGAAGATCTACCAGAAGATCTTTCACTCGGGAAAGGCATTCAGAGCCGTCCTTGATGAATGCAGGCAGGAATGGTCGGAAGACTATCTTGCAAGGGAGATCCTTGACTTTATAAAAGATTCGAACAGAGGCATAGAGAAGTGGCCTTACACAAAAAAGGAAAGACAGCAGTGATAAGATTACTTGTCCTCGATGTAGACGGGACCCTCACCGACGGAGGTATTTACCTTGACGGCAGAGGTAACGAAATGAAAAGATTTCACGTCAGAGACGGCATGGGTCTGGCACTTCTACGAAAAAGTGGAGTGAGAGTTGCTGTTATAAGCGGTCGCTTTTCTCCTGCAACAGAAGCAAGAATGAAGGAACTGGATGTGAGTATAGTGAAAAATGGTGTAGGAGAAAAACTTCCTGTCCTTAAAGAGATCGCAGAGAACCTGGGATTGAAAAGAGAAGAGATCGCCTATGCCGGAGATGATATTAACGATGTGGATTGTGTTAAATGGGCAGGCCAGGGATACGCTGTACTTAATGCCTGTGAAAAACTGAAAGGCTGTGCTGATTTTGTGACAAAACTCGACGGAGGTCACGGAGCGGTCAGAGAGATATGTGAAAGGATAATAAGCAGCAATGACACAGATAAAATGGAAACCGGAGAGATCCTATGATCGGTAAAAGAATAAGGATCCTGGATAAGTTCATAGCCAGGGAGCTCGCGGGTTCATTTATCTTTGGAGTAATGGCCTTTACCATCATTCTTGTGGCAGGAGACCTTCTCTTTGACATTGCCGATCTCATTATAGAAAAGGGAGTATCCTTCTGGGTAGTTGCCAGGCTGTTCTTTTACAGGCTTCCCTCAGTGATAACACTCACGTTACCCATGGCATGCCTTCTGTCTGCTCTTCTGACCTTTGGAAGGCTTTCCGGCAACAGTGAACTGGTGGCTTTAAAATCCTCGGGAGTTGCTTTTCAGAGGATACTGAGGCCAGTTATTGTTGTCTCTTTTCTCGTCGCTTTACTGGCTCTGGTCTTTAACGAGACAGTTGTTCCAGTGACGAACCTGGCAGCCGATAACCTTATGAAGTATGAAGTCGCCAGAAAAAAACCATCTCTTCTCAAAGAAAATGTCTTTTTGAGGGATGAAAGTGGCGGCAAACTGAACAAGGTTGTCTATATCAGTAACCTACAGGCATCAGAAGGCAAAATGAAAGATGTTCTTATACAGGAATTCCAGGACGGGAAGTTGAACAGGATCTCAACTGCAAAGGACGGTCTATGGAGAGAAGGGCAGTGGGTGCTTCTGAACGGGGAAGTTTTCGAGGTAGATCCGAAAGGTGATGTCAAACTCCTTTTCCGTTTCGAGGAGCAGGTGATAGATCTCGATCTTTCCCCCCAGGATGTTTCCAGTGCGTCCAGGGATCCCGACGACATGGGCGTTGTGGAGTTGTACGAGTACATTAAGATACTTGAAAAACAGGGAGTTGACGTAAAACCCCTATGGGTCACCCTTCACATGAGAATTGCCATTCCGTGGGCCAGTGTAGTTCTCGCCCTTGTAGGTGCTGCTTTTGGTGTAAGGCCTCAAAGAACAGGGGCAGGACTGGGTTTTGGTTTGAGCATAATAATAGTCTTTGCTTACTATGTCGTAATGTCTTTCTGCAAGGCCCTGGGTCAGTCTGGCAATCTTATGCCGTTAATTGCAGCATGGCTTCCGAACGTTTCATTCCTGATCTTCGGGGGAATAATGGCAAGACGAGGAAACCAGTAAAGCAAAAGGAGAAATGAAGATGGACAGATCGGTAGAAAGAGTTGCCCTGATAGCCGGTGAGGGGAAATTGCCTGAAGAGATCTTTTCCGCTCTTGAAAAAAGAGGCATCCCTACAAGGGTTTACTCTCTGAGAAATGACAATTCCTTTTTCGACCTTCCTGAAGGTTGTTTTTTTCAGGTCGAAAAAATTGATATAGAAAAAATAATAACAGACATGAAAATATATAACATTAAGGAACTGATAATGGGAGGACTTGTTCCTAAAAGCCTTATCTTCAGGTCCGATGGCCTCGGCGACTCCACCAGAGCAGTTTTGGGAGACCTCCAGGAGATGGACGATCACACCCTTCTTGCGGGTATTGTTTCCATATTTGAAAAAGCCGGGATAAGGGTCAGGAAATATGTTGACCTTATTCCCGAAGTTCTCGCAAAGGAAGGACCCCTCACGACAAAAGGGCCTGACGAGGAACAGTGGAAAGACATCGAATACGGGAAAAAGATACTGAAGGTCCTTCTTCCTCTCTCCTTTGGCCAGTCAGTTGTAATAAAAGGGCGTTCTGTAGTAGCAGTGGAAGCTATGGAGGGAACGGACAGAATGATATACCGGTCTAAGGATCTTTCACAGGGAGGTGTTGTCGTAAAGATGATGCGACCTGATCAGGACGAACGATACGATATCCCCTCAGTTGGACCAGACACCCTTGATAACATGAAAAAGGCCGGGCTGGACTGTCTGGCCATTGAAGCTGGCCGGACCATAATACTTGACAGAGAACTTTTTCTGGAAAGGGCCAATGCCTGGGACATAGTGGTTACAGGTGTAAGACCTTGTCCATCTTCCTGAGCTGCGGAGAACCCTCCGGTGACCATTATGCCCATATACTTGCAAAGAACCTCAGAGTGTCCGGTTATTACGGAGATATCTGGGGAATGGGCGGTCCCAGGGCAGCAGAGGCCGGGTGCAGGGTTGTATATGATATGGGCAGACTCTGCCTGATGGGAATATTAGAGGTTATACCTTCCCTTTTCTCCCTGTACAGACTCAGAAACTCCCTCTGTGACATGATCATTGCAAAACGACCTGAAGCTGTAGTTGTAATAGACAGCCCCGATTTTCATCTTTCACTTCTCAAAAGGATCCGAAACAAAGGTTACACAGGGAGGATAGTCTATCTTGTGCCTCCCACCGTATGGGCCTGGAGAAGAGGAAGGGTCCGATTATTGAGGGAGCTGTGCGATATCTGCCTGCCCCTTTTCAGGTTTGAACACGAATTTCTTCTGCAGAATAAAGCAGAGTCCGCCTGGATGGGGCATCCTCTTCTTGACGAGGTGGACCGCAGCGAATATTCAACGAATAATTTCAGGAAAATTAAATCGGATAATAGGGTTGCCATCCTGCCTGGAAGCAGAAAAAGCGAGATATCCCGGCTTTTCCCCCTTTTTCTTGATCTTGCAGAAGAAATTGAGAAGATGGACCTGAGACCAGTTTTTTCAATTGCACCGGGGCTGCCGGAAAGTGTAAAGGCAGAAATGAAAAGGAAGCTGAATGGAAAAGAATATTACGAAGGGCATGGGATAGAACTTATCGCCAGTACCTCCGCATCTGTGGCAGCAAGCGGGACTGTTTCGGTAGAGGCAATGCTGATGGACAGATTTATGGCTGTGGCCTACCGGGGGTCCTTTATTTCCTGGCTTGTTTACAGAACCTTTGTAAAGACACCTTTCGTGTCGATGCCAAATATCATCACAGGTCAGGAGATATATCCAGAGTTCCTCCAGGGGAAGGCAAAAACTGCCAACCTCGCAGAGTCCGTACGAAAATATTTTGAAGACGAGGATTACAGAAAAGATGTTCACGAGATGCTGGCAAAAGCCAGGGAAGACCTGGGGAAAAGGGGAGCTGGCAAGTTCTGGGCAGAGACAGTACTGGAGTTGTCCGTGGAATGAAAAGAGTAGCAGTTCTCGTAAACGGTCCGGGTGAAATAGCAGGCTGGGCAAAACCTGCCTGCAGTGAATTGAAAAAAAAGGGATTGTATGTGATCCTTTTCATTCTGCCCTGCCAGTTTGCCAACGGCAGAGAAAGAGAGATAGCCTCAGAGGTCAAAGTTGACGAGGTCCACGGACCTTTTTCACCTTTAAGGACCATCATGAATTTAAGAGGGCTGAAAGTAAATGGTGTGCTACAGCTGGGAGGAGATCTTTTTTTTGGAAGGATACTTTCTTTCTTATCTAAAGCGCCGCTGTTATGCTATTCCTACGGATATAAAAAAGGAATGGAAAAATGCAGTGCAATTATGACAGCCTATGAATCCATGGCGGATAAGATAAGGGAAAGACCCCTTAAAGTCGAGGTTGTTGGAGACCTTGTAAGGGACAGTATTGCAGATACTTTATCTTTACCATTGGAAAATAAAAAAGAAAAAGAAATAACCGATATTCTTTTTCTGCCGGGAAGCAGATCTTTTGATCTGCCAGAAGCCAGACATTTTATGGAGTCCCTGGGGAATAATATAAAGGACAGATTGCCGAAGGTTAAGATCAGGACCCTTCTTCCCTTTTATTCAGAAGAAAGGGATGTGGTCATGTGGGAAAAAGCTGGTCTTTGTCCGGCAAAGAACAGGAAGAAAGATTTCTTTCAGACCAGCGGCCTTGCAATTGTTCCGCCTGGTACCAACAACATTGAACTGATGCATTGTGGAATCCCAACGATCATTGTGCTACCATTTTCTTTTCTAAGGTCCGTCCCTGTTCCCGGGCTCAAAGGTTTAGTCCTTTCTTTTCCCCTGATCGGAGGGATACTGAAGGAGCATTACCTTAGAAAAGCTGATAGAAGGACGGGATACCTGGGATGGCCAAACCGTATCGCCGGAAGGGAAGTCCAGGTGGAACTCAGAGGAGATATAACTCCCTGCAGGGTCGCAGATGAGGTAGTTGCCCTTTTGTCTGCCCCACAGAGACTGGAGAAAATGAGAGAGGACCTTCTGAATGTCAGCGAGACATCGGCTAAAGATCCCTCTCTGAACATTTGTAAAATACTGGAAAGGCTGATCTGATTGTCAAAAAATACTGATCCGGGAGTTTACAGAAGACTTTTAGGAGAGGCGAAACCATACATGCCGAGAGTTATAGCGGCACTCTTCTGCATGATCGTCTCTTCTGCCTGTACTGTTGTTCCTCCCTGGATGCTGAAAAACATTGTTGATGACGTCCTTATCTCGAAAAACATGTTCATACTGAACTTTCTCGCTTCCGGACTTGTGCTTATCTACGTTCTGAAGGCTATTGCATCATATGGTCAACAGTACCTCATGAACTGGGTGGGCCAGAAAGTTGTTATGGATCTGAGGGCGAGACTCTATGAGCACGTTCAGAGCATGTCCCTGAAGTACATATATGGAAAACGTGTTGGTGAACTCATGTCCAGGATAACCAACGATGCCAATATTCTGCAGAACATGGTAACCACCGTTTTCGTTGACCTTATTGTCCAGGGTGTTACTTTTCTGGGCATGCTTGGTTTCATGATATACCTTAACTGGAAGCTCACACTGCTGACTTTCATAATTCTTCCCCTGGTAGCTCTGCTTCTGAGCCGGGCTTCGAAGAAGCTGAGGACAGTGGGACACGATATACAGGAACAGCTCGCAAGGTTATCCGCAATAGCCCAGGAAGCTCTTTCAGCAATTCGGATAGTTCTTTCCTTTGCTACTGAAAAGCAGGAAATCAACAGGTTCAGGGAGCAGAACCAGGCTAATTTCAAGGCTCTGATGAAAAGGACCCAGGTACAGGCTGCCCTCTCAGGGATCATAGAGGTAGTTCTTATATCGGCTCTTGCTTTTATCCTGTGGGTTGGGGGCAGGGAAGTCGTGAGAGGAAACTCCACACCAGGTGAACTCATAGCCTTCCTCGGTTATCTGGGTTTTCTTGTCCAGCCCATAAGGATCTACACAAGAATAATAAGCGGCATGCAGCACGGTCTGGCTTCCTGTGACAGGATCTTTTCCCTTCTTGATACGGACGTGGAGGTAAAGGAACCAGAGAATGCAGTATCTCCAGGTAGATTAAAGGGAGAGGTAGAGTTCGACGATGTATGGTTCAGCTACGAAAAGGACCAGTGGGTACTGAAGGGAATAGATCTTTCAGTCAGAGAGGGAGAGAACGTCGCTATTGTCGGTCCGACAGGTGTCGGCAAATCTACCCTTATGGATTTCATACCCCGTTTCTACGATCCTGTAAAGGGGTCTGTAAGGATCGACGGAGAGGACGTCAGGAACCTCAAACTCGCTCCTCTCAGGAGGCAAATCGGTATAGTGCCTCAGGACCCGGTTCTAATGAAAGGCACAATAGCTTTCAATATATCTTACGGGCTGGAAGATGCCGGGATGGATGATATCCGGGAGGCTGCGAGAGTAGCTGGAATTGACCGGTTCATAGAGTCTTTGCCCCACAAATACAATACGGAGATAGGAGAAAGAGGAGTTACCCTGAGCGGAGGGCAGAGACAGAGGATCGCTATTGCGAGGGCCATTATCAGGGATCCGAGAATACTTATAATGGACGAGGCCACCTCGTCCCTGGATATACAGGTAGAAAAACAGATCCAGAAGGCCATGAAAAAGGCCATGGAAGGACGAACTTCATTCATAATAGCCCACAGGCTGACCACTATTCGTGAAGCAGACAGGATAGTTGTCCTGTCCGAAGGCAGGGTAGAAGAGGTAGGAGACCACGAGAGCCTGATGTCAAAGGAAGGACTTTATTATCATCTCTACAGGCTCCAGTTTGGAGAGAACCATGAGAAGCCTGATAAGAAGTTACCTTGATTTTGCAAGGGGAGAGAAGAGATTTACCCCCTGGATTCTTTTATATCCCCTGGGTCTTGTCTCGAGAGCTGCGGTAAGTTTTCGCAACTTCTGCTACGATCACGGTATGCTGGCTTCCTACGAACCAGAGATACCTGTTATAAGCGTGGGAAACATAACTTTTGGAGGGACCAACAAGACTCCCTTTGTAGAGATGCTTGCCTCCTACCTGGAGGAACTGAACATCAAAACAGGAATAATCTCCAGGGGATACGGAGGAAACACTGAAACTCCCGTCATTATAAAGAACGGTAACGCCACGAGGTCCCTTGTCGGGGATGAACCCCTCCTTTTGTCGTCGAGACTTCCTGGTATTCCTGTTGCAGTTTCAAAGGACCGCCTTGGTGATGTAACGGCACTTGCCGGAGAAAAAGTTGAAGTGGTCATAGCAGATGATGCATTCCAGCACAGAAAGCTCGGACGGGATGTCGACATTGTACTTGTAGATGCCACAAGTCCCTTTGGAAATGGTCTTTACGCACCGGCAGGTATACTCAGGGAATCTCCAAGGTCCCTGGGCCGTGCTCATATAGTTGTGCTCACAAAGGCCAACCAGGTAAGCCCGAAAGAGCTTGCCGAGGTCAAAGGGGAAATTAAAAAGCGGGTCCCAGCGGAAAGAATCTTCAGTTCGGTTCTTGAGCTATCAGGATGGGCCCTGTGGGATGGCAAGTGGCAGGAAATCAGTGAAGAGAATGTCAAAAAAGGAAAATATGTCGCTTTTTCAGCTATAGGAAGTCCTTCAAGTTTCTGGAGATTCCTCTCGGACCAGGGGGTACCTCCGGTGGAAAATCATTTTTTCAAGGATCACCACCGCTTTACAGAAGAGGATATGGCGAACCTGAAAAAAAGGGTAAAGGAGACGGGTGCTAACGGGCTGGTCTGCACCGAAAAGGACATTCACAACATACCTGAAAAGAGCAGGCAGGGACTTAAACTCCTTGTGCCAAGGATCAGAACCAGTATAAAGGACAGGGGCAGGTTTCTGAAACGCCTTGCAGAGAATCTGAAACCCAGGGTGATTGTAACTTCCAACGGACACGGAGAAGATTCCATAGGAGCCCTTCTTGCCCGTAAACTTAAGGCAAGGTTTCCAGAAGCTGAGATAACAGCCTTTCCCATTGTGGGTTCCGGAGAACATTACAGGACCAAGGGTATTAAAACAGTCTTCAGCAACTATGTATCACCCACTGGTGGAGTAATAAAATACAGTTTCAGGGATCTCTGGAAAGACCTGAGGGCTGGACTGATAAGGGATATAATGACCCAGTTCCGGATATGGAAGCAGTTTCGAGGGAAGGTCCGAACTGTCATATGTGTCGGGGACATATACCTTCTCCTGCATGCTCTCTGGGGACAGGGCCAGTTACCTGTACTGGTGGCAACGGCGAAGACTGTTTATCTTAAAGGCCACTGGAGGATAGAACATTATATTCTTAAAAAAAGATGTAGAAAGGTATGGACAAGAGATCCGGATACGGCAAGGGATATTTCCGCCTCCGGAGGCAATGCAGTTTTTGAGGGGAATCCAATTATGGATCTTGTAAGTGATAATTATTCTGGGGAAAGCCCATGGGAGAAAGATAAAAAGAGCGCCAGGATACTTCTGCTTCCTGGTAGCAGACACAGGGCCTATAGTGACATGAACCTGCTTCTGGAAACAGCTCTTCACCTTGACAGGATCCTGGAATGTCAGTTTGTTGCGGTTATAGCACCAACTATTGAACTTGAGAAGATCTCCGGATCGAACTCTGACTGGCACCACGAAAAAGGCAATGGAGATTTCCTTGAAAAGAGGGGTACAAGAATAAAAATGTACCAGGGACCTTTGCCCTGTGCCGCTTCGGATGCGACGATCCTTGTCGGCCTTGGGGGAACGGCGAACCAGGTTTGTGCAGGGCTTGGTATTCCTGTAGTGTCCGTGAAGGAAAAGGGTAAAATGCCACAGAAAAAACTCCTTGGAGAAGCAGAAGTTCTTGTTGAAAGAAACGCCAGGGCCCTGGCACATGAGGTAGAAAAGATACTTTCCTCTGAAAAAAGGTATCGCAGGATGGCAGAGACTGGTAGAAAAAGGTTGGGGTCTCCTGGAGCTCTTGATAGTGTAATAGAATCCCTCATGAAAGGATCAGGCTGGGAGACAAGGAACAGGATACAGGTAAAACTTGCAGGTTATAGTTCTGAGATAAATTGTCCGAAAGAAGTAACTCCTTTCGGAGGATGAAATATTTAAATTCTGGGAGATGATCCTATTATGACTCCAAAAGAGATAAAGACAGGTCAGATCACCATAGGAAAGGGAAACTTAGTTATCATGGCAGGCCCCTGTGTCCTGGAGGACAGGGAAATGGCAGTTGATATAGCTCTTGAGGCATCTGCGATCTGCAGGAAGATAGGACTTGAATATCTTTTCAAAGCTTCCTTTGACAAGGCGAACCGAACTTCTATTTCCAGCTTCAGGGGTCCAGGTCTCGAAAAAGGGCTAAAATGGCTTCAGGAAGTAAAAGACAAGGCTGAAGTCCCTGTGCTTACAGATATTCACGAACCCTGGCAGGCAGAACCTGTATCTCAGGTGGCGGATATCCTTCAGATACCTGCATTTCTGTGCAGACAGACAGACCTTCTCGTAGCAGCAGCAAAGACAGGTAAACCCCTTAATATCAAAAAAGCACAGTTCATGTCAGGACCAGACATGGGGTCCGTCGCAGACAAGTGCAGACAGGCAGGAAATTCAAAGGTCATGCTTTGTGAAAGAGGAACTTCCATGGGTTACAACCAGCTTGTGGTTGACATGAGATCCCTGGTGATAATGAGAGACCTGGGATGTCCTGTTGTCTTTGACGGTACCCACAGTGTACAGATGCCTGGTGGGAAGGGGACGAGTTCCGGCGGCGACAGGAGATTCGTACAGCCCCTTGTCCGGGCTGCGGTAGCTGCCGGTATCGACGGTTTGTTCCTTGAGACCCATCCGGATCCTGACAATGCAAAAAGTGACGGACCCAACATGGTTCCCCTCAACAGACTTGAGAAGTTACTTAGAGAGGTCAAGATCCTTGACGATGTAGTTAAAGACAATATAGGGATGTCCTCCCTTGATTGGGTCAAGGGATAGAGATGGTCTGTCTTCCAAGAGAAAGGGACTGTGGACATTTCAATAACGAGGAACTTCTCGAGATAGGCAGGAAGGTTATCATCATGGAGGCCGAAGAACTTTCCAGGCTTTCCTGCTCGGTGGGAATGGAGATCGTTGAGGCTGCCCGGATAATACAGAACTGTGAAGGTAGGCTTGTAGTGGTGGGCATGGGCAAGTCGGGAATAATCGGCAGAAAGATCGCTGCTACCCTGGCTTCTCTCGGAACCCCTTCTTTTTTTCTTCATGCTGCGGAAGCTGCCCACGGGGACCTTGGTATGGTCTGCAGGGAAGATGTAGGACTTTTTATCAGCCACAGCGGAAACAGCGAGGAGATCCTCAAGGTCCTTCCCTTTTTCCGAAGGATAGGAGCTCCCATTATTGCAATAACAGGCAACGAAGAATCTCCCCTTGCAAAAAACTGTGACGTATTCCTTTATGCTCCAATAGACAGGGAAGCTGATCCGCTGAACCTGGCACCAACTTCAAGCACTACTGTACAGCTCGCTCTTGGGGATGCCCTTGCCGGAGTCCTCACAAGGATGCGTAATATAGAGGATGAGGATTTCGCACTTTTCCATCCGTCGGGAAGCCTGGGCAGGAAACTGCTTCTAAAGGTTGAGGATGTTATGGGAAGTGGAAGTAATTTGCCTGTCGTTCCTGGGGGGTCAACAGTAGGAGAGGCCCTTTTTGAGATAACAAGCAAGGGATACGGGGCTACCACGGTCGTAGATGACAAGGGCATACTTATGGGAATCTTTACAGATGGAGATCTCAGGAGACTTATCGAATCAAAGGGCTATTCCTGCATGGCAATGGCAATAGAGGAAGTCATGACAAGGAATCCCAGCGTAATATCACCTTCAAAACTGGCAGCCGAAGCGGTGAGGATCATGGAGGAAAAGGAAATATCCGTTCTCGTTGCAGTTGATGACGGTAAACCCTCAGGAATGGTCCACCTTCACGAGCTGTTGAAAGCCGGGGTGGCCTGAACTGTTAATACACATCTACAGGTTTCTCATGTCAGCAGTCTATGTTATCGCCTATCCATGGCTTGCGTTAAAGTATCGCAGGGGTTTTGACGAGAGGAGAGGGATTTATTCAAAGTCATTTCGGGATTTGGTCAAAGACAGGCACCCTCTCTGGATACATGCCGTCTCGGTGGGCGAGGTACAGACAGCCCTTCCCTTCATACATCATGTAATTGCATCAGGTTTTGACAGGCCTGTGATCCTGTCGACTACTACAACAACAGGAAGACAGATGGCTGAAAAACTTCTTTTGCCATATCCTGTGAGGCTTTTCTATTATCCATGGGATGTTCCCCGGATAGTCAAAAGAGCTTTAAAAACGATCGATCCATGCTGCTACATAGTTGTTGAGACAGAGATCTGGCCTGATATTCTTTATGAAATGGATCAGAATAACATTCCTGCCTTTCTACTGAACGGAAGATTTTCGGACAAGTCCTTTGAAAAGAGAAAGGCAAGGGGGACCTTCTGGAAGGATGTTCTGAATCTCTACACCTTGATAATGGTAAGAGAGGAAGAGGACAGGCAAAAGCTTAAAATCCTCGGAG
>Ga0102929_1002280_pt1 | contig 11396 bp, 8 predicted proteins | sample SalPonR1_B_D2_MG_FD_78510 | JGI IMG/M metagenome (GOLD analysis project Ga0102929, IMG submission 78510) | Salt pond soil microbial communities from South San Francisco under conditions of wetland restoration - Salt Pond MetaG R1_B_D2_MG | ecosystem: Environmental > Aquatic > Marine > Intertidal... | reverse complement strand
GGTAGCTGAAAAGAGTGTGAGCAGTATAATGAGTATAGTCTTCATTGAGTACTTTTAGTTATTAACGTATTAGTACTAATAAAGTAGTAATAAACATAAAAGTCAATTCTTCTGACAAAATTATTGACTGAGTCTTTCTTAATTATCAGATATAATCGATCGCAAACCAAAAAGCCCGATATTTAAAGGAACGGCACGTGTTTCGTACGTAGTTTAAGTAGGAAAAATAACAGATTATGCCCCGAATATATTTATCAGAAATTGACAATCAGCTCAAAAAACCAGATATAACGGACCACAAACGTGCTGTATTTGTGCTTCATGACCAGCTGAACATAGATGCGTGGCCCGACTGGGTTGCGGAAGAGAAGCCTCTGCTGATTTTCGTTGAAAGCAGGGAAAAAGGAGACGAACTGCCTCACCACAAAATGAAGACGACCTTTGTGCTGAGCTCCATGCGCCATTTTGCTCTCGAGTGCCAAGACGCGGGTTTCCCTGTTTATTATCATTCAACCACGGGTCATTTTGATGACGGGCTTGCGGAGCTTTTGAATGATTTTGAAGGAGAGATTACATTTATGACACCATCTGAATGGGATAGCAGGAAACGGGTCCGATCTCTGCAAGATAAGCTTAAGTGCAGTGTGGATGAGATTCCGAGTGGATTTTTCTTTGCCGATCCAGAGGATTGGAAAGATAAAATTGATCCGGGCTACAGGATGGAATATTTCTACCGGGATATGCGAAAAGAGACAGGCTACCTGATGAGTGGTGATGAGCCGGAAGGTGGTGAATGGAATTATGATGACCAGAACCGGGAATCACTCCCAAAAAATCATCCGGTGCCGGATATTCCGGAAATTGAGCCCGATGATATTACAAGGGAAGTAATTGAGATGGTGGGTGATTATTTTCATGACCATTTTGGTGAGATTGATCATTTTCCCTATGCGGTTACACGAACAGACGCCCTGAAAATGCTTGATGCGTTTATTGAAGAACGGCTTGATGAATTTGGCCCGTATGAAGATGCCCTGAAGCTGGACGATCACCAGCTATTTCATTCACAGCTATCGTTCTACATGAATAATGGGTTGCTTCACCCCCGGGAAGTATGCGAGAAAGCCATTGATGCGTATGAGGCGGGAACTGCCCGCCTGAACTCAGTTGAGGGCTTTATACGGCAAATTCTTGGATGGCGGGAGTTTATCCGCATCTACTATGAAGCGATGATGCCGGAGGTGAGGGAAGCCAACCATTTTGGGTTCACGGAAAAACTTCCTGAAATGTACTGGACCGGTAAAACGAAAATGAAATGCATGGAGCAGAGTATAAAGCCTGTCATCAGTGAAGGCTACTCTCATCATATCCAGCGGCTGATGATTCTCAGTAATTTCAGTAACCTGACGGAAACTGATCCGCGGGAGCTGAACCGGTGGTTCTGGTTTGCCTACATGGATGCCTACGAGTGGGTTGAGCTGCCAAATGTTTTAGGGATGAGCACATATGCTGATGGAGGAGTGCTTGCTTCGAAGCCGTATGTATCGAGCGGAAACTATATCAATAAAATGAGTGATTACTGCCGAAACTGCGAGTATAGCGTGACTAAAAAAACTGGAGAGAAGGCATGCCCATTCAACTACCTATACTGGAATTTTGTAGATAAGCAGCGGGATACGTTCAATTCGAGCGGAAGAGTAAATTTCATGGTCAATATGTTCGATAACAAAAAAACCGATGAGCAGAAGAAAGAGATTCGTGAATCAACTGACGCATTTCTTTCAAATCTCAAAAGAGAGAAATGATTTAACAATCTTGTTGATACAAACAGATGGTCTAATCAAGCCAAAGAATCTGATCCCAACATAGCAAATCGAGTGCTTCTTAGCTTAGATTAGAATATCACCCAATAACCAATACACCAATTCACTAATAACCAATTACGATGTTTTCATCTTAACTATGGAGGCAGAAATTAGTACCTTCATGTCGTAATTAATAACAGGTGCGTAGCTGCCGGAGCATCGAATAACTGCAGCCGACAGACGTAACATCACACTGCAATAGATTTACATATATGAAGCAGGATATTGTACTGCGAACAAAAGGTATTTTACCCGTTCAAAAATTAAAGGAACTGGTTAACGCCGGAATTATTACCGCCCCCGAAGATCATCCGATTGAAGAGAACCAGTTTCAGCCTAATTCAATCGATTTACGTCTTGGTGAAAGAGCATACCGTGTAAGAAGCAGTTTTCTGCCTGAAAATGAGACGGTCCATCAAAAAATTGAAAAGCTTCACCAATACTCCTTTTCTATTGAAGAGGGAGCGGTTCTGGAACCTAATTGTGTTTATATCATCCCGCTGCTGGAACATCTCAATCTCCCGGAGAGTCACTTTTCAACCGGCAAGCCTTCAGCTTCCGATCAGACCGATACAATCCCGCGTTTGATATCAAATGAAAATCTGACCGCCAAGGCCAATCCAAAAAGCACAACGGGCCGCCTGGATATTTTTACCCGGGTGATCACAGATTATTCACACCGGTTTGAGGAGATAGAGCCCGGTTATAAAGGAAATCTATACCTTGAGGTTGTTCCAAAGTCGTTTCCCATCAAAGTAAAAACGGGACACCGGCTGAACCAGCTGCGCATGCGGCACGGTCTTCAGATACTATCTGATGAAGAGCTTCTTCGGATTCACGGTGCCGACCCTCTTCTTTTTAATTCGGACGGCACACCGCTCAGTATGAATAAGATTAAAGTGAATAATGGGCTTTTCATGAGCGTGAACCTCCAGGTTGAAACCAACAATATACTTGGTTATAAAGCAAAAAAGCATCGCGACCTGATAGATCTGGATCATGTCAACCACTACGAAATTTCTGATTTCTGGGAGCCGATCTATTCAGGGAACGGAGATCACCTGATACTCGAACCTGAAGCTTTTTATATTTTTGCATCAAAAGAGAGGTGCAGAATTCCAAAACACCTGGCAGCCGAGATGATTGCCTACGACACCGGATCGGGTGAGCTGAGAACGCACTATGCAGGTTTTTTTGACAGTGGATTTGGTGGTGATATAGAGGATAAGGGTGCCCGGGCAGTTCTGGAAGTCAGGTCGCATGATGTGCCGTTCCTGATAGAAGACGGGCAGACGTTCTGCAGTATGCGGTTTGAGCCTAATATGGAAACTCCCGATTTCACATACGGAACTTCGATAAAGAGCAACTACCAGGGACAGGGACTGAAGCTGGGCAAACATTTTAAAGATTCAGAGTAGGTATAGTTATATGGTAAATCGATGTATTTGCAGCAATATTTCGTTTGCAGAGGTTAAGCAGGTAGCAATCGATAAAAACCTGAAATCGGTGAGGGAGCTTCAGCAAAACCAAGTGTGTTGCCGTCATTGTGAGCTTTGCCGTCCGTATGTTGAAGAGATGCTAAAAACAGGTGAAACCTCATTTAGTCCGGACCTTGTCTCCAATAAAAAATATGCCGGACGGAACAGTTTATGAACCAATTTTACGTACTCCCTGAACATGTTTCATCTTCACAGATTGTTCTGACTGATCAGGAGGCACAGCACGCCTCAAAGGTACTCCGTAAGGGGGCAGGGGAAACGATTTACGTTACAGACGGGGCAGGCACCCGTTATGAATGCAAGATAGTGAGTACCGGGAAAAGGGAACTTCGCGCATCTATTGTGGAAACCCGGAAATTCAGAAAACCTGATCACCGTGTTGAACTATGCATGGGGCTGATACGAAAACGGGACCGTCTGGAATTTGCTGCTGAAAAGGCTACGGAACTTGGAGTATCGAAAATATCTCTGTTCAGAGCCGATCACACCGAACCTTTCAAAGTAAGAAAAGACAGGGTAGAAGCAGCAGTTCTGAGCGCGATGAAACAGTCTCTGAGAGTATTTCTGCCGGAAGTATCTGTCTATGATTCTTTAGATGAGCTAATGGATCAAAACCTGGAGCAGACACTAATTCTACAGGCGGACGCCGGTGGACAGCGGGATACTAATTTAGTTTACAGCGATCTCACGAAGATCATGATGATCGTCGGTCCCGAAGGCGGATTATCAGCGAGAGAAGCAGACCTGCTGATCAAAAAAGGCACCCGGATGATCTCACTGGGCGATTTTAGGCTCAGAGCTGAAACGGCAGCGATGCTGATGTCGGCAACTTTTGGACATAAAAAAGCCGATCCTGAGAGACCGGCTTAACACTATAGTACTAATTCTTATTATAGCTGAATGTCCAAAGCTGAGACTGACTACCGTCCCTGATCAGGGCTTGTACTAGCTGCATAATCTGCTGTCACTTTGTTAGCCTCATCCCAAAGCTTCATTGCTTCATTGAGCGTATCGTTAAAGAGATCGTTTGTGATAACATAAAACTTATCACTTCCCCAAACCTGCCGGGCGAGTTCAGCCTTCATTCTGCCGAGATTTACCCAAAGATTTTCGTTATATGTCTCTTCTGAAATACGAAGCGTGTCGCCTTCAAATTCGGGCGCTTCAATGGTATCGTCAAAAACAAGTCCGTTGTCTTTCATTTTGCTGAGAAGAGCCTGGCGGTCACTCTGGCTCCACTCAAAATTGTTGCGGAAACCCTGGAAATTATCTTCCCATGTATCCCTGAGCTGTTCGCCATTCTCATCCAGATACGTGCGTACATAATCAAAATCGATTCTGTTAGATATAAGAAAGCCGAAGAGTTCACCTGAGACGGTTGTGTCTTCCTGTACAACAAAGTCTGGGACAATTCCACCGCCGCCATATACTACGCGTCCGCCACGGGTCGTATATCGAAGTGAGTCCGGTACATTCTGCTTAAACTCTTTTGTATCAATGGTGGCATTATCCGCTCTGTGGTAAATTTCATAAGCGTAATCCTCGTTCCGGCCCTGGAAAGGCTTTTGAATAAGCCGTCCGGAAGGAGTGAGGTACCGGCTGATCGTCACACGGATATTACTTTCATCAACAAGCTCGTACTGCTGCTGAACAAGGCCTTTTCCAAACGTTCGCTGGCCTACCACAAGCCCGCGATCGTGATCCTGAATAGCGCCGCTAACTATTTCACTTGCCGAAGCAGACCCTTCATTGACCAGGGTAATGACGGGCATATCTTTGAGAAGCCCATCACGTCGTGAATATACCTCAGAATTAAATCGCTGGTGCTTGCTCTCGGTAGATACCAGAAGTGTGTTTTCCGGGAAAAATTCTTCAGAAATGGCAATAGCCTGGCTAAGGTAGCCGCCCGGGTTATTCCGCAGGTCAAGCACCAGCCGTTCCATTCCTTTCTGATTCAGTTCATTTACTGCTGTAAGAAACTCATCGTGTGTTGTGGCTGCAAACCGGTTGATTTTTATATAACCGGTCTTGTCGTCGAGCATATACTGCGTGTCGAGCGTAGTAATTGGAATATCATCGCGGACAATGTTAAAGGTCATCGGGTTACTTCGGTTCGGCCGTTTAACTTCAATCGTGACCTCCGTGCCTTTCTCACCGCGCAGCCTGTTTACCACATCCTGGTTGTCGTACCCGATGGCACTGCTGTCGTTAATACTGATAATACGGTCGCCTGACATGATGCCAAGCTGATCACTTGGACCGCCTGAAATAGGCGTTATGACGGTAATCGTATCCTGGATGATGTTAAACTGAATACCTATACCCTGAAATTTGCCGTCAAAACTTTCCTGGATACGCTCACTGTTATCCGGTTCGATGTACACAGAGTGCGGATCAAGCGTTGCAAGCATTTCGCGGATGGCGCTTTCGGTCAGCTCATCTATGTTTTTGTCCGGATAATTGTTTGCTATGTAGAGATAAGCGTTCTCAAACTTGTTATACGAATCCCTGAGATTTGTCACATTCACATTGGTGAATATCGTGTCGATGGGTGTTTCACCGAGTTTGAGGGTTGAATCTTCCATAGCAGATACTAATCCGGCAATGCTTCGCTTGTAAAGCTCATTGAGATTAGTGTCCCCAAAGTAATTGTCCATAACCCGGCGCTGGACCTGCATGTATTTGTGCAGATTTTCCCTGTCATTATCTTTACTTACCAGGATTGAATCTGCTCCGGTGAGCCAGATTGCTGATAAGAACATCAGCGTAACGAGTTGGGGAACAATAAACTTTTTCAAAGACATATCGGTTTAATTCAGATTCAGAATTGTAACGTCGGCAGACAGACAATCATATATTATAACCGTAATTAGCCAAAAACGTTTCTTTGATTTTATATTTTACAAAATGAAGTGGCTCAAGTCTTTGTCTTTCACAAGTCCCGCCAGCTGTTTCGTGACATAATTTTTGTCAATGTCAATCGTACCGCTGCCAATATCATCAGGAACGGCAAACAGCAGTTCTTCAAGCAGTGATGATAAAATTGTATGTAAACGACGTGCCCCGATATTTTCTACCTGGCTGTTAACCTGGGCAGCTATGCGGGCAATTTCCTGTATTGCTTCGTCATTAAAGTTCACGGTAACACCCTCGGTTTCCAGCATCGCCTGATATTGTTTTGTGAGGGCATTTTTCGGTTTTGTCAGAATATCATAAAAGTCTTCCTCAGTGAGTGAGTCGAGCTCAACACGTATAGGAAAACGGCCCTGCAGTTCAGGTATCATATCGGACGGTTTTGAAACGTGAAACGCCCCTGATCCTATAAACAGAATATGATCTGTCTTTACAATGCCATGTTTTGTTGATACCGTGCTGCCTTCAACAATAGGCAGGAGGTCTCGCTGCACGCCCTGTCGGCTTACATCAGGCCCGCCTTTACTGCCGCTGCCTGATGAACTTTCAGCTACTTTATCAATTTCGTCAATAAAAATGATACCCTGGTTTTGAACCCGTTCGAGTGCTTCCTGAACGGCTGCATCGTGGTCAATCAGTTTTTCAGCCTCCTGCTCGAGCAGTATTTCACGAGCTTCACTGATAGGCATGGTTCGCTTAGATTTCTTTCCGCCCTTGGCCATATTACCAAGCATATCCTGCAGGTTAAAGCCCATCTCTTCCATACCCTGCGGACCAAATACCTGCATCATGTTTGATTTCTTGGAAGCAACCTCAATTTCAATATTACGGTCTTCAAGCTCCCCATTTTTAAGTTTTTCCCGGAAGCGTTCGCGTGTGCGCTCATTTAGTTCATCGTCAGATGCCTGATCGGGCTTAAAGCCAACCTCGTTGCCTGATGAAGTTGTAGAAGAACTGCGTTTTTTTACCGGCGGTATGAGAATGTCGAGGATTTTATCCTCAACAACTTTTTTTGCTTTCTCTTTTACCCGCTCCTGCATTTCAAGCTTCACCATGTTTACGGCAATATCTGTGATATCGCGAACCATAGATTCCACATCGCGGCCAACATACCCGACCTCAGTGAATTTAGAGGCTTCTACTTTTACAAACGGTGCGCCGGAAAGTTTAGCAAGTCTGCGTGCAATTTCAGTTTTACCGACGCCGGTCGGGCCTATCATCAGAATATTGTTCGGGATAATTTCATCGCGGATATCCGGTTCTGAGTTTAGGCGTCTCCAGCGGTTTCGGAGCGCAATTGATACAGAACGCTTAGCGTCTTTCTGCCCGATAATATATTTATCAAGTTCTGCAACGATTTGCCGGGGTGTTAATCCTTGTTGTTCAATTGTATTCATGGGTACTACTCAAGTTCTAAAATGGTCAGATTGTGATTCGTATAGATGCAAATGTCGGCAGCTATATTCAATGACTTCTCAACAATTTCGCGGGCCGTAAGGTTTGGTGCTTCAGTTTTCAATGCTCTCGCTGCTGCTAAAGCAAATGATCCGCCTGACCCAATCGCCAGAATCTGGTCGTCAGGTTCAATAACATCACCCTGACCGGAGATAATGAGACATGTGTCCTTATCCATCACAACAAGGAGAGCTTCCAGCTTCTGCAGGTATTTATCTTTTCTCCACTCCTTTGCCAGCTCAACGGCGGCTCTTTGAAGCTGGCCGCTGTAGCTCTTAAGTTTCTCATCAAACCGTTCGAACAGCGTGAATGCATCTGCTGTTGATCCGGCAAAGCCTGCCAGGATAGATCCGTCCTGAAGCTTCCTGACTTTTTTTACCGTTGATTTCATAACGGTTTTATCGAGCGTGGCTTGTCCGTCGCCTCCAATGGCAACAGATCCGTTGTGCATAACGCCTAAAACGGTTGTAGCGTGTAAGTTGTCAAAAGTCGTCATAGCTATTATCTATGCTGTAAATGAAAATTTGTTTCAGCCGGTTTTAACTCTGTCGGCTGGGTCGGGGACGTTTGTTGCGCTTCGGCTTGTCGCTGCCATTACCATTATCGTCTTTGGAATAGTAGTCGAGACTTTCCTTTCTTTTCTGCTCAGCTGTAATATCATCCAGCTTTACCTCATGGGCCTCAAGTATTTTATCCAGAGGTTCATCCCGCAGGACAGCATCGGTAATATTCAGTTCAGAACCGGCCAGAGTGGCTTTAAATTCGTTGAGGGAAATGTTGTCATCAGCCACAAGTGTAATGCGCATTTTATATTTGAACATCCATTTAACCCGCTGGCTGAACAAACCCTTCGTCAGAAATGACTTCAGAAATGGGTTGATGTAGATATCTACTGCGCGGTATTTGGTGCTGTATTTAAGTTTGCTGATCCAGCTTTCAATATCAATAACAATCGTATCCTGGCTGACAACAGACCCGGTTCCGCCACACATCGGGCAGATTTTAGAAACTGAATTGACCACGCTTGGCCGGATTCGCTGACGGGTAATCTGAACAAGCCCGAAATCACTCATCCCGATAATATTTGTTTTAGCCTGATCTTTTTTGAACTCTTTTTTCAGCTCATCATAGATCTTCTTGCGGTTTTTATCGATTCGTAAATCAATGAAATCGACAACAATGATACCGCCGATATCTCGCAGACGAAGCTGTTTCGCTATTTCACGAGCTGCTTCGAGGTTCGTTTTAAGAGAGTTGTCTTCCTGTTTTTGTTTGGCGGCATAAGGCCCGGAGTTAACATCCACAACATACATCGCTTCGGTCTGCTCAAAAATCAGGTATCCCCCGGATGGCATCCGAACACGGGGGCTGAATATCGAATTGACGTCATTTCCGATGCCAACGCTGTCAAAAATGTGATCCTTCCCTTTATACTGCTCCACATTTGGCAGCATTTTGGGTGCGATTTGCGAAACAAAACTTTTAATCTCTTTGTAGAGCTGTGGATCGTCTATAAGAACCCGGTCGTAATGCTTGGCAAAAAGATCCCGTATAAGGCTTTCTGTAATGTCCAGGTCTTTATATAGACGGGTAGGAGGAGTGGATTCCTCAAGTTTATTCAGCATTTTGTCCCACTTCGTCAGGACCGTCCGCATATCTTCTTCGATTACATCTTTGGTCTGTCCCTGGGCTACTGTTCGGACGATTACGCCAAAACCTTCAGGCAGCATGGACCCCACGATCCCTTTCAACCGACGCCGTTCTTTATTGTTGTTAATTTTCTTCGAGAGGGCTATGTATTCGCCCATGGGTATCAAGACAAGAAAGCGTCCCGCAATCGTGATATCTGTTGAGACGCGAGGCCCTTTTGAACCAATTGGTTCTTTGACGATCTGAACAAGCAGGTTTTGTCCGCTGCGAAGCATTTTGCCCGCAAGCATCTGCTTGTCGTAATTTGAAAGTTTATCAAACTTCTGGAGCTCTTTGTCGGCGTGTTTTGGGATGCTTTTATCACCGTTCATCATCTTGATGTAATCGCCGAGATGATCTCCGGCATCGGAAAAGTGGAGAAAAGCGTCTTTTTCCATTCCCACATCAATAAACGCAGCGCGTATTCCGCTCATCACTTTATGGACGCGGGCGTGATAGATATCACCAACTGTGCGCTGGTTATCCTCAGATTCAATAAAAATTTGTGCTAACTCATTGTTCTCTAAAAGCGCTACCCGGGTCTGTTTGCCCGAGGAGTGGATAATAATTTGATTTTTCATCTACAAAAAAAGATTTCGCCAACAGCTTCAAACAATGAAATAAAAGATGTGCAGGAGTATACAGGTGTCGCATGAAATCGTGATTTTTTTTCAGATATGCGCCTGCTCCGTCTCCGGGAAATAGGGAAGCCGTAACGTTGTTATAATTTCTATTAAAAAAGAAAACTGATGATTTCGAGAGGGTGTCCCGCGTATGTATTGGAGTGCCCACGGCGCGGCAGACCGCGTCTGATGGGTAAATCAAGTAGTATGAAAGAATTTGTATCGCGTTGAAAAACAAAGACTTGTTGTATTAAATGCAGTTAAACTCTAAAATCGATCAATTAAATTTAATATAACTGAAAAGTAACAAACATTAAACGTTGATCTTTTTTGATTGTATCTTTTAGTACGTCCTGTGTTCTGCCGCGAAAAAAGCGGCAGGTTCACGGTGGATTAATCCTCGTCATGCCTGACAATTGCGGATCCGGCCTGATTCAGCTTGTCTTCGAGATCTTCGTACCCGCGGTCGAGATGGTACACTCTGAGTACGTCGGTCGTACCCTCAGCTATCATTCCGGCCATCACAAGTGAAACACTAGCCCGGAGATCGGTGCTCATGACGGATGTACCGGAGAGTGTTGAAGAACCTCCGATTGTCACGCAGTTTCCCTTTACTGAGAGATTGGCGCCGAGCCTTTTCAGTTCAGGTACATAGCTGAACCGGTCGAAATAGATATTGTCAGTTACCGTGCTCTGGCCATCAGCCTGGGTCATCAGTGTTGCCCACTGAGCCTGAAGGTCGGTTGGGAACCCGGGATAGATTTGGGTTTCAACACTTACCGCTTTAATGGTTTCCGGGGCTTCAACGCGTATGGTATTACCTTCAATTGTTACTACAGCTCCTGTTTTCCTGAGGTCATCAGTAAAAGCTCCCAAATCTTCTGGTTTACAGCCTGTAAGCGTCAGCGATGATTCGGGATGCATGGCCGCAGCGATCATATAAGTACCCGTTTCGATCCGGTCGGGATCATTGGAGGTGTCAATTCCTTTCAGGGAATCCACTCGGCGGATAGTTATTGTATCTGTACCTGCTCCCTCGATATTGGCACCCATTTTTGAAAGTGTATCACATAGCAAAACGACATCCGGTTCTTTGGCGGCATTTTTAATTGTAAACTTTTCAGCACGGCGAACAGCCGCCAGTATCAGGTTTACAGTTGCTCCTACGCTGCTTGGATTGAGTTCATACTCACCACCCGGAACAGATTCACCAGGAAAGGATCCCATAACGTACCCTTTTTCAAGATTGATATCTGCCCCCATCGCTTCCAAACCCTTCAGGTGAAGGTCAACAGGACGGGGCCCCCACGCACATCCCCCGGGCAGCGACACTTTCGCTTCTCCCGTTTTTC
>Ga0102929_1002277_pt1 | contig 11403 bp, 7 predicted proteins | sample SalPonR1_B_D2_MG_FD_78510 | JGI IMG/M metagenome (GOLD analysis project Ga0102929, IMG submission 78510) | Salt pond soil microbial communities from South San Francisco under conditions of wetland restoration - Salt Pond MetaG R1_B_D2_MG | ecosystem: Environmental > Aquatic > Marine > Intertidal... | reverse complement strand
TGCTTTTATTGCTTTATTCATTCAATTTTTTAATTTTTTTAAGGGATTTTTATTTACATTTTTTTTTTGAAGTTTTTTTTTCTGATACTCATTTCTTATTTCGTCGTATTTTATATCCATGGCAAGGTTTACTTAATTCGAATTTTTAAGTTTCGCATTATTGATGCTGGCATTTAGTTCAAACCCCAGAATCAGGGCAAAAGAGTTAAAATATAACCACAATAAGATAACCATTAATGTCCCAATGGAACCGTATAATTTATTATACTGCCCGAAATTATTTACAAAATACGAAAAACCAAGCGAAGTTAAAAGTGCTAATATGGTTGCAAGTGTAGAACCTGCTGAAATAAATTTCCATTCTGATTTTTTTGCAGGGGCAAAATAATATAAAAATGAAATGGTAAAAAAGAACATTGCTATGATAACGATCCATTTACCAAACGTAATAAGGTAATAGGTAAGGTCCATTTCGAGCAATCCTAAGTCAACCAATTTAGTTAATACCGATTGCCCAAAAATGATTAGGGTTACCGAGATTGTTACTAAAATAAAAGAAATAAAAACCAGAAAGGTGGAAACCATACGTATGGCTGTCCAGTTTCGGGTATCAATACTGTGATAAGTGTTATTAAATGCTTGTATTAAGGCATGAATAGCATTTGTTGAGAAAAATAAACTGGCTAAGGCTCCAAAGGATAAAATTCCTCCTTTTTTAATCGTTAAGGTAGATACAAGGGTTGATTCTAAGTACTGATAGGCATTTTGTGGCAGAAATTCATGGATTAATTGTAATATTTCCGTTTGTAAATCTTCTACGGGAATAAACGGTATTAAGGTAAATAGAAACAACAAGGTAGGAAAAATAGCCAGTGCAAAATTAAAAGCTATAGCCGATGCTCTTGTGGCTAAATAACCATTTTTTATTCCGGAAAAAAAGAATTTAATGACGTAATAAATAGCTACCCCATTAAATCCGGGGATTGAAATCTCCTTTGCTTTATGACTATAATAATGAATTTTCTGGTTAAAAAACTTGTATTGTGTTTTTTTTGACTGAGTCATTCTATAAAAAACTATTTAATGATTATGTAAATTAAATAGCTTTTAAACTCATATCCAAACTTTTTATTTGGTGGGTTAGTGCTCCAACCGAAATATAATCTACTCCGGCTTCGGCATATTTACGGATATTATCAAGTGTGATTCCTCCCGAAGATTCGGTTTCGTAACGTCCATTAATGAGTTGTACCGCTTCTTTGGTTTGTTCGGGGGAGAAATTATCGAACATTATTCTTTGTACGCCTGCGGTTTCAACAACTTCTTTTAATTCGTCAATATTTCTAACTTCAATTTCAATTTTTATATTTTTATTTGTTCGCTGAAGATACTCGTTAGCTTTTTTTATGGCTGGTCTAATACCTCCGGCAAAATCTACATGATTATCTTTAAGCATAATCATATCATAAAGTCCCATACGATGATTTTCTCCTCCCCCAATTTTAACCGCTTGTTTTTCAATATAACGAAAACCCGGGGTTGTTTTCCGGGTATCTAATATTTTGGCTTTTGTTCCGGCAATTTTTTTTACATACTCGTGGGTAGCTGTTGCAATACCACTCATTCGTTGCATTATGTTTAAAACCAGTCTTTCGGCCTGTAATATAGATTGAATTTTTCCGCTAATGATAAAGGCTCTGTCTCCCGGATTAATATGATTACCATCAAAAAGGAATTGTTCAAACTTTAAGGTGGTATCAATTGAATTAAATACTTCTTTGGCAATCTCCAGTCCGGCTAAAATTCCTTTTTGTTTGATCAGAAGTTGTGCTTTGCCTTTAGCATCTTCAGGGATGCAGGATTTGGAGGAGTGATCACCATTGCCAATATCTTCTTTTATAGCATTTTCTAGAATTGTTTCAAGCGGTTGATTATTCATTTTCAGTTTCAATTCTTAATTGATGAATAAAGGATTTGTCATTTTTAAGTTTGATTAATAAATAAACACGGAATGTCCCATTAAAAGTAATCAGTTTACCGATGGCAAATTTTGATTCTTCTTTCCCCCCCTGATGAACAAATTCAAAACTTTTGGGATGATGATCCACAAAAAATTGATCTATAATTTGCTTGGCTTGTACTTTACTGTAAACATCTTCTTTATCAAGAATTACAAGCTCTATTGTATTGTTGAAATAGCGGGAAAGTTCATCAGCATTTCCCACTTTAAATGCAATGGCTATGTCTCGGGGTATTTCCTGACTTAAAGAAAATGAACCTAAATTAAAAAATAGTGTAAACAGGATTATTAATGGGGTTGCTTTTTTTAAGGTTTTCATTGTAAATTATCTTAAGTTTGCCATATTAGCAATGCAAAAACCGAACCATATTGGCATTAAATTCTGGAAATAAATTAAATTATTGAATAAAAATATAAAAAAATGATTGGATTCACAATTTTAATAAGCCTCTGTATATAGATATCATTTTTATGGAAATTTAAAATGTTTATATCAAATGAAAGTTAAACTTTTAATGGTTGGTAAAACAGTTAAAGATTTTATAGTCAAAGGATTTGACGATTATCAACAGCGGATGATTCATTATTTGCCTTACGAAACAAAAGTTATTCCTGATCTTAAAAGCACAAGAAAACTTAACATGGATCAGCAAAAAATTAAAGAAGGGGAGTTGATCTTAAATCAATTACAGAATTCGGATTTTGTGGTGCTGTTAGATGAACATGGGAAAGAATTTTCTTCCGTTAGTTTTGCCCGATGGATGGAAAAACAAATGATGACCGGGTTAAAAAATGTGGTTTTTGTTATTGGAGGAGCTTATGGTTTCTCAGATGCAGTATATCAGCGAAGTAATTTTAAATTGTCATTGTCAAAAATGACTTTCTCACATCAAATGGTTCGGTTAATATTTATTGAACAATTATATAGAGCATTGACTATTTTAAAAGGAGAACCCTATCATCATCAATAAAAATAACTATATTTAAAATCTGTTTTTATTATAAATTAAAATTGGCTTTGTTTTTGAAGTATTCTTGGTATGGATAATTTTAGAAAAAATATAAGGGGGAAATATTTTTTTGCATTTCTGACTTCGCTGGCTATTGCACTTGTTTTAAACTTAAATATACAATACGAGACTAAGGAAACCACTGAAATTAAAAAATTTCAAGCCGTTGTTTTAGAAAAACTGAATATAACAGAGGATTATATTGCTTTGCTTTCAAAAAACATTGAAACAGGAAATATTGAAGATTTAATGGCTTCTCCCGACTTGATTCCTGCCAGTTTTTTTGAAGACGAAGGGATTGTTTTTCTGGGATATGTTAATGATACTTTAAAATACTGGTCGGATAACCTGGTTCCAATCCAAAATGTAAAACCGAAGGATACGATTTTTCATTCGCTGGTGCAATTGGAAAATGGCTGGTATGTTTCAAAATCTAAACAAATTAATAATATTAAGTTCGTTGGATTAATCTTAATTAAAAATCAATATTCCTTTTCAAATGATTTTATTAAGAATAATTTTCATGAAACATATGGTTTGCCATCCGATTATTCAGTTACTGATAATCCTGATGATGGTTATGGGATAAAAGACAATAACGGGAATTATTTGTTTTCATTATTATTAAAATCAAAATACGGATATAATAAAACCTATATTATCTTATCCTCCGTATTCTATTTGTTGGCTTTGCTTTTTATTTTTGGGTTTATTTATTCAGTCATCTTCAAAATAGATTCTATAAAAAAAAGGCGTATTGTATTATTTGTTTTTTCAGGATTTTTAATAGGTATCAGGTTTCTGATGCTTAATTATAAACTCCCATCTGTTTTTAGTCATTTGGAACTGTTTCAACCTCATAAGTTTGCCATTTCATCTTTAGTTCCTTCTTTAGGAGATTTGCTCTTACATGCGGTCATTATATTGTTTATTATTATTTTAGTCTATAAAGAAAGTAAAATAAATTTTTCTTCGGGGAGTATTTCAAAGTATTTATATCTTGCCTTGTCAGTTATTATAACTTTTGGATATTTTCTAGTGCTGCACTATTTATTTAAAAGTTTGATTATACATTCAAGCATCTCCTTTGATGTATATCAGTTTTACGATCTCTCCTTTTATAGTCTTGTTGGATTTTTAGTGATTGTATTATTTTCTTCAGGATTATTTTTACTCATTGATTGTTTTGCCTGTAACCTGCAGAATTATTTTGAATTTAAACCTTTTGCAGCTTTCTCCTTCCCATTTATTATTGTGTTGTCCCTGTTTCTTCCTTTTCTGAGTTTTAAATTTGAGATCTTCTCTATCATTTTTTTCGCTTTCTTTTATTTCTTTATTGTTTATTTCCGTATTAATAAGAGGGTGTTTACTTATGCAATAAGAATGTTTTTATTGCTTCTTTTTGCTATTTATACCGTTACTTTTATTACTATTGTAAATCGGCAAAAAGACCAGGAAACCCGTAAAGTTTTGGTTGTAAATTTAGCCAATGAACAGGATCAGGTAGCTGAAATGCTCCTGGAAAGTATCGAAACTGAAATTTCCAGGGATACCGTTATCCGCGATTTATTAACATGGCATATACAAAACGAGGGAGCTATACTAGAGCATCTTCAAATGAACTATTTTAGCGGCTATTTCAGAAAATATGACCTTCAGATTTCAGTATGTAATCCGAATGATGAATTAACCGTAAATTACGAGAACAGCACAGAGATTGTTCATTGTTATTCTTTTTTTGAAAATTTATTAGAAAATGAAGGGAATAAACTGCAAGGAAGTAATTTCTGTTTTCTCGACAATTTAAATGGTCGTATAAGTTATTTGGGAAAGTTAGTGTATTATAAACCGGAATGGAATAATGAAGTATCGTTATTTATTACTTTAGATTCTAAGCTAATTAGTCAGGAGCTGGGTTATCCTGAGTTATTGCTTGATGAAAAAATGGGTCGTTCGTCCATGTTGTCGGATTACTCGTATGCAAAATATAAGAACAATCAGTTAATTACTCAATCCGGGGAGTATTCATATCAGTTAGTTTGCCCCGAAGAATGGACTTCCGATGAAGAATTTTATTTTACCAGCGATAATGATTTTGAACATTTAATTTATAAAATCGATAATGAAACCAGTATTGTAATTAGTAATACGAAAGTTACATTTATTGATACCCTGGCATCCTTTTCTTATATTTTTGTATTTTACTATATCTTTTATACCCTTATCTTTTTTATTCTTAGATTTCCAAATAATGTAAAAAGTTTCCGATACGATTTTAAAAATAAAATAAAGGTTTCCATGATTGGATTGCTTTTTTTGTCGCTCATTTTAGTGGGTTCAGGAACTTTATTTTATAATTTTAAACAATTTGAACGAAATCTGCATGAAAGTATAGGGGAAAAATTACAATCGGTATTAGTTGAGATGGAACATAAACTCGGTGGTGAATATCAACTTGATCAAGATTATACCGATTATCTCACCTATTTATTAAATAAATTTTCCAGCGTATTTTATATCGATATTAACTTATATGAACCCAATGGAAATCTTCTGGCTTCCTCACGTCCACAGGTTTTTGAAAAAGGGTTGATGGGAAATAAGATGAATGTGGAAGCTTACCGAAAAATGGTCATCCAAAAAATGGGGAAATATATACATAAAGAACATATTGGAGAGTTAACCTATTACTCAGCCTATGTGCCTTTTGTAAATGACAACAACGAACTGTTAGCGTATTTAAATTTACCGTATTTTACAAAACAAAGCGCTCTGCGTAAAGAAATATACACCATTGTTGTGGCTGTGGTGAATATTTATTTCTTTTTAATTTTATTATCGATCATTATTGCCATTTTTGTCTCAAATAATATTACTAAGCCCCTGCAACTAATTCAGGAGAGATTCCGGGCTATTGATTTGGGTAAAAAGAACGAACCCATTTACTACGAAAGTCAGGATGAGATTGGGAGTTTAATCAAAGAATACAACCGTATGGTTAGTGAATTGACCGATAATGCCGAAAAACTTGCAAAATCGGAGCGTGAATCGGCATGGCGCGAGATGGCGAAGCAGATTGCTCACGAAATTAAGAATCCGCTAACCCCGATGAAATTATCGGTTCAATATTTACAAAAGGCATGGAAAGAACAGGCCCCTGATTTTGACCAGCGGATCGAACGCTTTTCCAATTCACTAATAAGCCAGATAAATAATTTGTCGAAGATTGCTACAGAGTTCTCCAATTTTGCTAAAATGCCCCGGGCAAAGGCTCAAAAAGTGAATATTATAAGAAAACTGGAAGAATCTATAAGTTTGTTTGAAAACACTCACAATGTACACTTTGATACACAATATGATGAAAGTGCCGAAATTTTTGTATATGCCGACCCCGAGCAGGTATTGATTGTTTTTAGCAACCTTATTCAAAATGGTATCCAGGCTATTCCAAACGAACGCAAGGGGGTGATTAAAATTAAGGCGGATAAAATTCCTGATTTTGTAAAGATTACTATCGAAGATAACGGGGTTGGAGTACCCGAAGATTTAAGAGAAAAACTTTTTAGGCCTAACTTTACAACGAAATCAGGAGGAATGGGTTTAGGCCTTGCTATTGTAAAGAATATTGTTGAAAATTCAGGAGGTACCGTTAGATATGATACTCAATTAAAAACAGGAACCTCTTTTTATGTAACCTTTCCTGCATTTAAATCAGTATAATGGTTCGCCCTAAATTAAATTTTAGTTTTTTATTTGATGAAAAGTTTTAACAATCATATAAAATATTTATATATTTGTTATAGCTAGGTGAGTTTTAAATAAAAATTAATGCTTTGAATCGGAAATATTTTTTCATTATACTCTTTTCTCTTTTTGCGGTTTTTTTATCCGAATTGTATGCACAACCCCAAGTTTCCGGAGTTATTAATGCTTATTCAAAGGTAGATTCGGTTTTCCCTACCCAGGATACCATCATGGTTGCTAATCCCGCTTTGTTTAATGAAGGCGATACTGTAATGGTTTACCAGGCAAAAGGAGCCAAAGCATATGTAGAACAGGACGTGTTGACATCCATAGGTAAAGTTCAGCCCTATTCAAATATTTTTTCATCCGGAAAATATGAGATCATAATTATTAGTCGGATAATAAGCGCCCAAAATCAGGTGATTTTAAGAGCTGCACTGGTCAATAGCTACGATCCTGAAGGATTGGTGCAGTTAATACGTGTACCCTCGTACAATAATGTCAGGGTTGCCGGAACGCTGACCTGTGACCCCTGGGATGGAGAAAAAGGAGGAGTGTTGGTTTTGTTTGCTAACGATACTGTTTATTTAGAAGCGGATATAGATGTTGCAGGGAAAGGCTTTGAAGGCGCCGACCCGGTTTTAAGCCAGGGTATTTGTTCTGCAGCTGATTCTTTATATTTTGAGCAATATTTATTTTCCGAATCTTCTGACAGCGTTGGAAGAAAAGGGGAAGGGATTGTTAATTACGATCCATTATATGCTAAAGGAATAAGCCCCTGGGGCAATGGAGGTGGGGGTGGAAACGCCCGTTTTGCAGGAGGAGGTGGAGGTAGTAATGCTTCTCCCGGAGGAGCAGGAGGGAATGAGGATACCATTACCTGTGGACCTTCTCCTGAATATATATTATATGAGTCAGGAGAAAATACGGTGTGGTTTGATCTTAGAGGAAAGGGAGGTCAGCGTTTATTAATTCCATCAGGGATTATTATTAATGATTCTACTATATTTTTAGGAGGTGGCGGAGGTTCCGGAACGTATACCAGTGATTTATATGCCGCAAAAGGAGGAAATGGAGGGGGAGTAGTTATTATTTTAGGCAAAGTTATCATTGGAAATAATCATGAAATTAACGCTAATGGAGAGAATGTAACAGATATATCCACAGCCTCCGGTGCTGGTGGTGGTGCAGGTGGAACCATTGTTTTTGATATGGATCAGGTACAGGGACAGCTGAAACTTCTGGTTACCGGAGGAGATGGAGGTAATACAGAAGGAGCTAATTTATCCGGACCCGGAGGAGGAGGTGGTGGCGGGATGATTCTTTATGGCAAATCCAGTCCTTCCGTAGATTTATCCGGAGGAGCTGGTGGAACAGTTGTTGATAATGTTTATATAGGAAGATATGGTGCTATTGATGGTGACATAGCACAGCGACAACCCATAACAAAACTTCCGCTTACCGGTTTTTTGTTTAACTCAATTAGTCAAAGTCATGCCATATGTTCGGGTGATACGCCAAACCTGATTTCCGGTTCAAACCCCAGAGGTGGAAATGGAATCTATGATTATTCGTGGGAACAAAGCCCGGATGGTGATAACTGGAGTGAAATTACTGATTCTACCAGAAGAGATTTACAGCCCGGCCCTTTATTTGATACAACTTATTTCCGGCGAATTGTTGAATCAGCAGGAATAACCGATGTTAGTGCTCCCATCAGAATTGTAGTACACGAATGGATTGTTGGTAATTACATTTATCCTGATGATACTATTTCCTGTATTGGAAATATAGCCGATACAATCAACGGAACAACCGTTGAAATCGGAGGCGACGGAATTTATAATTATCTATGGCAATCGAGCTTTGATATGGGTAACTGGTCGCCTGTTGATCAATTAAACGATACCGTTTGTTTGCCCGGAGAGGTATTGGATACTACGTTTATCCGCCGGGTGGTTCAGTCAGGAGCATGCCTTGATACCAGTCGTATTGTTCATATTATCGGACTGCCTCAAATTGAAAATAATAATTTATCCGAATCTCAGGAAATATGTTTTGGGCAAATGCCCGAAGAGATTATTGGTGAAAATCCAACAGGGGGGCTAATGATTCAGGATTCTATTAAAATAACATGGCAGAAAAAACTTGAAGGCCAAAACTGGGAAACGATTGAAGATTCTTCACGATTAAATTTTGCTCCGCCCAATCTGGTTGAAACCACTTATTACAGGCGTATTGTTGAGTCTGATGAATGTATGGATATTAGCGACTCGCTAAAAATTAATGTATTGCCTCTCATTGATAATAATTTAATTACCAATAATTCTACCATCTATACTTGCTATGAAACCGAGCCGGAGTTATTAACCGGAGAAGTCCCCGAAGGTGGAGATAATACCTATCGTTACCAGTGGATTAAAAGTATCGACGGATCGGTATGGACTGAAATAACGGACAATGGCACAAACAAAGATTATCAACCTCCTGAATTAACCGAACAAACTTTCTTCAGACGAATCGTTCGTTCCGGAAAAGATAATTGTTGTGTAGATACCAGCAATACCATTGCCGTCAATATTCATCCATTACCTGTTGCAACGATTAATGATTTCGAGGACACAATATGTAGTGGCGAAGAGGTTATCCTTAATTTTAACATTACCTCCGGACAATCACCGTATAGTTTTACTTTCACTGATGGCTATGATTTAACGACTCTAAATAATATCGATGTTTCAGCATATAACCATGAGGTATATCCAACGGTATCTGAAGAAAGTAAAGTATTTAATTATACCCTTGATGGAGTTACTGATGCAAATGGTTGTGCAGCTACCGATTTAACTGGGCTTACTAAAATTGTTGCCTTCGGTTGGCCGGAATCTGATGCAGGTCCTGATGGCGAAGAATGCGTATTGACCTATCAGATGAATGCCGGAATAACCTTAGGTGAGGGGAAATGGAGTCAGCTTGATGGCCCGGGAAATACAACATATGATGATTCTACCCTTGCTACAACAAACCTTTTCGTTGATAGTGCAGGAATCTATCAATATCAATGGAAAGAAATAAACTGGGAATGTGTCGATTCTGCAACGGTTAATATAACTCTGTACGAAAGCCCTTATAATATAGATGCCGGACCAGATACCTCCTTGTTTTTTACCCGCGAATACGAATTGAGTGGATCTTATATTAATCCTGACAATGTTCGTGAATTAACTTCAACCTGGAGCTTTGAAAAGGGATCTGGAAGTATCCTAAGTCCGGGAGATACCGTTACGGTTATCGAGCGTTTAACCGATAATGATGAATCGGGGATTACCGTATTGTGGACTATAGAAAAAGGGGTGTGTGAAATAATTACCGATAGGTTAAATATTAACATACGTCCAATTTTTACGCCTACAGGTTTTACCCCTAATGGTGACCAAGTGAATGATTATCTGACATTTAAAGGACTCGAATTTGCTGATGAAAACAAACTGGTTATCTTTAACCGTTGGGGAACAGAAGTATTCAGTGAAGAAAATTTTTCCAATAATCCGGGATGGGATGGAAAAAATAAAAAGGGATACGATTTACCCGAAGATACTTATTATTATATTTTAACCGTGGTTAATATTGATCCCGAAACAAACAATAAAATTACCAAAACACATAAAGGGTTTATTGTTATTAAAAGACGTTAATGAAGAAGTATTTTGTTTTACATATAAATTTTTTGTTGGGATTTATTCTTATTTCATTTTTATCTTTTTCTCAGGATAATGATTTAGATGATGATTTATTAATTGGCCAACGTTATGAACCGGTTTACAGTCAGTATGAAGTAAACGGGTTAGCCATAAATCCTGCTTATACAGGGAGCCGCGAATGTTTCAGTAATATTATTTTATACCGGAATCAATGGATGGGCTTTGACGGAGCACCAATTACTCAAACTATAAGCAGTCATGCTCCTTTTAAAGATGAAAAAAATGCAGCAGGCCTTTTTCTTTTTCATGAAAAAATTGGTGTTACCGATTATTACGAGATATATGGCAACTATGCTTTCCGGTTTAAGCTGGGAACAGGAAAACTTTCATTAGGATTAAAAGCCGGAGCTACTTTTTACCAGGGAAATTTTGCCGATATCAAGGCCAATCCCGAAGGAGTTAATGATGACATGTATTTGGAAAATGAATCAGAGATTCTGCCCAATTTTGGGGTAGGTATTTATTATTATAACGATCGTTTTTTCGCCGGTGCATCCATCCCCAAGCTTTTGTCCTATAAATACAACGCCAGCGACAAAGTGATGCAATCTGACCCGGAAAATTATGATTTTTTGGTTTCTGCAGGAATACTTATTGGTATTTCAGATAGATTTAAATTTAAGCCATCCTTTCTGTTACGTTATCGCTTAAATAATACGTTGCAGGTAGATGCCGGAGGTAGTTTTATTTTTGCTGATGCCATTTGGTTTGGTGGCTCATACAGGCATAACAACGAATTTGTAATTACCGCAGAATACCAGGTAAATGAGCAAATACGATTGGGTGGAGCGTATGATTTGTCGGTGGGAGATTTAGCCGGAAGAACCAAGGGGTCTATGGAGGTGATTTTACGATATGACTTTAAATA
>Ga0102929_1002275_pt1 | contig 11406 bp, 10 predicted proteins | sample SalPonR1_B_D2_MG_FD_78510 | JGI IMG/M metagenome (GOLD analysis project Ga0102929, IMG submission 78510) | Salt pond soil microbial communities from South San Francisco under conditions of wetland restoration - Salt Pond MetaG R1_B_D2_MG | ecosystem: Environmental > Aquatic > Marine > Intertidal... | reverse complement strand
GTGCACACCGTCTTGGACAGAAACAGACCGCCTGGCCTCAGCTGCACGTGCACGGTCGCCAGAACACCTGGGACGTCATCGACCAGGTGCAGGAGGCTGAAGGCGCAGATCGCGTCGAAGGGCGCCCCGGCGACCTGCTCGGCCGCGTCGGCATGATGAAACGTGACGTTCTCCAGTGCGCTCGGGCCGAGCTTCGCGCCGGCGAGCCCGATCATGGCGCGTGAACCGTCCGTCGCGGTGTATTGGGCGACGTGGGGCGCGAGCCGCAGCGCGGTGGTGCCGGTCCCGCAGCCGATCTCGAGCACGCTGTCCTTCGGACGCAGCAGCGACGCGACGAGCGCCAGTTTCTCGTGGTAGGCGTCGGGATCGTCCACGGGCTTGCGGGCGTATTTTGGGGCCATGCGGTCCCAGAAGGGTTGAGCGGTCATCGGTCTATCCATCGAAACAAGGCAGCGCACGGCGCGGTTAAACGGGGCGGCCATCGGGCAGCTCCCTGTTGTGAAGGGTATTGCGCATGCGTACACGAATGGTCGATTGCCTAAATTCGTCCATCTGCTATACATTGATGCATGAACTGGCAGGCCATCTCCTTCGACTGGAACCAGGTGCGCGCCTTTCTCGCGACAGCCGAGGAAGGCTCGTTCAGCGGCGCTGCGCGCGTGCTGAAGTCCACCCAGCCGACCATAGGGCGACAGATCAGCGCGTTGGAGGAAGCGTTGGCGGTGACGCTTGTCGAACGCAGCGTCCGAGGGCTGACCCTGACAGAAACCGGCCGAGACCTGCTCGACCACGTCCGCGCGATGGGCGAGGCGGCGACGCTGATCTCCATGGTGGCCGACGGGAAGTCGCAGGACGTGACGGGTGAGGTCACGGTCACAGGAACCGACCTGTTGTCCGCTGCGATCCTGCCCCATGTCCTCAAGCCTCTCAGGGACGCCGCGCCGGGCGTCCGCGTTCGCATCCTCGCCTCCAGCGAGATGGAAAATCTGACGCAGCGCGACGCCGATATTGCTATCCGGCATGTTCGACCGGACCAGCCCGACCTTATCGCGCGGCACCTCGGTGACTTTCGCGCGAATTTTTATGCTGCGACCGATTATCTCGACCGCGCCGGCCGTCCGCGCACCGCGCGGGATATCGCCGACCACGATTTCGTCGGCAACGCAGATCCCGAACGTCTGATGGTCCCGCTACACAACATGGGCGTGCCGATCCGGGCGGAGAGCTTCGTGATGTCGAGCGCGAGCGGCGTCGTCGCCTGGGAGCTGGTGAAGGCGGGCTATGGCGTCTCCATGCAGCCGGAAACACTGGGCGATGCCGAGCCGGGTATTGAAAAGGTCCTGCCGGATTTTCCGTCGCTGGAGTTCCCTATCTGGCTGGTCACGCACCGGGAGTTGCAGACCAGCCGCCGCATCCGCATCGTTTTCGACACCTTGGCCCGCGGCCTGGCAGAGCGGGTGGGGCGTGGAACCCGAACCGCTTGACAGCACACCCCGGGCCGTCCAACAGCGCCGCAGGCAACAGACGCTTGCCGCCCGCCGATATTCCGTCACAGTGAAGTTCTGTAGCAGACACGATCTTCGTCATCCTCGGCACCTGTCGCGCGGATGGAAATGCGGGCCCTGTCCAATCCCTGCGCGACCTGAGCCAGAAGGCAAACGGGGTCATGTCGTCCCTAACCAATTCGTTTCTCACAGGGCCACTGGGTCCGATATGCGCGTGCACTGCGCTTCCCATCATCTTCGTCATGGGCATGAACGGCCTTCTTGCCGTGGCCGAAGCACTTTTTCTGGGGCATTTCGTGGGGGCGGACGCGCTGGCCGCCGTCACGCCAGTCGGGGAGGGGTGGGTATGATACGCGAGTTGCCGACGATCGCAAAAGCGAAGCGGATACGGCGGCGAACTATCTCCAGAGAATGATGGCCGGGCTTATGGTTGCCACCGAGGGGCAGTATCAATCCGACGCCTGCTCATTTGTGGATGCGGATTGGCGCGAAAGAGCGAAGCACGCGCCGTCTTCGACAAAGACCGGCAACCAGCTTGTCGGAGCCAGCACGATCTATGCATTCGGGTTCCGTCTGTTCGATGAGGCGCGGTCGCGGCAGGTAAGGGGCGTCAGCGCGGCCATGGTGTTCCGCAACGGCCTGATACTTGCAATTGGTGCAGCCTTGCCGGAGCGGGCCAGGGCTCTGACCTGGCTCGAGTTTGGTCGGACGGTGACGCTTGTAGGCCGTAACCACATTCATGTCGAACTGCCGGGAGAGGCTCTCAAGTATCCTGAAGCCCGGAAGTCATCCGAGGGGTACGATGTGCTATTCGAGAACCCTGGCCTCGCCGCAGCGCTGCATGAGTATCGAGCCATATATCGCCCGCTCTTCAATGACGGCCTTCATCTTTTCCCGTCGTTTCATGGCAAGCCGGGATCGGTTCAGTCTTGCCAGCTCGGTCAGCTGACCGGGAATCTCACCGAGAATGAGTTCGGAGTGCGGATACCGATACACAGGTTGCGTGACAACGTGGCCACGGAAGCTGCCGAAGACCTGGTTGGCGGTGCGTGTGGGTCGAAGACCCTCTTGCGCCATGTCGACGAACGGACGACCCGTCGGCATTATGACCATTCTGAGGGCCTTGCAGCAGCCTCGGAGTTCGAGGATTTCATCGAGAGCCGGACAACGGTCCGTGCGGATCTCGTCCTCTGAGGCGCTTCCGTGAGCGTCCACCGGTTGCGGCTATTTCCTCTGTTTCCGCGGGCTGTTGAAAAAGGGTCGACTGCATCCGCACGGGATGAAGTGCCCCCTTTTTCAACACTTTCCGCGGGTCGCTTCAATTTCTCTCAACCGCTCTCAAAATTGCCCAGGGGCATCAATTTGTCAGTTTGCAGATGTCCGTCGGTGCGGGAAACCTTTCGTTTTACGGTTTTGTCCACCGGTCAAGGTCTGGCCGAAGCCCATTTTCGATACCGAGGGATCTTGACCAAGTCCCTTGCATTTCTTGGTGAAAATAAGCGCTGCCAGAGCACGGATCTCGATGAGCGTACGAGGCCTTTCTCAGTGTGCCGCGCCGGAGCAATTTCGCATACTCAGCCAGACGCTCGTCGTCACGAACGGCCCATTGCTACCTTTCACCGATTGATCAATATGCTGCAGACGCAGCCCGGCTTGCTGCCATTCGCTGCGGTCGCAAAATCAAGGCGCCTTGGAAAGACTAACGTGCTGCCAATTGGCTGGGAATTAGCCACAGATCAGTCGGCCGGAACCGCCGACTGCGGTCTCCACTCATTTATGACGCATCACGCGCAACCTGATCACCTTCTTGCGTAGTTCGTCTCGGGTTTCTGCATCTTCGTCCAGCGATCAATACGGGGCGTAATCGACCGAGGTGCGACGCAACAGCATCTGTCGTGTCTCGTCTCATGACGGTGTTTTGTCATGTTTGAAATATGCTTAACATCTTTGAAATTGTTTTAAGTTGTACAGTATGCGATCATTTATCATAGGGTGTGGCTTGGAGGTACGCATGCTGAGCAAACCGTTTCTCACAACCCAGGAGATCGCGGAGCTGCTGAAGGTCCGCGAACAGACTGTTCGAAGATGGATCCATCAGCAGGAATTGCGTGCCGTGAAGCTGGGCCGGGAGTTCCGCGTGGCGGTGAAGGATCTGGAGGCATTCGTCGACGATCACGCCACTTGTGAGCCTGGCTGGCAGGACGAGGGAGGGTAGCGCAGTCCATGAGCCGGCAATTGCATGCTGTGCGCCCGGTCGTACAGGGGGTCTCGGACCCTGCCGATACGCGCATGACCACAAAGGCCTGGCACGCGCGCTCAGCGCGCGAAGCGATCGGCGCACTGGGCGGGCACGAAGGCGGGCTCAACGATACAGAGGCACGTAATCGGCTGCTGCGGCACGGGCCGAACCACCTACCCGCGCCGCCGGAGCGCAGCCCGATCCTTCGCTTTCTATCCCATTTCAACCATGTGCTGATCTACGTGTTGATCGCGTCCGCCGTTGTCACGGCCGCGCTGCAGCACTGGATCGATACAGGCGTGATCCTTGCCGTGGTGATCGTCAATGCGGTGATCGGGCATATCCAGGAAGGCCGCGCCGAACAGGCAATGCAAGCAATTCGGGGAATGCTCGCGCCACGCTCGGCGGCGCTGCGCGACGGCCGGAGGATCAGCGTCGATGCAACCGAACTGGTGCCCGGCGATATCGTGCTTATCGAGGCCGGAGACCGGGTGCCAGCCGACATGCGGCTGATCGAGGCGCGCGGGCTGAAAGCCGAAGAGGCAATCCTTACGGGGGAATCCGTACCGGTCGACAAGGGCACAGCGCCAGTGGCGGAGGACGCCGACCTCGGCGACCGGTCCTCGATGCTGTTTTCCGGCACGCTGATTGCCGCGGGCACCGGGCGCGGCGTGGTCGCCGCAACGGGCACCGACACCCAGATCGGCCGGATCAGCGGCATGCTTGGCCAAGTGGAGACGCTGACCACGCCGCTGTTGACGCAGATGGACCGGTTTGCGCGCTGGCTGACGGTTTTCATCCTGATCGTCGCAGGCACGCTGCTGGCCTATGGTTATTTCGTCGGGCACCTGCCGTTTTCCGAGATGTTCATGGCCGTTGTCGGACTGTCGGTTGCCGCGATCCCCGAGGGATTACCGGCGGTGCTGACGATCACTCTGGCCGTAGGCGTGCAGGCTATGGCGCGGCGCAACGCCATCGTCCGCCGCCTGCCGGCGATCGAGACGCTGGGCTCGGTCTCGGTGATCTGTTCCGACAAGACTGGAACTCTCACCCGAAACGAGATGATGGCGGCGACGCTGGCCGCGGCGGAACACGTCTATTCCGTTGGCGGCGAGGGCTACTCACCCGAAGGCGCCGTGCGCTGGCGCGAGGCGGATGCGCATCCCGACGAGCACACTGTGCTGATGGAGTTCGCACGGGCTGCCGGTCTCTGCAATGATGCGATTCTGCATGCCCACGAAGCGGGCTGGCGGGTAGAGGGTGACCCGATGGAGGGTGCGCTGATGGCGCTCGCGGGCAAGATCACCGGTGCGGGGGCTGCGCCCTTTCAGCAGTGGAGCCGTACCGATGTGATCCCATTCGATGCAGCCCACCGCTACATGGCCACGCTGCACCATGATCACGAGGGACACGTCTGCATCCACGTGAAGGGCGCGCCCGAGAGCATGATGGCCCTGTGCGGCGATCAACGGGCCGCGCAAGGCGGCACCGCACCGCTTGACGCGGATTACTGGCACCGAATGGTCGAGGAGCTTGCATCCGAAGGCCAGCGGGTGATCGCGGTAGCGTCACGCGCGGTGCCGCAGGACCAAACGATCCTGAACACCGCCGATCTTGAGGGCCGGCTTACCCTTATTGGCCTGATCGGCCTCATCGATCCGCCACGCGCCGAGGCGATCGACGCGGTGGCCGAGTGTCACACCGCTGGTATCCGGGTGAAGATGATCACAGGCGACCACGCCGCCACAGCGCGCGCGATCGCGACCATGATCGGACTCAAGAACCACGACCGCGTACTGACCGGCGCCGATCTCGAGGCGATGGACGATGTCGCTCTCGCGGAGGCGGCGCTCCGGACCGACATCTTTGCCCGCACGTCGCCCGCCCACAAGCTGCGCCTGGTCACGGCTTTGCAGGCGCGCGGTTTGACCGTGGCCATGACCGGAGACGGGGTGAACGACGCGCCGGCGCTGAAGCGCGCAGATGCCGGAATCGCTATGGGCCAGAAAGGCAGCGAGGCAGCCAAGGAAGCGGCCGAGTTCGTGCTGGCCGACGACAATTTCGCCTCCATCGCCGCTGCAGTGCGCGAGGGCCGCACGGTCTATGACAACATCAAGAAGGTGATCAGCTGGACGCTCCCCACCAATGCCGGTGAAGCGATGCCGATCATCATCGCACTGTTTTTGGGCATGGCGTTGCCGATCACAGCGGTACAGATTCTTTGGGTCAACCTTATCGCCACGGTGACGCTGGGGCTGGCCCTGGCCTTCGAGCCATCGGAGCCCGGCACCATGCGCCGTCCGCCACGGCCGCGCGGCGAGGCGCTGCTCACCGGGGCGTTGGTCTGGCACGTGGCGCTGGTCTCGCTGCTGTTCTCGGCCGCGGTTTTTGGCGTCTACACCTACGCGCTCGACAAGGGGCATTCGCAGGAACTGGCCCAGACCATGGCGATGAACATGATCGTCGTTCTGGAGATCTTCCACCTGTTCTTCATTCGCAACATCCACGGCACCTCACTGACTTTGGCCGCGGCAAAAGGGACGCCGGTCGTCTGGGCCTGCGTGATCGCCGTGACGGGCGCGCAATTTGCCGTCACCTATCTGCCACCCCTTCAGGCCGTCTTCGGGACTCGGGGCGTGCCGCTCTTCGACGGGATGCTCATCATCGGCATTGGCGTGGTCTTTTTCGCGCTGATCGAAACAGAAAAGCAGATGCGCTTGGGCTTGCGCAACAGAAGCGGACGGGAAGCTCAGGCATGACCGCAGCGATCGAAGGCTACCTGTTCTACGAGATCGCCGCATTGCTCGTGCTGGCTGCGGGCGTGGGTTTCGTCGGCCTGATGTTACGCCAGCCGCTAATCGTGAGCTTCATCGCCGTGGGCATCCTTGCGGGGCCGTCTGCCTTCGACATCGCGCGATCCGACCAACAGATCGACCTTTTGGCCGAGCTGGGCATTGCGGTTCTGCTGTTTCTTGTGGGTCTCAAGCTCGACTTCAATCTGGTGCGCACGCTGGGCCCTGTGGCGCTCGTGACTGGTTTGGGGCAGGTCGTCTTCACCACGGTCTTTGGCTTTCTCATCGCGCTGGCTTTGGGTCTTGATCCGCGCACTGCAATCTATGTGGCCATCGCGCTCACCTTTTCCTCGACGATCATCATCGTGAAGCTTCTGTCCGACAAACGCGAGATCGACAGCCTGCACGGGCGAATAGCGCTGGGTTTCCTGATCGTGCAGGATGTGGTCGTAGTGCTTGCGATGATCGCGCTTTCGGCCATTGGGGTGGGCGGCGCAGCCGAAGGCGAAGGCGTGGTGGGCGAAGTGCTGCTGGTTCTCACGTATGGCTTCGCGATGCTCGTCGCCGTCATCTTCTTCATCCGTTACGTCGCCAATCCGCTGGTCGAGCGTCTGTCACGCGCGCCGGAGCTTCTGGTCTCCTTCGCCATCGGCTGGGCCGCGTTTCTGGCTGCGGTCGGCCATTACCTGGGCTTTGGCAAGGAACTCGGCGGCTTGCTGGCCGGGGTCTCGCTCGCCTCGACCCCCTTCCGGGAGGCCATCGCGGCCCGGCTGGCCAGTTTACGCGACTTCCTGCTCCTGTTCTTCTTCATCGCGCTCGGTGCCTCGCTCGACCTTTCTGTTCTCGGCGCGAGCGTGGGCCCGGCGCTCGTACTGTCGCTCTTCGTGCTAATCGGCAATCCGCTGATCGTGCTGATCATCATGAGCGTGATGGGGTATCGAAAGCGCACGGGATTTCTTGCCGGGCTCACGGTGGCCCAGATCAGCGAGTTTTCTCTGATTTTCATGGCGATGGGTGTAACCATCGGCCACGTCGCCGACGAAGCGCTGGGTCTTGTCACGCTGGTGGGACTCGTGACGATTGCAGCCTCGACCTACATGATCACGTTTTCACACCAACTCTATATCATCTTCGAGCCAGTGCTTGGCGTGTTCGACCGCCGCAATCCCGATGCCGAGCCCCAGAATGGCCCCGAAACCGCTCAGCCTCACGATGTGATCCTTTTCGGTCTGGGGCGCTACGGTCTCGGGATCGCCTCGGCACTCAGCGAAAGCGGAAAACGCATCCTCGGGGTCGATTTCAGCCCCGAAGCGGTGCGCAATGCCCGCGCCAAAGGCTACGACGTCGTGTTCGGGGACGCGACCGACCCGGAATTCCTTGCACATCTGCCGTTCCAGCGGGCGGAGTGGTTGGTCATGGCTGTGCCGGAGCATGATACCGGGCTCACCCATGACGATCCCCGCCAAGCGATGCTCAAGGTCGTGCGCGACCTCGGCTATGGTGGCAAGATTGCCGTCGCCGCGCATCGGGAACCGACAGCCGCGGCCCTGAAAGCGGATCGCGCGGATCTTGTACTGATGCCCTATCGCGATGCCGCCTTTGCGGCTGCCCGGATGATCGCAGGCGATACTCGGGCGCCCGGACAAGGCGCCACGGACCCCGAAGGCCAGAAGGAGCTGCCAGCATGACGCGTAATATCGGAAAGCCCCGCAGAATCCTCGCCGTGGCAGACACAAGCGGGACGCAGATCGCCCTCGAGAGCGCGCTGGCTCTGGCCGATACGCATGATGCGTCAGTCGAGGTGATCGCCTGTGTGGAGCCCCCGCGCGACTTGTCAATCCTCGCCCGTCTTTCGGACGATGACCCCGACAGGCTGATCAACGAAGCCGTGGAGCGCACACGAGACGCGGTGCATGCGAGACTGGCGGAGATCGCGCATGATCGGTCATTGCAGCTTTCGATCACGGTCGGCAAGGCCTATCTCGAGATCATTCGGCACGTGGCGCGAACGGACTGCGATTTCATCGTCAAGACGGCTGAACCGCTTTCCGGCGTGAACCGCTTCCTGTTCGCCAGCACCGACCAGCACCTGTTGCGCAAATGCCCTTGCCCTGTCTGGTTGCAAACAGCGACGGCGCAAAAGCGCCCCAAGCGGGTTCTTGCTGCGGTCGATCTCGATATCTGGGACGCGGCAGAGCCCGAGACGCTGACGGCATTGAACCAGCGCGTTGTTGATGCCGCCTGTGGGATTGCGAGCGCGCCGGGTGCAGAGATTTTCGTCCTGCATGCCTGGGACGCTTTAGGCGAGGGTATGGTCTGGGCGTTCTCAGGCGGGGAAAAAGCGCGCATGTCCGCCGATCGATACGTCAATGAAGTCCTTGACGCCCGGAGCGAAGCGATGGACCGTTTCATCGCGCATGTTCGCAAGAAAGTCGGCCCTGCGCATAGGCTCGTTCCGCGACTGGTGCGCGGCGCCCCCGAAACGGTCGTTCAGGAACAGAGCCGTATGCTTGCTGCGGATGTGGTCGTCATGGGTACCGTCGCGCGGACCGGGCTGAGCGGCGTGTTCATCGGAAATACCGCCGAAAACATCATCAACGGTCTCGAACGCCCAGTTCTCGCAGTGAAACCCGAAGGTTTTGAAAGCCCGCTCCTGAAAGGGTGATTTCGTGTCCGATCATCGAGAGCTGGCTGCGAACTTCAACCTGCGCATCGAGGTGTAAGCGGACGACAACTCGGCGATCGCCAACCACGCGAGCAACGCGGCCAAAGGCTCGTCCGTCCACGCCTCGCACAACGGTTGTGCTTCGCGATGGTCAAACTGGACCAAGCGCGCCGCGGTCTGAAGCGCCTCTCCTGTTACTGCTGACTGTTGTACCGTCACGCGAGAGTGGAGAACGCTCTGTCAGTGCTGTGCCGCAGCTTCGCCGAATCGGCCGTTCACGCATTGCGCAGCATTTTCGATGGGCAACCGTAGCTTCACGGACCTTCCTGCCGTTCGCTGCTGGTATGCCCCCGGCGGAACGGGGGCCCCACGTGATCTCGCTGGCTATCCCTCGCCACGCACGGAAAAGCCCAGCAGGGCCAGTGTCAGCATCGCGAGGATCAGTATGACCCCCAGCCGTATGCGGTGGCGGGCAGGCCTTCTCCGAAGGGGCTCAATCATATGTAAATTGCTCCGAGAGGATTTGCGAAGAGGAAATATCGAGGGTGATAAGCGCCTCCTCGACCGCGTTGAGCATGGCTGGAGGGCCGCAGAGGATGTAGAGCCACTCGCGCCGCGCCTGCGTTCCGAAATGTCTGCGCAGAAGGTCCGCATCGATCAGGCCGGTGGCCCCGGTCCAGCCCTCGGGTGGCTCCGAGAGGACATGCACGACCTCGGTGCCGTGGGTCCGTGACAGGGCTTGCAACTCGGCCGCGTTGACGATCTGCGCCTCTGTACGGTTTCCATACAGCAGCACGGTGGGCCGTGGATCGCCGGTCGCGGCCAGTTCACGCAGGATACCCAGCAGTGGCGCGATGCCGACGCCGCCCGCGATGAGCGCGATGCCGGGGGCGTCCTCGTGGCCCTCATGCGTCAGATGGCCATGCGGCGCCTCCAGCCAGGCGCGGGTACCGGGCGGTATCCGGCCGATGGTGCGGGTGAAATCGCCAAGCTCCTTGATGATGAATTCGACATCGCGCCCGGCCGACGGGGCGGAGCTGATCGAAAACGGGTTCTCGTCCAGGCTGAACACCCCGCGCCCGATATTGAGCCAGGCGAATTGGCCGGCCTTGTACCTGGTCTTGCCGTCGAAATCGGGGCTGAGCGTAACCGCCCAGGTCCGCTCTGCCGCCGGAAGGACGGACGCCACGCGCCACGGCCTGCGCCAGCGGATCAGCGGTGCGATCAGATAGACATGCAGCAAGGCGCCAACGGCCAGCGCCAGCAACGCGATCCATACCCAACCCAGCACCGGATCGGCGCTGTAGCGCCCGGCGCGCATCGCATGCAGCACGCCAAAGCCCGCGATCAGCACGGCGCCCAACCCGTGCAGCAGGCGCCAGACCTCGTAGCGTGCACCGCTGACATCGCGAGCGATGGCCATGGCCACCAGACCGCCCAGCAAGAGCCATGCCGCAATGCCGGGCCATAACTGCGTCCATCCATAGTTGAGCGCGGTCCGGGCCGTCACGTCCCAGACCGGCGGCGGCGTCATCGGCGAGACATAGAGAAAGGGATGCAGCACGGCGAGCAGAAGGGCGGCCCGCGCAAGAAGCTGATGGGCGCGCATGATCACGTCCGATCCCGCGCGTCGCGTAATGCTGCGAAACCGGCCCAGAAGAAAGAACTCGGCAAGGATCATGGCAAGCGCCACCAGCCCCGCACCGCTGGCCAACTCGTCGGCAAAGGACCGCGGCGCCAGCCCCTGCGCCCAGGCGAGGGCAAGCGGCAGGAGCGCGAGGATCAGATAGAGGGGGATGAGGATGGCGACGGGCATCGGTGCGTCTCTTGTTCGGAATACGGTCGTGCTCGAGACAAGTCAGGGTCCGGGCGGGGCCGGGGTGCGCGCGGTTGCAGGGCCTGTCCGCATGCGACGGCCCGCATCAGTTGTGGTGAACGTAGCGCCCTGGTGCATCCTCGACGGCGGGGAAGTCTGAGTGGCTGCCCGGAACCCGCGCCGGAACCGGCCCGCTGCCATTGGCTGCCAGCCAGCGCGCCCATTCCGGCCACCACGAGCCCAACACCGGAGCATGCGCCGCCAGCCATGTGTCGGGGTCGCGGTAAAGCGCCCCAGCAGGCCGGTGGCCAATCCGGTAATGCCGCCGCCTGTGGCCCGGCTCTGACAGGATACCGCTGTTATGGCCGCCCTTGGTGAGCAGGAAGTGC
>Ga0102929_1002274_pt1 | contig 11407 bp, 9 predicted proteins | sample SalPonR1_B_D2_MG_FD_78510 | JGI IMG/M metagenome (GOLD analysis project Ga0102929, IMG submission 78510) | Salt pond soil microbial communities from South San Francisco under conditions of wetland restoration - Salt Pond MetaG R1_B_D2_MG | ecosystem: Environmental > Aquatic > Marine > Intertidal... | reverse complement strand
GGCACTGAAGCCGGCGTTGAATTCATACAGGCGCGGCTTGTTGGTGATGTAGCGAATGGTACCGGCCTGTGAGCTGGCGCCGAACAGCGTGCCCTGCGGTCCGGGCAGCACCTCGATGCGGCGAAGGTCCGTGGCGTAGACGTCGAGATTGCGGCCGGGCGCGGTCACCGGCTGCTCGTCGAGGTAAAGTGCCACGTTCGGCTGGGTGCCCTGGGCGCCGGAGAGCAGCACCGTGATCGGCTGCACGGCCATCCCGCGAATGAAGATGGTCTGCTGACCCGGACCGCGGCTGGCGGCGTTCAGACCGGGAACGCTGTTGCGAAGATCATCGAAGTTGCCGATGTTCTGCTGGTTCAGCTCTTCCGCCCCGACCGCCTGGACCGTGACCGGAGCCGCCTGCAAATCGACCTCTTCGGTCTTCGTCGCGGTCACGACGATTCGCTCGATTTCCTTCGAACCTACGTCCGCAGCGGCCTGCTCATCCTGCGCCTGCAACGTGGTCGCAGTTGCAGCCAGACCCCAGAATATGGCCTGGGATAATTTGTTTCTGCTCATCATGTCCTCGCTTTTACCTTTTTTATGGAGAAAATGGGAAACCAAAGCAAGGTAGGCGATCCGAGAAATCGTGCTCTCGAACCATTCCGGAGCGCTCAAGATGAACGAACGCTATCGCTCTCCCTTTCTCACCGAGCGAATCGGAGGGAAAAGGTTCGGCAAAAAAATAACGCTCCACCGTGATGACAGAACACGCTAGTCCGCAGACTCTGACAAAGGACTCGCACGAGTGCAAAACAAGGAAACGATTACGGGTAGCTTGCGCAGTCGACCGACGGTCGTATTGAAGGCCGGCCAGCATATGACCGCAACCGGTTTATCAACACGATCGACAACCTGTAGTGAAACGGAGCGCGATATTATTCTCGTCAAGGCTCTAAAGGTTGCTCGATCGTGACGATTCCCCGTTCACCACGAATTTTTTCATCAATGACTGCAAATCAGTCGCAGCCGGGTTCCGGAATATATCCAGCCCTTTGCTTTGAACTTGTAACAGTATATTAACACAATTTGAATAACCATCCGCTTCACACTACCGCCACGAACTACGGCGATCGGGATCAACCACTTGTTTCAAATACCAGGATTGATTGAATGAACAGATCGTTCGCAACGGCCACGGCACCGGCCAGTGTAGGGAATGCCGCAGTCGGCTTCGACTTGCTGGGACATGCATTGAATGCACCGGCAGATTGCGTTACGGCTTCGCGCAGTGCCGAACCCGGCGTTCGCATCGCATCGATCACCGGAAGCCGTCACGCGTTGCCTCTGGATGCCGAATCCAACACTGCATCGCGCGCGGTGATGGCCATGTTCGAAGCGCACGGGATCGATGTTGGTGTTGAACTGACGATCGAGAAAGGCATCCCGCTCGCGTCCGGCCTCGGTGGCTCGGCAGCCTCGGCGGTCGCAGCCGTGGTAGCCGCTTCGGCGCTGCTGGAACTCGATCTCGCGCCGGCGCAGCTCTATCCGTTCGCGCTCGCCGGCGAGGCCGTCGCCAGCGGCGCCACGCACGGCGACAACGTAGGCTGTCAGCTCCTCGGTGGACTGGTCCTGGCCACCGCCGATCGACTGGTCTCGATTCCGGTACCCGACGGTCTGACGGCAGTGGCCGTGCATCCCGACTACCGGGTCAACACCCGCGACGCGCGGCAGTGTCTGGCAGAGCCCTTCGATCTTGCAACCGTGGTTGCCCAGTCTTGCAACCTGGCGCTGGTGCTCACAGGCTGCCATAAGTCCAGCCTCGAGCTCATTCGTTCCGGGCTGGCCGACGTAATGGTCGAGCCGCGCCGGGCCGCGTTAATTCCCGGGTTTGCCGAAGTCAAGCGTGCCGCGCTGGAAAACGGCGCGCTGGGCGCGTCCATCTCGGGCGCCGGACCGACCGTTTTCGGCTGGTTTGCCGATGAAGCGGCTGCTGAATCCGCCGGACGTGCGATGGTCAAGGCCTTCGCCGACGCTGGCCTGGGCGCGGAGGCCTTTGTCTCTCCGGTCGCCGCCCCCGGCGCCCGAATCGTGGACAATGGCTAGCGTTTCTTCAACCTGATAATCACTAAAATGAAATTCACCAGCACACGCAGCCGGGACCTGGAAGCCGGCGTTTCCGACGCGCTCGAGGCCGGGCTGGCGCCCGACGGCGGATTGTACGTGCCCGTCGCCCTGCCCCGCTTCGATGCCGGTGCGTTTCGTGCCGACATCAGCCTGCCGGAATGCGCGACACAGGTCCTGGCGCCGTTCTTCGACGGTTCAGTGCTGGCCGAACGGCTGGATGCGATCTGCCGCGACGCGCTGGACCTGCGGTTGCCCATTGAACCTCTTGAAACAATGGCGTCTTTGGAAATCAACGACCAGAATTCACCGGCCTGGATGATGGAGCTCTTTCACGGCCCCACCGCGGCATTCAAGGATTTCGCCGCTCGTTTCCTGGCACGCTGCCTGAGCGCGCTTCGCACGGATTCATCGTCGCCGCGCACCGTGCTGGTGGCCACCTCCGGCGATACAGGCGCCGCCGTCGCCGCGGCATTTCACCGCCAGCCGGGATTTCGCGTGGTCATCCTCTATCCGGAGGGGCGGGTATCCGGCCGCCAGGCTCATCAGCTCGGCGCGTTCGGCGACAACGTTCAGGCGTTTCGGGTCGAGGGCAGTTTCGACGACTGCCAACGGCTGGCCAAGCAGGCCCTGGGGAATCCGGCAATGGTCGAGCGTCATGGTCTGACCTCGGCCAACAGCATATCGATCGGTCGACTGCTGCCCCAGATCAGCTACTACGCACTGGCCGCGGCGCGGCTGGCGGCATCCGAACCCCTTGATGTAGTGGTTCCGACCGGCAACCTGGGCAACGCGCTGGCCTGCATCCTGGCGCGCGACATGGGGTTTCCGATTCGCCGTGTCTACCTCGCCACGAATGCCAATCGCACGCTGCCGGACTATTTTTCGGGTGCCGACTACCGGGGGCGCGCCGGGCTCAGAACGCTCGCCAATGCCATGGACGTGGGCGACCCCAGCAACTTCGAGCGCCTGGCCTGGTTCTATCGCGACACCAACCCGCGCGATGCCGGCATTCATGCCCAAAGCATAGACGACGACGCCATCAAGTCGTGCATCCGTCGCGAATACGAGGCGCACGGCCGCATCGTGTGCCCACATACCGCCTGCGCGCTTGAGCTGCTTTCGCGCCTGCGCGCAAACGGCCACCGTCAGCCCACGCTGATTGCAGCCACCGCGCACCCGGCCAAGTTCGAGACCGTGATCGAACCGATCATCGGCCGGAAGATTCCGCTGCCCCCGGCCCTTGCCGAACTGCTAGAGCGCTCCAGCCATGCCGATCCGCTCGAGCCCGACCTGGACGCGCTGCAGCGGGCCCTCGCGGCACAGGATTGACAGACCAGCACCGACCCGGCTCTCGCGAAGACGCCATGGCGCAAAGAAAGGCGAAAAGCCGAAGCTGATTTTCGCGCGGAGACGCAGAGAACGGCTGGAACAGATAAAAACGCACAGCGTTTTCACCTGCTTCGCTTGACACCTTGGCGCGTGCAAAAACAATAGAGCGATGGATTATCATTTTTCTCTATCGTTTCCATACAAACAATTCATTTCAAAAATTAACAGTTCAGGTGTATCTTGTTTCCTATCTTGATCGGCGGCGCAATCGAACTTCCCCGGCGATCAACGACACTCCCTGCTGCTCCAACAGTCTCGCCCGGCCTTTGCGCCGGGCTTTTTTTAAGATCTTCGCTTGCAGACAAGCTCCCGCACCCATTGCGAAGTAGAAAACCAGGTCCGCCGAAGTACCCGCTACGGGTGTGGGAGCCGGCCTGGCCGGCGAAGGGCTTTTCCAACCTCCGATCCCGCGTTTTCCGGAATATCGAAGCCGGAACCCCGAACCCGGCTCTCCGAATACGTCAGAATCTCTCCTCGCCCGACCGCGAGTCGCATCCATGATCGACCTGTCCGACTACAGCGCCGCAATCTTCGACATGGACGGACTCCTGATCGACTCCGAGCCGCTGTGGCAGGACGCGGAAATCTCGACTTACGCGCCCTGGGATGTGCCGATCACCCGCGAGCTCTGCCGGGCCACTGCGGGTCGGCGTATCGACGAAGTGCTTTCGCTGTGGCACGAACGCTTCGACTGGCAGGGTCCTCCGGTCGAGAAAATGGTCGAACGAGTGCTGGAAGAAGTCACGCGCCTGATCGTGGACCGCGGCGAAGCTTTGCCCGGCGTGCACCGGACAATGGACATGCTTCGCGAAGCCGGCCTCAAACTCGCGATTGCCTCATCGTCGCCTCCATCGTTGATCGAGGCGGTAGTCAAAAAGCTCGCGTTGCAAGACCACCTCGAATTGACGCATTCAGGCATTCACGAAGCGCGCGGCAAGCCAGACCCGGCAGTGTTCCTGACAACGGCGAGAAGGCTGGGCGCGAAACCGAATCGATGCCTGGTCTTCGAAGACGCACCCGCCGGCGTCGCGGCCGGCAAGGCCGCCGGCATGACCGTTATCGCCGTTCCGTCGGTGTTCGAGCCCGACGACCCGGGCATCCAGGCGGCCGATCGGATTCTGAATTCACTTCTGGAATTCGGAACCTGAGGGGACGTCAGGCCCGCGCTTGCGACGCTCCAGTTCCTGAAACCGTCGCTTCAGTTCCGGCAGCGGACGCGCATAAAGAAACCCGAATGAAAAAGCACCGTCTTTTTCGTGCACGGCGTGGTGCATCTTGTGGGCCTGGATGAGGCGCTTGAGATAGCCGCTTTTCGGGTGCCATTTGAGCGGCCAGCGGCGGTGGACCAGGCCGTCGTGGAATACGAAATAGCAGAAACCATAACCGGCCATGCCCCAGCCGATCCACCAGGTGGGGCCGAGATTTTCAGCGCCGAGCGCGATCAGCGACATCGATACCGCAGTGCCGACCACCGCGAACAGGTCGTTTTTCTCGAAGACGCCGGTGCGCGGCTCGTGGTGCGACTTGTGCCAGCCCCAGCCCCAGCCGTGCATCACGTAGCGGTGGGTCCACCACGCCACGCCTTCCATGGCCACGACGGTGCCGAAGAACAGCAATGCATTGATCGCGATATTCATCTCGTTTCAGTCCGTAATCTTTCGAAGCTCGTGTTTCAACTTACGTTTCGTGTGCAATCTTGCCTGAAGGGACGTGCAGACTACTTTTCACGCGCCAGCCGGTGCGCCAGCCATATGCTGATAACCATCGCCGTCAACGCGGTAGCCAGCAGCACACCCCAGCCGGTTGCCAGCTGGGCCGGCCCGTCGCCGCGCCAGAAGATGCCGTGCCAGCTTTCGATCACCCAAGCATTCGGGGTGAACCAGCCGAGTTCGCGCAGCCAGCCCGGCATCAAAAAGCGCGGCATCATGCTGCCGCCGATTGCCGACAGTATAAGCACCACGAATGCAGATGCCGTTTGCGCCTGTTGACGCGAGCTGCACAGCGACGCCAGCAGCAAGCCCAGCCATGCCGCAACGGCCGCCGCGAGAAAAGCCGTAACCAGCCACAGGCCGAAATGCCCGAACCAGTCCATGCCGTATAGCCACCAGGCCACGGCAAAGATCAGCGTCGCCTGAGCCAGCCCCTGCAGCGTCAGGAAAAGACCCTTGCCCACGACCACCACGGTGTAGCCCCCGGGTCCGGCGACCAGCCGGTCGACGATGCCGGACGTGCGCTCGTCGATCAGTGAAATGGCGCCCTGCATCGCCGCGAACAGAAGAAACAGGATGGCCACGGCGCCGGCGTAATAACTCACTCCATCGTCGATCTCGCGACCGCCGCCGAGCAGGCGCTGCGCGACCAGCCCGTCCTGCGATGTATCACCGCTTTCCTGCTCCAATGTCTCTGCATCGAGCTCGGACAGCGCCAGGTCCAGCGCATCCTGCTGCTCTTCAGTGTACGGACCTGCCAGCGCGTCGACCAGCGAGGCGGCGCGTGCTACGCCAAGTGTCGGGAACTGCGATTGCAGCACGCGCTGCACGCGACCGGTCACGACCGCCGCAGCCAGTCCGCGCGAGGCGTCGCCGATCACGACTACCGGCGGATCAGCGTCCAGATTACCGTCGGGCTCGGCACGCAGCCACACTGCGGCATCCGCCTGTCCTGTCCGAACCAACGCTTCCAGATCTCCGACGTCCAACGGGCCGCTGCCCGATGCGTCGGGCACCGCCACGATTCCGTCCAGTTTCACTATTGACCCCGCAATCCGTCCGGTCAGCGGCGTGCCGGCCTGGTCCAGCACGGCCACGCGCATTTCCAGATCGCTTTCGCCGGCGCCGGAAAACACCTCGGCGAACACCAGAAACATCAGCGGCGGCAGCACGAACGCCAACACCAGCGCGCCGCGGTCGCGCAGCAGGGCAAGCCACATCACCCGGGCGACGGTACCGATCATGCAACCCGCTCCGGGTCGCGGCCATAGAGATGTTTCCATAGCGAATCGAGGCCGGGGCGACGCACACGCAGCTCCGTTATCGGCGCATCTTCCGGCAGTCGCGACTGCATATGCCGGGCCGACCGCTCATCGACCAGGCCGCCCCAGTGCCGAGCTGCACGGTCGCTGCTTTCGAGACCGAGCTCGCCAAGACTTGCAGCAAGTTCGGTCCCTGGCGAATCAGCCAGCGAAACACGACAGTCGCGGCGCGCGCCGAAGAATTCCCGGATCAGCCCCGAAGGCGCGCCGGTGGCCGCGATCCGGCCCTCGGACAGGAACGCAACGCTGTCGGCCAGAATCTCGAGCTGGGTCAGGTCGTGACTGGTCATGAGCACGGCCAGCCCATTCCCGGACAGTCGGGTCAACAGACTTTCGATCGCCTCGCGGGCCGGCGGGTCGATACCCACCGTAGGCTCGTCGAGAATCAGCAGGCGCGGTGAGTGGGTCATGGCGCAGCCGATGTTCACGCGCCGCTGCCAGCCGCCCGAAAGCCGGCCGGCCGGTCGCGCGGCCACGGCCCGCAGGTCGCAGACTTCGATGGTTTCGGCCACCGCCGGGCCCAGCGCCTTTTTGTCGACACCGGCCAGGCGAGCGAACGCCGCCAGGTTCTCGCTTACCGTCAGGTGCGGATAAAGCGCAATCTGCTGCGGAACAAGCCCCGTAGCCGCGCGGGCTTCAGCATTCTTGAGCGGATTTTTTCCGGCCACCAGCACACGCCCCGAGTCGGGCTTCAGGCGACCGCAGATGCAGCGGATCAGGGTCGACTTGCCGGCGCCGTTGGGGCCCAGAAGCGCCAGGATGCGACCCGGGCTCAGGTCAAGGTTGATATCGTGCAAGACCGGCTTGTCGCGGTAGGCAAACGCGATCGATTCGATCTCCAGGATCGCTTCGTTACCAGCCTGGCTCATGGAAGCGGAACTTTAAAAGAGACGCTGGAACAACGAAAGCACATAGGCGCGCAAAAGGCTCTGGTCGAGCCCGAGGTGCGCGAGCTGATCGTCGGCCAGGGCCAATTGGCGCTGCAGTCGTTCGCGCAGCGCGCTTTCACCGAGCTGATGCACCGAGCCGGCCTTCTCGACGTCGGCGCCGCAATCCTTGCCCGAGTTCCTGCTGTGCTTGCGGCAGTCCAGCAGATCGTCTGCGCTCTGAAACGCCTGGCCGACGTGGCCGGCATAACGGTTCAGTGCGTCGAGCCGCTCAGGCGGAAGATCTACTATCATCCCGCCGCCGACCACGGCAAGTTCGAACAGCACGCCGGTCTTTTGCTGGTTGATGCGCGCCAGACCGTCGCTGTCCAAGCCGCCCTTGCGTTCGACGAGGTCGCGCGACTGGCCCGAAACCAGACCCGCCGTGCCGACGGCCTGGCTGACCCGGGCAACCAATTGGCAGCGGATCGATTCCGCCAACGTCGAACTCGATGCGATCACTCCAAAGGCCTGATTGAGCAACGCAATCGCCGCCAGCGTCGTGGTGGCTTCGCCGAACTGGATATGCGCGGCCGGCTGACCGCGACGCATCCGCGCATTGTCCATGCACGGCAGGTCGTCGAGCATCAGCGAAGCGCAATGAACGAGTTCCAGAGCGCAGCCGAAATCGATCAAAGGGCGCGGGTCGCGACCAAAATCCAGTGCGGTCAGCAGGGCAAGAAGCGGCCGGACCCGCTTCCCCGGGGTGAGCAGGCTGTAGCGCATTGCCTCGACCAGCGTCGGGCAAGCGTCTTCATCGACGCGGATGTGTTCCTCGAGTCGAGTATTCACCCGCTCGCGCCAGAGGCGGATCGTGCGCGCGGCGGGCTCGGAAGATGCATTGCGCTGTTTCTCGGCGACCGAAGCGACATCGACTATCGCGGCCATCAAATGGCTCCCTGCTGGTGGATTTCTTCCCGCCAATTCAAACTCCGCAATGGACGGTAAGAATTCGCTTTCGGTGGCGGTTTGTCGACCGGCACTATACGCTGCCTCATTGTGAATCTCACGTGAACCCCGACACTTCAGACAATAGCTCACAATACCCCCATGAGCTCCGATTCACCAGACCTGCTGCTGGCCGGCGGCGGCCTTGCCAATTGCCTCGTGGCGCTCCGCGTGGCCGAAAGGCAACCGGAAAGCCGCATCGCCATCGTCGAGGCCGGACCGGCCGTCGGGGGAAACCACACGTGGTCGTTCCACGACGGCGACCTGGCGCCAGCCCAGCATGCCTTCCTCGAACCGCTGGTGAAACATGCCTGGTCTCGCCAGCAAGTACGCTTTCCACGGCTGCTGCGCGAATTGCAGGCCGGATATTTCAGCATCACCTCGGATGCTCTCCGCAGACACGTGGCCGATCAGCCGGGGATCGAAATTCATACCGACACCCCGGTCATTGCAATCGGGCCTGAATTTGTCAAGACCGCTACCGGCCACGGTCTTTCCGCGACCGCAGTGCTGGACGGACGTGGTCCCGAAAGCGCTGACGGCATGGTGCTGGGTTTCCAGAAATTTCTCGGACGCGAGATCCGCACCCTCGCGCCCCACGGCGTCGCATGCCCGGTGATCATGGACGCCACGGTCTCGCAGGCCGACGGCTATCGCTTCATCTACCTGCTGCCATTCGACGAGACCACGCTGCTTATAGAAGACACGCGTTACAGCGACGGTGCCGAACTGTCGGATGATGAGCTGACATCGGCCATAGACGACTACGCCGCCGATCACGGCTGGGATATCGAGCAGACCCTCCGAACGGAGCGCGGCGTGCTCCCGATTCTCATGGCCGGCGACTTCGACCGCTTCTGGCCGGCGGCCGACCCGGTCGCGCGCGCCGGCCTGCGGGCCGGGCTGTTTCACCCGACCACCGGGTATTCGCTTCCGCAGGCGATGGCGCTGGCCGATGCCGTCGCCGCGAACTGGCCGATGGACGGCCCGACGCTGGCCGCGTTCACTCGACGCTTCAGCGAGAAATTCTGGGCGCAAACACGGTTCTTCCGACTGCTCAATCGGATGCTGTTTCGGGCCGGCCATCCGGACCAGCGCTACAAGGTGCTGGAACGCTTTTATGGGCTCTCGGAAGACATCATCACGAATTTTTACGCCGCTGAACTCACACTTGTGCAGAAAGCGCGCATCCTGATCGGCAAACCGCCGGTTCCGGTCACCGAGGCGATCCCGCTGGTGCGCGAAGATTCGTTCATGCGAAGAGAGACAAAATGACAACCAGCAAACGCGCCGCCGTCATCGGCTCGGGATTCGGCGGACTCAGCCTCGCGATCCGGCTCCAGGCCGCAGGTTTCGACACGACCATACTTGAAAAGCGCGACAAGCCGGGCGGGCGGGCTTACGTCTACGAGGACAAGGGCTTCATCTTCGACGGCGGCCCGACGGTGATCACCGACCCTTCTGCGCTGGAGGCGCTGTTTACCATCGCCGGCAAGGAAATGAAAGACTACGTCGAACTGATGCCGGTTGATCCCATGTACCGGCTGTGCTGGGAAGACGGCGACGTGTTCGACTACACCAACGACGCCGACCGGCTCGAAGAGCAGATCCGCAAGCGCAACCCGGCCGACGTCGACGGCTATCGCCGCTTCCTGGACTATTCCCGCGCGGTGTTCGAGAAAGGTTATCTCGAGCTCGGCCACGTGCCCTTTCTGAACTTCGGCTCGATGATCAAGGTCGCCCCGGCGCTGATGAAACTCAGGGCCTATCGAAACGTTTATGCCCAGGTGTCGAAATTCATACAGGACGAACACCTGCGCCAGGCGTTCTCGTTTCACCCGCTGTTGGTCGGCGGCAACCCGTTCAAGACATCGTCGATCTACGCCCTGATTCACGCGCTGGAACGCGAGTGGGGCGTATGGTTCGCGCGCGGCGGCACCGGCGCGCTGGTGCGCGGCCTGGTGAAATTGTTCGAAGATCTGGGCGGCACCCTCCGGCTCGACAGCGAAGTGGCCGAGATGCGGACCGCCAACGGCCGCATCACCGGACTTGCGACCAAGGACGGCTACTCGGCCGATTTCGACACCGTCGCCAGCAACGCCGACGTGCTGCACACTTACGGCAAGCTGCTGGGCCATACCGATCGCGGCCGAAAGCAGGCGAAAGTGCTCGAGAAACGCAACTGGAGCATGTCGCTGTTCGTGATCTACTTCGGCCTCAAGCGCGTGCACCCGAATCTGAAGCATCACATGGTGCTGTTCGGCCCCCGCTACCGCGAACTGATCGACGATATCTTCAACGCGCCGCAATTGTCCGAGGACTTTTCCCTGTACCTGCACGCCCCGACGCTGACCGACCCGTCGTTGGCCCCGGAAGGCTGCAGCGCTTACTATGTGCTCTCACCGGTGCCGCACCTGGGCACCGCAGACATCGACTGGGACGAGGTGGGTCCGAAATACACCGACCGCATCCTCGATTACCTGGAGCAACATCACATTCCCGGCCTGAAGGAAGACCTGGTCACCTGCCGCACGCTGCATCCGTTCGGGTTCCGCGACGAATTGAACTCGCACCTGGGCTCGGCGTTCTCGGTCGAGCCGGTGCTGACCCAGTCGGCCTGGTTCAGGCCGCACAACCGCGACCCCAAGATTCCCAACCTCTACCTGGTCGGTGCCGGCACGCATCCGGGCGCAGGCATTCCCGGGGTGGTCGGATCGGCGCGCGCCACCGCCGGCCTGATGCTGGAGGACTTCGGCATGCCCGTCCCGGCGCGCTGACCATGCTTCAGGCGCGCTGACCTCCATGGAAACGATGCTCGAACAACAGGCCCGGGCCACCATTGACCGCGGCTCGAAGAGCTTCGCCGCCGCAGCACGGTTGTTCGAGCCCGCAACGCGCCGCGATGTGATGCTTCTCTACACTTGGTGTCGCCACTGCGACGATTTGACCGACGGCCAGGAATTGGGCCGCGGCCGCCTTCAGAGCGCGACCGCGGAGGCACTGAACCGTC
>Ga0102929_1002272_pt1 | contig 11415 bp, 13 predicted proteins | sample SalPonR1_B_D2_MG_FD_78510 | JGI IMG/M metagenome (GOLD analysis project Ga0102929, IMG submission 78510) | Salt pond soil microbial communities from South San Francisco under conditions of wetland restoration - Salt Pond MetaG R1_B_D2_MG | ecosystem: Environmental > Aquatic > Marine > Intertidal... | reverse complement strand
GACGATTTCCGCGCGGCGGACGAGGTGTTCCTGTCGGGCAACCTGATGAAGGTCACGCCCGTCTCGGCGTTCGAGGACACGGCCTATCAGCCCGGCCCCGTGACGGAACGCGTGCGCCGGATGTACTGGGACTGGGCCTATTCCGACGCGGGGTGAGGGGCCCGGTGATCCGGGGCGCGCGCCCGCGCGTATCCCCGCCAACAGACGGAGGACACCATGCGCCTGATCGCAGCCCTGCTCGCCACGCTTTTCGCCCTGCCCGCCGCCGCGCTCGACCGCGCCGCGCCCTTCGGCAATATCGACGGCGGCGAATTGCGCCTCTCGGATTGGGCGGGCCAGCCCGTGCTGGTGGTCAACACCGCCTCGCGCTGCGGCTTCACGCCCCAGTATGACGGGCTGCAGGCGCTCTATGACCGCTACCGCGACCGGGGGCTCGTGGTTCTGGCCGTGCCTTCGGATGATTTCCGGCAGGAATTGGCGAGCGAGGCCGAGGTCAAGGAATTCTGCGAGGTGAATTTCGGCCTCGACATCCCGATGACCACCATCACCCCGGTGCGCGGCCCGCAGGCACACCCGTTCTACGCCTCGCTGGCCGACGAGACGGGTTTCGCGCCCGCGTGGAATTTCAACAAGGTGCTGATCGCCCCGGATGGCCGCGTCGCGGGCACGTGGGGGTCGATGACGCGGCCCCTCTCCGGCGCGATCACCCGCGAGGTCGAGGCGCTGCTGGCCGACTGAGACGGCAGCGGCGGGACAGGGCCGCGCGCTGCGGCCCCGCGCTCAGCCCGCCCTCTCGACGTTCACCTGATGCGGATAGGGGATCGAGATGCCGCCCGCATCGAACGCCTCCTTGACCGCCTTGGTCATGTCGAACTTGAGGTCCCAGTAATCGGCGGCGTCGCACCACAGCCGCACGCCGATATCGACACTGCTGTCACCGAGATTGACCACCCGCGCCCACGGTTCGGGATCATCCTGCACGCGCGAATCGGCGCGCGCCAGATCGAGGATGATGCCGATCGCGCGATCCGCATCGTCGCCGTAGTCGATGCCGAAGCCCAGGTCGCAACGCCGCGTGGCGTGGTGCGAGTAGTTGGTGATGACCTGCCCCCAGGCCTGCCCGTTGGGCACGATGATCTGCACGTTGTCGGGGGTCGACAGTTCGGTCACGAACAGGTTGAGATCGACCACCGTGCCCGCGGTGCCGCCGATATCGACGTATTGCCCCAGCTTGTAGGGGCGAAACAGGATCAGCATGAACCCGGCGGCCAGATCGCTCAGCGTGCCCTGCAGGGCGAGGCCGATCGCCAGCGTCGCGGCACCCAGAACCGCGACAAGGCTGGTCGCCTCGATCCCGAAAATGCCCAGCACCGCGATCAGCACCATCAGCAGGATCACCCATTTCACGATGGAGGCCGCGAAATTGCCGATCGTCTTGTCGATCCGGGCGCTGGCGTTGACGCGGCGGCGCACCACCCCGCTGACGGCCCCCGCCACGATCCAGCCGATGACGAGAACCGCAAGCGCCTTGGCGGCGGCGATCACGAGCGGCGCGTAGCCGCCCAGCGATGAAAGGATATCCTGCATTCGGGTCTCCGTCCTGAGAATTGACGTTCCACAGCCTTGCAACAGGCCGGCCGGTTTCGCAATGCCCGGGTCTTGCCGCGACACGCGCACCGCGCATCTTGCACCCGCCGCGCCCGCCGCCTAGCGTGCGGGTGTCCCTGACCGCTGCGGAGAAACCCATGCACCTGCGCCTGAGCGAGACCGACGCGCTCCATTACATCCACCATGCCCCGTCCCGCGACGGTGCGCCGACCTTCGTTTTCGTCAACGCGCTCACCGGCTCGACCGACGCGTGGGAGGCGGCGGTCGCGCCCGCCCTGCGCGATCGGGGCTTCGGCACGCTGAGCTACAATTTCCGCGGGCAGGCCGACTCGCCCTTCGACCCGGCGCTGGAACTGACCGACGCGGTGATCGTGGCCGACCTGCAAAGGCTGCTGGCCGAGTTGCAGCCTGCGCGCCCCGTTCTCGTGGGGCTCTCCATCGGCGGGCTTTACGCCGCGCGGACGGTGCTGGGCGGCACACGCGCCGAGGGGCTGGTGCTCTTGAACACGCTGCGCGAGATCGGGCCGCGGATCGACTGGGTCAACCACGCGATGGCGCGGATCGTGGCGCATGGCGGGGTGGGGCTGTTTCTCGACGCGCTGTTCCCGCTGCTGGTCAACGAGGGGTTCGCGGCACAGGCGCGGGGCAATTTCCTCAAGGGGGATTATGATCCCCTGCCCCCCGGGCATGGCCACATGAACCTGATGCGCAACGCGGCAGACACCGACTGGCGCGTCGATTACGGCGCGCTTGCCCTGCCCACCCTCGTCATCACCGGCTTGCAGGACCGGGTGTTCCTGGACCGCGACGTGGTCGACCGGCTCGCGGCCACCCTGCCCGACGCGCGGCGCGAGGACTGGCCCGAGGCGGGGCACCTCCTGCCGCAGGAGGCCCCCGACCGGCTGGCCGCGAGCCTCGCGCGGTTCGGGCAGGAGGTCGGGGCATGAACATCCCCGAAAAATGGGCCTATCCGGCGGTGATGATCGGCGTCTGCGGCCATGCCAGCAGCGAATTCTTTGCCAAGCTCTCGGGCGTGGCGGGGCCGGAAACCAGCGTCTGGCGCTACCTGCTGGGCGGGTTCGGCCTGGTCCTGTGGGCACTCATGCATCGCGACAGCCGCGACCTCGTCACGCCGCTCAGGAAGGAGGGGCTGCACATCCTGTGGCTGTCGCTCATGGGGGTGACCGTCACCTATCTCTTCTTTCACTGGGCGCTCGACTACGCCACCGTCATCCAGGTGGCCACCGTCACCACCACGATCCCGATCTTCGTGGGGCTGGCCAACTGGGTGGTCAACGGCATCCATCCCGGCGCGGTCAAGATGATCACCGGGATGCTTGCCGTTCTGGGCATCGCGGTGCTCTTGACCGACGGCGCGCTCGCCGCGCTGGCGGGCGAGGCGGGCACGCTTCCGGGCGTGCTTCTGGCCACCGGCTGCGCGGCGCTCGGCTCGTTCTACGCCGTCCTTGTCAAGCCGGTGATGGGCCGCCACGGGGGCCTTCGCATCATCGCGCTGACCATGATGATCGGCGGGATCGGGCTGTGGCTGCTGGTGGGGGTGGCCTGGGGGGATTGGGTCAACCCGGCCAGCATCGTCGAGAAGCCGGCGCTGGCGGCGTGGTCGCTGGTGATCCTGGCGCTGTGGAACACCACCATCACGCAATTGCTGTGGTTCGGCGGGCTGTCGGCGGCGCCCGACATCACCCGCGCCTCCTACCTGTTCTTTCTCAAGCCGATCATCGCCGCGGCGCTGGCCATCGTGATCCTCGGCTCCTGGCCCACGCCGCTGCAGGTGCTGGCCATCGCGCTGGTGACGGCCTGCGTGCTGGTCGAGCTTTACTGGCCGCGCCTGCGCGCGCTGGCGGGGCGGGGGTAGGCACGAGAGCCGGGAGGGGCATTTCCGGCCTGTATCTGCCGTTCGGATGCTGGCACCAATGCCCGAAATCGAGGTGCCGCAAGGCACCGCCGCAAAACCGTCTCCCGCTCCGGCACGGCATCGTCTAGGCTGCGCGGCGCAACGCAGGAGGCAGGTCATGACCCATCGCTACCCCGTCCATGTCCATTACGAGGACACCGACATGGGCGGCATCGTCTATCACGCCAATTTCCTGAAGTTCATCGAGCGTGCGCGCAGCGCCTGGGTGCGCGATATCGGCCTCGACCAGAACGCGATGCGCGACGCGGGCACCGTCTTCGTCGTGCGGCGGGTCGAGGCGGATTTCCTCGCCCCCGCCCGTTTCGAGGACGCGCTGGAGGTCGAGACGCGCACCCTGCGGGTGACGCCGGCACGGCTGGAGATGGCGCAGACGGTTTGGCGCGGCGAAGAAGCACTCTTTCGCGCGGCGGTCACCGCAGCCTGCCTGAACACATCGGGACGGCCCGTGCGCCTGCCCGCCGCCATCCTCGACCGGGGGCCGGATCAGCCCGCACCCGTCACCCGCAGATAGGGCAGAAGCCGCTCGGAACCCGTGCCGAACTGGCGCATCACCTCCTGCTCGGAGCGGTTGTCGGGGATGATCACCATGTCGTCGCCCTGCCAGTCGGCGGGCGTTGCCGCGCCGGTCTTCGCCCGCAATTGCAGGGCGCGCACCACCCGCAGCACCTCCTCGACATTGCGCCCGATGAAGATCGGGTATTCGAACAGCATCGCCACACGCATACCCGGATCGATGAGGAAACTCTTGCGGATGGGCCAGGTCGCGCTTTCCTTGTCGTGCATCATGCCGAAGAGCCGCGACAGGTCCAGCCGCGGGTCGTGCGCGCAGGGAAAGTCGATCTCCAGCCCGAACAGCCGGGCGATGTCGTCATGCCAGGCGCGCTGGGTCTCGAGGCTTGAGCCGCTGAGCGCGAGGTGCCTCACGTTGACCTCTCGCCAATCCTGCGCCATCGCGGCGATCGCCGCCATCTCGGTGGTGCAGACCGGCGTGTTGGCCGCCGGGTGGCTGAACAGATGGATCCACGAGCCTTCGGCCCATTCCCAGAAATTCAGGTCTCCCTGCGTCGTCTCGACGCTGAAATCGGGGAACACGTCGCCGATCTGCGGCAGCCAGCGCACCGTTCTGCGAAAGGCGGCGGGCAGCCGGATCATCTCGTTCCGCGGCCCGCGAGGAGCGAAGAACTGGATACTCATTGTCTTACTCCCTCATTGTCGGTTTGCGTGATCCGGCATGTTTCGTCCGGAGGTTGTGCGCATGTCTTCGATGCAACGTTAATCGTATTTCCTGCAATCATGTCCGAAATGCGGCAAGGTTGTACAAGCTTGTGCGAGCGCCCGTCTCCGGACCGGGAAACCGGGATTGCAGGAGGTGCGATTGACGCATCAGAGGCATTATTGTTACTTTCGGATACATATTTTCAGACAGCACGGATATCGGCTTGCCCGATCTCAAGGCCCTCATCCTCGACGACGATCACGAACATGCCGCGATGCTCGCGGGATGCCTCGGCAGCGAGGGCTTCTGCATAACGCCCTGTCCCGACGACGCGAACCTGACGGACGCCGTCAAGCGCGAGGCGGTGGATATCTGCCTCGTGGGCGACCGCGCCAGGGGGCGGGACGGGTTCGAGGTGGTGCGCGAATTGCGCAAGGACTCGCCCGCCGGGATCATGATGCTGCGCCAGGGCGGCGACGAGATCGACACCGTTCTCGCGCTGGAAATGGGGGCCGACGATCACATGGTCAAACCGGTGCGCCCGCGCGAACTGTGCGCGCGCATCCGCACCATCCTGCGGCGCACCGTCGTCACGCCCAAGGATGCAGACGGCGCGCGGCCCGTGCCCGGCGGCTTTCTGCGGCGGGTGGACGACATCGAGATCTGCGGCGTGCTGCGCCTCGTGAGCGTGAGCGACCGGCCGGTCGATCTCAGCCCCGGCGAGTTCGACGTGCTGATGGTGCTTTCCACCAGGACAAACGTGGTGCTCTCGCGCGAGCAGATCATCGCTGCGGCGCGGGGCGGCGGCGATGCCATCAACGACCGCGCGGTGGACGGCATCATCAGCCGCCTGCGGCGCAAGCTGTTCGACAGCGCCGAGGAGGGTGCGCGGCGCATCCGCACCGTGCACGGGCGCGGCTACATGCTGACCGAGGGCGGCTGACCCGGGCCCCGCACAAGCGAATATCCGCCGCGCGCCCGCCCCGCCCGCTCAATCGTGCGTGACGACACGGATGCGCATGGCTTTCCCCCCGGAAATCGGGTAGTTTGCCCCTGCATAAGGCCGGGAAACGGCCATCAGAGGCAAAAGGCAGGCAAATGGAAGCGCAAACCCTCGCATTGGCGCAGGAGATGGATTTCTCCATGTGGTCGCTCTTCGCGCGCGCAACGTTCATCGTGAAACTGGTGATGCTGGTGCTGATCCTCGCGTCCTTCTGGGCGTGGTCGATCATCATCCAGAAACTGATCACCTATCGCCGCGCGCGCCGCGAGGCCGCCGTGTTCGACCGCCGCTTCTGGTCGGGAGAGCCGCTCGACGGGCTGTTCGACGAGATCGGCCCCGACCCCGAAGGGCAATCCGAGCGCATATTCGCCGCCGGGATGACGGAATGGCGGCGCAGCCACCGCGATGACGGCGATCTGATCGCCGGTGCCACCGCCCGGATCGACCGGTCGATGGACGTGGCCATCGCCAAGGAGGCCGACCGCCTGCAGGGCGGCTTGCAGGTGCTGGCCACGGTGGGCTCCACCGCGCCGTTCATCGGGCTGTTCGGCACGGTCTGGGGGATCATGCACGCCTTCGTCGAGATCGCGGCGCAGCAGAACACCAGCCTTGTCGTGGTGGCACCGGGGATCGCCGAGGCGCTTCTGGCCACGGCGCTCGGCCTGCTGGCGGCGATCCCGGCGGTGATCTTCTACAACAAGCTGAGCGCCGATGCCGACCGCATCGTCGCGGGCTACGAGGCCTTTGCCGACGAGTTCGCGACCATCCTCAGCCGTCAGCTGGACAGCTAGGCCATGGGCGCGGGGGTCATCCAGAACCGGGAGAGCGGCGGACGCCGCAGGCGCGGGCGCGGGCGCTCGCGGCCGATGTCCGAGATCAACGTCACGCCCTTCGTGGACGTGATGCTGGTGCTGCTCATCATCTTCATGGTGGCCGCGCCCCTGCTTGTCGTGGGGGTGCCCGTCGAATTGCCCAGAACCGCCGCCAACGCCCTGCCGGGCGAGCAGGAGGAGCCGCTCACCGTGACCGTGGCTGCCGATGGCCGGGTCAGCATCCAGACCACCGAGGTGCCGCGCGGCGAGTTGCTGGCGCGGCTGCGCGCCATCTCTGCGGAGCGCGAGAGCGCGCGGGTCTTCCTGCGCGCCGACGGGGGGGCCCCCTACCGTATCGTGATGGAGGTGATGGGCGCGCTCAACCGGGGCGGATTCGCCGATATCGGGCTGGTGACAGAGACCGGCGGCCCCGCGCTCGACGGGCGGGGCGGCTAGGCCGGGGGTGCCGCGCGTGAACACCGGGCAGATCATATCGGGGGCGGCCCACCTTGCGGTGATCGGCTGGGTGTTCCTCGGCGGCGTGTTCCGCTCCGACCCGCCGCAGGTCGAGGTGGTCGAGGCGGTGGCCGTGTCCTCCGAGGAATATGCCGCGATCATGGCAAGGCAGAGCGCGCCCGAGGCGGTCGCCGATGTCGACACGCCCGAGCCTCCCGCCGCGGGCGAGGCCGCCCCTGCGCTGTCGTCGGGGGCCGATGCGGCCCCCGAGACGCGGCCGCCCGAGGCCCGCGACACGCCGCCCCCCGACAGCGTGCCCGAAGTGCCCGCACGCCCCGCCCCGGCCCCGTCGGAGGTGACCGACTCGGCCCCGGCGTTGAGCGTGCCCGCCGAGGACACGGCCGCGCTGGTGCCCGAGAGGTCGCTGCGCCCGCAGCCGCGCCCCGCGCCGCGCGTCGCCCCCGAGCCGGTGGCCCCGCCCGAGCCGGATGTGCGTGTCGATGACGTGACCCGCCCCGAGGTGGCCCCCGACGAGGGGGCCGAGGTGGCCGAAGAACCGCAGGAGGCGACCGCCCCCGAGGAAGCCGCCACCGAAATCGTCACCGAGGCCGAGGAGACCGGCGCCCCGGCCCCCGCCGCCTCGGTCCGCCCGCGCGCGCGCCCTGCGCGGCCCGAGGCGGCCGGGACCGAAACCGCGGCCGCCCCGGAACAGCCGCCGGTGCCCGATACCGACCGCGACGCGGTGAGCGACGCGCTCGCCGCCGCACTGAACGACGACGGCACCCCGGCGCCCCGCCGCGCCGCCGGCCCGCCGCTGTCGGCGGGGGAAAAGGACGCGCTGCGCGTGGCGGTGCAGCAATGCTGGAACGTGGGCAGCCTCAGTTCCGAGGCGCTCGCCACCACCGTCGTGGTGGCGGTCGAGATGGCCGAGACCGGCCGGCCCGATATTGCCAGCATCCGCCTGCTGCGCCACACCGGAGGCACCGCCAGCGCCGCGCAACAGGCATTCGAGGCCGCGCGCCGCGCGATCATCCGCTGCGGCGCCGACGGCTATGACCTGCCGCAAGAGAAATACGCGCGGTGGCGCGACATCGAAATGACATTCAACCCGGAGAACATGAGGATCAAATGATGCGTTTCTTCCTGAGCCTCCTCGCGGCGTGCGCGCTCTGGGCGATGCCCGCCGCCGCCCAGCAGGACAGCGGCCCGCTGCGCCTCGAGATCACCGAGGGCGTGATCGAGCCGATGCCCTTCGCCGTCCCCGACCTCGTCGCCGACACGCCACGGGCGCAGGATTTCGCGCGCCGCCTCGCCCGCGTCATCGCCGCCGACCTGAGCGGCACGGGGCTGTTCCGCGAAATCCCGGCGCAGGCGCATATCGGGCGCATCACCAGTTTCGACAGCCCGGTGCAGTTCGCCGACTGGCGGGCGATCAACGCGCAGGCGCTCGTGACCGGGGCGGTGCGCCTCGACGGCGCGGGCCGTCTGGTGGTCAGGTTCCGCATCCACGACGTGTTCGCCGGGCAGGAGCTGGGCCGCGGCCAGCAACTTGTGGGCGAGCCGGACGGCTGGCGGCGGATCGCGCACAAGGTGGCCGATCAGGTCTATTCCCGCATCACCGGCGAGGGCGGCTATTTCGACAGCCGGGTGGTGTTCGTGGAGGAAAGCGGCCCCAAGGACCGCCGCGCCAAGCGGCTGGCGATCATGGATTACGACGGCGCGAACCTGCGCTATCTCACCGATGCCTCGACCATCGTGCTTGCCCCGCGCTTCTCGCCCACCGGCGACCGGGTGCTGTATACCAGCTACGAGACCGGGTTTCCGCGCATCTACCTGCTCGACGTGGCCGATGTGGGCCGCCGGGTGCTGCCCACGACGGACGGCACGATGAGCTTTGCGCCGCGGTTCTCGCCGGACGGGCGCACGGTGGTCTATTCGCTGACGCAGGGCGGCAACACCGATCTCTATACCATGGACATCGCCAGCGGCCGGAGCACCCGCCTGACCAGCGCCCCCTCGATCGAGACCGCCCCCAGCTTCAGCCCCGACGGCAGCCGCATCGTCTTCGAGAGCGACCGCTCGGGCAGCCCGCAGCTCTACATCATGGAGGCGCGCGGCGGCGACGCGCAGCGCATCAGCTTCGGGCAGGGGCGCTATGGCACGCCCGTTTGGTCGCCGCGCGGCGACCTGGTGGCGTTTACCAAGCAGTCCAAGGGCCGCTTCCACATCGGGGTGATGCGCACCGACGGCAGCGAAGAGCGGCTGCTGACGGCGTCCTTCCTCGACGAGGGGCCGACATGGGCCCCCAACGGGCGCGTCATCATGTTCACCCGCGAAACCCGCGGCGAACGCGGCGAGGCGCGGCTCTACACGGTGGATATCAGTGGCCGCAACCTGCGGCAGGTGGCAACCGGGGGCGGCGCGAGCGACCCCTCCTGGGGCCCTTTGCAAGAGTGAGCGGGCGCGCAAGACAGCGCGTTTTCTCGGGCCGCGGCCTGTGCTATGACACGCAGAACCAGAAGGGAAAGAAAACCATGACCTGTCCGGGCAAGACCATCATCGTCGTGCTGGCCGCGCTGAGCCTCGCCGCCTGCACCAACCCCGACCGCTTTGCCGATGGCAGCGGGCTCGGCGCGGGCGGCGCGGGCCTGTCGGGCGCGGCCTCCGATCCCGCCTCGCCGGCCTATTTCGAAGAGGCCGTGGGCGACCGCGTGCTCTTTGCCGTCGATCAGTCCACGCTGTCGCCGCAAGCGCAGGCGACGCTCGACGCGCAGGCGCGGTGGCTGATGGAGAACCGCGATTTCACCGCCACCGTCGAGGGCCATGCCGACGAGCAGGGCACCCGAGAATACAACCTCGCGCTGGGCGCGCGCCGCGCGAGCGCGGTGGAGGAATATCTCGTCAGCCGCGGCGTCGCCGCGAACCGGCTGCGCACCGTCAGCTATGGCAAGGAACGGCCCATCGAGCTCTGCAGCGAAGAGGCGTGCTATGCCAAGAACCGGCGCGCGGTGACGGTGCTCGCCGCCGGGCCGACAAGCTGAGGCCGGGCGGATGCGCGCGACGCTCAAGGTGATCGCGGCGGCGCTGCTGCTCGCCCCGGCGGGCGGGGCGGCCGCGCAGGATGCCGGCACGCTGGCCGACATCCGGCAGGAGCTGGCGGTTCTGTTCGTCGAGTTGCAGAAACTCAGGCGCGAGCTGAGCACCACGGGCGGCGCGGCACGGCCGGCGGGCGGCGGCCCGCTGCTCGACCGGCTCAACGCCATCGAGGCACGGGTGCAGACGCTGACCGCCAACACCGAGGAGTTGGAATTCCGCATCGACCGGGTGGTGCGCGACGGCACCAACCGCATAGGCGATCTGGAGTTCCGCCTTTGCGAGCTGGAGCCGGACTGCGACATCGCCGGGCTCGAACCGGGCGACACGCTGGGCGGGCTCGCACCCGGAACCGGCGGCGGAACGGCATCCCCGGCACCCGATGATACGGACGAGGCAGAGGGCCCGCAGCTTGCCGTCGGCGAGCGCGAGGATCTCGAGCGCGCGCAGGCCGCCTTCGAGGCGGGCGAACATGCCGAGGCCGCCGACCGGCTCGCCAACTTCCTCGCCGATTACCCCGGCAGCCCGCTCGCCGGCAAGGCGGGGGTGATGCGGGGCCGCGCGCTCGAGGCGGACGGGCAGCAAAGCGCGGCGGCGCGCGCCTTTCTCGACACGTTCAGCGCCGCGCCCGAAGGCCCCGAAGCGCCGCGCGCGCTCTACCTGCTGGGCCGGGCGCTGGGGCGGCTCGATCAGACCGAGGAGGCCTGCGTGACGCTGGGACAGGTCGCGGCGCGCTATCCGGGCGCGGCGGCGGTGGCCGAGGCGGATGCGGAGATGGCCCGGCTCGGCTGTTCGTGAGCGGCGCGGCGGCGCTGCGCGCGCATTTCGGCGCGGCTCCGCCCGGCGCCCTGGGCATCGCGGTGTCGGGCGGCAGCGATTCGCTGGCGCTCCTGCACCTGCTGAACGACTGGCGGGGCGAGGGGGGGCCGGCCCTGCGCGTGGCCACCGTCGATCACGGCCTGCGACCCGAGGCGGCGGCCGAGGCCGCGCAGGTGGCGCGGCTCTGCGCCGGGCTGGGCGTGGCCCACGACACCCTGCGCTGGAGCGGTCCGCCCGCGCGCGGCAACCTGCCCGATGCCGCGCGGCGCGCGCGCTACCGCCTGCTGACGGGATGGGCGCGGCGGCACGGCCTCCGGCACGTGGCCATCGGCCACACCGCCGACGACGTGGCCGAGACGTTCCTCATGCGGCTGGCGCGGGGCTCGGGGGTCGACGGGCTGGCGGCGATGCGCGACCGCTGGCAGGAGGGGGAGGGCGTCACCTTTCACCGCCCGCTGCTCACGCTCCGGCG
>Ga0102929_1002264_pt1 | contig 11433 bp, 11 predicted proteins | sample SalPonR1_B_D2_MG_FD_78510 | JGI IMG/M metagenome (GOLD analysis project Ga0102929, IMG submission 78510) | Salt pond soil microbial communities from South San Francisco under conditions of wetland restoration - Salt Pond MetaG R1_B_D2_MG | ecosystem: Environmental > Aquatic > Marine > Intertidal... | reverse complement strand
TTCGCCCTGCGCACATTGGGGGGCGCACCATGACCCTGAATTGGCTGTCGATCATTCGCCTGGGCCTTGTGCAAATGGCGCTTGGGGCGGTGGTGGTCCTGACCACCTCGACCCTCAACCGCCTGATGGTGGTGGAGCTGGCCTTGCCGGCTGTCCTGCCCGGTGCGCTGGTGGCGCTTCACTACGGCATTCAGATCACCCGCCCCAAATGGGGCTTCCTGTCGGATGCGGGCGGGCACCGGACGCGCTGGATCATCGGCGGCATGGCGGCGCTCGGCCTTGGGGCTTACGGCGCAGCGCATGGGGTGGTCTTGTTCGAGACCACGTATGCCGCGGGGCTGACCCTGTCGATCCTTGCCTATGCCTTGATCGGGGTGGGCGTGGGGGCCTCGGGCACCTCGCTTCTGGCGCTCCTGGCCACGGCCACCGCCCCGCACCGTCGCGCTGCCGCCGCCACGATCACTTGGCTCATGATGATCGCCGGCATCGCCGTGACCGCAGGCACCGTGGGCGCCTTCCTTGATCCCTATACGCCACAGCTTCTGCTCAAGATCGTGGGGATCGTCTGTGCCGGCGCGCTCATAATGACCACGCTGGCCGTCTGGGGCATTGAGCGTCGTGTCAAAGCCGCCCCGCGCCAAAGCGGCAATGCCAGCTTCATCGCCGGTCTGCGCGAGGTCTGGGCCGAACCCGAAGCGCGTCATTTCACAATCTTCGTCTTTCTGTCGATGACGGCCTATTTCATGCAGGAGCTGATCCTCGAACCCTATGCCGGGCTGGTTTTCGGTTTCACGCCGGGCCAATCCACCTCGCTCAGCGGGGCGCAGAACGGCGGGGTTTTCCTTGGAATGCTCACCGTCGGCATCGCCGCGACGGGTCTTCGGATCGGGTCGCTCCGGCACTGGGTCGTCGCCGGCTGCCTTGGGTCGGCCTTCAGCCTGGCTGTCATCACCGGGTTGGGGCAGGTGGGCTTTGCCAATGCGCTGATTGGCGCGGTCGTGACGCTTGGATTTTTCAACGGCATGTTCGCTGTCGCCGCCATCGGTTCGATGATGGCGCTGGCGGGTGAAGGGCGCGGCGCGCGCGAAGGCACGCGCATGGGCCTTTGGGGCGCGGCGCAAGCCATCGCTGCGGGGTTCGGCGGGCTGATCGGCGCCGCCGCCGTGGATGTGATGCGCGTGGCATCGGGGCAGGACGCCGCAGCCTTCGGCGCGGTTTTTCTGGCCGAAGCAGCCCTTTTCGTGCTGGCGGCTCTTATGGCCATGCGGGTGATCGAGCACCGCCAGGGCCGCAATGCAATTATCGTACCGGGGGAATGAATCATGGCAGAATATGATGTCGTCGTGGTGGGGGGCGGACCCTCCGGGGCCACCGCCGCCGAGGATCTGGCCCGCTCGGGCCAAAAGGTGGCGCTGTTGGACCGGGCCGGGCGGATCAAGCCCTGTGGCGGCGCCATCCCGCCCCGCCTGATCGCGGATTTCGATATCCCCGACGATCTTCTGGTCGCCAAGATCACCACCGCGCGGATGATCTCGCCCACCGGGCGCCGAGTGGATATTCCGATTGAGAATGGTTTTGTCGGCATGGTCGATCGCGAGGATTTCGATGAATTCCTGCGCGAGCGGGCCGTCCATGCAGGGGCGGTGCGGGTGACGGGCACGTATCTTCGGATCGAGCGTGACGAAAACGGTCCTGCCGTGATCTGCCGCGACAAGGCCAGCGGTCAGGAAATCCGGCTGACAACCAGGCTGGTGATTGGTGCGGATGGCGCGCGTTCAAACGTGGCGCGCGACGAGGTGCCGGGCGGCGACACCATCCCCTATGTGATTGCCTACCACGAGATCATCGAGGCTCCCGAAGCCGTGGGCGATTATCACCCGGACCGCTGCGACGTGATCTATGATGGCCGCATCTCGCCCGATTTTTATGGCTGGGTTTTCCCGCACGGGCGAAAGGCCAGCGTGGGCATGGGGTCGCTTGTGCGCGAGGTCGATCTGAAAAAGGCGACGGCCGATCTGCGTGCGGCCAGTGGCCTGACCGATTGCCCGACCATCCGGCGCGAAGGCGCGCCCATCCCGCTCAAACCGCTTGAGCGTTGGGAGAACGGCAAGGATGTCGTGCTGGCCGGGGACGCCGCCGGGGTCGTCGCGCCCAGTTCCGGCGAGGGGATCTATTACGCCATGGCCGGTGGTCGCGTGGCCGCCACCGCCGCGGCGGCCTGTCTGACCTCGGGGCGCGTGCGCGATCTGCGCCTCGCCCGACAGCTTTTCATGCGCGAGCACAAGACCGTCTTTCGCGTCCTCGCCTCGATGCAGGGCGCCTATTACAAATCGGACGAACGGCGCGAACGCTTCGTGTCGCTGTGTCATGACATCGACGTGCAGCGCCTGACATTCGAGGCTTACATGAACAAGAAGCTGGTCCGCGCCCGTCCCATGGCGCATCTCAAGATCGGGTTGAAGAACCTTGCGCATCTCACGCGGCTGGTTCCGGCAGAATATACATGACCCGGCTTGCACCGACGCCGGACCGACATGATACCGACATGATACCGACCTGGGTCGGCGGCGATCTCGTGGCCGTCGAAAAGCTGCAAGCGCATCGTGAAGGGTTGCGGCACAAGGCGGTCTCGGTCTTCGTGATATGCGGCGATGAGATGCTGCTCCAACGCCGCGCCATGGGCAAATATCACACCCCCGGCCTCTGGGCGAACAGCTGCTGCACGCATCCCCATTGGGGCGAATCGCCCGAGGCCTGCGCGGCTCGCAGGCTGGACGAAGAGCTGGGTCTCAAGGCGTTGCCCTTGCAGTATCGCCAACAGGTGGAATACCGCGCCGATGTGGGCGCGGGCCTTATAGAACACGAGGTTGTCGATATCTTCGTGGCCCGCATACGGGGGCGAATTCCCGTCGCGCCCAACCCCGACGAGGTGATGGAGGTGCAGTGGGCCCGCATGGCGGATCTGGAAAAGCTGATCCGCCAATACCCGCATGAGTACACCCCATGGCTGCGCATCTACCTGGAGGATTACGCAGAGCAGATTTTTGCCTGATCTGCCGGGTGTCAATCTTCGCAACATTGATGTGTGTCAATTAAACTAGACACCAGCTGTGTCAAGCTGGTGGTGTCCAAAGGAGGCACCCCATGCGACTTGTCCTGATTCACCCGAACTATCACTCCGGCGGCGCCGAAATCGCGGGCAACTGGCCGCCCGCATGGGTGGCTTATCTCGCCGGGCCGCTCAAGGCGGCGGGATACACCGATATTCACTTCATTGATGCGATGACCCACGACATTGGCGAGGACGAGCTTTTCGCCCGCATCCAGGCGCTAAAGCCCGACATTGTCGGCGCGACCGCTATCACCCCCTCAATCTACAGGGCCGAACGCGCTCTGGAACTTGCAAAGAAAGCCGCGCCCGACGCGATTACAGTACTCGGCGGGGTCCATGCCACCTTCATGTTCAAGCAAGTCCTCTCCGAGGCGCCCCATATCGACGCGATCGTGCGCGGCGAGGGAGAGGAGGTATTTCTTGATTTCGTGCGCGCGGTGGAAGATGGCCGCTGGCTAAAAGACCGCAAGAAAATCAAGGGCATCGCCTATACGGACCAGACGGAAATCGTGGCCACCCCGGCGGCGCCCACGGTGAAGGATCTGGACGGAATCGTCCCCGATTGGTCGATACTCGACTGGGAAAAATACATCTACATCCCGCTCAACACGCGGTTGGCCATTCCCAGCCTCGCGCGGGGATGCCCGTTTACCTGTTCTTTCTGTTCGCAATGGAAATTCTGGCGCGACTATCGTGTCCGTGACCCGCAAAAGGTGGTCGACGAGATCGAGGATCTGGTGGAAAATCATGGCGTCGGTTTCTTCATCCTGGCAGACGAAGAGCCCACCATCAACAAACGGAAATTCACCGAATTCTGCGAGGAGTTGATCCGCCGCGGCCTGCCCGACCGGGTAAAATGGGGTATCAATACCCGCGTGACGGATATTCAGCGTGACAAGGACATGCTACCGCTTTGGCGGCGGGCGGGCCTTGTCCATATCAGCCTTGGCACCGAGGCGGCCGCGCAGCTCAAGCTGGACCGGTTCAACAAGGAAACCAAGGTCGAGGAAAACAAGGAGGCGATCCGCCTTCTGCGCGAGGCCGATATCTTTACCGAGGCGCAATTCATCGTGGGCCTTGAAAACGAGACCGAGGAAACCCTTGAAGAAACCTATCGCTATGCCCGCGATTGGAATCCGGATCTGGCAAATTGGACAATGTATACGCCTTGGCCCTTCACGCCGCTCTTTCAGGAGCTGCGCGACAAGGTCGAGGTGTTCGATTTCGAGAAATACAATTTCGTCACCCCGATCATGAAGCCCGATGCCATGGACCGCGCCACGCTTCTGGATCGCGTGATGCACAATTACCGCCGCTTCTACATGATCAAGGCGCTGTTCCACTACCCTTGGCGCGGGCGCGGTTTCCGTCGCAAATACTTGCTGGGCTGCTTGCGTGCCTTCGCCAAGGCGGGTTTCGCGCGGACCTTCTATGATCTTGGCAAAGTGGGCTATTGGGGCCCGCAATCCAAGGACAAGGTGGATTTTCACTTTGACGACAGCCGCAAGATCGCTGATGCGCAAATGGCTGATTGGGAGGCCATGGCAGACCGAAAGGCCAAGGCCGCCGAGCGCAAGGCCAGCGTCCGTGCGCAGGTCAAGGCCGAAAAAGCGCGCATCGCCGCGCTTCAGGCCGAAGCGCGCGCCTGTGGTGGGGGCGATCAGAAATCAGGCTACGGAACCCCGGCGGAGTAGGGCATGAGCGATCTCAAGGGCATCGATCTCGTCGGGCCCAACGCCATCTTGCAAAGCATCGAGGCCCTGCGGGCCCTGTGCGGGCAAGATGCGGCAGAGCGCGTTTTCGAGGGCGCGGGATTGCGCGGCCTGCTTGAACATCCGCCCCAGGATATGGTGCCCGCAAGCGAAGCCGCACGCCTGCATGCCGCAATCGCGCGGGAATTTTCACCCGGGCTTGGCCTTGAAATCGCCCATGAATCCGGGCGCAGAACGGGTGAATATATCCTCGCGCATCGCATACCGCGCTTGTCGCAGTGGGTTCTGCGGACCTTGCCTGCGCGGCTTTCGGGCCCAATGCTGCTCAAGGCAATCTGCCATCATTCCTGGACCTTTGCCGGCAACGCGGTTGTCTCCTGCCAGCCCTCAGACCCGATGGAGCTTGCGATCCACAACAACCCCCTCGCCGTGACGGGCTGCCCTTGGCACTGCGCCGTCTTCGAAACGCTTTTCCGCCGATTGGTCAGCCCGGGAACTGTCGTCGAGCATCCTGCATGCTGTGCTCAAGGTGGCCATATGTGCCGTTTTCTTTTTGATTATTCTGGCTGAGTGGTGTCGTCAGACGAATGCGAACCAGCTTCAGCAAGGGCAGGGTAGGGCGACGCCTATTTCGCTCAACCGGGTTTCCTTTCAACATGCCCTACTCGGCTAGTGAAGACACGCTCATCCCCTTGATCGCGGTTGCTCAGGTGGAGTCAGACAAATTCGACCTGGTCTCAGCTGAGGCAGGGAAGTTGCCCTCTATGCCACGCAGAAATTGCGCCACTCGGCAAAAGAAGCGGCTCGGTTTGGTTTGAAATTTGATCTTGAGTAGAGGCCGCGCTCCGAGTTGAACGGATCATGCATCAAAGCACATTGCCCATTCGCACAGCTCGCACTCTGAATATTCACGGGCCCTAGAAGCCGTAAAGTTTCTTCGCCCATTGGAGGCCGATAAACAGACCTTTAACGCGGGGAAGGATGAACAGCGCCAGGGCCGTTGCGAGTGCCATCATCGACAGGGCAACCCAAACTGGTTCGGGTTCGAACAAAGAATAAATCACGCCGAACATTGGAAAGATGATCGCAACCACGACCATCAGGGTAAAATAAGCGGGCCCATCGTCGACGCTCGCGTGGTGAAGTTCCTGCCCACAGCAGTCGCATTGGTTTTTAACCTTGAGATACCCGGAGAGGATTTTTCCCTTACCGCAGGATGGGCACGTCAGCCGGAGACCTCTGAGAATTGCTTTTCGCGTATCGCGTTCTTCGTCTATCTGCATGGCTTTATCCGTTTTGCTCGTTTCTGTTTGGACCTTGCTGCCTTCATCTGACAGTTTCCGCCAGGAAAACTGAACGGGCCGGGCTGTCTGAACGTCAGCTATGTGCAGAAAGCAGAGTTTGCAAAGCTTGGCCCGTTTCCCGACAGCGGCCTTTCGTATTGCGCGGCGAAAGCCGGTTGAAAGCTCATACAGGCATCCCCGAGACGCTGAACCGTCTCTTGGTGGGGATTGCAGACGCGTGCGACCTGATCGCGGATTTCGAAGCGGCGTTGGGGTGATCGGCCCGCACCGCTTGGTGCCTCACGTCTCACCGACGAAGGCGGCCAGCGCCATCGGCAGGGGCCAGCGGTTCATCGTATAGACGTGGAGCGACGGGGCGCCGTAGGCGACGAGGCGGCGGGCGTGTTCAACCGTCATCGCCGCGGCGAGATAGGGCTCAAGCTTGGGCGTGGCCTCGGCCTCGGCGAACAGCCTGTCGAGCCAGTCCGGCACGGCGGCCCCGTTCATCCGGGCGAATCGCTTGAGCCTGGGCCAGCGCTCCATCGGCATGAGGCCGGGGATGATGGGCGCATCGATGCCGCGTCGCGCGCAGGCCTCGGTGAAGCGGCCATAAGTCGCCGGATCGAGGACGAACTGGCAATAAGCCGCCCCGGCCCCGGCATCCAGCTTGCGCTTGAGGTGGTCGATATCCGCCTCGGCGCTCTCGGCCTCGGGATGCGTCTCGGGATGCGCGGCCACAGAGATCCCGAAATCGTGCTGCGCACGCAGGACGGCGACGAGGTCGGAGGCGTGGGCGAAGCCCGACGGGACGGGGGCGGGCCCGTCTGGGCGGTCGCCGCGCAAGGCGAGGATGTGGCGGATGCCCGCCTGCCAGAGCTCGTCCGCCGTCTCCAGCACCGTGTCGCGCGTCATGCCCAGCGAGACGAGGTGCGCCATCACCGGGCGTCCCGTGCGTGCGGCGATCCCGGTCGCGGTCTCGATCGTGAGCGCCCGCGTCGCGCCGCCTCGGCCCATGGTCACCGAAAAGCCGTGCCCGGCCATGGGGGAGAGCCGGTCGATGGTCTCTTGTAGCGCGGCGTGCCCGGTCTCCTCCTTCGAGGGAAACACCTCGAAGCTCAGCGGCAGGCTTCCGCGCGCCTCGTAAAGGCGGCGCAGGAGGGCGTCCTGCGGCTGACCGGCGTGGAATGGCACGTCCATGCAGCGGCTCTCTTGTCTCTGGGCCGTACCCGGCGCGGGGCCGGGACGGGGATAGGCAGGCTGAGGCCACCCTAACCATAGAGGGGGAGTGGAGAAAGGGGTGGAGGCAAACCAATTCGACCAGGTCTCAGCTGCGGCAGGGGAGATGCCCCTTATGCCACGCAGAGATTGCGCCACTCGCCGAGATCAGCGGCGCGGTTTTGCTTTGAGATGTGTCGACCGGAGAGGCTGCGTTCCGAGTTGAAATGGTTGAAAACGGCAGAATGGACGGCGGCGAATCTCTGCAAACCCCTTAGCCGTCGGAAGCGCAGCATCGCCCGCTCTCGCTGTCAGAAGGGCAGGTGCGAATTCTCTGCCCTGTTTTTCAGCCAGCGGCCGGTTTCCTGTCGATCTGCACTTTCTTTCAGAACTTTAGTGCCGCCTTCTTGTCGCGGGTCTTCGTCACAAAGCTTTCCAGGATTTCTCCTTCGTGATCCACCGCTCGCCATAATTAATCGCGATCGCCAGTGATTTTCACGAACATCTCGTCCAAACGCCAGCGCCATCGGCTGGATTTAATTTCGGTCACGCGGCGCTTTTTGATCTTTGGCGCGAAGAGTGGGCCGAGCCGACGCCACCAATACCGCACCGCTTCGTGGCTGACATCGATGCCGCGTTCGTGGAGCAGATCCTCGACGTTCCGCAACGAAAGCGGAAACCGGACATGCAGCATAATGGCCAGACGGATGATTTCCCGGCCAGTTTTAAAGTACTTGAATGGATCGCGTTTCGTCATCCGGGCAGGCGAGGGCGGCCCCAATGCCGCCTGAACCCGGTTTTCTTTGACAGTGCCGCTTTCGAAGATCAACGAAGGTAGACGGCCGTCAGGCCTGCGATCGGCGCACCGGCGCCGTCCAGAAGCGCCATTGTCTGCCCCTCCAGTCGGACTTGGGCGGTTTGCTCAAGTATGTCGCGCAGCTGTCGTTCAAGCGCGTCGAGCGGCGGCGGGCAGGCCATCATCGTGCTCGCGCCGCCTGCGAATGTCAGGGTATCGCCCTGCGCATCATAGCGCCCAATAAGCTGATTGCAGCCTACGGTCGCGCGGTAGCCGCTGTCGGAGCCCGATTGCAGAACGATATGCGGCTCGCGCCGGTTCTGCTGCGGTCTGACTGGCGCACCCATCAGCGTGTCGATACGCCAATAGGTATCGGTGAGTGACGCGTTGGAACGGGCTTGGTCACAGACCTCGCCGGGCAGCACCTTGATGAAACGATCGACGATCAGGCTGGTGCGGTCGGGGCCCTCCATCGCGGGACGCGGCGCCAGACCGCCTTCGACATGGACCTTGAGGGGCGCGCCCGGCGCGGGCCGGGCGTCGAGATAGGCGCGTTCCAGCGCAAGGTAATCGCCCTCCTGAACAATGTGATAGCGCACGCCGGAATGACATTCCTGAAACACCGCGGCATCGGCAAGGTGAGTCATGATGCCAAGCAGGAAGACGCCCTCCAACTCGGTTTGCTCCAGCGTCCCATCGCTGCTGAGCGTATAGTCGAGATCGGAGTCGATGGGGTTCCCGGCCATGTCCATCTGTCGCAGGCGGTCAGCGCCCTGGATTTGCCAGAAGAGTGGCATTTCCGAGGCCCCATACAGGACGATCGCGTTATGTGCCGGATCGGCATACCAGCGGCCGATCTCGTCGCGCCGAAGCGTTTCGCCATCGCCCTCCAGCCAGTCCCGCCGCATGTGATAATACTGCTCGGGCCACAGATCGAGATGATGCCGGATCCCCTCGCAATCGGCGCAGGGCAGCGTGCCCCGAAACGTGGCCGGCAGACGCAGGCCATGCGCCCCTACCGCTGCCCCGCCCGCGTCGGACCTGTCCTGCCGGACCATCTTCATCAGAACCTCAACAGGAGCAGGGCCGCCCTCGCCCAGAACGGGGGTCACCGTATCGGTGGTGAACAAAAGCTGTCCGTCCCGGCGGATCGTGGCGCGCAGGGAATAGGTTGCGCGCGGGTCCAGGTTGGCGGGATCGTAGGTGATGGCAAAGGCAATGGGCGACTGGCCCGGGTTTTCGATGACCGTGCGGGCGAAAGGCGTGGCAGGCGCACCGGCGCGCGCGGTATCCTCGATCACCGCCTCGAAGCTCACGTCGGGCGGCAGCGCGACACGCTCGCGGATCAGGGCGGTGCCGGTCAGGGTGTCGGCGGTTGCCGTCGTTGCCCCGATAAGCGCAGCCAGCAATACACCCGCGCGCGTCAGGCCAGGCAGGCGGCAAAAGGTTGTTCGGAAAAACAGCATGGTTGGTAAGCCTCTTGATTCTGCGGGGCGCGACTTTTGTCGGCTTGGTCGGTCCCCGGCGCGGTCAAGTTTTTCAGCCGCGATACCCGGACCTAGTGTCCCTTTACCCGCTTCGCTGATCTGAGTGACCCGTTTCGGGTCACCAAGCGGTCCGCGCTTTTGCAATTGCCCTTAAGTGGTGTCCAAAAATATTCACGTTCTTATCGGAGAAAAAATGTTGCGCACATCATTATTCGTCGCAAGATTATTCTGCGCAAGCGTCTCCTTGCTAATGCTGCCCGGCTGTGTGGAGGGTGACGATTTCGGCAGCTCGGGTGGATCAGGCGGGTTTGGAGGATCTGGTGGCAGCGGTGGTTTCGTAGGCTCCGGCGGATCGAATGCCGGCAGCCTGTCGCTCGCACGGGATGTCTGCCTGCGCAGCGCACGCAAACAGGGGATGAACGTCGCGCGCGTCGACAAGGTCCAAGAATACGCCTTCGGCAACAATCCGCCCCGCGGCGTCAAGGTTGTGATGCAGATGCGGCGCGACGCGATGTCGGTGAACACCGAACCCCGTGTTTGCCGCTTCAGCTATGCCAACGGAACCGCGGATATCGCCCGGACCTGACCGCGCCGGAAAGACCGCGGCCCGATGCGACCGCAAACCCACGCCAGCAGGAGAACGACATGACCCGAACAAAGTTGGCGGCAGCCGTGCTGTCCCTTTCGCTTGCGGCGGTGGCGCCGCAAAGTGCGGTGACCCAAGAACGTCTTGACCGCGACGAGGTCCGCGGTGCAATCGCAGTCATCATCGCGTTGGGCGTCGGGGTGACGATCGCACGTCACGGCGACGATCACGATTTGAATTCCGACTGGGACCAGCAAACCTATGGCGAGCCCTTTTCGCCAAGCCCGAACGTTGTGTGCCTGCCGCAACCGCGCCAGTGCTTCGAACGATCCCACTATTCCGCGCGCTGGACGCGCCGCATTTTCGGCAGCTGACGCGCTGCCAGATTTTAAGGAGACCAACATGACCATCAAGACAAGCCTTGTTTCCCTGTTGCTCGGGACGGCGATCGCCGTAAGCGCCACCGCGCAGGAGACCACGTCTGTCGACCCGGCCACGCTCGACCTCGGTCCGAGGATGGCGATGAGCTATGCAAACTTGGCCAACGAATACTTCGAGGAGATGCTCGCTCCCGAGCAGATGCTCAGGCTCTTCATCGTGGCCAAGCAGCAGGTGGTCGCTACGGCCTGCGACGGTTTCGCGCTCGACGAGGCGCGGCTGAATGCAGCGCTGAACGCGATCATCAGCACGCAGCCAAGGAACGAGGACGCTACGTTCAACTACCTGATCTTCGGCCGGATCATGCATGGCTACGGTATCATCAAGGGCGGCGAGATGGCATTGGCCACCTACGACCCGGATGCCTATTGCGTCTACGGCACGGATATCACCGCGGAGTTGTCGGGCAGCGAACAAGAGGGACTGTTGGTTCTGAGTGCAAGCGAGTAACCGACGACAATGGGCGCGGCCGGCTTCTACCTCGGGCCGGTCGCGCTCTTTTGATCAAGGGGCCGCCGAAGGCGCGCCCGGGTCCCAGTCATGCGATCAGGGGCACCAACAGCAGGCTTGCCGCGACGGCGACCGCAATACCGGCCACGTCCAGCAGCGCTCCGGCGCGCAGCATCGCCATACGTGTGACGGCGGGGTTGTCCATCACGATGGCGTTCGGCGGGGTCGCCACCGGCAGCATGAAGCCCACCGAGGCAGCCATTGCGATGGGCCAAAGAAACCCGACCGGCTCTACCCCGACGCTCGCCGCCGCAGCCCCGGCCACCGGCAAAAAGACCGCCGCCATCGCCGTGT
>Ga0102929_1002262_pt1 | contig 11436 bp, 11 predicted proteins | sample SalPonR1_B_D2_MG_FD_78510 | JGI IMG/M metagenome (GOLD analysis project Ga0102929, IMG submission 78510) | Salt pond soil microbial communities from South San Francisco under conditions of wetland restoration - Salt Pond MetaG R1_B_D2_MG | ecosystem: Environmental > Aquatic > Marine > Intertidal... | reverse complement strand
GGAAATGTCAAGTGGTACGGAGGCCTTCCGTACATGTGTAGTATGTCGGATTATTGTTCCGGTGGTTAAATATTCGAATTTTTGTTGTAGGGGCGGCCCCCCGTGGCCGCCCAGGGCAGGCACAGGGGCCTGCCCCTACAATTGGTTGTTTATGCACCGATGCAATAAGGTCTACTCCGAAACTTTATCCAGCTGTCTTTTCAAGCTTCTCGGCCAGCCACATCTTGATAATCGACTGGCGGGGCACCCCGAGTCGACGCGCTTCCTTATCCAGGGAATGAATCATCCAAACCGGAAAATCGACATTGACCCTGCGTTGCTCCTGTTCGGGACGGCGTGCACTGGACAGATCAAGGTCGTCAATGACGCTTTCGCCTTGATCAAAATTTTTGTCGAAATCTTCAGCTTTCATAAAGTTCAATCTCCTCTTGTCGCGAACGCCGGACCGAGATGAGGCAGATGGTCCCCTGGCGATGAGTGATCACCGCCGACCAGTGTTTGCCATCAATCTTCCCGACGACAAGCCATCTCGGTTCATCAACGGTTTTCGCCGGAACCTCCAGCAGATCGGGGTCGCTCCAGAGCCTTTGCGCCTCATCGAAATCGATACCATGCTTTTCCAGGTTGGCGGCACTCAAATATACCTTTAATCATATTCGGTCAATACTGATTTTGGGTCAAAGGGCTATTTCCTCTGTCACCATTCCCGATGACCCCGCTTTTCAAGCGGTGTTGCCAGGATCTCCGGAATCTGGTTGAGCAGGAGGGTTGCCAGTTTCCGAATCTTTGATGAGGTGACGCCTTCGAATTCATCGAGGCTCCAGAGGTCCACGTAGTCCTGCGGATGGGCCTGGATGCTGCGCAGATGTTTCTCCGCACCGCGCAGCCAGTCGTCTTCGTTGCTGTATCGGCTGCTCATCGCGGCGAGTTCCGCTTTCAGAGTGTCCGAAACCCGGGCGGCCTGGACGATGATGGCATAGGCCCTATCGGAGAAATCATCGGTGTCCATGGTTCATATTGCCTCTTTCACTGTGTTTCAGCCGGTTCACTCTTCAGGCATTCATGGAATTTATCGAACAACATCTGTCCAAAATAAAAACGGCCACCTAGATAACTAAGTGGCCGTTTTTATAAACTTTTAATGGTGCCGAAGGCGAGACTCGAACTCGCACGGCCGTTAAGCCACCGCCCCCTCAAGACGGCGTGTCTACCAGTTCCACCACTTCGGCAAAAAGAGCATCTTTATACTGTGCGGTTATGCGTCTGTCAACAGCTTTTCGGCTAGGAGTCTGTCGGACTATACGGACTGAAGCGAAAATTCGAGGCTTCGTGAACAGATTTCAGCTCGTTTGCAGGCGCATAGCCGTAGCTATGGGCCAAAAAGGAGTTGAAATATGGGCCGAAGGATCGGATTTGCAGCCAGTTCATGGATAGTCCGACAGGCTCCTAGTTGCCTTCCGGCTTTTCAGCAGGGGCCGGTTGATCGCCGGCCGGCGCCGCAGGATCAGCATCCATTGGAGGGGCGGTCGGAGCAGCCTGCTGCTGGGCCTGGGGCGGCACCACCTGACTGGGCATGACGCTTTCGGAACCGGGTTGACCCCAGAACATCGCCAGGGACAGGCTGGTCAGCATGAAAATGACCGCAGCGCCGGTGGTCATCTTGGCGACGAACGACTGACCGCCGGAGGCGCCGAAGATAGTTTGGCTGGCGCCCGCGCCGAAGGTGGCGCCGATTTCGGCTCCTTTGCCGCCCTGCAGCAGAACGATGCCGATCAGAGAAAGGCAGACCAGGATATGCAGTATCAACAGAAAAGTTGTCATGAGAAGTCCTTGCCGTGTTCGAAATTACAACGGCGCAAACTAGCATATTTCGGCAGAAATGAAAAGCCCTAAATTGAAGGGTTATGGCTTCCGGAAGTCGACGATGCCGGCGAAATCCTCGGCCTGCAGGCTGGCACCTCCCACCAGGGCGCCGTCGACGTCCGGTTGGGCCATTAGCTGATCGACATTGGCCGGCTTGACGCTGCCGCCGTACAGGATGCGGGTCGCGTCGGCAATTTCCTCGGTGTAGGTCTCCTTGACCAGGGCCCGAATGAAGGCGTGGGCTTCCTGAGCCTGTTCATCGGTGGCGGTTTTGCCGGTACCGATCGCCCAGACCGGCTCATAGGCAATGACCACTGCACCCATGGCGTCCGCGGCCAGCTTCTTCAGGCCGAGCCGGACCTGGCGGCGCAGGATATCGAACATCTGATCGGCTTCACGCTCTTCCAGGGTCTCACCGATGCAGAGAATGGCACCCATTCCGGCCGCAGTCGCCGCCTTGATTTTACGGTTGATGAATTCATCGCTTTCCTTCAAAAGCTGCCGGCGTTCCGAATGACCGATGATGACATAGCTGCAGCCGACGTCTTTGAGCAGGGCCGGTGAGACTTCGCCGGTGAAGGCGCCGTTTGCCTCCGGGTAGCAGTTCTGACCGGCCAGCAGGATATTGCTGCCGGCGATTGCTTCGGAGACGGCGGCGAGGGCCGTAAAGACCGGAGCCACCACGATCTCTACGCCGGTCACATCGGCGACCGCGGGCTTCAGGGCATTGATAAGTTCGACGGCTTCTCCGCAGGTTTTGTTCAGCTTCCAGTTGCCGGCGATCATGGGTGTTCGCATGAGATAAGTCCTCCCTCTCGGGACCGGTAGGCGGAACGGGGAACGCGGGACGCGCAATGCGCAATGCATCTGGATCGCCCGGTGTCCCACACCGGTGTTTTGGTGTTAAGAAAATCTATGGGTTGATGTGAAATTTCTTGAAGTCCGCGTGCCACGTACCGCGGGCCTTGTCCCTGTTATTTATCCGTCAAGGCCGCAACGCCGGGAAGAGTCTTGCCTTCCAGAAACTCCAGCGAGGCGCCGCCGCCCGTTGAGATGTGCGTCATTTTCGATTCCACACCGGCCTTTTTGACCGCGGCGACCGAGTCGCCACCGCCGATGATCGAACGCGCGGCCGAGTCGGCGAGCGTTCTGGCGATGGCCATGGTCCCTGCCGCGAAGGCGTCGAATTCGAATACCCCCATGGGCCCGTTCCAGATCACCATGCGCGCCCCGGCCAGAGCCTTGGTGTAATTGTCTATGGTTTGCGGACCGATATCCAGTGCCATCCAGTCCGCCGGAAAGTCGTCGTCCCTGCAGATCTTATGGTCGGCGTCAGCCTTGAATTCCGGGGCCACCACATGATCCTCGGGCAGCAGCAGGGAAACACCTTTCTGGTCGGCTTGGTCGAGGAGTTCCTTCGCCAGGTCGAGGCGCTCCTCTTCGACGATCGACTTGCCGACCGGCCGCCCCTGGGCCTTGAGAAAGGTATAGGCCATGCCGCCGCCGACCAGGAGGGTGTCGACCTTGTCCAGCAGGTTTTCGATCACGGCAATTTTGTCACTGACCTTGGCGCCGCCCAGGATGGCGACAAAGGGATGATCCGGATAGGCGAGGGCCTGGCCAAGGTACTTGAGTTCTTTCTCAAGCAGGAAGCCGGCCACGGCCGGCTGCAGAAATCTGGTGACGCCCTCGGTCGAGGCGTGGGCCCGATGCGCGGTGCCGAAAGCGTTATTGACGTAGAGGTCGGCGTTCGCCGCCAGAGCCTTGGCGAACTCGGGATCGTTTTTGGTTTCGCCGGCATGGAAGCGAACGTTTTCCAGCAGGAGAATTTCACCTTCGGCCAGGTCCTCAACCATGGCGGCGACCTTGTCGCCGATGCAGTCGGGGGCCATCTTCACCGGTCGACCGATATGCTGTTCGAGACAAGGGGCGACCGGTTTCAGGCTGAACCTCGGTTCCGGCCCCTGTTTGGGCCGGCCAAGGTGGGAGGCGAGTATCAGCTTGCCGCCGTTGTTGACGATGTGGCGGACCGTCGGCAGGGTGGCTTTGATGCGTGTATCGTCCGTGATTTGTCCCTGGTCGTCGAGCGGCACATTGAAATCGACCCGGCAGAAAACCCGCTTGCCCTTAAAATCGATGTCCCTGATGGAAAGCTTCTCAAGCATATTGCCCTCTGGAAAATGGCTGGTTTGTTACAGACCGGACTGCAGTCCGGAGATTGACTTTAAGTATAAATCAAAAAATCAGGAATGCAGGCCCGGATAGGCAGAAGCTGGACGGACGAAGGGGGCAGACTGAAAACCTGCCCCCTTTATTCTGATTCCGGCGGCGGTTTATTTTTTCGCCATCAGCACCGCAAGATCGATAATCCGGCTGGAATAGCCCCACTCATTATCATACCAGCTCAGTACCTTGACCATGTTGCCGCCGATAACGCTGGTGTTGGCGGCATCCACCGACGAGGAGAAGGACGTGCCGTTGAAATCGCTTGAGACCAGCGGCAGTTCGCAGACATCAAGGATGCCCTCCAGGGGACCTTCGGCTGCTGCCTTGAAGGCTGCGTTGACTTCCTCGACCGAAGTATTTTTCTCGGTTTCGACGACCAGGTCCACCAGGGAGACGTTGGGCGTCGGGACCCGCACGGCGAGACCGTCGAGCTTGCCTTCGAGCTCCGGCAGAACCAGGGAGACCGCCTTGGCGGCGCCGGTGGTCGTCGGGATCATCGACAGGGCGGCAGCTCGGGCGCGGCGCAGGTCCTTGTGCGGGAAATCGAGAATCCGCTGATCGTTGGTATAAGCATGGATTGTGGTCATCAGGCCCTTGACAATGCCGAATTTCTCCATCAGGACCTTGGCAACCGGGGCCAGGCAATTGGTGGTGCAGGAGGCGTTGGAGACGATATGATGCTGGTCGGCATCATAGGCGTCGTCGTTGACTCCGCAACAGACCGTCAGGTCGACGTTCTTGCCGGGGGCGCTGATGGCGACCTTGGCCGCTCCGGCCTGAATGTGTTTTTTCGCATCATTGCCGTCGGTGAAAATGCCGGTTGATTCAATGACGATTTCGACCTCCAGTTCCTTCCAGGGCAGGGCGGCCGGATCCTTTTCGCTGCAGATGCGGATTTTTTTGCCGTCGACGACGATGGCATCCTGTTCGGCTGTGACCTCACTGTCAAAAGTCCCGTGGATGGAATCGTATTTGAGCAGGTGAGCCAGGGTCTTGGCATCTGTCAGGTCGTTGATCGCAACGACTTCGAGATCGGTGTTGCCTTTGAGGGCGCGGAACACGTTGCGACCGATGCGCCCGAAACCGTTGATTGCGATTTTTGCTGCCATGAATATCCTCCTCCCGTAGGGAACAGTAAAAAAGTCCCGGCGGGTTGACCGGACCGGGTGCCTGTGTTTCAAGCCCTGGATAATAGCGGAGTCTGCAGGAGAAGGTCAATGCCTTTCCGGATAAACAGGCAATAATCCCGGTTGCCCCGGTTCTCCCCGTATGGTATTAAATCCATTCCCGGGGATGATGATTTCCCTTTGGCCTGTCGCTTGCGCTTGCACCTGGCCACCTCCCTCAGGGGTTCCTTCATTTCATGAAGCTCTCGCTGCAGACCCGAATCCTTTTATTCACCCTGGTGGTCCTGACTCTGACCATCGCCGGGAATACCTGGTTCGCCGTGGAAAGTTTCCGGAAAACCTACCGGGAGGCAATATTGCGTCGCGGTGAAGCCCTGGCCGATGGTCTGGCGACGCAGGTCAAGGGAGTTCTCGACCTGGGACTCACCCTGCAGGAGATCAACGGACTTTCCGAACGCTGTCGGGAGCTTGTGGAAAAAGATCCTGAGATCGGTTATTGCGTGGTTGAAGACGAGACCGGCCGGGTGCTGTTTAACAGTGCACCGCCCTTTCCCCGGACCACCGGGGCGCAATTTCTCAAAAATTTCTCCCCGGGCATCAACCTGCTCGAAAGCGAGTCCCTGGGCCAGGTGTACGACCTCGCCATCCCGCTTTATGATTTCGACGAACGCCTGGTCGGCCGCGTCCGGGTCGGTTTCGGCAACGAGGTTCTGGACCGCCTGGTCCGCAATCATCTCTACCGCGCATTGATCGTTCTGGGCGGCGGGTTCGCCGCCATGTTTTTTCTGATCGTTTTCTTTGCCCGGCGCGATCTGATCGGGCCGATCCGTAAGCTGTCCGGCATGGCCGGGGAAATATCCGCCGGTAATTTCCGGCCGGAGCCGCCGCTGATGCGCACCAGGGAACTCGCCGCCCTGGCTGAAGCATTGGACGAGATGGCCTGCTCACTGCGGGAGAGGGATGAAGAGATCCGCAGAAACTGCCGGGAGGTCGAGCAGGCCAATCTGGAGTTGCAAACCTCTTATCAACACCTGGAAACTCTCAGTTCCGAGCTTGGACGCAGCCGGGAGATGTACCGTTCCCTGATGGACGATGCTTCGGATGCTATTCTGGTCTGCAATGAAGATGACACCATCATCCTGGTCAACAAGGCGGCGGAAGAGTTCTTCGGACAAGCAAAAAAACAGGTCGAGGGAAGCAATTATTTTCTATTCCTGAAGACTCTTTCCTGCGACAGTATCGATTGTCAGATGGACCGTTTTCGCCGGGTCCGGCCGGGTTCCTCTGCCGAAAGTGAGATCCGCTTCCTCCGTCCCACCGATGACAAGGCCCTGGTCGGCTGGGCGGTCATGTCGGCGGTTATCGGCCGCGATCGCCGGCGCCTGGTGCAGATCGTGGTCCGTGATGCTACCCGGGAAGAGGAGGTCCGACAAGGTCTGGAGCAGGCGACCAGGGAACTGGACCGTCTGAATCAGATGAAGAACACCTTCCTGGGGCTGGCTTCGCATGAACTCAAGACGCCGCTGACGATCATCATGGGCTATCTGGAGTTGCTGGAGACGGAATTTGCCGGCCAGATGGACGAAAATGTTGAAGATCTGCTCCAGCAGATCAACAAGGCGGCCGAACGGCTGACCGTGATTGTTCGCGATATGCTCGATGTGTCAAGCCTGGACAGCCGGACCATCGACCTGGTCAGTCAGGAGGTGGATGCCGCATCACTGGTCCGCCAGGTCGCCGACCAGGCCCGCCCCCACGTTCTGCAGCGGCGACAGACCCTGACGGTCGAACTGGCGGATGCCCTGCCCATCATCCGCTGCGACCTGGACCGCATGGTCCAGGCGCTCGGCAACGTGCTTGGCAATGCCATCAAGTTCACCCCGGACGGCGGAGAAATTACCATCCGCGCCCGGCCGGTGCAGCGGGCTCGAATGCCTGAAAAGTTCTCCCGTGACAGCAACGGCGATCGATGTCGCCTGGCGGGCGACCTTTATCCTTATCTGGAGATCTCCGTCGCCGACCAGGGGATCGGCATCGCCCGTGATGATCAGGAAACCATTTTCGAAAAATTTTACGAGATCGGTGAAATCGAAGGGCATTCTTCGGGCAAGGTTGCTTTTCGCAGCCGCGGGGCCGGCCTGGGGCTGACCATCGTCAAGGGTGTCGTCGCTATTCACGGGGGCGCCGTCTGGGCGGAGAGTCCCGGTCACGATCCCGAAACCATGCCCGGCAGCGTCTTTTACATCCTGCTGCCAGCGGTTGAGTCGCCGGCCGCCGGTGGGGAGGAAAGCCCTTGAGAGGTTGTGCCGGCCGGTTTTTTTTCTCCTTGCAAGCAGGCCCGTTTTGCGTTACTTATCCAGCGGTTTCGGTCAGCGAAGAGAGGGTGAAATCGTGAATGTCCATCTCCTGGCGAGCGGCAGCCGCGGCAATGCCTTGCTGGTGGAAACCGCCGGCACGCGAATCCTGATCGATGCCGGCCTGTCCGCCAGGCAGCTTTGCCGCCGCCTGGACACGCTCGGGGTTGCCCCGGAGAGCCTCGACGCACTGCTGATTACCCATGAGCATGGCGACCACGTGCGCGGCCTCGGCCCGTTGGCGAGACGCCTCAAGCTGCCGGTGTATATCCATACCGCAGTGGTCGGCCATCTGACCGACACCGGAGTTCCCAGCCAGGTGCGGGAGTTCGACGAAGGGTGCGATCTGGCCGTCGGCAACCTGTCGCTGCGTCCGTTTCCGATTACTCACGATGCCCATGCGCCGGTCGGTTTCGTCATCGACAGCCCCGCCGGCAAAATCGGCATCGCCACCGACCTCGGCATCGCCACCCGCCTGGTCGTGAGGCATCTTCAGGATTGCCGGATTCTGGTTCTCGAGTCGAATCACGATGAAATCATGCTCAGGGACGGGCCTTATCCCTGGCCCCTCAAGCAGCGGGTCCGCAGCACACACGGACACTTGTCCAACCGGGCCAGCGGCGCGTTGCTGGAACAGCTCCTGTGGGACGGGCTGGATGCCGTGCTGCTGGCTCATCTGAGCGAAACCAACAATTGCCCCGACCTGGCTCGTGCGGCCGCCGGCGAGGTGCTGGCCGGGCAAAACCTCTGCAGTCCGCAGCTGCTGGTCGGCAGGCAGGGGGAGCCGGTAGGGTGGCGCCTGCCGTGAGTCTCGGGCCTGCAGGCCGAACCGGGCGACTCCGGTCATCCCCGAGTTGAAGACATCACCTCAAGCATGTAGATACGCTTTGCAAATGGATTTTTTAAAAAACGTAAATCGGTTTTAACGCTGAGACGCGAAGTGCGCAGAGGGAAAATATAGGCTGAATTAAAACTGTTTTTAACCTCAGTTTCTGCGTTAACCTTTAACGGTTAAAGCTTCAAATTTTGGTGTTTTTTCAACAAAAAGAAGTTTTCCTCCGGGTCAGTCTTTGCGCCTCTGCGCCTCGGCGTTAAAAGGCTGGATGCGAATGAAGAGTTAACAGGAGCAAGCATGGCGAGACGTATCCTGGTCGGTCTGAAAGATGATATCCGCGATGCGCGTGGTGAACGCGTGCGCCGGGAGATCCGTGAGCATCTGGGGATTGCGTTGGAGAGCGTGCGGACCATCGATGTCTACACGGTGGATGTCCCCTTGAGCGATGCCGAGATCGAGGCGGCTGCGGCCGGGCCGTTCAGCGATCCCGTGATTCAGGACGCGAAGGTCGACCGGCCCCTGGCGCATGATTTCGACGTGTTGATCGAGGTGGACTTTCGTCCCGGCGTCACCGACAACGTGGGCCGGACAGCCGGCGAGGCACTTGAATATCTGACCGGCCGCCCCCTGGCCGGGGACGAGGGCGTTTATACCTCTGTGCAGTATCTGCTGCAAGGGGATGTTTCGGTAGAAGACGCCGAACATATCACCCGGGATCTTCTGGCCAACGCCCTGATCCAGAGCTGGACCATCGTGACCGCCGATCAGTTCGACCGGGAACAGGGCCTGCCGGTCAACGTGCCGAAAGTGATTGCCGCGGCTGCCCCGGAAATCAAGACCCTTGACCTGGAAGTTCCTGACGAGCAGCTGCTGGAGATCAGCCGGCAGGGCATGCTGGCTCTGAACCTCGAGGAAATGCGGGCCATTCGCGACCACTTCCGGGAGCCCGCCGTGCAGTCAGTCCGCCGCCAGATGGGGTTGACCGCCCAGCCGACCGATGCGGAACTGGAAGCACTGGCCCAGACCTGGAGCGAGCACTGCAAACACAAGATTTTTGCCGCCAAAATCGAGTATGAAGATGACCGGGGGCAACGGCAGACCATCGATTCCCTCTTCAAAAGCTATATCATGCAGGTCACCGCCGACGTCCGCGCCCGCATGGGCGAGCAGGACATCTGCCTGTCGGTCTTCAAGGACAATGCCGGAGTCATCGCCTTTACCGAAGACTGGAGCCTGGTCTTCAAGGTGGAGACCCACAATTCGCCGAGCGCGCTCGATCCCTACGGGGGGGCCCTGACCGGCATTGTCGGCGTCAACCGGGATCCCTTCGGCACCGGCATGGGCGCACGCCTGATGTTCAACACGGATGTCTTCTGCTTCGCTTCGCCCTTTTTCAGCGCAGCGCTGCCGCCCCGGCTGCTGCATCCGCGACGGATATTCGAGGGCGTGGTCGAGGGGGTCGAGCACGGTGGCAACAAGAGCGGGGTGCCGACCGTCAACGGCTCGATCGTCTTCGATGACCGCTTTGCCGGCAAGCCGCTGGTCTACTGCGGCACCGGCGCGATCATGCCGCGCGAGGTGAATGGCCGGCCCGGCCACGAAAAGCGGGCCCGGGTCGGCGACCGGATCGTTATGGCCGGCGGGCGGATCGGCAAGGACGGCATCCACGGCGCGACCTTCTCCTCGGAAGAGCTGCATGAAGGTTCGCCGGTCACCGCAGTGCAGATCGGCGATCCGATCACCCAGAAACGCATGTTCGATTTTCTGCTGATCGCCCGCGATCGCGGCCTCTACAATGCCATCACCGACAACGGCGCCGGCGGACTGTCATCTTCGGTTGGCGAGATGGCCGAAGACACCGGCGGCTTCGAGATGCATCTCGACCGGGCACCCCTCAAGTACAGCGGTCTGCAGCCCTGGGAGATTCTGATTTCGGAAGCCCAGGAGCGGATGACCCTGGCCGTGCCGCCGGACCGACTCGACGAGTTCCTGGCTCTGGCCGCTGACATGGGCGTCGAGGCCACCGATCTCGGCCATTTTACCGACTCCGGTTATTTCCATTGTCTTTACGAAGGACGGCCCTTGACCTTCCTGCCGATGACTTTCGTTCATGACGGCGTGCCGCAGATGGTGATTCCGGCCCGCTGGACTCCGCCCGAACTGAGCGAACCGGAGCTGCCTGAACCCGGCGATCTGAATCAGGTCCTTTGCCAACTGCTTGGCCGGCTCAATGTCTGTTCCAAGGAGAGCGTCGTTCGGCGTTACGATCATGAGGTCCAGGCGGCCACTGTGATCAAGCCGCTGGTCGGAGTGGTCAATGACGGTCCTTCCGACGCCGCCGTCCTCAAGCCCCTGTTCGATTCTTTCCAGGGGGTGGTGGTTGCTCACGGACTCTGCCCGCGCTACAGCGACATAGATACCTACCATATGATGGCCAATGCCATCGATGAGGGTCTCCGCAACTATGTCGCGGTCGGCGGCGATATCCGTCATGTCGCCGGACTCGACAATTTCTGCTGGTGCGATCCAGTCGCAAGCGACAAGACTCCGGATGGTGCCTTCAAGGCGGCCCAACTGGTCCGGGCCAACCAGGCCCTTTACGACTACTGCCTGGCCTTCGGCGTACCGCTGATTTCGGGCAAGGATTCGATGAAGAACGACTATATGGTCGGCAACACCAAAATATCCATTCCGCCCACCGTGCTCTTTTCGGTGATCGGCCGCATGGATGATGTGCGCCGGGCCGTGACCATGGATGTCAAGCGACCCGGCGATCTGGTCTATCTGCTCGGTCGGACCCGGGACGAATTGGGCGGCTCCGAATATCTGGCAGCACAGGGCGAACTGGGCCGATCCGTTCCGGAAGTTGATGCTGATGTTGCTTTGCAGCGTTACCGGAGCGTCAACCTCGCCCAGCGGGATGGGCTGCTGGCGTCCTGCCATGACCTTTCGGATGGTGGCCTGGGAGTCGCCCTTGCCGAAAGCGCCTTCGCCGGCGGCTTCGGTCTGGACGTCGATCTGGACCGGGTGC
>Ga0102929_1002256_pt1 | contig 11458 bp, 4 predicted proteins | sample SalPonR1_B_D2_MG_FD_78510 | JGI IMG/M metagenome (GOLD analysis project Ga0102929, IMG submission 78510) | Salt pond soil microbial communities from South San Francisco under conditions of wetland restoration - Salt Pond MetaG R1_B_D2_MG | ecosystem: Environmental > Aquatic > Marine > Intertidal... | reverse complement strand
GGTGACATAGGGATGATGACTTACTCCTTGAGATGGGGCAACGGGAGCAGAAAGCTGTATACGGGAGAACCGTACGTGCAGTTTGACGAGGGGTCCCAGCTGAGAGGCTGGTCCTACTCCATACCTTATTTATTTTTAATTATTACCTTTTGTTTTTATGTTCTTTGCTGAGATTCACATTTATTTTGCCCTTTTTCAAAAATAAAAAAGCCCTATCATCGCTGATATGATAAGGTTAATAGATGGCGTGCCCGGAAGGACTTGAACCCTCAGCCTGCTGATCCGTAGATAAATTCGGGTCTCATTATACTGGATTACTAATCACTACAACACCCTATATAACAACATCTTATCAAAAAGTTTTATCATTAAATACCATTAAATAATATATAGTTTTATACTCTTTGCTGAAATCTTGCTGGGATTTATAATGAAATTATATATTTATATTTTCACTTAATAATTCTATATAGTTTCCTATTTATTTTCTTACACACTAAATACCCAACTCTGTTAGGGGGCTTAATAGATAGCTGGCAAAGTAAATTGTATGTACCTATTATTTTAATTTTCTGTGCATTTAATTATACAATTCAGCTTAACTTATATTTAGATTTTATTTTAAAATTTAAGTAGTTTGGCATTAAAGGCAACAATTACTGTACTCATCGACATTAGAACTGCACCTACTGCTGGAGAAATCATAATTCCATATCCCGACAGTACACCGGCTGCCAATGGAATAGCAAAGGCATTATAACCTGTAGCCCAAAATAAATTCTGAATCATCTTCTTAAAGGTTAAGCTTCCAAATTCGATCAGTTTAAGTACATCAAGAGGATCACTTTCGACCAGAATAATATCTGCTGTTTCAGCAGCTACATCTGTACCTGAGCCGATCGCTATTCCGATATCTGCTTTTGCCAGTGCGGGAGCATCATTAACCCCATCACCAGTCATTGCCACAAAGTCACCTACAGCCTGCAGTTCTTCTACTTTTTTCTGTTTCTGATCAGGCAGTACTTCAGCAAAGAAATCATTAAGACCAAGCTCATTACTTACATATTCTGCAGTTTTATGATTATCTCCGGTCAGCATTGTAACTTTTATTCCTCTCTCTTTAAGGTTTTGAACTGCCTCGTAGGAACTTTCTCTAATCTGATCTCCAAGTCTAATCATACCGATTAAGTTTCCAGCTTCTAAAATAAAGATCTCAGTAAATGGCCCTTCCTTTAAAGCATCCTGAGGCACTTCTATCTCATTTTCTTTCAAGAAACCAGGAGAAACAGCTTTTAAATCTCTATCGTCAATTTTCCCAATTACTCCCTTACCTTTGATTATCTCAAAATCATCGACTTTCATTAGCTCAACTTGATCTGTTTTTGCTTTCTTTACTATTCCTTTTGCAATTGGATGTTCTGATTCCTGTTCTAAAGAAGCTGCTTTTTGTAAAATCTCCTCTTTATTATACTCATCTGTAAAACTTGCTACTGCTTCAACTCCAAATTCACCTTTTGTTAGAGTACCTGTTTTATCAAAAAGAACCGTATCTATTTTACGCGCATTTTCAAAAGCGGTTCGGTTTCGGATAAGCAGTCCATTTTTAGCAGATAGAGTTGTAGAAACAGCTACCACCAGAGGTATCGCAAGGCCTAAAGCATGAGGACAGGTGATAACCATCACTGTTGCCATCCGCTCAATTGCAAAGGCTAAATCTCCTCTAATATAAAACCAGGAGCCAAAAGTTATTGTTCCTGCTGTAATAGCAATAATAGTCAGCCATAAAGCCGCTCGATCGGCAAAGTTCTGAGTTTTAGACTTGGCTGCCTGAGATTCTTTTACCATATCTATAACCTGTGACAGGTAGCTCTCATCCCCTGCTTTTTCTATTCTAATTTTAATTGAGCTATCACCATTAACAGATCCACCAATAACTTCCTCATCTACTTCTCTTTTTACTGGTTCTGATTCCCCTGTTAACATTGACTCATCTATATAAGAATCCCCCTCATAAATTATCCCATCTGCAGGTATTTTTTCGCCTGGTTTAATTAAAATCTGATCACCTTTTTTAAGTTCTTTTGTTTTTACCTCCCTGATCTCTCCATTTATAATCTTATGTGCCTGATCTGGCATTAATTTTGCTAGTTCTTTTAATGCTTGTGAAGCCCCCATAACTGAACGCATTTCAATCCAATGGCCCAAAAGCATAATTACAATTAAAGTTGCTAATTCCCAAAAGAAAAACTTACCCTCAAGTCCAAAAACAACTGCTGAGCTGTAAAGATAAGCAACAGAAATTGCCAGAGCAATTAATGTCATCATCCCCGGCTTTTTATCAGTTAATTCATCTTTCAAACCACTTAAAATGGCCAACCTCCATAGAAGAATATTATAGTAGAAAGTATAAATAGAAGGTATTTACTGCCTGTAAACTCAATACTGTAGCCAAAAAAGGCCTGAAGCATAGGTGAAAGTACTAAAATTGGTACCATGATAACTAAAGATATTTTAAATCTTTTTTTGAAATCCTTTAACATTTTTTGATGATTCATTAACAATACCTCCCTATTTTACTTTTATTAGTTAATCTTTCCTCACTATTGGATGATCAAATTTCGTTCTCCACCATTTTATAAAATGGGTTTCATAACTTAAAGTCCTAGTCGGACAGATATCAATACAGTGTCCACAGCCTACACATCTCAAATTATTAACTGATTTACCTTTGCTAACAGCTTTTGCTATATCTATTACCATTGGACACTTTTTTGTACATTGATTACAATTAATACAGTGAGTATTGTCTGTTCTAATTTTTTGGCCGATTACTCTACTGATTAAAGAAAGAAAAGCCCCTAAGGGACAATAGTAACAATAACCCCTACCTGTCCAGATAATCCAAAGAAACATCATCATTAATAGCTCAAGAGAAAGATATTTGATAATTTCAAACTCACTTAAAAATTCTCCACTACCGCTGATTGGATTACCAAATATACTGAATAACCACCAGGTTGTAAAAAATAATGAGACTCCTAACATAATCCAGCGAAATATATTTAAAAACTTAAGCCAATTACTACTTATTTTCTTCTTTTTTCCAAAAATAGGGAAAACTTCAGACCATATTTCTGAAACAAATCCATTTAGCATACAAAGATAAGAGCACTGCCAACGCCTGCCAATCATTAAAGTTCCTAATAAAACTACAAGATTTGATATTAAAAAGAAAACAATCGCTATAAATATTCCACCAACCCCCCACAAATTAAGTTGTTGAATATAGTAAGTAGAAGTTGTATCTAATAATTGAAGTCCCAGACTTGACCAGGGAAGCGGCATAAAAAAGTAGTATAATTCACTGTTATTTAACAACCAAGGTATAATACCATGTATAAATAAAGCAGTCGTTGAAAATGCAATTAAATTTATTTTATGTAATCTTTTATTTTTTTGTTTTTTTAAGACCTGCCAACTTAAAAAAGAACAGATTAAAATCAAGCTTATCTTAAATTCATTTTCAAATATTTTATATATTTGATCAATTATTTCAGCCTGTTTTGGTGAAACTACATCCTGCAAGCCATAATTTAGACTTGCAATAATTATAGTAAAAAAAATATAGATAATTAATGCTATTTTTAACCAATGAAGCGCAGTATTTTTTTTCATTATTTTCTTTTTAATTCTTTCTTGTATAGTCCAATTAACTAAACATTATTAAATTATTATCTTTACTGATCTAGATATTTATCAAAAAAAATAATTTGTTTTATTAATTAATCCAAGATTATTTTCATAATTTAAATTAAAAATCAAAATAATCATATCTACCTTAAGTGTTATTAATAATTATAAAACAAAAAAAATTGTCTTTCTAAAAGTCAAATTCTTACACAAATTAAAAATCCCCACTCCTTTTAAATTAATAAAAAGAGTGGGGCTCTTTTTAACTTTTTAAAATCTTTTAGTATACATCAACTGCAAATAACTCCCCTTCTGCCAGCTTTTATTATCAATCTCTTCTACACTTAAATCCTCAGAATTATAGCCTGCAACCAAACTTAAGTCCTGATTTAATTTATATCTGTATTGAACTGAATAACCACTTTGATTATTTCCCTCGTTAATCCACCATCTATTAAATAACTCTATAAAATTATTCTTGTTAAACTCATAAGAAAGTTTGAATTGAGGAACAATTACATCATTGTTAATACTATTAATTTGATTATCATGACTAGTTACTTCATATATTGAATGATAACCAATTTTAAATCCAAGTTCAATTTTTTTATTATAATTATAGAACCAGTCAGATGAAAGAGTCCTAATTATCTTATCTATATCATTATCTTCTTGATTCTCAGAAATGTCTTTAATCTTAACTGTAGTAAATCCATTGATTAAATTATTGTCACGGGGTCTATAAATCCAGGTAGTTTTCAGTTCTGAATTAAGATTAAAGTCATTATTTTTAAAGTATTTACCATCATATCTATCGTATTCAAACTGTATACTTGAATCTTCGTTTATATCTCCCTGCACCTTTAAAGTAGAAAATGTACTATTATTATCATTTTTACTTCCGTTTTTAACTTCATGCTTCAAACTTGCCTCAATATTGTCTTGTGTATAGGTCAGTTGACCAGAAAGTGAGAAAGTATCTTCATTTTTTTCTCCTAGATTAGTAACATTCTGAGCAGAAAGATCCAGTTTTGTATTCGGAGTTAATTCAAAAGTATTACTAGCACCATAAGTTATAATTCGATCTTCTTCACTATCTCCTTCTCCTAGAGGATGTTTGTAGTCAGTAAATAACTTAAGTTGTTCCCATGGTTTATAATCTACATTAAAGTGTAGTAATGAATTAGAACTGTTGGTATATTCCTTCTCCCAACTGGTATTAATTCTTACATTTTTAGAATAGTCATAATTAAAACCGATCCTACTAGTAGGTGTTCTAACCAGTTCTTCATTACCATCTAATAAAAACTTGTTCATCAAGTCAATCTCCATATTTTTGTTTATAGGGAATCTTTTTTCTCCCATTAAGAAAAGAAGACTGTCATTACTATTACCGTCATTTACCTGAGTCTGGTATAATCCAACTGATCCCTCATTCTTATCTCCCTGATTAAAGGTTAAAGAGCTATAGTACTCTTCTCGAGTCAAACTGTCATTAATATTTTTTAGCTTTTTGTATCCTAACTCCATTAATTTATTTGAATTAATCTCATATTTCATATCCCCTTTAATCTCCGATGTATTTGCTTCATTTTTTTCAGCACCTGGTTTCTTAAATTCCTTATCCTGCTGAGAATATTGAATATTAATCTCGGTTTTGGGAATAGAACTTATACTAAGATTACTTTTTAAAGCGGAGTTTTTATTTTTATCAAATGCTGTTTCAAACTCAAATTTATTCTTATGACCAATATTAAACTTACCGCTCAATCCATAAACTGTTTCTTGTTGATTGCTGGACTTATTAATCACAGTAAAACCGACTTTACTACTCTCATCACTTAAAAGTTCAAAATTAAGACCTGAATATTGAGCAGTATTATTACTCGAAATAATCTGATATTTGACTATAATGACATTTTTCCGGAAGTTTTCACCATATCTATTTATTGGTTTATTAAACATCAACATACCTTCCTGATAATTTATAGTATAATCAATATTTCGATAAAACCTTTTTTCTTCGACAAGGGTTCCATCCTGTTCTTGAGATCTTAATATAACAATTTCACTACCAGGAATTATCTCTTTGTTATTTAAAAAATAATAACCTGTAATTCCTTCTGGAATAATATCTTCCTTAACCTGTTCTTTGTTATCTTTAGCTAAATAGAATTCAATCTTACTATTGTTACCTTCTCCCATAAATTTTAAACCGGTAAGGTTTCTATTAAGATTAAGAATCTTCCTATCAGCAAAATTAGTGTTCATATCACCATACATTGCATAGAAATTAGAACCCTCAATGGCAGCATAAATCCCAGTTGAAGAAGCATATTTATTCATATAAAAACTTTGATCACCATAATAGTTGTACAAATTATCTTCTTTTTCATTAGTATTAAAATAATTTTCGTTATATAAATTCTCAGAATCATAACTAAATATAATGTTTTTATCATTAGCTAAATTACTTTTTAGAAAAGTTTTTACCTCAATACCTGAGTTTAGAGTCCCCATAACCTGAAGCAATCCCGACAAATTACTGCTTTCCTTTTGGTATGGAAAATTGATAGTAAAAACCTTACTTATCTCGTTACTTGAAACTGCAAGTTCAACCAAATTATTATAATTATTTACAAAGATATTTGTATGGTATAGACCTTCTTCAACCAAAGCGTTTTCAACTTTCTCTTTATCAGTATTTTTATAATTTCCCTTTCTTAGTTCTGTTTGAAGTCTCTCATGATTTGTATAAGGAATACTTTCCTGATCAGTAAATAATATAAATATTGGAAGTTCTATGCTATCCTCCCCAGAAAGGGAAACTGAAGGATATGCAATTTCTATATTCTTTGCTTTATCAGCAAGATAGGTGACCCTTTTTATTTCTTTTTTGCCATCCTTATCTTTATATAATACTTTAATCGTATTTTTACCCTCCTGAAAGGGTACACTAATAAATGTTAGTTCTTTAAATCCTTGTTTATTATCTATGACTGTTTTACCAATTTTATTGTTATCGATCAATTGAGAATTAACATAAAGTTGAATCTGGTCATCAATCTGACCTTTTACTTTTACATTATTATGTTTTCTATTTAATATTGCTCCTGCCGCAGGTGAGATTATATCTTTTTTATCATCTTGATTACTGTAAACAACTTTTCTGATTTCTACTCTTTCTATATTTTTTTTAACCAAATATTGTGTTTGTTTTTTATTTGTATCTTTTTTATACAAAGCTGCACCGATAAAGAAGACAGTAGATTTTTCTATATTGCCACTCACTTCACAGTTCAGACTTATCTTCTTGTGATTATCTACCCCATCTATTTTAATGGGGAGTTTTTTGTTTTTATAGTTGATATTAATCCCAGGACTAGCAGATAAGTCAAACAAATAAAGTTGATAATTATCATTCTTATTCTCAATAAGATTACTAATAGTAATTTCAATATTTATTTCCTCAGTTTTTGTTCCATCTATCTTGGTATAATCGGGTGTTTTGATTTCAAGTTTAACTTCTTTTTCTGTTTTTAGTTTATCAGCTACAGGTATCGGGAAATCGAGATGACCTAATTCACCTGGCTTGAGATCAAAATAAAATTTATTTTCAAATTTATCAATTATCTCAAGTCCTTTTTTATCTAAATGTCGATTAATTCGATAGAGAGATTCAGGTGCAATAGCCATCAGATATGTACCCGGAGATAGGTTGTGGGAATAATCACCATTCTGATCAGTAGTAATAATTGTACCATTATTCAATATTATTTTTGCTTTTTCTATTACTTTTTCTCCTTCTGTCTGTAGACCATCCTGATTTGAATCGATAAAAATCCTACCAAATATACCTGCTTTTTCGGTAAACATAGGACCTAGTACATTTACTATACTTATAGCAGGACCTTCCGTAAACTCTGTTGCCTGACTGGTTTTGGCTTCTAGATAGGCCTTGCTCTCCGCTTGCTTAGCTTTACCTGCAGGCGTTATTTTTGCCTTATATTTTATTTCAAGTTCATCTCCAGAACTTAAACTTGTATGATTCCAGCTCAATGTATTATCCATAATTGAGGGATCATCCACTTTTTCACCATTTATTACACTGCTATTTTCAATATATTTAAACCCTGGAGGCAACACACCGGAAATTATCAAATCATAAATGGTATATTGAAATTCTTGGTCTGGTTCATTGTTGATTTTTATAGTGTAATTTACTATTTCTCCTACTTTATAAGAAGCTTCATCTGCAAAGTGAGAGATGGAAATCTCTGCTTTTCTTATAACACTACTTTCCGCGTTAGCAAGAGCATATACTGAATGACTTACTTTGTCTTCAACATATACCCTATTATTTAGCTTCGTTCCATCTGCTGTTTCTTCTTTTACTGTAGCTGTAAAATTAAATTCTTGGCCTTGACCACTTTCTAAATCTCCTATCTCAAAACTCAATCTATGGTTGTCAGAATCATATACTAATCCCGACGGTAAGTTGTCTGGTTCTATCGTAATATTATAAGGAAGTTCATCCTTTAATATTAAATTTTCAATCGTTACCTGTTTAGTATTTTCAAAACTAATCTGATAGTTTATCTTCTCATTTGGCCTTACCTCATTCTTATCTGCAATTTTACTTAAGTTAATACCTCCGATAGTTTCAGAACTAAGATTTATAATATTGGTTATAGGTTCTCCTGAAGTAACAATCTTATCAGACTGATATTCTATATATCCTCCTGCAGAAACTCTTATTTTATAACTTCCTGCAGGTGGAAATATAATATATTCACCTTGTGAATTGGTATAGATCGGATTACCTTGATTAGGAAGTTCTACAGTTTCACCAACATTATTTCCTTCAGCGTAAACGAGGGTAACCTCCGCAGATTCGATCGGTTCTTGAGTTTTTTCATCCAATACTTTACCGGTAGAAAAAATATTTAATATCTTATTGATCCTAAACTGTCCCCGGCTTGTAAAGGTTATAGTTTCTCTGCTTTTATAGCTTATTCCATTTATCTCTTTCTCTGCTGTTATTATATATCTTTTAGGAAAACTTTCAATATTTAGATCACTGAAAATATAGTTGCCATTTTGATCAGTGTAAGTTGTTTTTAATGGTTCTTCTAAATAAGAATCAGATATATCATATAGGGAAACTTTTAAGTTTTCAAGCGGTCTTATATTCTGTAAAAGTAATATATTCTGATTCTGACCAAATCTTACTCCGCCAGAAAGTAATTCAGAAGGATAAAAAACTGCACCTTCTAGTTCAGTCACATTTACAAGTTCTTTTACCTCTCCTACTTCCGGAATGTCAAAGATAACTAGATATTCATTAACCTCAGGAGCTGTTAAAAAGTACCGACCATCTGAATTGGTATAAGTAGGATTATTAGCTACATCGATTAGATAAGTACCGTCCTTATCCATAAGTGATACTTTAACTCCACTTTCAGGAAATTCATATTTTTCATTAATTATCTCGCCGGCTATTCCACCAGGAATGAAGGTAATAATAACAGATTCTGAAACTTCATTACCTTCTTTATCACTAGCTGTTACAGTAACAAGATTGTTTATTTCTTCATCTCCATATAAAACAGGACTTAATAACTCTGCTGTTACAGCCCCATCTTCTGTATATCCAATATAATATTTATTGCCACTTTCTAAAAATATTCCTGCTTCAGTTTCAAATGTAACCTTAGTTCCATCTGGAACTTTTCTGCCAAGTATATCAAATACATTCACAGTAAATAGTGCTGTTGATTCACCATCACCTTTAATTATTTTAGGATTAACATCAATAGTTAGTTTATTTGGTGTCACAGGAACTATCTCTGTGGTTGTCTTGTCAGAGATTATTTCAGTTTGATCTGAATACAGAGTTGCTTCGTTTATTACTGTGTATATTACATTATTCTTGTTAACAGCATTTACTGTAACTTCAAAGCTACCACTTTCTCCAGCTAATAATTCATCCACTGTCCAGTTAATTTTTTTAGTTGTACCATCTGAAATAAAATTTCCATTACCTTCAGAGCTAATATAGACTAGTTCAGGGGGTAAAATGTTTTCTATTACAACATTAGTTAATGTATTTTCTCCCTGGTTTTTATAAAATATAGTATATTTATAACTTTGTCCACCATATACAGTTTCAGGTGATTGTCTTATCTCAATATATGGAACATTATTATTAATCGAGACCACATTAGTTGCCTCATCCTTGATCTCTGAATTGATAGATGAAAAAACATTTACATTGATATCTTGCTTCAAACCATTTAATAAACTTTGATCCGGAGTGACTTGTATAAGAATATGAACCTTATCTCCAGGCTCAATTAATCCAGTGTCAAAATAACTATCCCCATTATTGTCTATAAGAAAACTATCTTCTTCATCAACAATTTTATTATTATTAAGGTCAAGATAAATATTATAATTCCAGTCTTGATTTATATCTAATTCAAGATTAATATAATCAGCTATATTACCAGTATTTGTTATTGTATGGGCCAAACTGAATGTTTCAATAGAATTAAAAACCAGGGTAGTACCTGGAGAAATATCTACTCCAGGTACAGCTAATACTCTTACAGTTACCGTATTACTTAGGGTTTGATAGACTGTGTCATTTTGATCTGTATATACAACTCTAGCTGTATTTTCAATAACTGTTCCCGCTCTTGTTGAAGCATCTAAAGCTGAAAAGCTTACAAAAATAGCACTTAATACTATAGAAAGCAGGAATAAACAATATAAAAACTGTAACAATGTTTTAGAAAAAAATTTATTTTCTTTTAATAAATAATTATTATCCACTATATTCATATTATTCACTACCTTCCAATAACCCTGATTTTATATATTCTGCATTTTACTGTTAAACTTAATAGTGCTAATCTATTGTTACTTTAAATGTAACTTTAACATTACCACCATTCGATCCAAGTTGTTCTATAGAAATAATTATCTCATTTCCGGACTTAACAACATTATCAGATTGAGAAACTCCGTCAATCTCTACTGAACTGTTAACATATGTTGTGTCTGTTGGTATTTTATCATATATTTTAACATTTTTAGCAAGACCAGAACCATTATTAGTCACAATCACTGTGTAAGTTAACTCAGTACCTGGAGGATTTTCCCCACTAGGACTAACAGATTTTTCAACTGAAATACTTGGACTATGAACGGTTGTTTTTATAATACCATCTTCACTAATATTGCTATCCTGACTTGAAGTGGCAGTAAATGTCAATGAGTCCTCACTTAGATCATTAGAATTTTCAGGAATATTAGTAACAGCTAATATTTGAACTGTTTCTCCTGGCTGTACTTCTCCGGTATCTGGTTGACCATCACCATCGCTATCAACACAGAGCGTATCAATATTAGTATCTAAAAGACCATCACCATCATTGTCACAGTAGAAGTTCCAATCTAGATAATTAGAAGAATAACTTCCATCATAAGTATCTGGACCATTACCTGTATTGGTTATTTCTATAGGTACAACCAGATCATCACCAGGTGTTACATCAAATGAGGAATTTTCTACATTCATCTCAATATCTGCATATTGACCTACATCGATAACTGATGGATCAGAAGATTCTTCTGGCTGTGGATCCCCATTTTCATTTTCATAATTTAAAGTTACAATATTACTTATTTTTGTGTCAGAACTTAAATCAGAATCAAGTATAACGTCAAAAGTTAATTGATACTGTTCCCCTGAATTAACAGT
>Ga0102929_1002255_pt1 | contig 11460 bp, 9 predicted proteins | sample SalPonR1_B_D2_MG_FD_78510 | JGI IMG/M metagenome (GOLD analysis project Ga0102929, IMG submission 78510) | Salt pond soil microbial communities from South San Francisco under conditions of wetland restoration - Salt Pond MetaG R1_B_D2_MG | ecosystem: Environmental > Aquatic > Marine > Intertidal... | reverse complement strand
GGCGACGGCGTCAACGATGCGCCGGCCCTGCGACGGGCCAACATCGGCGTGGCGATGGGCACCGGCACCGACGTCGCCAAGGAGACGGCGTCGATCATCGTCGCCGACGACAATTTCAGTTCGATCGTCGCCGGCATCGAGGAAGGGCGGATCGCCTACGACAACATCCGCAAGGTGGTTTACCTGCTGATCTCGACCGGCGGTGCCGAAATCGTCCTGTTCTGCCTGGCCTTGTTCAGCGGGCTGCCCCTGCCCCTGCTGGCGGTCCAACTGCTCTGGCTCAATCTGGTCACCAACGGCATCCAGGACATTGCCCTCGCTTTCGAACGAGGAGAACCGGGCGCCATGAACCGTCCGCCCCGTGCCCCGACGGAGGGCATGTTCAACCGGCTGATGATCCGGCAGGTTCTGGTTTCCGGACTGACCATGGGCAGCCTGGCGTTTGTCGCCTGGGCCTGGCAGATCGGCAACGGCGTCCCCGTCGAGACGGCGCGCAACCACCTGCTGCTGCTCATGGTCCTGCTGCAGAACGTGCATGTCTTCAACTGCCGCTCCGAACGCACTTCCGCCTTTCGGATGCCCTTCCGCCGAAATCCCGTGTTGATCTTCGGCGTGGCCGCGGCCCAGGCCATCCATATTTTCGCCATGCACCTGCCGCTGATGCAAACGGTTCTGCACGTTACGCCGGTCTCGTCCGCGGACTGGATAAAGCTGCTGGGAGTGGCCACGATTTTACTTCTGGTCATGGAAGGGTTTAAACTGTTGCCTGTGGTCCGGAGCCGGCAAACGCCGTCCGGTTCATGAACCCCGGATAAACATCAGAAGGAGCCTCCATGACGGAACATCCGCGCGCAAACGTTCTGCGCGTCATCAACACTCTCGCCGAAGACTACCTGCAGGGCAAGGTCAAGGCGATCAAACTGGCCCTGATCGCCCTGCTCTCGGGCGGCCACCTGCTGCTCGAAGATATTCCCGGCCTGGGCAAGACCACCCTGGCGCTGGCCCTTTCCCGGTCGCTCGGCCTGTCCTTCGGTCGCGTGCAGTGCACCAGCGACCTGCTGCCTTCGGACATCACCGGCCTGTCGGTCTTCAACCGGGATGGCAATCATTTCGACTTCATCAAGGGCCCGGTGTTCAACAACCTGCTGCTGGCCGACGAGATCAACCGGGCCATGCCCAAAACCCAGAGCGCTTTGCTGGAAGCCATGGAAGAGCGCCGGGTGACCGTCGAGGGCACGACCTACAACCTGCCCAGCCCCTTCATGGTGATCGCCACCCAGAACCCGGTCGAGCAGGTTGGCACCTATCCTCTGCCCGAGTCCCAGCTTGACCGCTTCCTGATCAAAACCGGCATCGGCTACCCGCCGGAAAGCATGGAAAAAATCATTATCCAGGCGGGCAGCGTCCGCGACAGCATCCGGGATATCACCCCCCTGATCACCGCCGAGCAGCTGATGACAGCCAGACGCATGGTGCATGCCGACGTCCATCTCTCCGAAAAAATTACCGATTACATCTATCAGCTGGTCAAGGAGACCCGCCGGCATCCGATGCTGGTGGCCGGAATATCGACGCGCGGGGCGATCAGTCTGGCGGAAACCGCCCGCGCCTACGCTTTTCTGGAGGAACGGGATTATGTCATCCCGGAAGATATCAAGACCCTGTTCGGACCGGTTTGCGCCCATCGCCTGATTCTGCGCGCTGATGCGGAAACCCTTGACCGCAAGGAGCTCCTGCAATCGCTGCTCGACGACCTACCGGTGCCTTTGGCCTGAAGCTGACCCGGGCCGGGGGACTGTACATCGTCATGACCCTTTTGCTCGGCTTCGCTGCGGTCAATACCGGCAACAACCTGCTCTACCTGCTGGTTTCCGCCCTGTTGGGCTTCATGGCGGTTTCCGGAGTGCTCGGCAAGTGGAATCTGTCCCGCCTCGAGGCGCGGCTTGATCCTGCCGACGAAATCTTTGCCGAGCACCCCACCCTGCTCGGTATCCGGCTGATCAACCGCAAATCCCGGCTGCCGACCTTCCTTATGGAAGCCGCTTTCGAGGGCCGGAGCGTTCTGTTTCCGCACGTTGATCCTCGTCGGGACCAGCGGCGGAATCTGGTGTACACCTTCCCGCGGCGCGGCCGCCAGGTTTTGCCGCCGGTGATCCTGCGTTCCCGGTTTCCCATCAATTTCTTCATTCGCCATCAGGTTCTGGCGACCGGTCAGTCGCTGACCGTTCTGCCGAAGCCAAGGCGCTGCATGCTGCCCGACCTGCCGGACCCCGGCGGCCGGCAGGGTCTGCGGCAGAGCTGGCTGAAAGGTCAGGATGGCGACATCAGCCGCATCGGCAACTACCAGGGAGGGGAGCCGCTCAAGCACATTCACTGGAAACTGAGCGCCCGGCACGACACGCTCAAGGTCAAGGAATTCTCGGCGGCCACCCAGCCACCCGTGGTCCTCGATCTCGCCCAGATGCCGGGGCAGAACCTGGAACAGCGCATCAGCGCCGCCGTCTATCTGGCGACCCGGCTGCTGAAGGCGGGCCGACCGGTCGGCCTGCAGACTGAAGAAACTCTCTTTCCCCCGGCGGTCGGACGCCTGCACCGGCAGCGACTGCTCGAAGCCCTGGCGACCTATGGTCAGAATTGAAGCTTTACTGTCCCTGCTGGCCGGCATGGTGGCGTTGATCGCCATTATCCCGGTCATTCCCTATCTCGACCGGGCTCTGCTCGGCGTCGCCCTGGCGGCGATCGTCGGCGGTCTCTGGTGCGACCGCCGGCGGCGTTATCCCCTGAACCGGCTTGCCGCAACCCTGGTTGCCGGAGCCGGCATCCTGTTCTACGCCACCCGGATCACGACCGCTGATGTCGCTACCCCGGTCGTGCACGCCCTGCTGGTCCTGCTGGTGGTCCGCCTGCTCTCTCCCAAGCAGCCGCGCGACTACCTGCAGATCTTCGTGCTCGGTCTGTTCGTGCTGGCCGGCTCCTCCCTGCTCAACCTGAGCATCGGCTTCGTCTTCGCCCTGTTTCTGCTGGTTTTCGCCGTCACCATCGGCCTGGTCTTGTTGACGGTCCATGTCACGGATCCGAAGATGATCATGTCACGCCCGGACCTGGCGAAACTGCTGCGGGTGGCCCTGATCCTGCCGGTGGTTTCCCTGCTGCTGATGATAATGTTTTTCACCGTGCTGCCCCGGACCCGCCATCCGCTCTGGAACTTTCTCAATACGGCCGGCCAGGCCTCGGCCGGTCTCTCGGAAGAGGTCCAGCCCGGCGCCTTCGCCCAACTTTCCGCTTCCGGCCAGCTGGCTTTCCGCGCGGAAACGGAGACCCTGCCCCCGGAGCACCTCTACTGGCGGGTGCTGGTCCTGAACCAGCCGCAAGGCAGCCACTGGGTGCGTACCGAACCGCCGGCGGAGGGTCCGGTCCGGGTCGAGGGGGGAGAGCCGCTGACCCTGACCATCTACCCCGAACCCCGGAAAAACCGGCAGCTGATTACTCTGGACCGGCCGATTCGGGTCTCCGGTCCCCGGCATCAGGAGACCCCCGACCAGGTTTTCATGGCCCGCCGGCCGCTCGACCATCGCTACAGCCTGCAGGTGACCGCCCGCCCCGATGCGAACCTGGCCGTGCTCGGCGACCCCCATCGCGCCTTCTACCTGGTGCCGCCGGCGACCGTGTCGCAACGGGTGCGGGATCTGGCAACGCAGATCGCCAGCAATAATCCGGAGACCAACGCCCGCCTCCAGGCGCTGGCCGAATTCTTCCGCAACCGGCAGCTGGTCTATGCTCAGAACGATCTGCCGGAGGGGCCGGACCCGGTGGACAGCTTCCTGTTCGAGAAGCGGCGGGGCTATTGTGAATTCTTTGCCTCATCCTACGCGACCCTGGCCCGATTGCTCGGCATCCCGGCCCGGCTGGTAGGCGGCTATCTGGGCGGCGATTACAACGGGCTCGGCGGCTATTACCTGGTGACCGAAAACGCGGCCCATGTCTGGGTCGAGGTCCTGACCGACGATAACCGCTGGCGTCGCGTCGATCCGAGCCAGTGGGCCAGCAACGCCGCAGCCGCCCTGGGAGAACGCCAGCCGACTTTGCTGACCCGCGTGCAGCGGCTGGCCGACACCTTTAATTATTACTGGATCCAGGCCGTGGTTATCTTCGATTTCGAACGCCAGATCCGGATTTTCACCAATACCGGCGATCATCTCCGCGATCTGCGGCCCGGCCGGATTTCTCCGCTGACCTGGAGCATCCTGGGGGTCACGATTCTGATCGCTGTCCTGCTCGTTTTCCTGCGCAAACGGCCCCGGCGGTCTCCGGAAGCCCGGCTGATCGCCGGTCTGCGCCGCAAATTACGGCGCCGTTACAATGTTGAAACCGTGCCGGAGACCATCGGCCTGAACGAACTCGCCGATCGGTTCGACAGTGAAGCCTGTCGGGAATTCGCCCGTATTTACCAGGCTGCGGTTTTCCGGGACCGGCGGCTGACCACGGAAGAAACCAGGATATTGAAGGGTCTTTTACGAAAGGTCTGAACAGGAGACGGACCACTCCGCTATCGGCGCCGGCGACGGGGACGTCGACGCGGCGGGGGTTTGGGGTTGGCCTGGGGGAGCGGAGCTTCCTCCCTGCGCTGCAATGCCTGCCGCCAGGAACGGACCAGGTCGGCATCGCCACCGGCGACTTCCACCCAGAGCTCCAACAGTTCAAGGGCACGGGGCGCATCCGGATGCTGCAGGAAGCGCCTTTCCCCTTTGCGACCCCGTCCCCGCCCGAGCCGGTAACAGCCCACCAGGATTTCCCGGGCCTGATGACGGATGCCGTGAGCAATGCGGAAATGATTGCAGTAAGGCACCAGCAGCTGATTGGCGGCCTGCAGGGCATCGCCGATTTTGATGTCGGCGGCCGGCGGGCATTTCTGCAGGAAGCGCTCCAGAAACAGAGCTGCCATAGAGAAGGCTTCGTCAACCGGTTGGCCGGCAGCGGTCCGGCGATCCAGCAGATCGAGCAGGACAAAAGTATTCTCCCCGGCCCGGTAGCCACCCAGCATCGGCTCCAGCAGGCCGTTGGCCTGGGCCTGGCGCATGACCGGCCCGGCGACGCTGTGCCGGTAAAGCTCAAGAATCTCTTCCCGGACCCTGGCCGGGGCGGCTTCGCCGATCAGCGGCGCACAGGCGGCAATCGCTGCCAGCGCCGGCTCGTCGATGCTGAAATCGAGCCGCGCCTGGAATTCGAGGGCCCGCAGCATGCGAACGGGGTCCTCCCGGTAGCGGACCACCGGGTCGCCGATCACCCGCAGGCGACGGGCGGCGAGATCCTCGAGTCCGCCCACATGGTCGATGATGCTGAAATCGGCGATGTTGTAAAACAGGGCGTTGATGGTGAAATCACGGCGGAAGGCATCTTCCCGGGGTGTGCCGAACTGGTTCTGGACCATGTTGAAATGCTCAGCAGGATCCTCGGGCAGTTCTTCCGGACCCGGCTGGCGGCGGAAGGTGGCAACTTCGACCACCTCCCTGCGGCTGAAGCAGATATGGGCCAGCCGGAAACGCCGACCGACCAGAAAGCAGTTGCGGAACAGCTTCTTGACCTGGGCGGGAGTCGCATCGGTGCCGACATCGAAATCCTTGGGTTTTCGGCCAAGCAGCAGATCGCGTACGCTGCCGCCCACCAGATAGGCAAGATAACCATGGCGGTGCAGCCGGTAAAGTACCTTGAGGGTGTTCTGGTCGAGCTGCCTGCGCGAGATGGAATGTTCCGAGCGCGGCAAAAGCACGGGCTCGCCGTCTGCTGAAAACCTGGGGAATCGATGTGGAGACATAGGGTTGCTGAGCCGGAAATTCCGGTAATTGCAAGATTATAGATTGCATTCTTATACCAGAAATCGCCCCCGCAGGAAAGCCCGGCATTGCCATAAGGACCCCGAAAGAGCTATAAACTGGGGAGAGTCCCCAGGGAATGCCCTGCTGTCCGACCCTCTGCCGGGCCCTGACAACCTTTTGGCAATTTCTGATCAATGGGATCCCCCATGCCGACCGAGAAGCCAAACCTGCTGGTACTGCTGGGTCCGACCGCCTCGGGCAAGACCCGCTTGGGAGTCGCCGCGGCCGCAGCTCTTGGCGGCGAGGTCATTTCCGCCGACTCCCGCCAGGTGTATCGCGGTCTCGATGTCGGCAGCGGCAAGGATCTCGAAGAATACCAGGACATCCCCTACCACCTGATCGACATCGTCGAACCCGGCTACGAATTCAGCCTGTTCGATTTCGTTTCCCGCTTCGCCGCGGCTTTCAGGGCAATCCGCCGCCGGAACCGGCTGCCCGTGCTGGTGGGCGGCACCGGTTTGTACCTCGACGCGGTCCTGCGCCGCTACCGACTGATCGCAGTGTCCGCAGACCCGGCCCTGCGACGACGGCTCGCCGCCATGGACCTGGACCAGTTGCGTGGCCGACTAAGGGAACTGCGACCTGACCTGCACAACAGCACCGATCTGCAGGATCGCGATCGCCTGGTGCGTGCCATCGAGATTGCCGAAGGTGAACGGGACCGCGCGGCCGAGGCGGTCGACTTGCCGGATTTCACGGCTCGCGTCTACGGGCTGAGCTGGCCGCGGCCGGCCCTGCGATCGAGAATCAGCAAACGGCTGCAGGCCCGCCTGGAAAACGGCTTGATCGAAGAGGTCGCCGGCCTGCATGCGGCGGGCGTCTCCTGGCAGACCCTTGATTTCTACGGCCTGGAGTACCGCTTCGTCGCCGCCCATCTCCAGGGGCAGCTTTCCCGCAACGACCTTTTCCAGAAGCTCAACAGCGCCATCCACCAGTTCGCCAAACGCCAGGAAACCTGGTTCCGCCGCATGCAGAAGCAGGGTATAGAGATTTACTGGCTGGACGCCGCGGGCGATCCTCTCTCGGATCTGCTGCGGGACTGGCGGAGCCGGCCATGAGCGAAATTGTTCCGGAAACGGTCCGCCGCTATCTGGCCCGGCGCGCCGTACGGGAGCCGTGGCGCCTGTCCGGCGACCCGGCGAGGGCGTACCATGGCGCGGTGGTCATCCCCTCGCTGGCCGAAGGCCCCTCCCTGTTCCGGACCCTTGACTGCCTTGCCGACAACCCGGCCGAACAGCGGGCCAGATATCTGATCATCGTCGTGGTCAACCACCGCCAGGATGCCGCCCCGGCTCTGCGTCGAGACAACCTCAGGGACCTGCAGGAACTGAGCCGGCTGGCCAGCCGCTCTGGTCTGCACCTGGCCTGGGTCGATGCCGCCTCAGCGGGGCTGGAACTGCCGTCGCGTCAGGGCGGCGTGGGCCTGGCGCGGCGGATCGGCTGCGACCTGGCCCTGGAGCATCTCGACTGGTCGGGCCGGCCGCTGCTGGTCTCCCTCGACGCCGACACCCTGGTTGAACCGAACTACCTGGCGGTCGTCACCGCTCACTTCGCCGCCGCAAAAGCCGGCGCCGCCGTCCTCCCCTTCCGGCACCAGCCTGCTGGCGGCCCGGCACAGCAAACCGCGATCGATCGCTACGAACTTTTCATCCGCTGCCATGCCCTCGGCCTGGCCCGGGCCGGCTCGCCCTATGCCTATACCGCAGTCGGCAGCGCCATGGCGGCCAGGGCCGTGACCTATGTGCGCTGCGGGGGCATGCCACGCCGTCAGGCGGGTGAGGATTTTTACTTCCTGCAGCAGGCCGTCAAGACCGACGGGATCGCCCGCTTATGCGGTACCCGGGTCCACCCCTCCGCCCGGCTTTCCGGACGAACCCCCTTCGGTACGGGACAAAGCATGGTAACCCAGCTGGGAAAGGGGTCCCGGCCATTGCTGTTCTATCCGGCCGCCGCTTACCGGATCATCGAGCACTGGCTGCAGACAGCCCGACAGCTGGCTGATGAGCCGGAAACCGACCTGTCAGCCCGGGCGGCCGAGGTATCACCGATTCTGGACGCTTTCCTGGAAGAGGCCCGATTCCCCGAGGCCTGGCAGCGGATTCGGCGAACCCATGCTGGTGGCCTGGCCCGGCTGCAGGCTTTTCACGTCTGGTTCGACGGTCTGCAAACTTTACGCCTGCTGCATCGGCTCTGCGCCCGTGGACTGTCTCGGCGCCCCCTCGAGGAGGTCCTTCCGGAGCTGTTCCAGTGGTGCGGCCTGCCAGCTGCTGACCCCGGCGCCGGTTTCGCCCTCCTTCGGTCCAGACAGGAGCAACCGAAGCTGTTTTCGGTAGGGTCCGTTGATGAAATGTGCTAGAATCGCACATTAAAATGCATACTGCCCGTTAGGAGGCTGCCGGTCTATCCATGAACTGGCTGCATACGAGCTGAAATCTGTTGCCGAAGGCTCGAATTTTCGCCTCAGTCCGCATAGTCCTGCAGCCTACTAGAGATGGTTGAATATGGATGAGAAATTTCCACCGGGATATACTGTCGAACAGGAAAGCCAGCGCAGCAGCCTGCGCGCTCCGCTGATCGTAGAAAAGGTTCCATGCCAGGATGGGCAGAAAACCTTCTTCGGCTACGCCAAGAACATCAGCAGTGGCGGCCTGTTCATCAGTACCGTCAAACCGCGGGAGCCAGGCGAACAAGTCACTATCGAAATCACTCTGCCTATGCCTGGCAAACCTTCTTTTCGATGCCTTTGCGAGGTGGTCTGGAAAAGGCACTTTCATAAAAAATCCCCCTACGAACCGGGGATGGGTCTGAAATTCATCGATCTGCCGAAGGAAACCGCGGAAACCATCGACACCTGGGTGAAACATCAGCTGGCGACGCTCTCTTGAGTCCGCCGTCAAACCAAAGAGGAATCCATGCCAAGACCTTTTGCTTTTTTGCTGAATAGTTGCTGCCATCTGCCGGCGATGCTTGCCGTCACCCTGATGCTGGCATCACCGGTGCCGGCTGCCGTCTCTTCGGCAATTCACGATCCGCACCGACTGCCCGCCAATGACGAGTTCCAGAAGACCATCGAGGCCCGCTGCACCATCTGTCATACGCGGGAACGGGTCGATACCGCCATGCGCGAAGGGGAAGAGCTTGAGGACCTGCTGCAGCGCATGATCGAACGCGGTGCTATCCTCAGCGAAAAGGATAAAGGTGTGCTCGGCACCTTCTGGGGTTCGCCTCTCAAGCAGAACAAGTAGCCGCCTGTCCTGACGCCCCTCCCCGGGCGGTTTTTCGAACCGATGTCATCAAGTCTTCATGATCCGACTTCGGTTTTTTCGATCAGTGGCGGGCCCTGTTCGCCGGGCACCTGACCTAACGCATCTGCCGCCACAGGGACCTCTGCGGCGGCTGGGCAGGAGTCCGGAAAGGAGTTTTCCCGGACAGGCTGCTGCCACGTCACAGCCATTTTCTGGTTTTGAAATAGATCAGCATGGCGACACCGCAAACCAGCATCAGGCCCCAGACGGCGAAATACCCCCAGCGCCACCGCAGTTCCGGCATGTATTCGAAATTCATACCGTAGATTCCGGCAATGAAGGTCAAGGGAATGAAGATCGAAGCCATGATGGTCAGCACCTTCATGATTTCGTTCATGCGGTTGCTGACCACTGACAGGTAAAGATCCTGCAGTCCGGAAACCGTCTCCCGGAACAGCTCCACGGTATCCATGGCCTGGATGGTGTGGTCGTAAAGGTCGCGCAGAAACATCTGGGTGTCGGGGTTGACCTGCTCCAGTTCCCCTTTGTGGAATTCGCCCACCACATCCCGCAAGGGCCAGACGGCCTTGCGGAGCAGGGTCAGCTGCTGCTTGAAATGGTGAACCAGACCGAGTACCTGCTGATCCGGCCGACGGAGCAGATCCTCTTCAACTTCCGCCAGGCAGTCGCCAAAGTTTTCGAGGAGGTGAAAGTAGCTGTCGACCACCGAGTCGAGCAGGGCGTAGGCCAGATAATCGGTGCCCCGCTGCCGGATCCGGCCGCTGCTGCGCTCCAGCCGTTCGCGCAGCCCATCGAACACGTCCCCTTCCCGCTCCTGAAAGGAGAGCACGAAGTTCGGTCCCAACACCAGGCTGACCTGCTCCGATCCGATCGTGGCGGTCTGCTCCTCGAAGTGCAGCATTTTGACGATGATCAGCACCAGGCCGTCGAAGATTTCGATTTTCGGCCGGTGCTGGGTGTTTAGAATATCCTCGAGCGCCAGGGCATGCAGACCGAAGGCTTCTCCCAGATCGGCGAGCAGCTGCGTATCGTGAATGCCGCTCAAATTGACCCAGCTTACCGGCCGGGAGTCGCGGCAGGAGCGGACCTGCTCGACGTTCAGGTCGCTAAGCTCCTCGAACTTCTCGGGGCCATACTCGATCAGGCTGATGACCGGGGTCTCCATTTTTCGCTCACCCACATGCACCAGCGATCCGGGTGGCAACCCTACCTCTTTGGCTTTGACGCGGAAAGGGTTCAAGTTCTTACGCAGATTGAGAAAATCCAGATCGCTAAGACGCGGTTTTTTCACACGACCTCCTTTTCCGGTCTATTTGACCTGCGGCCAGAAGTCCTCCTGACCGAGATCGGATACCAGCCCCTGCAGAATCGGCTCGACCTCCTGGCCCTCGTCGAAGATTGCCAGATGGAACAGGGCATCGCCCTGGTAAACCAGCGGCAGTTGCAGCCGGCCTATCACCAGGCCCGCGAAGGGCGCCCGGACCACCTCCTCCTTTTCCCCGTAAGGATCGCAGACAATGCCCAATTTATCGCCTTTGGCCACCTGTCGGCCGACATTCACTCCTTCGCTCAAAATACCGCTGATCGGCGCCCGAACCCATTTCGAAGTATTCGCCTGAAAGACCGGATGCGAGACTTTTGTGCTGCGTTTCGGCAGCATGCCCAGCATGCGCATGACGGCGACAATACCCCGGACGCCGGTACGAATCGACAGTTCATCGAACCGGTAGGCTTCGCCCGCTTCGTAGAGCAGCACCGGAATGCCCTGGTCGGCGACTGCGTCCCGCAGCGACCCGTCCCGCAGCCGGGAGTGAATCATGACCGGCGCACCGAAGGCCCGGGCCAGCTTTTCAGTCTCGGCATCGTCCAGACTGGCCCGAATCTGCGGCAGGTTGAAGCGATGATTGGAGCCGGTGTGCAGGTCGATGCCGTGGCTGCATAACTCGAGGATTTCATTGAGCAGCAGGGCAGCCAGACGAGACGCCAAGGAGCCATTGAGCGAGCCGGGAAATGAGCGGTTGAGGTCCCGGCGGTCGGGCAGGTAGCGGCTGCGGTGGATGAAACCGAAGCTGTTGACGACCGGGATGGCGATCAGGGTACCGTGCAGGCTACTCAGGTTGCGCCGTTTGAGCAGCCGGCGAATGATCTCCACACCGTTGATCTCGTCGCCATGCACGGTCGAGCAGATGAACAGCCGCGGTCCGGGCTTGCGCCCGTGAATCACATGGGCGGTCAGGGTCATGTCGGTGTGTGTATAGAGCTGGGCCATCGGCAGGTCGATGGTAACCCGCTGGCCCGGCTTGACCTTGTTTCCGGCGATT
>Ga0102929_1002254_pt1 | contig 11460 bp, 7 predicted proteins | sample SalPonR1_B_D2_MG_FD_78510 | JGI IMG/M metagenome (GOLD analysis project Ga0102929, IMG submission 78510) | Salt pond soil microbial communities from South San Francisco under conditions of wetland restoration - Salt Pond MetaG R1_B_D2_MG | ecosystem: Environmental > Aquatic > Marine > Intertidal... | reverse complement strand
GGTCTGCGCGCTTGTGCTGGCCTCGCTGCTTGCCGTGGAACGGGTGATCCGGGTGCCGGGGCTGGACTGGCTGGTGATGCTGTTCATCAGCTTCTTCCGCGGCACGCCGCTTCTGGTCCAGCTCTTCCTGTTCTATTACGGGCTGCCGCAGGTCCTGTCGTTCCTCGCCCAGATCAATGGTGTGACGGCCGCGATCATGGGCCTGACGCTGCATTTCTCGGCCTACATGGCCGAGGCGATCCGCGCCGCGATCATCGGAGTCGACCGCAGCCAGTGGGAGGCGGCGCAATCGATCGGCATGACCCCGGCGCAGATGATGCGGCGCATCGTGCTTCCGCAGGCGGGCCGGATCGCGGCGCCGACGCTGGTCAATTACTTCATCGACATGATCAAGGGCACGTCGCTGGCCTTCACACTGGGGGTGACCGAGATGATGGGTGCCACGCAGAAGGAGGCAGCGGGCAGCTTTCTCTACTTCGAGGCGTTCCTGGTCGTCGCCATCCTGTACTGGATCATCGTCGAGACGCTGAACCAGGGGCAGAAGCAGCTCGAAACATATCTCAACAAGGCCTATGCGCGATGATCTCGATACGCGGACTCACCAAGCGCTTCGGCGGCACCACGGTGCTGGATGCGATCGATCTCGACATTGCCGATGGAGAGCGGGTCGTCGTGATCGGCTCGTCCGGAACCGGCAAGTCGACGCTTCTGCGCTGCGTGAACTTCCTCGACCGGCCGGACGCCGGCACGATTGCGGTGGGCGACGTCGTCGTCGATGCCGAACGTGCGTCCAAGCGGGACATGCTTGCGCTTCGCCGGGCCACGGCCTTTGTCTTTCAGAACTACGCGCTCTTTGCCAACAAGACGGCGAAGGAGAACATCATGGAAGCGCTGGTGACGGTGCAGCGCCGTCCGAAGGATGAGGCAGAGCGCCGCGCGCTTGCCGTGCTGGCCGAGACCGGGCTTGCCGAAAAGGCCGACAGTTATCCCTCTGCGCTTTCGGGTGGCCAGCAGCAGCGCGTCGGCATCGGGCGCGCCATGGCTATCGGTGCGGATCTCATGCTCTTCGACGAACCGACGTCCGCACTCGATCCCGAATGGGTTGGCGAGGTGCTCGACCTCATGCGCCGCGTGGCCGAGCAGCGCCAGACCATGCTGATCGTCACGCACGAGATGCAGTTCGCCCGCGAGATCGCGGATCGCGTGGTGTTCATGGACGGTGGCCGTATCGTCGAGGCCGGCCCGCCGGACCAGGTGCTCGACACGCCGAAGGACGAGCGCCTTCGGCGTTTCCTGCGCCGTGTCGCCTGATGCAAGGACTTTCACGGTAATCAGCATGCCCCGCGAAAGGGGCGCCGGTCATCTGCCTTGCGCACCTTTGCGCAGCCATTCATGGACGAAGGCAAGTTTGCGTTGAGCTTCGACAGAAACCACGAACGGATAGATATCTGCCAGACCCATCGAACGATTCACGTGGTTGACACCCATGACGACAGACACCGCAACCCGTAACAGTGACATGGCATCCGGTTCCGAATAGGGATCCCACCCCGGATGCGGCAGGTCCGGCGATGAAAAGCCTGACGAGATCACGCTATCGGTGATGTCGGTCAGATGCAGAAGATGGGCTGCCGTTTCTGCCCAGTCCTCGTGCGGGTGGGCAGACGCATATGTCGTCAGATAGTTCAGGCTCCAGTCCGCGGGCGGTCCGTTGGCATAATGACGTTGCAACGCCGCTGAATAGTCTGCTCGTTCATCGCCGAACACGTCGCGAAAGGCCTCGATGAAATCGGTGCGCAGACTGAGCCGCCACCAGAGCATATGTGCAATCTCATGGCGCATATGGCCAATCATCGTGCGATAGGGTTCCTCCAGGGCCTCGCGCCGCGTTGTGCTGAGAACAGGATCGGCCTCGGCCACGCTGATGGTGACCACGCCGTCGATATGTCCCATGGCAACGGGCGTAGGCCCTTCGGCAAGCATGTGAAACACCGGTGGCGTTCCCGGGTCTTCCGGGCGAAACCAGTGCCAGCGGCCAAGATTGTCGAGCGTCCAGCGTTTCGCGGCCTCGGTCTGCGCCCAATTGGAAAGCGAATTCGGAATGGATGTATCCGGTGACACCGTCGTCATGGCACATGAGCGACAGAAGGCTCCAGGTTTCGCGGCAATCCAGTTGCATCCTATGATATCGCGGTTGGCGCAAAACGGGGGCGTCGCAATGAACGCCCTGGCTTGCGGGTCATAGGCAACCGGGCTTCCGTCCGCCGTGGCAAGGTTGTGGAACCAAAGTGAGCCGGCTCCAACCGGATTGGAAAAAACGTACATGCAGGACAGGCTCCCAAGGTTCTTTCACGCGGATCGATCCATCAAGCTGGAGATCGCATCGGCAAATTGCAGGGCTGTCTTCTCGCCAGCCATCGGATCGACGTTACACCTGATTGCCGAAGGCTTGGCAACTCCTGAACCCGCCAAGGCAGGCAAGTTTGGCCGCGAACCGCTGTCAAGGCCGGGTGATGCCGCGATCTGCGGATGCGCGGGACACGTGAACGGGGCGATGTCCGAAGCATCCCGCCGCGTCCGAACAGAAGCCTTCGGCTGATCCCTCATGGGTCCGTCACTGCGTGTTCGGAGCCGGTAGCTTCTTGAAACGAGACGGGTTCTTTTGCCTGTCTAAGTAATCCGCATACGTTTCTGACCAGGGTTCTGCGGCAGAGGTCGCTCGGATATGCCGCCAGAGAACCTTTTTCCCTAGCAGGAAAACAAATAATAAGTTGTCAAAGGGAACCTTTCTCCGAGATTTCGGTTGGCTTGTAGCCTGCTCGAGGGCCCGATTGAAAAATGGACCCTGCTTCTATATGTTTAGATAAGCTAAGTATATTGATCAGCATGTGTCAAAGCGTTCGACCGGATGCCTGGCATGTTGTGAACACAACCAAGGAGACTGCGTTATCTCGAAATCATCAGAAGCCCTTCCCGCCAGAGACGTCTCGAACTGGACCGACCCGACACTGGATTCCGTGCGCGGAACCGAAACGCCCAAAGATCCGAACAAGGGCTACGTCGCGTTGCTCGGATGGAGTGTCAACGCCATCAAGGCGGCCCAGAAATTTGATCGTCGCTACGTGGTGGTCGCACCAGATTGGGCCGCTGATTTTTGCGAAGCGAACAGCATTCCCTACATCTCGTGGGATTTCGCCCGACTGAACGACAGGTCCATGGAGATCGCCCAACGGCTCAAGGACGATGGCGTCGACGTTGCCATTCCCCTGTTCGAAGAAACGGTCGAATGGTCCGGCGCCATCAACTCGGTGCTCATGGATCAGCCGCGCATGTACGGCCAATCCATCCTGTTCCGCGACAAGGCGTTGATGAAACGGCGTGCCCAACTGGGTGGCATCCGCGTCGGGATCTTCGAGGAAGCCTATGAAAAGGACGACATCGTCCGTTTCATGAAGCGGGTGAACCAGACGCTGCTCAAGCTTGACGGCGACCCGGATGATCCGATCCATGTCAAGGCCTTCGACAAGGCCGGATGCCTCGGGCACCGCATGATCCGTGACATCGAAGACATCGATAAAATTCCGGACGAAGAGTATCCACTGCTGATGGAAAGCCATCTCGATGGGTGGGAATTCGCGGTCGAGGCCTGGATACATGACGGCGAGATCAAGTTTCTGAACATCTCGGAATATGTCACGCTTGGATACTCGGTATTCGTGCCCGCGACCAGGGAACTGGAAAGCTGGCGCGATGCGATCACCAAGCAGATCGAGAAGTTGATCAAGACCTTCGACATCAAGTTCGGCCAGATCCACCCGGAGTATTTCGTGACGTCCGACGGTGAAATGTACTTTGGCGAGGTTGCCTACCGCCCGCCCGGGTTCAAGGCATTCGAGTTGATCGAACGGGCTTACGGCTTCAGTGCCTACCAGGCCTCGATCCTGGTCTTCGATCCCAAGAGCACCAAGGAAGAGGTAGACGCGTTTTTCCCGCGCGAGGTCGAAGACGCGAAAGGCTATGCCGGTTGCTTTGGCGTGTACCCGCGTCGTCGCGTGGTCAGCAAACTCGAAATGCCGAAAGAAACCACGGAGCATCCCTATTTCGACACGCACGAGCTGGTCGCACCCGCGCAGGAAACCGTGCCGGATCGGTCCGCCTTCGGGACGCATTGGGGATTGGTGTTCTTCTTCGGAGAGGACCCGATTGAAATGAGGGATCTCCTAAAAGCCCAAGAGGAACTGGATTTCTACGTCTGAGTAGGCCGACCCTCTGGCGGCTTCAGGTTCCACGCCTCTCGTCGCTTGGCAGACCCCAACACTGTTGCAGGTGGTGGCCCCGGGCAACGGCCAGCAGCCAGTGCGAAATCAAATGAACGCGGCTCAGGGCGCGCGGCGGTCTCCCCAGTTCAACCACGCCGCGTCATCCGAAGGCAGCAATTCGGCCATCCGCGCGGTGTAGGCGTCCATATCGGCCGCGGTCAACCGGCCCTCCCATTTGCCGGAACTGCCGGAATTGTAGAAATCGGCGAGATCGTGGAACGGAGTGTCCTCGTGGAAGCGCCGTTCGCTGGTCTCCACCGCGTTGCGCATGGTGGCGAAGGTCGTGGCCTCGGTGATCTCGTCGCGCACTGCGTCGGACAGCGGGATGCCGAGCAGCCCGGCAAGCCGCGCGATCTGCCCGGGCAGGTCGCGGGAAAGATCGGCGTAATGGAAGAAATGCACGTTGCCGTTGGCCTCGCGCGCGCGGGCCTCTTGGTAGTGCTGCACGATCGAGGCGATGGTAAGGTCGTCGGTGCCGCCATCGGTCAGCGGCGCGTCGAGGAAGCGGCGAAAGCCCGCGCGCTCATCCTCGGGAAACATGTAATCAAGCCAGTCATGCTTCATGTTCGCCGCATGGGCGCGGAGCGAGAAATGCACGTCGACCGGATGGCGATACACCACGACATAGGTCGGCTCGGCGGCGTAGGAGATGCCGTCCATCGGCGTGTGTGACTTGATGCAGCGCCGCCGGTCGAGCCCGTCGAGGAATGCGCTTATCTCGCGCCGGTCGCGGAACGCGGCGTCGAGCCAGGGCGCGTGCTGCGATCCACCGGCATCGGGCAGGGCGCGGCCGTGGATCAGCATCATCACGATGTTGAGCATCCAGGTCGTGCCGCATTTCGGCGGCGTGACGACGAAGACGTCGTCGGGCCGCAGCATGAACCAGCCCCAGACATCGGTATCGGTGACGACGCCCCGGTAGTCCCGCAAGCGTTCCGTGTTCAGTGATGCCATCCGACCGTTCCCATGCAATTTGCCGCTGGAGAGGATTGTCGGCTGATTTTGCATCCGGATCCAGTCTTTCGCTCGTCGTGCGTTGCCCGCCGCAGCCAAAAGCTTCGAATCAGGGCAGGTCAGCGAAGGCGACCTGTTCTGTTCACGAGCAAGGACGTTTTCAAGATGCGGCCAGCGAACGACATGGTATTTCAAGAGCATGGACATTGTTCTGATCACGACAGTCATCGCGTCGATGTTCCTTGTCATCGGGGTGGCAGAGCCGTTGGCGGCGCGGTTGCGACTGCCTTACAGCGTGATCCTGGCGAGCATCGGCATCCTGATCGGCGTCGGCGCGATCTTTTTCCTGCGTACCGAATATACCGATGCGCTCAATCCGGTGGCCGAGGCGATCCTGAACCTGCCGATCCGGTCGAACGTGTTCCTGTACGTCTTTCTGCCGACGCTGCTGTTTCAGGCGACGCTTGGCATGAACCTGCGCCGGATGCTCGACGATTGGGTGCCGATCCTGGTGCTTGCGGTTGTGGCGGTGGTGGTGGCGACGCTCAGCGTGGGTTATGCGCTTGCCTGGGCCTCTGCGCTGCCGCTTGCCGCCTGCCTGTTGATCGGGGCGATCGTGTCGACCACCGACCCGTCGGCGGTGGTCTCGATCTTCCGGTCGATCTCGGCACCGCGCCGGCTTGCGCGGATCATCGAAGGGGAAAGCCTGCTGAATGACGCCGCGGCGATTGCGCTCTTCGGTCTGTTCATGGGCTTCGTCATGCTGGGTGTGCCCGGCCCCAAGCTCGGAGATGCTCTGGCCCGGTTCCCGCTGCTGATTTTCGGGGGTGCGCTGACCGGATGGCTGGCGGCGCGTATCGCCGTCTGGGTCATGGCGATGTTCAGCCGACACGAGCTTGCGCAAATCTCGATCTCCGTCGCGCTGCCTTACCTTGCCTATATCGGTGCGGAACAGAGCGTCGGGGCCTCCGGCGTGATCGCTGTGGTCGCGGCCGGGCTGACGCTGAACCTGACCGGGCCGGGGCGCCTGCCGCCGCAGGCATGGGCGAACCTGCGCGAACTTTGGGACGTGCTGGCGCATTGGGCCGGGGCGCTGATCTTCATCCTTGCCGCGCTGCTGATTCCGCGGCTTCTGGAAGAGGTGCGCGTCGAGGATTTCCTGCTGGTCGGCGTGGTGATCCTCGCGGCCATCGCCGCACGGGTGCTGATCCTTTTCGGTCTCTTGCCGATGCTGACCATGCTCAAGGTCTCGCCCTCTGTCGAACGGCCGTACCGGGTCGCCATCCTCTGGGGCGGCCTGCGCGGGGCGGTGACGCTGGCCCTGGCGCTCGCGGTCACGGAAAGCTTTCGCGTTCCCGACGGCATCCAGCGCCTCGTCGGCATCCTGGCGACAGGGTTCACGCTGTTCACGCTGATCGTGCAGGGCACGACGCTTCGTTGGATGATCCGCCGGTTGGGGCTCGACCGGCTTTCGCCGATAGATGAAGCGCTGTCGCGGCAGGTGGTGGCCGTCGCCTTGCAGACGGTCCGCGAGGACGTGGCGCGCACGACCGAGAATTACGAACTCGACCATGATATCGTCCGGTCCGAAGCCAAGCGGTTCGGCGAACGGCTGGAAGACGCCGTCAAGACGGCCGAGGACAGCGCGGATATCCAGGACCGCGACCGCATCACCCTGGGCCTGATCGCGCTGGCCGGGCATGAACGCGACACGATCCTTGCCCGGATGCGCGAGCGGACGATCTCGGCCCGGATGGCCGAACAGGTGCTGTCGGACGCCGACCGCCTGATCGAGGGGGCCCGCTCGGGCGGGCGCGGCGGCTACAATCGTGCGGCGCGGCGCAGCGTCGCCTACGGGCGGACTTTCCGTGCCGCGGGCCTGCTGCACAGCCGGTTGCGCCTGTCCGGACCCCTGGCCCGGATGACGGCGGACCGGTTCGAATTGCTCTTGTCGCAACGGCTGGTCCTGCGCGATCTGGGGGCCTTCATCGACAGCCGCATCCGCCGCATTCACGGCAGACGGGTGGCGGACCTCTTGCGCGAGTCGCTGTCGCGCCGGATCGACACTGTCGAAACCGCCCTGGACGGGCTTCGCCTGCAATATCCCGGCTATGCCGAGGAGCTGGAACGCCGCTTCATCCGCCGCACCGCCCTGCGGCTGGAAGAGCGCGAATACGCGACCATGCGCGAGGACGGCCTCATCGGAGCCGAAGTCTACACCAAGCTGATGGCGGATCTCGATCTGCGCCGCGCGGCGGCCGAGGAGCGCCCCCAGCTTGACATCGCGCTGCAACGCATCGAGCTGGTGCGCCAGTTTCCGCTGTTCTCGGCCCTGGAAGAGCCGGTTCTGAAACGGCTGGGCCGCGTGCTCAAGACGCGATACGTGAATGCCGGCGATATCGTCATCCGCAAGGACGGCACCGCGAAAAGCGTGTTCTTCATCGCATCGGGTGCGGCCGAAGTCGAAACCGCCGGCCAGACCTGGCGGCTCGGGCGCGGAGAGATGTTTGGCCAGATGGCGATCCTGATGAACCGGACGCGCAGGACCGAAGTGCGCGCAATTGCGCCGTCGACCCTGCTTGAACTGGACGAACTGCGGTTCCGTCGATTGCTGGACCGAAGCGCGGCGCTGAAGGACGCGGTGCGCGCCAGTGCCGAAAAGCGCGGGATCGAACCGGCGGACTTGTTCGCTGACCAGAATGCCGGCTGAGGATTTGCGCTGCGCGTTGGCACCAACAGCCCGCTTGTTCAGGCGAGGGGCGGTGCACAGCGCCAGCCGGGCAACCGAAGCTCCACCAGCGCCCGTGCGCCTTCCCTGCCGCTTTGCAACCAGCCGCCGTGAAGCTGAACGATCCGCTTCGCGAGCGGCAGGCCCAGGCCGAGGCCGCTTTTCTGCCGCGTGTCGACGTCGGATCCGATCATGAACGGGCGGTCGGCCTTCTCGATCTGGTCCGCGCGCGGGCCATCCCCGTCGTCATAGACCGCCATGCTGAGTGTTCCGTCATCACACCGGCGGGCAGACACCTCGATCGCGCCCTCGCCATGTGTCACGGCATTCGTGATCAGCGCGGTAAGCGCGATAGAAAGCTGTTCGCCATCACCTCGGACGATCGAAACGTCCTTCGCGCAGAATGTCGAGATCGCCCTGTCTGACGCCTGCGCGATCGGCCCAATCGGGGTGGCGGCGGCGCTGAGCAGGTCGTTGCAGACAATCGATTCCTCTGCGAGAACAAGCTCTCCACTATCGAGATTGCTGAACCGGATCACGTGCTCGATCAGGTGATGCAGGTGACGTCCCGAAGCGGAAATCGCGTCGACCATCCGCTGTTCGGTCGCGCCTTCGACGCGGGCGCGCAGCAAAAGAGCATTGCCCAGAAGAACGGTCAGCGGGGTGCGGAACTCGTGACCGACAAGGGACAGGAACTCTTTCTGCGCGTCGCTCTTGATACGCTCGCGCCTGTCCGTACGATCCGCATTCCGCTCGGCATAGAGGGTTTCGAGGTAGGCCGCGGTCTCGGCTGCCAGCTGCACAAGTTGGTCCAGCGTCTCCCGGGTGGGCGGCTCATGCGGCTGGGTATCAAGCGCACAGACACTGCCGACGCGAAATCCCGATGACAGGATGATCGGCGCGCCGACGTAAAACCGCACGCGGGGTTCCAGCATGACGGCAGGATGCGCCGCGAATTCCGGGTTCTTCAGAGTGTCGGCCAACACCAGCGGTTCGTTGGACATGATCGTGCGCGAGCAGATCGAATAGTCACGCGGCGTGGCGTCGAGATCGATGCCGACCCGTGCGAGAAACCATTGATGTTCGGATTCGACCACGGACACCACAGCCGCCGGGCTTCCCAGAAGAACGCTGGCGCGGTCGGCGACGCGTTGTAGGACGGGATCGCCGTTTCTCGCTGGCCCGACGACCTCCCGCACCTCCTTCAGGCGCGCGTGCTCGTTGGAGGCGAAAGGAAATCTTACCGATGGCTTTTCCATTCAACATGCTCTTTCCCGCCAGGGCCCCTGGCGTTTGACAAGCTGGCGGTGAACACCGCTTTGGTCTGACGGAAAAATGAACGGGATCGCCGAATGGTTCCGAGTCGGCCTGACGCTTCGCGGTCGAGGACGGAAGGGTGCGGTCGTCCGGCCCCGCAAGGCCCGCGACGGGCCGCCGCCGGAGTGACGGCGGCCTGCGCGTTGTGCCGACAGGCGCGCTTACATCGGCTCGGGATAGCGGTAGAGAACCACCGGCTGTCCGACGTCATCGCCCGAGGACGCATCCTGAGCATCGGCCTGAGTATTGGTGTCTGCATTGGCTCCGGAACCGTCCCCGGAATCGGCCCCGGAATTGGATTGTCTCGCGTCCCAGCGCCGCATCGACTCGCTTTCATATTCCTCGCGCGAGACGTCGCCGGATGCGTCCGTGTCCATCGCCGAGAACTCTGCGCGGGCCCGGTCGCGGATCTGCTGCGGAGAGCGATCGGTCGCTGTCCATTCGTTGGCGTCGATGCTGCGGTTCTGGTCACGGTCGATCAGGATGAAGGCTTGCGCGGCACGGGCTGCGAAATCGTCCTGGGTCATCGTCATGCCGGGCGTGACAACGAGAATTCGTCCGATCATGTCTGAGGCGGCCTGGTTCATTGCATCCTGTTGCGCATCCTCGGTGCCGGCCGTTGTCGATGCCTCGGCAGAATCGCTGCCGTCTGAGCCCTGATCGCTGCCGTTTTCCTGATCCGTGGCCATGTCCGTGTCCGAGCCGGTGTCCGTGTCCGAGCCGGTGTTCATGTCGCCGGAGGACGACGCATCGGCCGTGTCTTCCGTGTCGGCGGACTCCGTGTCCGAGTCCATGGCCGATTCCATGACTTCGACCTTCTGCTCTGGCGGATTCGGTCCCCAGCGCGCTTCGATGGCATCCTGGGTCGCGCTGGTGAATTCCTCCTGGCTGATCTCGCCATCGTCATTCCGGTCGAGCATCGCCATGTCGTCTTCGCCAAGCGTCTGCCGGACGTTGGATGCTTCTGTCCAGGCGCTGCGACACGAGGTGTATTCATCCATGCTGATGGTCCCGTCACCATCGGCATCGAGATCCGAGAATTCGCTCTGCATGGCCACGTTGTGTTCGGCCGGGTTGACCATGCCGTCTTCGTTCATGTCGGCCATCACATAGCCAAGATCGCAATACCCCTGGTCGCCGTCGGATTGCGCCAGTGCCGCGGGGCCAAGACAGGCAAGCAGTCCGAACAAGGAGATTGAAGTTTTGTAACGTGTCATTGATGACTTCCCTTGTTGAGGCCGGCAGTGCCGGCGTTGACGGGAAGGGTGGCAAGTTTCCAGACGGGCCGCTCTTCCCACCCATCGAACGAAAATCGGCATATCGGAGTTCCGGTGCCTGTCCGCGCGGTCAGCCGATAGCTGCCGTCGGACCGGTTCTGCCGATGCCCCGCAGGGCCGCGCATTTCCGCTTGCGCCGCTCCGATCGCCCCACTAAGACGCGGTGGATTTTGACCGCCGCGGACGCCTCCGCGGCCCCTATGCAATGGATAAGGACGACATGCAGGTCACCGAGACACTCAACGACGGCCTCAAGCGCAGCTACTCGATCACCGTATCGGCGGACGAGCTTGACGCGAAGGTCAACGAAAAGCTCAAGGAAGCGCAGCCGGAAATCGAGATGAAGGGTTTCCGCAAAGGCAAGGTGCCGATGCCGCTTCTCAAGAAGCAGTTCGGCCAGCGCCTGCTGGGCGAAGCGATGCAGGAAACCATCGACGGCGCGATGGCGCAGCATTTCGAAGACAGCGGCGACCGCCCGGCACTTCAGCCCGAGGTCAAGATGACCAACGAGGACTGGAAAGAGGGCGACGACATCCAGGTCGACATGTCTTACGAGAAACTGCCCGAGATGCCCGAGGTCGACCTGTCGTCGCTCAAGCTCGAGAAGATGATCGTCAAGGCCGGGGACGAAGAAGTTGACGAGGCGCTCAAGAACCTCGCCGAGACCGCGCAGAACTTCAAGGAGCGCAAGAAGGGCTCCAAGGCCAAGGATGGCGATCAGGTCGTGATCGACTTCGTCGGCAAGGTCGATGGAGAGCCTTTCGAGGGCGGTGCGGCGGAAGACTATCCGCTGGTGCTGGGGTCCGGTTCGTTCATTCCCGGCTTCGAAGAGCAGCTGGTCGGCGTGAAGGCCGGTGAGGAAAAG
>Ga0102929_1002252_pt1 | contig 11466 bp, 13 predicted proteins | sample SalPonR1_B_D2_MG_FD_78510 | JGI IMG/M metagenome (GOLD analysis project Ga0102929, IMG submission 78510) | Salt pond soil microbial communities from South San Francisco under conditions of wetland restoration - Salt Pond MetaG R1_B_D2_MG | ecosystem: Environmental > Aquatic > Marine > Intertidal... | reverse complement strand
TATATTTTTATAAATTACAAAATTTTTAATATTCATATCCAATCAATACACCTCCAATATAATAAGGTCGATTTTTTAAAGTATTCACATCAACTTTTTTAGAAGGATCATATCTTAAAAATCCTTTACCAAAACTAATAGAATTATTACATGCATCAACTTTAAAAATATTATTTCTTAATCTTTTCAATACTTCATCCGATAAATTTTTACCTCTTAAAGTAGGTAATGTTTGTTTAACTTGTTGAAATAATAAAGCTAACATTGCAGAAACATGTGGTGTTGCCATACTTGTTCCACTAAAAATAGAATATCGTCTTCCAATAACAGTAGATAATACATTTTCACCACATGCAGCAAGATCAACTCGATTATTTTCATTACTAAATACACTAAGTTCAACATTAAAGGATGGATCAACCTTACATGCAGCAACAGATTCAACAATATTAATGGATGCAGGATATTGAAATGGATCTTCAGTACAAATACTTATTCCATCATTTCCGGATGCAGCAATACAAATACATCCTTTATTATATGCATTTGTTATTACTCTTTCTAATAATTGTTTTTCAAATAATCGAAGAAAACTAGTTCCAATACTCATATTAATTACAGATGCACCATTTGCAACAGCAAAATTAATACCTCTTATTACATTAAATATAGATCCACCTATTTGACTTAATGCTTTGATATCAATCAATTTTGCATCGGGCGCACCACCTTTTAATAATCCATTTGCGGCAATTGTTCCAGCAACATGAGTACCATGACTATTTACAATAACTGTTTCTCTTGTATAATTTGTTGATATCAATACTTTATTAGATAAATCTGGATGAGATCGATCAATTCCAGTATCAATAATTGCTACTTTAATATTTAATCCTGTATATCCTTTTTTCCATAAATCTTGAAAACTTGATGCAATAATACCTGTAGGTAAAATATATTCAAAATTTTTAATTTTCATTTCTGATGATAATTCAACAGATTGTGCATTTACTTTATAATTTGGAATAAAACAAGTCATTATATTTTTATAAATAATTAATAAAAACATAAATGAATAAAATTTTAATATTTATTGGATTTTTATTTGTAATATTATCAATGTTATCATTATTTATATTATTTATTCTTTCTTTGAATAAAAAAGTTGTTGATATATCTACTTTACCTTATAATCCAACTATTTCAACAAATACAGATGTTGAAACGGATTCAAATATTATTTTAAATACAAATGGATTTTTTAATTTATGTTTAACAACTAATTGTCAAGATAATCTAACATGTGATGGATATACATTTCGATGTTTAAAAAATGAAAATGTAGTTTGTAATCATTCATTTGATTGTATTGGAGATTTAATATGTAGTGGAATATGTACTTCTGGACCATTTGGAAATCTTAATAATTATTGTCCATGTAATGAAGGATATGAATGTCAATATCAAACAAATTACACAAAATTATGTAAATCAAAATTAAATAATGAATGTAATCAAACTTCTGATTGCATTCGAGGTTTAAATTGTTTTAATAATCAATGTATAACATTATTAGCAAATGGTAATACATGTTCAGTTAATTCAGATTGTGGATCATTAAATTGTAGTTTGGGATATTGTCAAGAACAAAATAAAGTTACAGGAACATTAGGATCAATATGTGGTAATAATCCACCATGTAATAATGGATTATATTGTTTAATACAAAATGATGAGTCATTTGGAGTATGTATAAAATCTAATGAATTATTTTCAACATGTAAGAATGATTCTGAATGTAATAATCCATTTTTATGTTTAAATAAAGATCAAAATGAATGTGGTGAAAATGAATCATGTGTATGTCAAATATTACCATCTAATTCAAATAATAATGAAAATGGATGTACTAATTATATGACTTCATCTAATTCAATTTGTTTAAATAATACAAATGTACCTTGTACATCAAATAATCAATGTTTTAATGGTATTTGTAATCCTATTACTACAGATATATGGCTTTTTTCAAATAAAATTGTACATTCTAGTGATGCGGTAGATAACTTATATAGTTATGGTTATGTAAATTTAAATCAATCTTTTTATTTTATTAGTCATGATGATAATATTACATTTATATGTATAGATAATTTATGTGAAAATTATCCTTTCAATGATTATTTTATTATTGATTTAACATATACAACTTTTACTCCATTTTATTTGATAGATGAAAATGGATATAGTATAAAATATGGTATTGATTTTTTACCTTTTAATACCATTGATGGTAAAATAAATATTAATTTAAGTGATAATGAAGAATTAAAATATATTAGTTCTTCAATTAATAATGAATTATTATTAACATCAAATACTTCAATATATTATTTATTTTATAATAATAATTATCAATCTAATTTAATATGGACAAAATTGAATATTACGGATATTAATCCTAAACCATTTAATAAACCATTATTTTATTCATATAGTGAAGTAAATAATAAAACATTTGCTTATATTAATTCTTCTGATAAATTAATATTTTATCCATCATCCATTCAATTACCAATTCAAAATAATAATAATTTTAAAGTAAATAATTTTTTCTTTTCATCAAATATTGATATTTTTCAAACTTATATTGTTATGAATGTAACTAATGAAAATAATGAAACAAATATAATTATTTATTATCAAGGATTTCAATCAGGTTATCCATTACAAGCAGATATTAATACATTAAGTATGATAATATTAGTTGATGAAATATATCAACCTGGAATAATTACAAATAATTTATGTAATTAAAAATGGAAAAAGAGAAAAAGATATTCATAGGAACATTAATTGGTTATTTTGTTTTCATATTTTTCATTATAATTGTATATGCTATTGTAATGTATATACTTTATTCTAAATCACTTGGACCATTCAAAGAATATATTCCACCAATTCCAGATAATACATTTAAACCTTTAGGAAAATTAACATTATTAACACCAGAAGAATTTCAAAATAAACAAGATTTTTATAATGATTATATAAGCAATAATCCAATATAAAATAAAATTGTTTATTAAATTTACCAAAATCATTTAATAAATCAATGAATAAGGAAAATGATATCGATTTTTTGAATTGGAGTAAACCTACCGTAAAAAAAGTAGATAAACCAAAACCGAAATTAAGTAAAAGGAAAAAGGAAAAGAAGATATTATATCCGATTTTTAAAGATATATCGAATAAAATAGATGATATTGAATCATTAGAAGATAAAGTATTTTGGAAATCAAAATTTGAAGAAATATCAATTGGTAAATTACCATCGAAATTTACAATAAAAAATGGTCAAATTTTTTATAAAAAAACTAAGATAATTGATATTGAATATGATATATTAAATGAAATGAAAATTATTCATTATATTGATATTTTTAAAAAAAATGGTGTAGTCAATTCATTAAATAAAATGAATGTAGTCACATATAGTGATAATAATACTAAATCTAATATATGGAAAAATTTAACAAAAAATATGAAATCTTGTTATTTAATGAAATTTTCTTCAAAAATAATTGAAAATTATAAATTACCTTCAATAAAAAAATTTGAATTATATAAATTTTTAAAAAGTTCTTTATTATTAGATATTATTAATAAAGATAATATAGAATTAAATAGTTATTCTATAACAAATATTAGAGGTTTAATATTTGTGAAAAATAAATTTAAGATTGATAATGATAATATTAAATTAAAAGCTAAGAAGAAAGATAAAGAATATAAAGTAAAACCTACTTTTCAATTTAGTGATAGTTTTAGTAAATTAATTAAAAATATCAAAATTAATAAGAAGAATAAATTCGAAAAATATGAAAGAATAGAAAAAGAATTATGTTACAATAATGAACATTAAAATTATTTAATTATTTTTAAAAATTAAAAATAATTTATAGAATATTATTTATTTGAATTTTAATTCCTTAATATTTTTCGAGTTATTATATTTATATATATTATTCAATTAAAATTATTTTTTCATTCATCATATTGACTTTCATTTTTCAATTGATTCTTATTCCAAATAAAAATGAAAAATGAAATTAAAATAATTGCAATTCCAAATATAGCAATAATTATATATTTTCTTACATCCGTTGGAATTTTTTCTTTAAAATATAAAAACATCCAAATAATTAAAAATAAAATTCCAAAAGAAAATATTAAAAGTAATTTAATCATTTTTTGGATGTTTTATTTAATGTAATAAATAATTTTCAATAATTGAAAATTATTAAAATTAATAGAAGAATAATTTATAAACGAACATTAAAAATTTTCACCCATTTTTTCTTTTAAATCATTAATTTCCTTTTCTCTTTCTTCAATTCTATTAACTATCTCATTAATTTCATTTTGTTTAAATTCATTATAATTATTTCCATTTAAATTTTCTACTTCAAATAAATTTTTACCTGAACTCTTTTTTATTTCTAATAATTTTTTATCTGAATTTAATTCGGACTCTTTTTTCGAAATAAGTTTTCTATTTGATTTAATTGGATCAAATATAGTTTTTTGATTTTCTATTTTATTTTTTATTTCTTTATCCATTTCATTTAATTTATTTTGTTCTTCTCTGAATTTTTGTATTGTTAAATTTGGATCATTTTCTTTTGCTTGTTCAAAATTAACTTTTTCTATGCGTGATAACATATCTAAATATTCACTATTATTATTATTAATTTCATTTTCAATCGCTTTATTAGCTATTAATCTTGCATCTCTCCATTTTTTATTTACGCTATCATCGGGTTGTATTGATTTTCTATCTATTAATTCCTTTTTCTTTTTCTTTATTACTTCCTTTTTCTTTTTCTTTTTAAAAAATAATATACTAATCCCAATTAAAATTATAATACCAATTAAAATTAAAATAGATCCAATTATAATTATAACAATTGATAAATTAATATATATACTAGATGAATTTTTATTATTTTTTTCAATAAAATAAAATATTAATCCACTAATGAATAAAAAAATTCCTATTATAAGTAATATTAAAACAAATTTATTCATTTTAATAAATATAAACAATTAAACTGAAAATATTCCATGAGAATATATTTTAAATATTAAAAGAATTAAAAATAATAATAACGAAATATAACCAATTATAAAGATAAATAAAATAAAAAATTTAATGTATCTTTATATAAAGTAAATATCATAATTCCAATAATTATAAATAAAATTCCTAATATTAAAATTAATAACTATTATTCATTTCAAATATTTATATATTATTAATAAATATTTTTATTATTTTATTTATTTCAATAAAATAATTCGTAATAATTTTTATAATCATAATATTTCGGTAAATTTTCTAATTTATTTTTTCAAGAATATTAAATATTTTTATCAAATTTAATCTTTATTCTTTATCAGTTTTCTTTAATTAATTTTTCATGATTATAAATAACCAATAAAAATATTACTAATTCCAAACATAGTTATTCCTAATAAATTTTCCAGTTAAAATAAAATTCCAATTAAAATTAATAATTTGATATTTATATCTATAATCCATTTTAATAAATAATATCATAATAATTATTAATTTATCTAATGATATTCTAATTTAAAATATTTATTAATTTTAATAAATATTTAAATATAATAAAATTTTTTCATATTATTTTTTTAATGTATCAATTTTTTGAATAATTTCATTAATTATATTTTCTTTTTCATTTAATCATTTATTTCCACTTATACTATATGATTTATTATTATTTAATGATTTTTTTATTTCTTCAAAATCTTTTAATTCATTTTTTAATCTATTTTCTAATTTATTCAATTCTTCATCCAATTCTGATTTTTCATCCAATTCTTCATCCAATTCTGATTTTTCATCCAATTTTGTTTCATCCAATTCTGATTTTCCATTCAATTCTTCATCCAATTCTGATTTTTCACCAAAATTATTTTCTTTCTTTAATTCATTTTCCATTAAAAATATTTCAAAAATTAAATATATAAATCCAAATAATAGAAAAAAAGAACCAATAGAAATAATAATTATTGATGTTTTATTATTAATAAAATTTATTAATATTCCTATTAATATTAATAAAATTCCAATTACAAATAATGAAAGAATAATTTTATTCATAAATATTTTTAATAATCTTCATCAAATATATTTGTTTTGTAAATATATTTTAAGAACACTATTATATTTTAGATTTAAATATAGCAATTATAATAATTAATTCAAATAAAATATTGGTATATCGTAAAATGAGTGATATTCCTAGAAGAATTAAGTGAAAAAGAATCAATTATATTTTAAGTGATTTGTCATATATATATCCAGTATCATTATCAAATAATCAATTATTTGGAAAATAAAATAAAAAATAATAAATTGAAACCTTCAAAGATTAATAAATTAAAAGATACAATTAAAAATATTTATTCATTTAAATAAATATTTAATATTTTAATAATCAATTTGACCTATTTTCATAATTTTCAATCAATTTTTCCATTCTTGTTTGAATATTTAATTTTTTATCCTCTAATTCGCTTATTATGCGTTTATTACGTTCCGAAATATATTTTGAGTTGGAATAGGGTAATTTTTCCGTTAATTCATTGCTTGTTACTCTTAATTCTTCAATCATTTTCGTATAATTTTTATAATCTTCTTCTCTTTTTTTGTTTCTTCATTAAGAATTTCTTTTTTCGTATCAATTCTATTTTTAACATATAAATTTACTTTTTTGAATAATGGAGTAAAAATACCAATTAAAATTAAAATAATTCCAAATATAAATATTCCAATTGCTATATAATTTATTATATTATCTGGAATTTTTTTAATATAATATACTATCAATCCAATAATTAAAATAATATTCCAATTAATATAAAATATAATATATTAATCATTTTTATTTGAATTAATAAATATATTATTTCAAATAAAATATTGGTATATCGTAAAATGAGTGATATTCCTAGAAGATTAAATGAAAAAGAAATTAATTATATTTTAAGTGATTTGCCATATCCAGTATCATTTGATAATGATACCAATGAGATTTTAAGAAATCAAATGATTGATTATTTGGGAAATAAAATAAAAAATAATAAATTGAAACCTTCAAAGATTAATAAGTTAAAAGATACAATTAAAAAATATTTTTTATCAAGTTTATTAATTCCTGGTGATTCACAAGGTATATTAAGTGCTACTTCATTTGGTAATGTTGCAACACAAGAAACATTAAATACTTTTCATCATTCTGGACGTGAATCATCTCAATCTTCAACTATTGAAAAAATGAAAAATATTATCTTTATTAATAAAGAACAAAAATCAGTTTCATCAACTATTTATTTCAAAAATAAATTAATTACTTATGAAGATATTATATTTTATTTTCGTGAAAAATTTATTCAAACTTCAGTATATTCATTAATTGAAAATTATTGGATTAAGCGTAGTGATCAATTAGAAAAATATTGGTGGCATGATTATTATGAAGAAATGAATAATATAAAACTTCCAAAAGTTGAAATTATGCGTATTAAATTTAGTAAAGTTGAAATGTATAAAAGAAAAGTTTCTTTACAATTTATTATTTCTAAATTATTAGAAGATGAAGAAAATCCTTTTATTTTTGTACCAAGTTCAATGAATGAAACATATATTGATTTATATCCAAATATTGAAATGGTTAAAAGTATTCTCAATACATCAATTAAGGATGAAAAAAATAAATCAAATCGTTCAAAAACTCAATCTACAATTTCACATGATTCAGAGTATAATAAAGATACTGATATTTCAAGTATATCAAAAGATGTTATATTATCATCTTATTATCAAGATATTGTATTGAAAGATTTTAAAACAAAAATTATTAAAGGTATTAAGAGAATTGAATCAATATTTCCAGTAACTGTTAAAATTGTAGATCAAGTTATCAAAGCAAATACAATTAAATTAATAAAATCAGATGATCATTTTCCAAAAGAATTAGAAGAAATCATAGAAAAATATAAAAATAAAATATGGTGTGTTCAATTAGATCGACAACAAGTTAATTTAACGGGTGTAGATTATAATAATTTTCAATTGTTATTTGGTGAAATAAATGTAAAAGTTATTTATTTTGATGATAATGAATATAAATTATATCTTAAGATGAATGAATATTATTTTTCATTAATTAATGATAAAAAAGTAAATGTATTGAAAAAATTAGATAAATTTTATATTGAAAGAGATTTAAATGATAGATTAGTAATTAATGATACGAATTATATTCGAATTAATAAACCAAAAATTGATAATAATACAATCAAAGAAAGTTCTGGAGATTCAGTATATATTACTTATTCAATAGCTGATGTAATTATTGGAGATGATAAAGAATATTATAGATTTGTCGATTTAAAAGAAAGTAAAAATAAAGTTTATGAATTAATTGATCCATTAAATTATAAAATTGAAAAATATAATCCAATTATTTTATTGGATGATGAAATATTAAATGCTGAAAATCGATTGAAAGAGAAAAAAAGAGTAAAGAAAGAAGAAATTATTAAAAATAAAAATCGTGATAATTTATTAGATATTGTATATGTTGAAAAAGAAAATATTTTAAAATATTCAGAATATTTATATATTCAAACAATTGGTTCTAATCTTAAGAAAGTACTTAAATTTCCTTTTGTTGATAAAAAAAGAACAACATCAAATAATATTTTCGAAATCAAAAAATTATTTGGTATTGAGAATGCAAGAACATTTATTGTTCAAGAATTAAGTATTTTATTTAAAGGTAAAATTAGTCCTTCTCATATATTATTTATTGCTGATTTCATTACAAATAAAGGTGAAATTAATGGTATTACTGCATCAAAACAACCTGGAGGTCATTTATCAAAAGCATCAACAGAAAGTGCTGGTGAAGTTATTGTAAAGAATGCAATCTTTGGAAGAGAAGAAGATATTAAAAATGTTTCAGCATCCGTAATTGTTGGTGAAAGAATGAGTAATGGTAATGGATATTTTCTTCCAATTGAAGATCCAATTGAATATAATGAAGAAAAAATATTAGATGTTATTGATACTAATGTTGAATTTGATTTAGAAAGTGAATTTGATCCTTTTGAAGATGAAACGATGAAAATGGATATTCCATTCATTAAAGAAGAAAAAGAATTGAAAGAATATAAAGTTTTAAATATTACAGAAGCATTAGAATTTAATTATAATGAATTAATTATTAAGAAATATGATACAAAAATTACAAATAGTTTATTAGAATTCTTAAAAGTTAATAAATCGAAAGATGTTAAAAAATCAAAAGATCAAAAAGTTGTTATACCTGAAATTGATAATATAAATGATGTTCCAGTTTTAGTTTCTATTGATAATACATTACCAAGTTTAGATAATATTGATTTATCTTCTTCGAATAAATTATTTGAAGATTCATATATTGATATTGAAGAAGTTGAAAAAAATAATTATTAAATTATTAAATTATTATTAATAGATTAATAATAATTAAAATTAATTTGTTGGATATTGACAACTATTATTTGGTACAACTTTACCTTGAACTAATTCAGCACCACATTTTGGATTATTTATATCATTACAACAACATGTTGCATTTTGAGTAGTTCCTTCTTTATTATCATCCAATGCATCAGGACAATTATTAAAACAATTATTTGCTGCATCCTTTTTTTCTAAAACACAATCACATAAAGGAGCATTATCATTATTATCATTATTATCATTATCAGCTCTACATAAAGTAGCAGCTTTTGATTGAACTCCATATAAACATTGTGCTATATTATCTAGATTTTTTTGTTGATAAAAACATTGATTAAAAATTTGATTTTTATCGGTACATAATGTTTCACATGTCCAATTATTATAACAATCTATACTTGGATTTGTTAAACATATAGTATTTTCTTGTTGAACTTTGAAAAAAAAATATAAAATAACAAGTATTCCAATTATAATAAATAAATTAATAATTCCAGCTATAGAAATAATAATATAATATGTTTTATTATCCATTTTTTATAATACGAATTTTGATGATTTACTTTTTATTTTTATAAGACGGTGTTATAGAACAACTATATGTACCATCACCATTGTCTCTTTTTGCATATCCGCTACAATCATTATTTACATCATCACAAGGACATTGAATTATAGGACAATAATTACTTTGTTCAGAATTACAACTATTTAAATCTTGTTTAGTTTTATAATATAGTATAAATATCCATATTAATAATATAATATTAACAATTATTAATCCTATAAAAACTCCTGTTGTTATTTTTAAAAATTTTTGCAATTCCATATTTTTAAAATTGAATTAGAATTATATAATTTAAAAAATTAAAATGGTAAGTTTTATTGTTATTGGTGATCCTCATTTTAAAATTGATAATGTTATTCAAACTGAAGAAATGGAAGATAAATTATTAAAAAAATTATCAACTTTAAAATTAGATTTTATTGTAATTCTTGGTGATACATTAGATCGACATGAATCAATACATGTTTCACCATTAAATAGATCTATTAAATGGTTAAATGAACTTACAAAAATATCTTTTGTTTATTTAATTATTGGAAATCATGATCTTATTAATAATAAACAATTTTTAAGTACTCAACATCCATTTCAATGTTTAAAAAATTGGAAGAATATTAAAGTAATTGATAGTTTTATAATAGAATCTATCAATGATTATCAATTTGGATTTGTTCCTTATGTCCCTAATGGTAAATTTATGGATGCTATACAACAAAATGATGATTGGAAAGATTGTCATTTTATATTTTGTCATCAAGAATTCAAAGGTGTAAAAATGGGACATAAGATTTCAGATACTGGAGATTTATGGGATGATTCTTATCCAAATATTATTTCAGGTCATATTCATGATTATCAAAAAGTTGGAAAAAATATTTTATATACTGGAAGTTTATTACAACATGGATTTTCTGATATTGTAAAGAAAACTATTTCCTATTTTGAATTGAATGATAATCAATATAAACATACAAAAATTAATTTACATTTAATGAAAAAAAGAAAATATAAATTGACAATAGATCAAATTGATAATTTTAAGATTAAAGAAAATGAAATTATCAAAATTGAAATAATTGGCCATTATGGAGATATCAAATCTTCAAAATTAAAACAACGATTGAAAAATTTAGAAGATCAAGGATGTAAAATTACATTTACAAATAATTTACATATTAATGAAGAATCTTATCATCATAATATTGAAAAACATAATTTTGATTTTTATTTATATCAAAAGATTGAAAAAGAACAAGAATTATATAAATTATTTAAAGATATATGTCAATAAAAT
>Ga0102929_1002247_pt1 | contig 11477 bp, 10 predicted proteins | sample SalPonR1_B_D2_MG_FD_78510 | JGI IMG/M metagenome (GOLD analysis project Ga0102929, IMG submission 78510) | Salt pond soil microbial communities from South San Francisco under conditions of wetland restoration - Salt Pond MetaG R1_B_D2_MG | ecosystem: Environmental > Aquatic > Marine > Intertidal... | reverse complement strand
CTGCCGCGCGGCTTCGGCGATCAGCTCTTCACGGCCGGAAAAATGACGGTAAACGGCCGCCGGGGTCACGCCGGCCTGCTTGGCCGCTTCGGACAGAGTGAAGCCCGCGGGACCACGCGCCTCGATCAGCATCAGCGCCGCCTCGACGAGCGCCTGCCGCAGATTGCCGTGATGGTAGCCCCGTTTAGGCATCCCATATCTCGGGACCGCCGCAAACCGCCTGATCCTGTGCGCCGATCGCCTTTTCGTCCTTGCGGTCGTAGTCGATGGCGGAAAGAACCCGGCGGATCGCCTCGACCCGGGCACGGCGTTTGTCGTCCGAGCGGATGACGGTCCACGGGGCGGGGTCGGAATGGCTGCGGAAAAGAGTTTCGCCGATTGCATGTGTGTAATCTGCCCATTTGCGCAGACCCTCGACGTCGATGCGGCTCAGCTTCCATTGCTTGAGGGGGTCGCTTTCGCGTTTCAGGAACCGGCGCAATTGTTCTGCCCGGCCCACATTGAGCCAGAACTTGAAAAGGTGAATGCCCTCATCCGCCAGCATCCGCTCGACCCCCTTGACCTGGCGAAAGAAATGCTCGCGTTCATCGTTCGTGCAGAAGCCGAACACGTGCTCCACAACACCGCGATTGTACCAGCTGCGGTCGAAAAAAACGATCTCGCCGCCGGCTGGCAGGTGGTCGATGTAACGCTGGAAATACCATTGGGTGGCTTCGGTATCCGATGGTTTGGGCAGCGCCACGACGCGGGCGCCGCGCGGGTTGAGATATTCCCGGAAGCGCTTGATGGTGCCGCCCTTGCCAGCCGCGTCGCGCCCTTCGAACACACAGACGACGCGGGCGCCCGATCGCTTGACCCACGCCTGAAGCTTTACCAGCTCTACCTGGAGCTCTTCCAGATCCTTCTCGTAGGTCTTGCGCGGCAGGCGTTCGGAATGGGGGTAATCGGCCTCGAGGATGTCCCCCTTGTCCGCGCGACGGATGGCGTTGCGTACAAATGCCGGCGCCTCGGTTTCGAAATACCGGCTGATCGCACCGTCGAATGGCAGCTCCATGGGCTTTTTTCCTTTGTTTTGGTCAATATGGCGCCTCAGGGTCCGGCGTGCAATCCGGCCCGTCGGGCGGCGTGGCGCACGGCCTCGACGATCGCGTCCTCGGCAGCGTGATGGGGCATGTGCCCCACGCCCTCCAGACGGGTCAGGCGTGCGCCGTTTATCTGTTTGCTCAGCGGTTCGGAATGGATCGTCAGCCCCACGGTGGTGTCCGCGGTACCGTGAACGATCTCGGTCGGTACCCCGATCCTGTCATACCGGGTGTGCAGGGCCTTGATCTGTGGCAGAAGCCGTGCGCGTTGCAGCGCGTTGGCTCGCAGCGAGTGGCGGCGCAGGGTCAGGCCGGCACCGACATGGTCCGTGTAGCCGTCAGGCACCGGGTCGGGCGTGAAGATGGCGGCGATTTCCGTCTTGACGCGGGCATCGGGAATGAAGGCTGTGATGAGCGGGATCGCCAGCGGCCCCAGAATCGGGTGCGACAAGATCTTGTAATAGGTGGAAAGGTCGCTTTCCCAAGGGTTGGAGGGGGCTGCCAGCGTTACCAGCGCCGAAAGCGTGCCGGGGTGGTGCACCGCCCATGCCAATGCCACGGCGCCACCATAGGAATGACCCAGCACCACGGGCCTGTCCGCGCCAAGCTCGCGCGCGGTGGCGGCCAGCAACCCGGCCTGATCCACGATGGTGGCGCCGCTCCGGTTGATGCGGTCGGTATAGCCAAGGCCCGGCCGGTCGATCGCGATCACCCGGAAATGCCGGGCAAGCCGCGGCGCCAGCGAAAACGTCATGTCGCGTGCATTTCCCGAGGCGCCGTGGACCAGCACCAGGTCAGGGCCTTTACCGCTTATCACGGCATGAACCCGGTGCCCCTGGATCTGAAGGATGCGGCCCTGCGGGGGGTGGCTGGACTCGGCGCGCGACTCGTGGGCCTGCGCGCGATACTGCACCCAGCCCCAGAACGCCGACAGCAAGACTGCCGTGGCAAGAAGCGCCTTAATGGCCAATTTCATCCATGTCGAACGGGGTGGACTGATATATCTGGTTTATCCAGTTGCCATACAGCAGGTGGGCGTGGCTGCGCCAGCGGTTCAGCGGTTGCGCCGCCGGATCATCGCCGGGATAGTAGTTGCAGGGTACGCCAACGGGCGTGCCGGCGGCCACGTCCCGGTCATACTCCTGTTTCAGGGTGTCGCTGTCATATTCGAGATGGTTGAAGATGTAGAGCGCCCGGTGTTGCGCATCCTCGACCAGACAAGGACCCACTTCGGCGCTGTCCAGCAGGATGACCAGCCCGCCTGTGGCGTCGATCTCGGCGCGGCGCATCTCGGTCCAGCGGCTGACGGGAATGACGCAATCGTCCGAGAACCCGCGCAGGAAAGGCGAGGCGGGCGCCATGTTGGCGTGCCTGTAGCACCCGAAGGCCTTTTGCGGCAGCATATGCTTCTGCACGCCATGGAAATGGTTGATCATCGCCATCCCGCCCCAGCAGACGCCGAAGGTGGAATGCACATGGGTCCGGGTCCAGTCGAAGACCTGGCGCAGTTCGTCCCAGTATGTGACAGCGTCGAACTCCAGATGCTCGATAGGGGCGCCGGTGATGATCAGACCGTCAAATTTCTCGCCTGATGCCGCGACTTCGGCGAAGGGCCGGTAGAAACTTTCCATGTGATCGGCGGCGGTATTGCGGGTCTTGTGTTCTGACATGCGGATCAGGGCAAAGTCGATCTGTAGCGGCGTGGCGCCTATCAGCCGGGCGAACTGGTTCTCGGTCTGGATCTTCTTGGGCATCAGGTTGAGAAGGCCGATGCGGAGTGGCCGTATATCCTGCCGCGCTGCCTGATCCTCGTCCATGACCATGACCCCTTCGCGCGTGAGCACGTCGTAGGCGGGCAGGTTGGCGGGGATCTTGATGGGCATCTTCCGGGGCTCGTTTCCGTTGGGGTGTCAGTCGGGTTTCAGCAAGCGCGGTCCAGGGCCGTGGCGACAAGGTTTTCGAAATCTGCCGGGCCGGTGACACCTGCCGCTTCCTCCGCGGTCAGGGTCACGCCCCATTTGGCCATCTTGTCGTAACGTGGCTGACGATGGGCGAGGGCGCGCGCATAGGTCCAGCGAATGAAAGCATCCGGGTCGACATCGCTCTCGCCGCAGCCGTGCTCATTCAGGTAGTCGGTCCAGGCGGCATCCAGGAATTCGGGCTGGTAAGCCATCGGTTTCGGGGCTCTGTCGAAGCGGCGGATCAGTTCCTGGGTATGCGCTTCGTTGCCCTCGAGGTAGATCAGCAGGCAGTGGCGGGAAAGCTCGTTCAAAAGGGTGTCCTCCGGATCATCGCCATCCACCCATTCGCAAATCGAGCCGCCCGTGTCACAGACGAAATTCGGATACCCGTAAAGCCGCTGCGCACGTTCGATGAAATGCCCGGTATCCCGGAGTGCGGCGATCTCGGCACTGCGGAACTGCTCCTGCCGGCGGCGGTATTCTCTTATCGGCAGGCCGCCCTTTGCCGGATCGCCGGGTTTGCCAAGGTAGGTCGAGACAGGCGCAAGATTGTCAAAGGTGATGTTGGACCCGATGTAGATGGAATCCGTCAGAAGCAGGTTGCGCAGGAACGGTACCTTCATCGCGTGCGCCTTGGCATTGTCTGCGATGAGTTCGCCCATGTAGCGGGTGCCGATGCGATAGTCGATCGAGTAGTGAAACCAATCGCCATGCGCGCGCAGCATGTTCGACAGGTGGGTCTTGCCCAATCCCGACATTCCGTAAAGTAGCACCCGCTTGTGCGGGGCGGTGCGCCATTCCCGTGCTGATTTGTAAAGCATGCCCGTTCCGAAGTCCTTCCTGCGCCCGCTTGGTAGTCACCGGCAGCGCGGGGGTCAAACGCTATGTCATGGCCATGCCAAGGCCCCGCCCGTTAATGGGCGGGGCCTGAACGTCGCGCGTGGCGGAGCCTTTCAGTAATGATAGCCGATCTTGAAGCCGACACCGATCACGTCATTGTCGGGAAAGCGTGACGTGGTCAGCGGCGCGGAGCTGACGACGGTACGGGCAGTTTCGAGCATCGTGTAGTTCAGCCCGGCCGAAACCGAATACCCGTTGTTCTTGTAGCGTGCCCCGAGCGTCACCCCGAAGCGGCCGTTCTGCGGCCCGAGATTGGTGATGAACGCGCCTTCGGATGGCTCGTAGGTGAATGCGATCGATCCCGACCAGGTATCGGTGAACTCCTTCCCGACACCCAGCTTGTACGTCACGATATCTTCCGTGTAACTGAGGAACGGCCGCCCGGCGAGCGCGAAGAAATGTGAGGGGTCGATCGAAAACGAGGACCAGTCAGTCCAGCGCACACCCCCGAAAACCAGCGTGCCCGGTGCGATGCCGGTCTGGAAATCAAGGTTGACCGCTTGCGGCGAAGTGATCTCGGTGATGCTGGTCAGCCCTCCGGGTGGCGTCACGGCCGAGGTTTCCAGCGTGCTGTGTTCGGTTTCGATCTCGGAATTGTAGGTCAGAGCGACCCGCAGGGCGATCCTCGGGATCTCGTAGGAGGCGCCAATCACGTACCCGACGCCCTCGTCGCTGCCGGCATCGGCCTGGTAGCCCGCAACCGCGGGCACCATCGTGGCGGCCGAAATTTTCTGGATCCGGAAACCGCCATGCACGCCGATGCCGCCGTCGGTGACGTAGCGGCCCAGCACCGTGAGCGCATCGGCATCGAAAACAGCCTCGGTGCCCGCCAGGGGATAGGCCCCGCCCGGATACCGGGAATCGGCGCCGAAGGGCTGATCGTAGATGAATGCGAAGCTGATGTTGTCGTTGAACTGGTGCTTGTAGGCTGCACCGACCTGCCAGTAGGTTTCCGCCATGTCGCCGGAGCCCACCGGCGGCGCCGGCGCGGCCAGGTTGCCGGACACGTCGGGGCTGACCACACCGAAGGAAAATTCGGCGTAATTTCCCGTCTCGAAGAGTGGAGCGATGGATTGGCCCGATCGGTCCAGATTGCCCGCCTGGGCAGCGCCGGCGGTGGCCGCCAGGGCCACGGCTGCGGCTAGTGTCTTGTTCATGTTGCCTCCTCCTCGACGCTGAGTGCGGCGCCGTGCTGCAAGAGTATCCGGCGCCGGATACGGAACAAGCGCTGACGTCACGTCATGAGGGGCGGGCGTCGCAAAAATGTCACGAATGGTACGTGCGCGCCGCAGTTTCCCGGGTCCGGGTGGTGCAGCGTCAGGCCTTTCGCCGTGTTTCGATCCAGATATTCAGGTAATTGGACCCGAAAATCACCGCTGCACCGACAAAGACGAACATGTCCACCGTTTCCGCGTAGAGCAACCAGCCGACGAGGGCGATCACGGGCAGGCGGAAGAAATCCACCGGCATGACGATCGTTGCCGGGGCCATCGACAGCGCCGTGGTCAGGCAGAAATGTGCCACAAGCCCGCCGATGGCGATCACTGCGAGCCATGGCAGCGCGGCGGTGGTGGGCAGGGCAATGTCCCCGTCGGCCCCTGCACAAAACAGGCCCATCACGGTCTGAAGAGTCACCATCCAGAAAAGGATGCAGGTCAGAGTTTCGGTACGGGTGAGGCGGCGGGTGAAGACCGCCGACCCCGCGAACCCGATCGCGGCCAGCGCCGCGGCGACCAGCCCGAAGCTGAGTGTTTCCGGGCTTGGCCTGGTGACGATAAGAATGCCGGCGAACCCGATGCAGGCGGCCAGAACCCTCACCCGGGTCAGACGTTCCCCCAGAATCAGGGGCGACAGCACCAGCGCCCAGAGCGGTGAGGTGAATTCAAGCGCGAAGACCTGTGCCAACGGGATCGTGGCCACTGCAAAATACCACAGGTTCTGTCCCGCGAAATGAAACAGGTTCCGCAGCGTATGAAGCCACGGACTGCGGCGGGTGATCTGCCCGTGCGTGCCCGCCATGCGGGCCAGGGCCACCACGATGACCACGCCGATGAGGCTGCGATAGAACATGATCTCGAATGTGTCGAGCTCGACACTGATTTCCCGCCCGGCCACGGCCATCGAGGAAAACGAGACCACGGCACCGATCATCCAGAAAGCGGCAACGACGACGCGCGCCGCGGGTTGGGCCCCGGCAGGCGAAGGACCGTATCCCGGTCCGGGTTGGCTCATGACCAGTTTCGGATGACGAAGATATCCTGCTCGATTCGCCAGTCAAAGCCCCGGCTGCGGGCCCAGTCCACCAGGTAGTCGATCGACGGGTAATCGCCGTAATCCTCGGCCGTGGGCAGAAAGCAGCGCACATCATCAATCAGGATCGACAGGTGCCCAAAGCGCGACAGGCTGTCGTCGATGGCCGAAAGCTCGTCTTCGACGGGGCAATCCTTGTCACCCCGAAAGGTCTTGCCGGCAGAATAGTGACCGTCGAGCCAGAAACAGATGTTACCCGAGAGCCGGGGCAGAAGATCCGGAAACACGTCTTCGCTGACGCCCTGAATCACGTCGACATTGCTGCCCTTGAAGCGGCGCGCCGCGCGGCGAAAGAGCTTTTCGCCGGGCTCGATCGTGTAAACCTTTGGCGCCATAGTCGAAAGGAACCGGGTGGTCGTGCCCATGTACGTCCCGGTCTCGATCCACGGCGCCCCGTCAATGGCGTATTTGCGCAGGATCGCCTCCTTGACGAATTGCGGGGCGTTGTCCGACCAGCCGCGTTTCTTCCAGGCGTGCAGGGCCTTTTGGCGACGCAGAAAGGCAATCGGGTTCATACTGTCACTCCCACTCGATGGTGCCCGGCGGTTTGGAAGTGACATCGTAGGTGACGCGGTTGATGCCCCGCACCTCGTTGATGATGCGGGTGGCGGTCTCGCCCAGGAATTCGTGACTGAACGGGTAGAAATCAGCCGTCATCCCGTCAACGCTGGTCACGGCGCGCAGCGCACAGGCATAGTCATAGGTCCGTCCGTCGCCCATCACGCCGACGGTCCGCACCGGCAGGATGGCGACGAACGCCTGCCATATCTCGTCATAGAGCCCATGGCGGCGGATCTGGTCGATATAGATCGCATCCGCCTTGCGCAGGATCTCCAGCTTGTCGCGGGTGATCTCGCCGGGGCATCGAATGGCAAGGCCGGGACCGGGGAAGGGGTGGCGGCCGATGAAGCTGTCGGGCAGGCCCAGCTCGCGGCCCAGGGCGCGGACCTCGTCCTTGAAAAGCTCGCGCAGGGGTTCCACCAGCCTGAGCCCCATCTTTTCGGGCAGGCCGCCGACATTGTGATGACTCTTGATCGTGACCGAGGGACCGCCCGAGAACGACACGCTTTCGATCACGTCCGGATAAAGTGTGCCCTGCGCCAGAAATTCCGCACCCTCGATGCCGCCCGCATATTTCTGGAACACGTCGATGAAAAGACGGCCGATTGTCTTTCGCTTTTCCTCCGGGTCACTGACGCCATCGAGCGCGCCCAGAAACAGTTCCGTTTCATCGGCATGGACGAGCGGGATGTTGTAATGGTCGCGGAACATGCCCACGACCTCGTCGGCCTCGTTGTGGCGCAGAAGCCCGTGATCGACGAAGACACAGGTCAACTGATCCCCGATGGCCTCGTGGATAAGCACCGCGGCAACCGAGCTGTCGACGCCACCGGAAAGCCCGCAGATCACCTTGCGGTCGCCCACCTGCGCGCGGATCCTGGCGATTGCTTCCTCGCGGTAGGCGCCCATCGTCCAGTCCCCCGCGAAGCCGGCGTCGCGGACGAAATTCTCGTACAGGGTGCGCCCGTTGGGCGTGTGGTGGACCTCGGGGTGGAACTGCACGGCGTAAAAACGCCTGTCCAGATCGGCGGTGACCGCAAACGGCGCATTGGGCGAGGTGCCATAGACTGCAAAGCCGGGGGCGAGGGCGCTGACATGATCGCCATGGCTCATCCAGACCTGTTCGGGCCCGTCGAGGAACCAGCCATTGAGGAGGTCTATCCGCGTTTCGCCGGCCGGGGTCACGAAGGCGCGGCCGAATTCGGCGGTGCCGTCGCCGCGCTCCACCCGTCCGCCCAGCATTTGCATCATGATCTGCTGTCCGTAGCAGATTCCCAGAACCGGCACGCCCAGCTCGAACACCTTCTGCGGCGGGTGCGGGGCATCGGCATCCAGTACGCTGGCCGGCCCCCCCGAAAGGATCACGGCCTTTGGTCCGAACTCATCCAGGAAAGCGTCCGTGACCGTGTGGAAAGGGCGGATTTCGCAATAGACACTGAGTTCGCGCAGCCGGCGCGCGATGAGCTGCGTCACCTGGCTGCCGAAATCTATGATCAGGAGGCGGTCATGGGATTGCTGGTTCATGGGTGCCTAGTAGGGCGCGGGCCGGCCTCGTGCAAGACTTGGCTTGTGCGATTCGCACCTGTGTGGTGGCCAGCGGTGGCCTGATGTCGCTATAGCCCCTCAAAGGACGCAATTCTTCACTGCGCCGATCCCGCACTGCGATAAGGTTCCGCAAATCAGTGCTCCAAACGGGTGCGATCCATCGCAAGGGTAGAGAGAAAATGGCCGAAGCAGCAGCTCGCAGGCGCGGACGGGGAGGAGGCGGCGCGGCGCGTCGCGCGGAACGTACAGCCGTCAGCATCGACACCGCGAAATATATCGAGCGCAATATCCCGCTCTTCGAGATCCTCGACGACGAGGCGCTTGAGATCATCGAGACGAATGCCGAGACCATACTTGAAGAGGTCGGTGTGAGTTTCGTGGAGAATCCGAAGGCGCTTGAGCGGTGGCGCGAGGCCGGCGCCGATGTGGATGGCGAGCGGGTGCGCATTCCGCGCGGCTTGGCTCGCAAGCTGTGTGAAACAGCCCCGTCAAGTTATACACAACACGCCCGCAACCCGGCTCGCAACGTCGAGATCGGCGGAAAGACCCTTGTCTGCGCTCCGGTCTACGGCCCGCCGTTCGTCCGCGACATGGAAGGTGGACGCCGCTATGCAACGATGGAGGATTTCCACCGTTTCGTGAAGCTGGGATACATGTCCAAATGGCTGCATCATTCCGGTGGCACCGTCTGCGAGCCGACCGACATTCCGGTAAACAAGAGGCATCTGGACATGCTGCTGGCGCACATGACGCTCAGCGACAAGCCTTTCATGGGCTCCGTCACGGATCCCGAGCGGGCGCAGGACAGCGTGAACATGTGCGAGATCCTGTTCGGTAAGGAGTTTGTGCAGGAAAACACCGTGATGACCTCGCTCGTCAACGTGAACTCGCCCATGACCTTCGACGAGGTGATGATGGGGGCGCTGGAAATCTATGCGCAGAACAACCAGGCCTGCATCATATCACCCTTCATCGTGGGCGGAGCGATGGCGCCGGTCAGTGTCGCCGGAACCCTGACACAGGTTCTGGCGGAAGTGATGGCGGGCATCGCCTACAGCCAGCTCATCCGGCCCGGTGCGCCTGTCATTTTCGGGGCCTTCGTGACCTCGATCGACATGAACAGCGGCGCGCCGACCTTCGGCACCCCGGAGGCTAGTCAGATCCTTTACGGGGCCGGACAGCTTGCGCGCCGCCTGGGTCTGCCGTTCCGGTCGGGCGGCGGGTTGTGCGGGTCCAAGCTGCCCGATGCGCAGGCGGCTTATGAAACCGCGCACACACACAATGCCGTTCTTCTTGGCGGCGTGAACTTCATGCTTCATTCCTGTGGCTGGCTGGAAGGTGGGCTGGTGGCCAGTTTCGAGAAATTCGTGCTCGACGCCGATCAGCTGGGCACGCTTCACAAGCTCGCGCAGGGCGTGCCCATGGACGAGAACGGCCAGGCGATGGATGCGATCCGCGAAGTCGGACCCGGCGGGCATTACCTGGGCTGCGCCCATACACAGGCCAATTTCAAGGAAGCGTTCTGGCGCTCGGATGTTTTCGATTACAAGCCGTTCGAGACGTGGGACGAGGAAGGCGCGCGCGACTCCATGACGCTCGCGAATTTCAAGATGAAACAGATGCTGGAGAACTACCAGCAGCCTGCCCTTGATCCCGGGATTGCCGAAGCGCTTGGCGCCTATGTGGCGACACGCAAGGCCGAGATGCCGGACGCGTTCAGTTGATCGCAGCCGCCTGATGCGTGGCGCGGAGGAGTCGCGCCTCGCCCATCAACGCAATCAGGATCTCGACATGGCGGGCGGGTGAGTATCCGGCCGCGCCGTCGACTCGCTGACGGTTCACATCCGCCTCCAACTCCATCAGTTCGACGATGGCTTCGCCGCTGCGGGGCAGTTCCGCGCGCCCCAACTGCCGTGGAAGGTGAACGGGACGCCGGTACTCGGCCGCCCCGAACCGTGCCGCGCTGATCAGCAGGCGCGGTCTGCGCAGGGCGTTCAGCGATGCGAGGATGTCTTTCATGGCGTCTCTCCCATTGGATCCTGACCGAATGACATCACAACTTAAACGGGTGTTGCGGAATCCGCTCTGACTCCGGTCGATGGGGTGAGGCGTTGTTAACGAAGCAGAAACAATGGTTGCAGTTATGGACACAATTAACGAACCATTTACAAATACACCCGTAGGTTGCATGAGTGTTGTGGATAACTCTGTGGATATATCCGGGGACAATTTCTGGATCGCTGTGGACCGGACGGTCCCGGCCCTCGGCGTGATTGAGCAGCGGGGATTTCGGAGGACGTGTCATGCAGAAGCCTGCCGAGTGTACGACAGTGCGATTGCGCCTGCCGTCATGGCTGCCGAAGGCTGCGCGTCTTTACCTCGCGCACACGGAAGCGGGGATACCGATCCGCGGGCTTGCGCGCGACGCCGGGTGTCATCCGTCCACGGTTCTGCGCCGCATCCGTCATTGGGAAACGCGGCGCGACGATGTCCTGGTCGACACCGCCCTGCGGCGTCTGGGCGTCGCGGTGACGCCGATGGAAGAGGGCTTCGGAGCGTATGGAATGGATGAGATGAGTCACCAAAAGGAAGATATCACCGCGAAGGATGGTGCCGGAATCCTTTCGGAGGCGGAACTCCGTCAGGACGCTCGGCGGATCCTTGGCCGTCTGTGTGAGCCAGGGTCGGTTCTGGCGGTGGCGGAAGGGATGAAGAATGCCGTCGTGGTGCGCGAAACCGAAGATAGTGACGGGCCAGTACGCATTGCGGCCGTATCGCGTGAAGCGGCCGAAGCGATGGCGGTCAAGGGCTGGATCGCCTGCCGGATGCCGGGGCGCATTTCAAGGTATGCGATCACCCGGAGCGGACGGTCGGAGTTGAACATCCTGACCGCCGAGAGCGAGAACCGGGCCACCGGCCTGGCCGAAGCGCCGGCGCATTTCGAGGCCGCGCAGCGTACCGGTGTCTTGCAGACGGCTTTCGGGAAGGCCGGGGAGGGCGCGCGTGGCAGAACCCGGTACGGCGTCATGGAGTCTCCGCTCGTGGCGTTGGCCCGGCGGCGGGACAGAGACGGACGGCTCTTTCTGTCGGAGCCCCTGGTACGTGCGGGCGAACGGCT
>Ga0102929_1002243_pt1 | contig 11480 bp, 7 predicted proteins | sample SalPonR1_B_D2_MG_FD_78510 | JGI IMG/M metagenome (GOLD analysis project Ga0102929, IMG submission 78510) | Salt pond soil microbial communities from South San Francisco under conditions of wetland restoration - Salt Pond MetaG R1_B_D2_MG | ecosystem: Environmental > Aquatic > Marine > Intertidal... | reverse complement strand
GCTTGACAGAGCTTAAAATACTCACGAAAAGACCAGTATCGAGAGATGAACAAGAACTGGAATTGATGTAGGTCGTATCATTTAAGGGATAATGATAAATGAGCGTCGTATCCTGAATATCCGGGCAGGCAGCAAAATAACCGACTGCATAATACTCGCCGGGGCCCAGGGAAGGGATTTGGTTGGTATCTACAGCCACCAGGCTATCCTGGAAATACCAATCGATTTTCTCATAGGTCCCCAATGCTCGCAATGTATCCAGACAGATTCCGTCAATACTATCCAGGTCTGCAATGATGGCCTCTGGGTAACGCTCAAAACCAGAAAAATAGCCGGCAAATCCGATAAAATTACTTCCTCCTGTCAAACCTACTTGCACATTGCCGGTTGATCTCACCGTGATATGGTCCACGCCAAGATCGTTGCTTATTTTATAAGTGAGGTAATCCGGATTTCCGGTCACCGGTCTACCCAAGCTTGCGGGCAAGGGAATGCCATTGATTTCAACGGGAAAGCCATTTCTCGCGATGATAATGATGTTACCATCGTAAGAAAAATCATCAATACTGTTGTAGAAGGGAATATTGTCTACCTCCGGCTCTCCAAGGCAACTCAATGGAGGAATGAAATTCATGCCATAAGTAGCCAAATCCGGAAGCCCCCCAATCATTTGGTAAACTGCAATGTCTTCCGATGCCTCCAGGTACATATTGCCGTTGGCTGTATAGGCATCCTCATCAATCTGTAAAAAATCTCCGGCATCGAATGTACCTTCCAAGCCACCATTAACAAGGAGTTCTGTATTGTTCGCATGAAAGCAGACAATGACACTTTCCATGACGTCGAGACCGTTGCCCCGGACCAGGATGTATTCGGTCCCCAGGCTGTTCATAGGTACGATTTGATCAATGCCTATGTCTCTGAAATTATTGGCCACGATACCTCCTGTATGAGATCCCACATTGACGACCAGATCCCCGGTGGATTCAATCAGGGAGCCAAAAAACCCCCGGACGTCATTGGGGGCGAATAAAAAATACACGGCTGATAAAGTGAGGGTTTCCCCGGCATCCAATTGGAAAACCTCTGTCCCATTGGTGACTCCGTAATTGGCCAGATCTAAACCGTTTGGAAGGTTGGTAAATCTTACTGTGGCATTTTCCAGCGCCATGATAGAAACCGTATTGCTCTTAAACCCAAAGGCATTGCTGGTGATCAGGTGACCCGGACGAAAAACGCGCCCTCTTGCAATGGTCCCTTTGCAGGTTATGGATCCGCTGTGATTACCGTCATTCGAAGTCACGCGATAATTACAGTAAAACTCCTGGTCTGATCTGAAAATTAATCCTTCGTCATCCTGGGGGATGCCCAACTGATTTGCTTCCACCATTAACCGGGTGTCTTCATTATCGCCAAAGTAAATAAAGTCCGGATTGGCATTGCTGATGGTCACATTCCGCAACAAGTTGCCTTGAGGCGTGCGCACCTCTACGGTTATATCTTGCTGACTTGGGGTAGAAAGGAATATAAACTGTTCTCCCTGGGCCTCACTGGCAAAAAATGGAGGCATAAAGTGCATGGTATCCAGTTGAGCAAGGAGTGCTCCGGGAAGATATAGAAGTGTAAATAAAAAGAATCGTGAGAACATGGCATCTATTACCTGATGTCCTCAAATATACACGAAGGAAATGGAGGATTAGCCGTTCAGGCCATTAATGTGCTTCTGTAGTTTACTTTTTAGGTTGGCGGCCTTGTTCTGGTGCCAAACATTTTTCTTAGCCAATCGGTCAATCATACTGACAACCTTAGGAAAAAATTCTGCAGCTTCCTTTTTACTCTCCATTTCTCTTAAGTTACGGATCGCAGTTCTAGCAGCTTTCTTGTAGTAGCGATTTCTATCACGACGCTTGAGCGTCTGTCTTATTCTTTTCTTTGCTGATAAGCTATTGGCCATGGATGCTCTTCTACTTTTATCAATTAGAGCGCAAATATACAATTTTTCTAAAGAAAAACCATTCTATTTTTCTCAATATCGCTTAAAAATAAAAAAAGCTGCAGGAGGATGCCTTTATCAATGAAGTCAAGGAGAAAAGACCAGAGGAATTTTGCTTGAAAAACTAATAAATTACAAAAAAAGGACAGATAATTGCAGTACTATAAAGAAACAAAAAACAAAGGATGTCGCTGAATTATTCATACGTCGCCAATGCCGAGGCGCAATATGTGGACCAATTGTATCAAAAATACCAGCAAAACCCGGACAATGTTGAGGAAGGCTGGCGTCTTTTTTTTGAGGGATTCAGTTATGCACAAGCGCAAAATGGTCATGCCGCAGACCAAGTTTCAGATTCGGAGCTATCTAAGGAGTCCCTTGCCAAAGAGTTTGCTGTGCTCTCCATCATTCATGGATTCCGTGACCGGGGTCATCTGCTCAGCACAACCAATCCCATTCGTCAACGAAGGGATCGCAAACCACGACTCGATCTGGAAGATTATGGCCTGAATGAATCAGATTTAGACCAGCGCTTTGTGGCAGGTAAAGAAATTGGTCGTGAAAATGCTACGCTTCGAGAGATCATCGACCGCTTGCACGAAATATACTGTGGCAATATCGGGTTTGAATATTCTCATATTGAAGAACGCTCTAAGCGCATGTGGCTCAGAAAAATGATTGAAAGCCACGACCCCAACAAAAGTTATGGCCTTACTGCAGATGACAAAAAACGCATTCTGGATAAGCTCAACGGCGCAGAGGTGTTTGAGCGGTTTCTTCACACCAAATACGTAGGTCAGAAAAGATTTTCACTAGAAGGAGGGGAAGGAACTATTGCAGCACTAGATGCCATCATCAACAAGGCGGCCAAAGAAAATGTCGAGGAAATCATTATCGGAATGGCACATCGAGGTCGTCTCAATGTGTTGGCCAATATCATGGGGAAGACCTACGCTCAGATTTTTAATGAATTTGAGGGCAATGTCATGCCAGATCAATCCTTTGGTGACGGGGATGTCAAATATCACTTGGGTTTCTCCTCGATTGTACCTACGACAGAAGACAAAGAAGTCCATCTGAAGCTCGTACCCAATCCGTCGCATCTGGAATCTGTAGATCCGGTGGTACAAGGATACAGCCGGGCCAAGGCAGATTTGTTATACGATCATGATTACGACAAAATTCTTCCCATCCTCATCCACGGAGATGCTGCCTTAGCCGGGCAGGGCGTGGTTTTTGAAACCGCTCAGATGAGTAAGCTGGATGGTTATTATACGGGCGGGACCTTACATTTTGTAATCAACAACCAGATTGGTTTTACCACTGACTTTGACGATGCACGCTCATCAACTTACTCTACTGGCGCAGCCAATGTGATACAGGCGCCCGTATTTCACGTCAATGGAGATGATCCAGAGGCCCTTGTCTTTGCCGTGCGCCTGGCCACCCTCTACCGGCAACGCTTCAACAACGATGTCTTCGTCGACATGGTTTGCTATCGAAAGCACGGACACAACGAAGGAGATGATCCGAAATTTACCCAGCCGGGCATGTACGAAATCATCAAAAAGCATCCGAGCCCGAGGGAAGTATATTCTAAAAAACTCATTGAGCATGGTGAGGTAGAAAAGAAAATTGCCGAAGACATGGAAGATGAGTTCTGGTCTTATCTACAGGATCGGCTCCAGGAAGTAAAACAGAATCCGCTGCCCTACAGTTACCAGGACCCGGAACAACAATGGCGTCAATTGCGCTTTACCACTGACCCCAAGGATTTTCATGACAGTCCCAAGACCGGTATTGATCAGAAAAAAGTTGCTCAAATCCTCGATCACCTGTCCAGTGTTCCCGAAGGCATTGAAATGATCAGCAAAATGAAGCGGGTCTATAAAGGACAGCAAAAGTTGTTGGATAACAATGAGTTGAATTGGGGATTGGCTGAATTGCTCGCCTACGGGTCCATCCTGATAGAAGGGAAAAATGTGCGGATGAGCGGTCAGGATGTCAAACGTGGTACTTTTTCTCACAGGCATTCCATGCTACACGACCAAAATACCTACGAGGAATATAATCGACTCGATGGTTTGCAAGACGATCAGGGTAAATTCATGATCTACAATTCGCTATTGTCAGAATTTGCAGTACTCGGCTTCGAATATGGCTATTCTATGGCCTCCCCCCAAACCCTCACGCTATGGGAAGCACAATTTGGTGATTTTTACAATGGTGCCCAGGTCATGGTGGATCAATACATCGTCGCTTCTGAGACGAAATGGAAGCGAATGAGTGGCCTGGTGATGCTGCTTCCTCACGGCTACGAGGGACAGGGGCCGGAACATTCCAGCGCCAGATTAGAGCGATTCCTGCAGGCCTCTGCCGATTACAATCTTACTGTAGCCAATTTGACGACACCGGCGAATTTGTTTCATGCCTTTCGCCGACAACTGGCGCGTGATTTCAGGAAGCCTTTAATCATTATGAGTCCAAAGAGCCTCCTGAGACACCCGAAATGTGTATCGCCCAGGGAAGATTTCTATGGGGGCACCAAATTCCAGGAGGTGATTGATGACAGCACAGTGACGAAAAGCAAAGCTAAAAGACTACTTCTTTGCTCCGGAAAGATTTACTACGACCTGGAAGCATATAGGGAAGAAGAAAAGATCAAGGATACCGCCATCGTGCGCCTCGAACAGCTCTACCCTTACCCGGAAAAACAGCTTCAAAAAATGATCAAAAAATACCCAAAAGCGGAATTGTCCTGGGTCCAGGAAGAGCCGCGTAATATGGGTGCGGCAAGCTATATTTTCGAACGCATGAATGGCCAGGTGAATATCATTTCACGTGATGCTTCAGCTTCCACGGCAACGGGTTACAAGAAAGTACACGACAAGCAGCAAGAAGAATTGGTTGCAAGAGCCTTCGGAAATTGATAACAACCTAAACAATGGAGGGTCTCCGTTTATTAAGTTGAAAAGAAATAGACATGCTGTACGTACTTTCCCCTGCCAAAAACATCAATGAAGATGTTCTCGGACAAACAGAACACGCCACCAAAGCTCGTCTGTTGGATCACAGCCGTGAGTTGTTGTCCATTCTGCGTGAGAAAGAGGAAAAAGAACTACGTGAATTATTCAATGTTAGTGAGGACCTCAGTCAGCTTAATTACGAGCGTTATCAAAATTGGAAAGAGGATCAGGCCGAAAAACTGGCTCCTGCGCTAAAGTTATTTAACGGTAGTGTTTTTCAGAATATGAATGTAGAGACCCTCTCATCAACGGCATGGGCCTTTGCCAAGGAGCATTTGCGCATATTGAGCGGCTTGTATGGCGTTCTACGTCCTATGGATGCCATTCAGCCCTATCGACTGGAAATGGGAACGAAAATGCAAAACGACCGCGGTAAAAACCTCTACGAATTTTGGGGGGACCGCATCTCAGAAGTACTCACCCAAGACTTAGAAGATCAACAGGATCAAATCCTCATAAACCTGGCCAGCAAGGAGTATTTCAGAGCGGTCAAGAAAAAGGCATTTCCCCATCCTATTATTGACATCAGTTTCAAGGAAGAAAAAGACGGCAAATTCAAGACCTTTGGCTTTAACGCAAAAATGGCCAGAGGAAAGTTTACACGTTTCGTTTTGGAAAATGAAATCGATCAGGTAGAGAACCTCAAGGCCTTCGATGTGGATGATTACAGCTTTAATGAGGAGTTATCGTCTGAGAAAGAATTGGTGTTTACGAGATAGTAGCAGACATCCTTCTCTACCTTGAGAATTGGCAATGCAACCTGCTTTCTCATCCCCTGTTTTCAATGGTAGGCATAAAGAAATTGGCAGAAGATTGAGCTGATTCAAAGCCATTGTTGCGCATCTTAAAGTAGTTTCCTCCACAATCAAGCCAGGTAGTCACGAAAAAAGCTCAAAAAGCATAAGGGCGCTATTTGGCATCACGACATTTCCTTATACTTTCATTGACAATTCTGTTAAATAAATATCAAAACTGCCAATGCACCCAACACAAAGCAGGGCTGTCAACGTCTTTCTCATTAGAAAGTCTTAATGTCCAAACCTTTTTAAAATGAAAGCAATATCTCTATTCCGACTCCTAGTCCTCCTGGTTCTGACATCTTTAATGCTCAATTCCTGCTTTGATGAACTCTGCAACAATACCCAAAGCTACGTGCGATTGGATCCCGTATATGTAGAAACCTCAGAATACCGCATAGATCCAGTCTTTCAAGATGGAAGAGCACTTCAAAATACCGGTAAGTTTTATTTGTACAATCAGTTCATACTCATCAATGAACTACGCGAGGGCATCCATATCCTTGACAACCGTAACCCGGCGCAACCAGAACACCTTGGTTTTCTGAAAATCCCTGGCAATCTCGATATGGCTGTCAAAGAAAATGTATTGTATGCCGACAATTATTCAGACCTACTGGCCATTGATATCAGTGATTGGAGGCAGCCGGAATTGCTCTGCAGGGAGGAAGGCACCTTTCCGAACCAGTTTTTTCCGGAAGAAGGCAGATATCTGAGCCATTATGTGAGCTCTGCAGTCACGGAAGAAGTAGACTGTAACAACCCGAACTTTGGGGACCTTCTATTCTCAGAGGGGGGTTCCGTGTTTTTCGATTCCCAGGCCCTGGGAGCGGCCTCTCCTGACTTTAATGGCGTCCCTGTAAGCACAAATACCGGGAACAACCAGCAAGCATCAATTGGAGGTTCGTTGGCACGTTTTACTCTTTCCGGCGACCATCTTTACGTCATCAATGAAAAGGAGCTCGTGGCCTTCGATATCCGACATGCTGAGAAACCCGTTGAAACTCAAAGCACCCATGTAGCTGAGGGCATAGAAACCGTTTTTCCATACGGTGAACATCTATTTATAGGGGCCAATGATGGCATGTACATCTATTCACTGGCCAATCCGCAATCACCCCGGTATGTATCAGAATTCAGACATGCCCAGGCTTGTGACCCGGTATTTGTCCAGGATGATGTGGCTTTTGTGACCTTGCGCGATGGTACCGCCTGCCAGAACTTCATCAACCAACTGGATGTGGTGGATATCTCTGACATCCGCAACCCTAGCCTGATCAAAACTTTTCCCATGGACCATCCACATGGTTTGAGTGTGCGCGACAATGAATTGTACCTCTGTGAGGGTACACACGGATTAAAAGTATTCGACGTGCGAGACCTGGAAGAAATCGATGACAACCAATTGGATCACATCAGGGAGATGCATGCCTTCGATGTCATCTCTTTGAATACGGAGCATCTGTTGGTGATTGGTCAGGACGGCCTTTACCAATTCAATACCAGTGATCCTTCCGGCTTAAAGCAGATCAGCTTCTTTCCTGTAGAATGAGCCTTGAAAAAAAATTGATGCCTTTGAAGGAGAGGTGCAGGAGTTGATCCCTCCTACAAGTGTGAGCATGGCTATTTTTTCTCAATCAACAATGCCCCGCTCGGCCCGGCTGTAATCTTTTCTTGTACAGTGAACCTTTGACCCAAATGGTTCAAAAACTGCTCGCTGTCATGGGTGTCCAGGATCCAGATCCGCTTTTCTGAACTTATTTCCAGGGATTGAATGATTGAATCCTGGGAGAAAGCATGGTCAAAGTAGCGCACCTTTTGTTGGTGCAAGCTTGATTGCCCGGTACAAGCACCATAATATTGAACTACCCTGGTTCCGTACTGGCTTACCCATAAAACATCTCCGGGCTCCATTTTCCTTTCTATTTGCTGCATGACCTCCAGGGGACGATCCACCTCAAAATCGGTCAATAGGTAAGACCATCCCTGCCGGTAGAAATTGAGTGGGAAAACAAAAAGCGTGAATGCCAATGCCCAGCTCGCTGCTGAAGGTATTCTGCTCACCTTGAAAAAGCCCATAGTTCGATCGAAACCCAGGGCTGTAATCCACAGCAGAAGTGGCGCCCAGAACAGCAGCAATCTGGGTATTAAAGAATAAAAATGTCCAAGGGAAGCAATCCCCGTCAATAAAAAGACCAGCAGTATAGCAGCTACAGACCAGCAGTGCTTTCTATCCACCAATCCCAAAAAGAATAACAAGAAAAAAGCCCCGATCGTAAAAGCCGTACTGCCCATCCATTCACCGAGAAAGCCAAGGAAAATCATGAAGTTTTGCCCCGGTACACCAGGAGGAAATTGTAGAAAAAACTGCTCGTGATAGGCTTGTAAATGATCGGATGCTACGCTTTCATCCAGGTTTACCAAATACAACAAGGCAAAGCTTGAGGCAATACCAAAGCCCAGGAACAAGAGAGATTTTACGGGAATAAGTTTCTTGATAAAAGCATACATCCATAAGGCAGCAACCAAAAAAATAGCGGGCATCGAAAACCAGAAGGAAAGCAGGAAAAACAAGATAAGCGCCGGACGGTATGCACGCCATTTATCCGGGGGTCGCGTCAGAAAGAACAAAAACAAAACCGAAGCCAAAATATCCAGGCTGTATTGCTTGAACTCTGTTTGGTAACGCAATACAAAAACAGATCCGGAGAGAATGAGCAATGGAAACCAGCTGTAGGTCAATTTATCACTCACAATTTCATAAAACAGAACCAATGCGATCAGACCAGCCAGAAATGGAAAAAAGCGAAGACTGATATCAGATATTCCAACAAGAGAAGTCCACCATTCAATCAAAACCAGTGAAAGCGGGGGAAAATGTTGCTGATAGTCGAGGCAACAGAAAAGTCCGGTCCAATCCCTTTCACAAATATTCAGGGCTAGTGATTGTTCATCAAGCGCGAGGTTCCTGCTTTGGATATATACCACAACTCTCAGCAGTGCTCCCAGAATGAGCACCCCAATGCCAATGAAACGATTGATTTTTCTTTCACTCATGGCATTTCCTCAGGTGCTTTTGGAATGAAAACGCAAAAACCAAAGGCTAAAAAAGGAGTGTATGGCCACCCCAAAGCTATTTTCAATGGTGTTTTCTACCAAAAAGGAAACCATCAAGGCCAATATGACTGACCAAACGAGTGGTACGCTCTCCTTTCTCATTCCAAAAAGTGGCAGGAAACAAACTCCCAGCATGGCCAATGTAAAAATCAATCCATTGCCCGCCAACCAACTGAGATATTGGTTATGTGGCATATACATCGCTCCGTAACCGTAATTCATCACCCAGCACTTGGCCATTTTCTCCTTGAGATCACCCACGCCCGTTCCAAATAAAGGATGATCCAGAAAAACCTGCCAGCCACAAAAATAGGACTGTATCCGGGCACTCAAGGTAGTAGCCTGTTCAGACTGGCCGATCAGTTCCATCATTTCCCAATAGCTGTATCCCAGCTTCACCTGGAAACTGGGTATGGTGTACCAGGCAATGATAAGAAGACCAATTGCCAGGGGCAACGCCAAGAGCCAGCGCCATTTGCGCTCCCCAAATACAAGATAGACCCACCAAAATAGCAGTCCGCAGTACATGGCGAGCAAGCCACTTCTTACAGCCAGGAGGTGCATGGTCAAAAAACAAAGCAAAGTCGCGAAGAATATCAACCATTGCACAGATCTCGACTGAGGCATGCTCATTAAATACATCCCAAATAGCACAGCTATGCCGAGAATCAGGCTAAACCGTATATGATTGACGAGTAGAGGAAAATGACCACCCAATTCAATGGCTTTTTGGATGCCGCCTGGATCAATGGCATAGAGATAGGCAACATACAGGCAGGAAGAGGAGGCCACCAGCAGGAATAGCCCCCCTACCCGACGCCGCTCTTCTTCTTTTAAAGCAGGGAGAAAGACGAAAGCAATGGGTAAGAGTAAATAAGGCAACCGGATACGTAAGCGCTCTAACCAAGAATCCCAATGTCCTGTATACCAAAAAGTAAGCAAAGGGGCAAGAAAGAGTACACTCAAAGACAGGATGGCCATTTTACGAGAAATATTTGAATTGCCATGCTCCAGGTAGTGCCAAAGCGCCGTTACACAGAACAGAATCTGCCCGATACTCAATAGAAATCGAGAATAGAAAAAACCTACAAAAAGCACCAGGCAGCTAAAAATCAGTGCTGAGGTACTGCTTGTCTGCACAGGAAATAGTCGACCGGCATTCATCGTGTTTCTTCAAAATTAAATATCCCAGGGAAAGGTTTTACCTTTGCACAACTAAGAAAAGAATAATTCAGCTGATATAGACGAAAGAGATGGAGGCATTCGAAAAAATTGAAGGAATCATAGCAGAAATCAAGTCCACACCCATTGCCGATGAGGAGAGCCTGGAAGCCTTCCGCATCAAGTATTTGGGGAGTAAAAATACGCTCAAACCGCTAATGGCGGAAATAAAAAATGTACCCAACGAGAAAAAGAAAGACTTTGGTTTATTGATCAATAAAGCTAAAACCACGGCTGAGGAAATCTACGAGGCCAAAAAGTCTGCCCTCGATGCGATGAAAGAACAGCAAGAGGCGGAAAGCATTGATGTCACGGCCCCGGGCTATCCCTATCAATTGGGTTCTCGTCACCCCATCAGCCTGGTTATGGAAAAAATGATCGGCATCTTCGAGAAACTGGGCTTTGAAGTCATGGAGGACCGGGAGATTGAGGACGACTGGCACAATTTTACGGCCATGAACACCCCTGAGGATCACCCCGCCAGGGACATGCAGGACACCTACTACCTCAAGGATTTTGGAAATATGTTGCTGCGCACGCACACCTCAAGTGTCCAGGCCCGCACGATGACCAGCCAGAAACCACCCATCAGAATCATTGCCCCCGGTCGGGTTTACAGGAATGAGACGGTATCTGCCCGATCGCACTGTCAGTTCCACCAGATTGAGGGCCTGTACATCGACAAGAACGTGAGCTTTGCAGATCTCAAGCAGGTACTGACTTATTTCGCACAGGAAATGTTCGGAAAGACAGAAATACGCCTGCGTGCCTCTTATTTCCCTTTCACAGAACCCAGCGCGGAAGTAGATGTCTATTGGGGCCTGAATGACGAGATAGACCATCGCATCACCAAGGGTACCGGCTGGTTGGAGATCCTCGGTTGTGGTATGGTGGACCCACAGGTTCTAATCAATTGTGGCATTGACCCTGAGGAATACAGTGGATATGCCTTCGGAATTGGTATTGAGCGACTGGCCATGTTGCTTTATCGCATCAGTGACATCCGCTATTTTTATGAGAATGACATTCGCTTCATCAAGCAATTCAGCAGTCTATGAGAAAGCCCAAGCTGCCTAAGGGCACACGAGATTTCCTCCCTGAGCAGATGAGGAAACGCAATTACATCTTCGATATCATACGGGATACCTTTGAACAATTTGGTTATCAGGCCATCGAAACACCTGCCATGGAAGATTTGCGCACCCTGACCGGCAAATACGGTGAGGAAGGCGATCGCTTGCTTTTTAAGGTGTTGAACAATGGGGATTTTCTCAATAAAGTGGATGAGCATATTCTCAAAGAGAAAGACTCCAATGCCGCGGTTGC
>Ga0102929_1002241_pt1 | contig 11486 bp, 4 predicted proteins | sample SalPonR1_B_D2_MG_FD_78510 | JGI IMG/M metagenome (GOLD analysis project Ga0102929, IMG submission 78510) | Salt pond soil microbial communities from South San Francisco under conditions of wetland restoration - Salt Pond MetaG R1_B_D2_MG | ecosystem: Environmental > Aquatic > Marine > Intertidal... | reverse complement strand
GCTTATGGTATTCCGCAAGGGTATTTCCTGGGACGAGCATTTCTATGGCTTGCTTTTGCACTTTACGTACAGCGTCGTAGACATTTCTCTGACGTGCCGTAAATTTTCCACTCACGGGAATGCTGCGGGAAAGATCAGCCGCATAATTGCCATAATCTGCCCCAAAATCCATGAGTAAAACTTCTCCGTCATTACAAGTTTGGTTATTGTCTGTATAGTGCAAAACGCAGGCACTGTCTCCACTGGCCACAATGGGATCATAAGCAGGCCCTGTGGCTCTATTAATGAGAAACTCGTGTAGTATATCTGCCTCTACGATGTGTTCTCCAACACCCGGCTTTACCGTTTTGAGAATTCTGCGAAAGGCTTTTTCCGTAATGTCACAGGCTTTCTGGATTGCTGTCACCTCATGCTCAGATTTAATCATGCGCAGTTTTTTCATGATGGGCTGAGCGCGGTGGTATTTGTGTGCGGGATACTTTTCCATCAGTTGTTTGCGGAAACGATCGTCCCTAAGTGGCACGTCCGAGGCAAATCTGTCATTTTCATTACTGTTGAAGTATATCCTATTGGCCAAGAGGATCAATTCATTGAGAATGGTTTCCATTTCTTCCAGGAAGAATACTTTATCCAGGCCACTTACTTCTTTGGCTTCTTCGATGGTGTATTTATGCCCTTCCCAAATAGCAATGTGCTCATTGGTTTTTTTTATAAAAGCCACTTCCTGGAATCCTTCTTTAACACAATCCGGGAAAATAACCAGCACTGTTTCTTCTTGGTCTAGCCCGCAGAGGTAAAATAGATCCGGGTTTTGAACAAAGGGAAAGAATTGATCACCTTTTCGCGGCATTTGATCATTGCTGTGAAAAATGGCAATGGAGTTGGGTTTGAGATGACGGGAAAAGCGCTTTCGATTCAGCTTGAATAATTCCGGATTATGTCGTTCGTATTTCATGGAAAAGAATTTATTATTTTGTTCTTCAGGATTATAAGGAAAAATTGGAATTCCCGGAAATTTTTTCACCATCTCCATCTGAAGGGGGAAACCAACTATTTATCTTTTGATCGGCTTGCTGACGCACTTCGTCATTAATGTAAAATGATAGGGCGGACAGAGCCAGCGCAATCATAAAAAAATCATCTGTATATCCCAGACCGGGAATAATATCGGGAATAAAATCGATGATGCTTATAAAATAACCAAGGGCGCCAAGAATAACTGCTTTAGCCCATCTAGGGGTGGCCTTTCTTCTGTAGGCATAGAACAAGAGCAGGGAGCGATAGATTAATTTTTTGCCTATCCTGCCAAAAGCTCCGGATATTTTGTCGAACAGTTGAATTTCTTTGGTTTCCGGCATAGTACAGTGATAATAACATTCTAATGAGGATTAAACAACTGCGTCGGCTAACTAATTGCCGTAATTTGGGTCAATATTGCGCATTTCCCATTTTTTTTCGGCGTAATGCTGCAATAATCGAGGTAATACATATTTCAGAGATTTATCCGCCTTGATATTGTCGTGCAATACAATTATGGATCCCTGGCGCGCATTTTCTAAAATATTTTTAAGGCATTTTTCAGGTGACAGATCGCGATCAAAGTCTCCACTAAGTACATCCCAATAGACCAGTTGATAGCGTTTTTTCAAATGTCTGATTTGGCTGGGTTTCATTCTCCCATAGGGCGGCCGATACAATTTGGAGCCCGTTTGAGAGGCATTGAGCGCAATATTTTGGAAGTAGCTTTTATCATTCGTAAGCCAGCCATTCAGGTGGTTATAACTATGATTTCCAATGGTGTGACCAAGTTCAGTGATTTCCTGATAAAGCTGAGGGTATTTATTGATATTCTCACCGACGCAAAAAAATGTGGCTTTAGCCTTCCATTTTTCTAGTGTTTCAAGAATCCAGGGGGTGAGTTGAGGGCTTGGGCCATCATCAAAGCTCAGGTATAGTACATTTTCATTTCTGGGAAAATGCCAAAGTGCTGATGGTATGAGTTTTTGAACCCATAATGGTGTCTTGACAGGATAAATATGCATGTTTGCAATCGAACAATCCCTCCAAGGCTGAACCAAATAGGCGGGATTGCCATTTAATTTTTCCAAATTTGCATTTTCGTAGCTGCAAAAACAAATTCCATGTCAAATATAAGAGTACGTTTTGCTCCGAGTCCTACCGGACCTCTGCATATCGGAGGTTTGCGCACAGCCCTGTACAACTTTCTTTGGGCGAAGAAAAACGATGGTGTCTTTATTTTGAGAATTGAGGATACAGATCAAAAGCGCTATGTGCAGGGGGCAGAAGATTACATTCAGGAAGCGCTGAGCTGGAGTGGTCTGCAGACTGATGAGGGTCCTCATGGTGAAGGGGAGTATGGCCCGTACCGGCAATCTGATCGCACTGCTCTATATAAAAAGCATATTAAAACTTTGTTGGACAATGGATGTGCCTATTACGCCTTTGATACTGAGGAGGACCTGGAACAAATGCGTGAAAGACGCAGCGCAGAAGGCGTAGTTTCACCTAAGTACGATTGGTCCGTACGACGAGAGATGAAAAATAGCCTAAATATGTCCAAGGATGAACTGAAGGCAGCCTTGGATTCCGAAAGGCCCCACGTGATCCGGTTAAAGGTAGAACCAGGCAAAAAGGTTGGTTTTAAGGATATTGTAAGGGATCAGGTTCAATTCAATACTGATGAATTGGATGATAAGGTCTTGCTGAAAAGTGATGGCTTGCCTACTTATCACTTTGCCAACGTGGTAGATGATCATGAAATGGAAATTAGCCATGTCATTCGTGGAGAGGAATGGTTGAGCAGTACAGGACATCATGTTTTGCTATACCAGGCTTTTGGGTGGGAACCTGAAATGCCCCAGTTTGCGCATCTTCCGCTCATTTTGAAGCCCGAGGGTAAAGGCAAACTCAGCAAGCGCGATGGAGCTAAATTCGGGATACCAGTATTTCCTTTAAGATGGGATCCGGGCTCGGGAGAAGAGCCCTATGCCGGTTTTCGTGAGTTCGGCTTTCTCCCTGAGGCCATGATCAACTTCCTTGCTTTCTTGGGTTGGAATCCGGGAGGTGAGAAAGAAATTTACAATTTAGATGAACTCATTGCTGATTTTCAATTGGGGGATATAGGGAAAAGTGGATCGCGGTTTGATTTTGACAAGGCCCTGTGGTACAATCAGCAATACATCCTTCAAAAAGATAGTGACTTTCTTATCCCTCACCTGGAGAAGGAATTAAAGCAGAGAGGTTTGTCCGCCAGTAAGCCGGTAAAGCAAAAGGTTTGTGCCCTTTTCCAGGAACGCATTCAAACGCTCAATGATTTATGGCCCTCCTGCTATTACTGTTTCGAAGAGGTAGCAGAATACGATAGAAAACCTCTGAAAAAGAAATGGAAAGGCGCCATTGTTGAGCATTACAGCGATTTCTTATCTGCACTAAAAGGAATTTCAGAGTGGTCTGCTTCAGAAATTGAAGAAGAGGTCAAGTCTTTTATGAAGAGTCATGAGCTGGGTTTTGGGCAGGTATTGCCTATCCTCAGACTGGCTTTGACTGGAACCATGCAGGGGCCTTCCATTTTTGAAGTGGCCGCGGTTATCGGTCGTGAAAAAGCACAGCAAAGGCTAGAATTTGCTCCTGAGGCATTCATATCTGTCCTGGAAAACAAATAAATTATTGTTTTAATTTTTAAATTACTGATTATCAATGACTTGATATTTTTCATCTCAAGCAGCAGATGAAGGGTGTCCATCGTTAGTAAGCAGTAAGGATGTAAGTACAAGAATTTTACACTTGGTGAGAATATTTAATATGTCATTAACCGGGTGTAACTGATCACGTAACTGTATGTTTCGAAGAGTATTTCAACAATCTAAAATGCAGTCTCTCAAGACTGTTGAGCGTCTTCCCCGGATGCTTTTCAGTGCGTTGATGCTTGTGCTACTTTCCTCCGCATTGTCGGCCACTCCTGTCTTTAACAATTTTTCAAACGATAATCATGATGTATTAAAAGGGGCCTGGATAGAGCCTATGGAGATGTTCACTCCCACAATGGTGGGTTTGAAGCGATCAGATACTTGTACTTACAAAACCGCTAGACCATCACCTAATACCTCTTCTTCTGAAGCCAGGCTACCTTTTTTAAGATCTTCTCTGGATTGCAGTCTGCGCTGCCCTGAGCGCAATACATTTAATCTTCCCGAAGGTGAATGTTCAGTGACTATCACATTTGATATTCCTGAAGTTGCACTCTCGTGCAATGAGCAAAATTATGAATTTGCCCATCAGATTTATTATCCACTTGGTTCTGGAACCATGGTAGATGATGGATTTGGCGAGGCACGGTTTGATTTTTTGCCGGGGGACTCCAGAGTGGTTTACCTCTTGTTGAGCGAGTTTGGTGATACCCTGTCTCAATGTGAGTTCATTGTCACACTTGTTGATGGAACATCCCCTGAGCTCACTTGTCGAGATACTTTGCATTACCTGCTGGACGGCTTTCAGACCTGCGACACCCTGGTCGATGCTTCCTCTTGGGGGCCTGATATTGAAGACGATTGTCCCGGTCAATCTGTTTTTACTTGTGAAATCGAATTCCCGGACGGAACAATTCAAGAATATGACGACCTACAGGCATTACCTGATGTATCTTTTCCTCTTGGCAGAAGTACAATTACTACGGAATATCGCGATGCCTCTGATAATGGTGGGATTTGTACTACTCAGGTTTTCGTCCAGGATACCCTGGCTCCTGAGATAGCTACATGTCCTGATGATCGACAGATCACGACACTTCCAGGTATTTGTGAGGCATTGGTGCCTGTACCTGCGCTTAGTATTCTCAATTTGGGTTGCGATGAAGAATCAGTGCTGCAGCGTTTCAGGGTGGAGCCTGAAGGCCCCAGTGGTAATGTACCCAATAACGTGACCTTATCAGTAGGTCAATACACCATCTATTACGATTTGGAAGATGCTGCAGGAAATACCAGTGCATGCAGCTTCAATGTAAATATTGCAGATCCGGCAGCGCCTACATTGCGGGAGTGTCCTGCCAACAGAAGTTTCACCGCTACTCAAAATGTCTGCCAGTTACTGGATACCATACAAGTACCGGGAGGGATCGAAGATGATTGTCTCGACGCCATAAAAGTCAGAGACAGTTTACTCCGTCCCATGAAATTCGAATCTTCTACGGGTAATCTGGACTCTATGATTTATGTCTTTTCCGACCCAGGTTTGAATGCCTTTTCGGAAGTCCGTTTACGCATTGAAGTATTTGGTGATGTCGACGATGGGAGTGAGAATTTTGCCTTATTTAATGAAGATGGCAATTTGCTTTTCACTTCACCTACGGACGATGATGCCTCGTGTACCTCGCCGGCCTCTCTTACCAGAACATTGTCGACGGATGATCTTGACAGATGGTTGGAAGATGGCAGACTTCAATTCGAAGTGCGGCCTACTATACTTACATCCGGCAATCCAAAACCTGATGGAGACCCCGACGACCAAAACATCAATGACTTTTGCTCTGATGGTTCAGATAATGATGGCCCGAGAATTCTATTCATTCTCACTTATTCACCCATTAGCGATTATTACTATGAAATATCAGGCGCTACCGAGCGCAATTTGACACGAATACCCAGAGGATCCACTATAGTGGATACATTTCAGACAGGAGTGAGTACGGTCGATTTGATTTACTTTGACCGGGGAGGCAACCGTGGCAGTTGTAGTTATGAGGTAGAATATCTTGATGTGATTGACCCAGTCATTGAATGTAAGGAGAATTATAGTATTGACGTCTTTCCATTTGATTTAGATACCTTAAGTCTAAGACCAGAAGATTTTATTGAGTTCATCGGGGATGAATGTGGACTTTCAGATACTTTATTGATAGCAGAAGATTTGAATTGTGACGCCATTGGTGATCTCGTGGAGGTAGAGATTTTTGCTATCGATCGCTCGGGAAATACCTCTTCCTGCCAGGTGGATTTAAGCCTTAATGCCATTGATTTACAGCCCAATTACAACAGGTCAATTTGTGCAGGAGATACGCTTTTATTGTTCCCGGATCCTAGAGTTAATGATTTAACCCAGAATTTCACTGTAGAATGGCGTAATGGAGATGGCGATTTAGTGAGCGAAGTGCTGAACGCCTCATTGAGTGACATAGATACCTCAGATGCAGGCATTTATACCTTTACTGTCGTCAGTGAGGATGGCAACTGTGAAGCTTCCGGCGAGGTGCTTGTCGAGATTGCCGAGGTGCCTGAGCGTTTAGAATTGGATGTTAGTGTGGCTCAGGCCTGCGTCAATCAAAGTTTTAGATTGAATGCCACCGTTTGGGATGTGGCCAATGTCCAATACGAGTGGTTCCTCGGCACGCCTGGCAATGGTCTTTTTTTAGCAAGCACATTTGAGCCATTTCTGGATTGGAGCCTCCCGGCGCCGGGAACAGTGCAGTTTTATGTGGTTGCCAGCAATGGCAGTTGCTCAACAAATCCGTCGACTTTAGATGAAATAGAAATTGTAGAGTTACCTGTTTTGGATTTGCTCAGAGATACTGCGGATGTTTGTTCAACCACAGAACTCCTGTTGGAGACAACAGTTTCCAATGCTCAGCTTTATGAATGGACCGGGCCGAATGGTTTCATTTCATCAGAGCAAAACCCGGTTGTTGCTTTTACCGCCTCTGAAGCTCTTGAAGGATGGTACTTTCTTCGAATTAATAACAATGGCTGTTGGTCAAACCCTGATTCCATTTTTATTGATATTCTTCCACAGCCAGATCAGCCCGAGCTGAACCTAAATTCGCCGGTTTGCGAAGGAACAGAGGTGACTTTAAGTACTGTGGCAAGTGCAGACAGCTTTGTCTGGATTTTCCCGGATGATTCTGAATATACAACCCTGAATTCAAGCTTTACTTTTTCTACCAGTGGCATCAGTTCCGGATCTTTTCGTCTTCAAGTGCAGGTTGACGGATGCCTGTCGAATCCTTCTGATGCAGTGCCGTTGGAAATTAATCAAGTGGGAGAACTGGAGCTCAGCAGTAATGCTCCTTTGTGTGAGAATGAAATGCTTCAATTGAATGCAGCAGATATACCAGGGGCAGAATACAGCTGGACAGGGCCGGGATTAAATAGCAATATGCGCGCACCGGATGTGCCTGATCCGCTTCCGGGAATGTACATTCTCAATGTAACAGCAGCCAACGGTTGCGAAAAATCTGATTCAGTTCGGGTAGTAATAGAGCAAGTACCTGACTTGCAAGGAATTGATGTCAACCTGGATATTCAGGATTGCCTGACAGGACGCGACACCTTGATTATCAGCCCTCTGGGTGTGCCTCAGGGACAGAATTTGAGCTATTTATGGTCTTTACCTGACGGCACGAACAGAAATACGAGAAATCTGGTTTTTCCAAATGCCACGAGTGATTTGAATGGCACTTATCGCCTGACAGTCAGTTCCTCTTCTGGTTGTAGCAGCCAGGAACGCAATGTGATTTTAGAATTCAGCAATGCCCCGGCACCACCTCAAATAGTCTTCACTGATCCTGTTTGTGAAGGAGAGCAATTGGTTCTGACCTGCAGTGAGGTGCAGAATAACCAGGTTATGTATATCTGGCAAACCCCCAATGGAACTTTGAATACTACGGTACCGGAATTGCGCATACCTAATGTCTCCAAGCTGCGCGATGAAGGACCTTATCAGGTACTTGTGGAAATTGGAGACTGTGTCTCTGCCTTTTCACAAGTGGCCAGTGTGATCATTCTGGATCGACCAGATCTTCCATCTATCTTCGGAGACAGTACTTATTGCGAGGGTGATCAACTGACGCTGAGCACAGATAATATGGCTGACTTGCAGTACGACTGGAGCGGTCCTGGGATAGATGGAGATGAAAGCGAATTAACCATTGAAGAAATTGATATTTCTGATGCAGGAACTTACTCCTTGCGTGTGATTGATACATCCACCAATTGTGCCTCAGAATTAACTCAGATTGGAATTGTGGTTTTTGAAGCCCCTCAGCGTCCAGTGCTCACAGCCAGCGATCCTGTAGTTTGTCCCGGGGACTCATTAAGATTAAGTGTCAATCTGCAAAATTTTGACAGTGTGCAGTGGCAAAATCCATCTGGTGTTATTCTCAGCACAAGAGTAGCAAGCTTAAATCTGGTCGATAATCAAATAGAAGAGGGCTTATGGCGTGCACGGGCATTTTCAGGTCAATGCCCTTCCAGTTGGTCTGACTTTTTCAATGTTCAAATTGATCAGCTCTACAGCATTGATATAGATGGGGAAACTGAATTGTGCACCGGGGAACCCTTACAATTGTCTACAAGTGAGATACAGGCTGCTACTTATGACTGGATTGATCCTGATGGAAGAATTGTTGGGAATAATCGAAGCATCAATTTGACCAGCCCTCAGGAAGGAACATATAAATTGCGCTTTACCTCTCCTTTGGGTTGCAGATACTCTGACAGCGTAGACTTGACCGTCTTTTCGAGTCCGCAAATAGATAGCATTGTGGTTGCCGGTGCTACCTGCGTCAATGGGAATCAAGAAGTTGAATTGGTGCCTTATGTCAGCCCTGGAGATGATCCCAACTTAAATTTTAGCTGGACTCCGGTAAATGGTTTGCCCGGGCTGGATAGCATTTACACCATTACCAATGCGCGCAGTAACAATTCTGGCGATTACTTCTTGGAGGTTTCAGATGGCAACAATTGCTTTACAGAGCGGGAATTAATCAATCTTCAATTGAATACCATTCCGCCACTACCTGTAGTTTCACAGAGTGATACTATTTGCAATGGCGATGACCTTCTGCTGAGCACCCAGGATTTTGCTGGTAATACTGAAATTTATCGATGGAACACTCCTCTGGGACAATTTGAAACAGATGAACCCCAATTGAGGCTGACCAACATGACACGTTCAAATAACGGACCAATTACCGTGCAGGTGATCACTCCTTTTTGCAATTCTGACGTAGCGCTTGATTTTATTCCGGCGATTAAAGCCGTGCCAGAACCACCAACTGTAACGGTGGTGCCTTCTATTTGTGCCGGTGATACTTTAAGCCTCGAAGCCTCAAGAGTTCCGGGTGTGCCAGAAGCAGAAGCAAGGTATTCCTGGAGAGGGCCTCAGGGATTTGCTCCCGGTGTTCGTCAACCCGTTATCCCCAACATTCCCGAAAGCAGAAGTGGTTATTACCGTGTAAGAGTTCAAGTAGACGGTTGTTGGTCCGGATTCTCAGACAGTGTCTATGTGCAGGTGGACTCGATTCCTTCCGCTCCAATGGTTTTACCTGTTGATGATATTTGCCTGGACAACCAATTTGATGATATCGAGCTGGCTATTGACCCACGGAGTAGCAGGCCGGGAGCCACGTATCAGTTTTATGAGGCCCAAACGGATGAGCCATTGCTTCCTTTTTCTACTGGACTGGCCATCAACTTACCTATTGACACATTGCAACCGGGATTTTATTCTGTGTATGCGCGGACGCGCTTAAATGGCTGTATTTCAGCGCGCTCACTATCAGAGACATTCGAGGTGCAGCAAATTCCGGATACGATCTTGGCTAGAATAAAAACGGACTCTATAATTCGTTGTGGGGATCAACCGTTCCTGGAAGCAGAACAATTACCTGACGATCCAAATTTCAGTGGATTCTGGCGACAGGTGGGTGGCCCCAATCCGGTGGATATCAACTCAGAAACAACCGCATTTACATCGATCAACTTTGGCCAGCTGGAGCCGGGTGAAGTTTATCTATTTGAGTGGAGTATCGCTTATGGCAGTTGCGGCACATTCAGTAGGGATACCATGTACTTCTTAAATGTTGATGCTGATCAACAGGCCGTCGTCAGGAACGCGAGAATAGTCATTTGTAATCAGGACTTCACTGTATTAGAGGCTTTCGCTCCTACCGGAAGTGTAGTGGGACGCTGGACACAGCCAGACCAGCAGCAGAGTTTGGGTGTGCGTATTGTTGACCCCGATGATGCTACAACGACAATAGAGGGCTTAGAACTCTTGGACAACCAGGTCTACAATTTCATCTGGCAATTGACTCATCCCATTTGCGGGGTTATTTCAAGTGCTGCAGTTGAAGTTGTGGTAAGACGGGAGGATCCCTGCCAGGCCTTTGCAGGGGAGGATCAAATTATTTGCACCGAGCCAGAAATTGATCTTCAGGCAGGTTCCAGTGGCAGCTGTTCAGGTTTTTGGAACACTCCTGGAGACGCCAACATAGTTTCTCCGGGACTACCTCAGACCAACGTGCGTGACCTTGAAGTTGGAGACAATGTTTTTATATGGTCGCTGGAGAATTTGCAATGTGGCTTGTTCGATGAGGACACCGTCGTGGTAACTTACCACGTCGCTGCCGATGCGAGAGATGATGTTTTCGACCTGGAATTTGCGGATATTCGCGCTCTAGACCTGACGGCCAATGACGGCCATACAGAAGATGCCGTATTGGATATTCTGAGAGATCCACAACACGGTCGACTTGAGCTGGGTCCTGACTCCCTATATTACTTTGCGGATTTAGAATTCCTTGGCGCCGACTCTTTCAGTTACCGTCTTTGTGATTTGCGTTGTATCAATTATTGTGATACTGCCGAGGTCCAGCTATCGATTGGTGGAGATCTCGGCTGCCAGATTCCGACGCTCATTACCCCAAATGGAGATGGGGTGAACGATATATTTCTCATTCCATGTCTGGCGACTGGGGATTACCCCTTCAATAGGGTGAGCATTTTTAATCAGTGGGGGGATATCGTGTTTGAAGATGCTCCATATAAGAACAATTGGAGAGGGACATACAAAGGAGAGGATTTGCCCGGGGGCACTTATTATTTTGTGGTGGACTTTGGGGACGCGACGCCCGTTGAGTCCGGATTTGTGATTATTCAAAGATAAATGATGAAGCACTTGATCCTGGTTTTGGTGATTTTCCTGCAGGTGGTCCTCGCTTATGGCCAGCAGCAGCAAGTGCTTACCCAATATTTCAACCATATTCTGACATTCAATCCCGCTTATGCGGGACACCAGTCAACGGGTGAGGTTAATGTGGCCTACCGCAATCAATGGCTTGGGCTGGAGGGCTCCCCTGAATTCCAACTCGCCAATTTCAATACGTCCTTATTTGATGATCGGGTAGGAGCCGGGATCGGGTTAATGCGATCTTCCATGGCGATTAGCAGTGAATTGACAGCTAACGCCTACTATTCCTATAGGATTCAATTCAAACCGGGTGTTTTATCGCTGGGAGTGCAGGCCTCTGTAAAGAATTTCACCTCGGATTTTAACGATAGTCGTATCGTTACTACCCAGCCACGGGATATAGACCCATCCATTCCCATGGAGAACGGCTCAGTGACAGTACCCAATTTTGGATTTGGTATTTTCTTCAATGCTAAGAATTATTTCTTGGGATTGTCAGCCCCCAG
>Ga0102929_1002239_pt1 | contig 11500 bp, 10 predicted proteins | sample SalPonR1_B_D2_MG_FD_78510 | JGI IMG/M metagenome (GOLD analysis project Ga0102929, IMG submission 78510) | Salt pond soil microbial communities from South San Francisco under conditions of wetland restoration - Salt Pond MetaG R1_B_D2_MG | ecosystem: Environmental > Aquatic > Marine > Intertidal... | reverse complement strand
GTCGCGATCGCGGCGCCCTCGGCCAGGGAGGCGAGCTTGCCCCAGGCCACGTCCGGGTCGATGCCCTGCATGCCCACGTGCACGCTGAAGCCGCAGTCGACGCCGGCCATCACCCGGTCGCGGCCGACGAGGCGTGCGTAGCGCTCGATGCGCTGGGCCACCAGTTCCGGGTGTTCGATGTAGTTGGACTGGGGTTCGATGCAGCCCGGGCAGAGGATCTTGTCGTCCGGCACCTGCACCGTCTCGAACAGGGTCCACTCGTGGGCATGGCGCGGGTTGGCGGCCTCGAACAGGATCGTGCGCGGTTTCGCGTTCCAGACCAGGTCGATGATCTCGCCCATGGCCACGTCGCAGTGATGGGGGCCCGGGTAGTTGCCCCAGCACAGATGCATGCGGAGCTTCTCTTCCGGGATGTTGCGCACCGCGTGATTCAGCGCCTCGATGTTCATGGCGACGCGCTTGCGGTATTCGTCCAGGCCCATGTCCGCGTAGGCCGAGTGCCGGCCCATGGCGAGGTCCGGGCAGTCGAGCTGGACGTAGGCGCCGGCCTGCGCAATCGCCTCGTACTCGTGGCGCATGGCCTCGGCGACGGCGAAGACGTATTCCTCGTCGGTCTTGTAGTACTCGTTGCCGAAGAAGATGGTGACCACGCCGGGTGAGGCGGCGCTGGAGAAGATGCCCGCCACGTCGGCGTCCTTCGCCGAATTCGTGAGGTTGACCATGTCGAGCGCCGCCGCCTCGGTGTCGTTCACCGAGATGGGTGCGTTGCAGGCCGGCGCCGAGCGCTTGCGGCGGCCGGGATTGGCCGCGACGATCTCGGCGCTTTTCGGATAGTCGACGAGGTCGCCGAAGAAGTAGTTCTGCACGGACTCGCCGCCGAAGCCGTGCAGCCGGTCCTTCACGTAGGTGGCGTAGCTCGGCTTGGACATCTCGCCGTCGTTCACGATGGCGATGCCGGCTGCGGCCTGGCGGTCCACCATCTCCTGCACGGCGCTCGCCACGCGCTCGGCGAGCGCCGCCTCGTCCACCGGGATGCCGTCGCCTTTCGCCCACATGATGCGGATCAGATCGTCCGGGCGGGGCAGGCTGCCGGTGTGGGTGGTCAGTATGCGGTCGGCGCCGGTGCTCATCGTCTCTTCTCCGTCACGCCTCGGCGCGCAGCTCGGCCGCGGCCTTCGCCATGGCCGCCAGCTTGCCGAAGGCGGCCTCGCGGCTGAGGTACTTCATGCCGCAGTCGGGCGCGAGCAGGATGCGCTCGGCGTCGACGTGTTCCAGTGCCCGGCGGACCCGCTCCTTGATCGTCTCTACCGACTCCACCTCGTTCGAGGAAAGGTCGAGAACGCCGAGCAGGATCTCCTTGTCCGGCAGTGACTCGAGCACCGAGCAGTCCAGGTTCGACTGGCCGGTCTCGATGGAGATCTGGCTGCAGCAGGCGCCGGAGAACTCGGGCAGGAAGGAATAACCCTCCGGCCGCTCGTGGATCAGGGCCGCGTAGCCGAAGCAGATGTGCACGCAGGTCCTGCCCTCGACACCGTCCAGTGCCCGGTTCAGGGCCTCGATGCCGTACTCGCGGGCCTGGTCGGGGCGGGCCTGCATGTAGGGCTCGTCGATCTGCACCACGTCGGCGCCGGCCGCGAACAGGTCGCGGATCTCGGCGTTCACGGCGTCGGCATACGCCAGCGCGGCCTCCCGGTCCGTCGCATAGTGCTCGTTCTGCGCCTGCTGAGCCATCGTGAACGGACCCGGCACGGTGAATTTCACGGCCCGGTCGGTGTTCGCGCGCAGGAACTTCAGGTTCTCGACGCCGACGGCATGACGACGCCGTATCGGCCCGACGATGCGCGGCACGAATACGGGCTCGCCGCTGCGGTCGAGCGCCTGGCCCGGATTGTCGAGGTCGATGCCGTCCAGCGCGGTGGCGAAGTGGTTGGAGTAGCTCTCCCGGCGAATCTCGCCGTCGGAGACGATGTCCAGTCCGGCCCGGTCCTGGTCCCGGATGGCGATGCGGGTGGCGTCGTTCTGGGCCTCGCGCAGGAATTGCTCGTCGATACGCCAGAGCTCCTTCGCCCGCGTGCGCGGCGGGAAGCGGCCCGAGAGCTTCTGCCGGTCGATGAGCCAGTCCGGCTGCGGATAGCTGCCGACGATGGTGCAAGGGAAGAGCGGTAGTGGGGATGCCATGGTGGTTCAGCCGGAGGCGGCCTCCTTCTTGTCGGCGTCGGAGTAGTCTATCAGCCTGGACTTGTAGGTCTCCCGGGGCAGGGTGCCGTAGGGCGCCAGCTCGACGTCGGTGGTCACCAGCAGCCGCGAGCGGATCTCCTGGCGGATGCGGTCGGCCAGTCCCTCCGGCGCGCTCGACATGCCCTCGCCGAGTTCGACGACGACCGGCAGCGGCGGAGACTGCAGCACGCCGCGCTCCCGCGGCCGCACCTGCAGCATGCCGCCGACGTCGGGGGCGAAGTCCTTCAGCAGGCTGCGGATGGCGGAGGGGAAGAGGTTCACGCCGCGAACGATCAGCATGTCGTCGGTGCGCCCGACGCAGCGGATGCGCGGTCCCGTGCGCCCGGTCGGGTTCTGCTGCATGTTCACCACCACGTGGTCGCGGCTGCGGAAGCGCAGGAGCGGCATCGCCTCGCGCTGCAGTGCCGTGTAGACCAGCTCGCCCTCGGCTCCGTCTTCCCAGGCGATGGGCTCGCCGCCGGCCGGGTCGATGAGTTCCACGTGGACATAGCCGCGGGCCATGAAATGCATGCCGTTGCCGTCGTCGTCCTCCGCCCAGGCGGAGAGCGAGATATCGCCGATGCCCATGGACTCGCGCACCTTGCAGCCGAACGCTTCCTCGATGCGGCCGCGCACCAGCGGGTCGCCGCCGCCCGGCTCGCCGGCGGTGATCATATTGGTGAGACCCAGGGAATGGGTGTCGATACCGTTCTCCTGGCACCAGTCGATGAGGTACAGGCCGTAGGAGGGCGTGCAGCTCACGCCGGTGGCCTTCAGGTTGCGGATGGCCGTGACCAGGCGCTCCGTGTTGCCGGTGCCCACGGGGATGACCGTGCAGCCGATCTTGTCGAAACCGTAATACACGGCGCCGGCGACGAACGGTCCCGCGTTGAAGCCGACGGCGATGCGCTGGCCCGCCGAGAAGCCGGCGGCGGTGTAGCCGCGAGCGACGTTGGTGGCATAGACGTCGACGTCGTTACGGGTCAGCCCGAGGTAGCAGGGCACGCCGGTGGTGCCGCTGGTGCTGAACACCCGCATCAGCTTCTCCGGCGGTGCCGCCAGGTGCTCGCCGAAAGGCGGGGCGTCGGCCTGGGTGGCGCGCAGCTCGTCCTTCTCGGTGAACGGCAGCTTTGCGATGTCGTCCAGCTCGCCGACGGCGGCCGCGTCGTCGAAACCGGCCTCGCGCAGCTTGCGCTGGTAGAACGCGGAATGCTCGAAAAGATAGGCGACCTGGCGCCGGTAGGCCTCCCGGTCCAGCGCGAACTGTTCCTCTAGCGGGCGCGTCTCTGTTTCCTTGTCATAGATCATTGGGACCACCTCTGCTGTGTCGGGTCCTGATATATCGGGCCGGCCCCGCCGGCGTACTCAGCCGCGATTCCAGCGCAGCGCGCATTCGGCGACGCGCTGACCCAGTCGGCGCGCTGTCTCCAGATCGGCCTCGGGCGGGCAGACGTCGGGACCCTCGTCGACGTTGGACTGGGCCATGGCGCCCAGCGAGCCGCCGAGCCGGTTGACGTCGTCGATGCTGCCCTTCGAGCTGTTGTTGCCCGGCAGCAGATTGAGATTCACCCAGACCATGCCGTGCTGGGCGGCGAGGGTGAGGAAGGAGACCAGCGTGTTCTGCTTGTCGCCGTTCTGGGAGCCGGAGTTGGTGAAGCCGGCGGCGAGCTTGTCTGCCCACTTCTGCGCCATCCAGCGCCCGGAAGTGGCCTCCATGAAGCGTTTCATGTCGGCCGACGCGCTGCCCATGTAGGTCGGGCTGCCGAAGACGATGGCGGCGGCCGCGTCCAGTTCGGACCAGCCCGCGGCCTCGGCGTCCTCCAGCTCCGCCACGGTGAGTTCGATGCACTCGACGCCGTCGACGCGGCGGATGCCTTCGGCGACGGCGGCCGCCTGCTTCGCGGTGTGGCCGTAGCCGCTGTGATGGACGATGCAGATCTTCGTGGACATGATTCCTCTCTCGGCCTCTTTCTCGCAATCGTTCGGATTTCGTCTCCGGCGCCGGGCCGAGCGGGTCCGCGGGCCGGAATCGGTGTCCTCCGGCCCCGTCGTGGGGAACCCGCGATGCCGGCCGCCGGTCGGGCGACCGCTGGTCGACTAGCGGTGGTACTGCTCGTTGTTCGGCGTGTGATCGCCGGCCAGCCAGCGCTTCAGTTCGCTGTGCGCCTTCGGCAGCTGGTCCGCGTTGATCTTGTCCACGTCCGGGTGGTCGACCGTGAATTCCACCAGCAGCTTGGCGGGATCGAACACGTACAGCGAATAGCAGTAGCCGTGGTTGAGAATGTACATGTCCGGCTCCTTGTAGCCGGCGGCCTCGAGGCGTTCCCTGATGCCGTCCTGGCTCTCCTGATCCACCTTCAGCGCCAGGTGGCGGAAGCCGGACAGGGGCAGCTCGGGGCCGAATTCCTCGGCATCCTCCTCGTCGGCGAACTGGAAGAAAGCCAGTGCCTCGCCGTCGCCGATGTCGAAGAAGCAGTGCGCGTAGACCCGCTCCTTGCCGAAGAGGTCGGTCTTCTCGCACCAGGTGGCGGTCAGCGGGAAGCCGATGATGTCTTCGTAGAAGTGGCGCACGGCTTCCAGGTCGCGGGTGACGTGGGCGTTGTGATGGAGTCTGGAATTTACTCTCTGTGCTTGCATGGTCTGAAACTCCTCGTCTGTTCCGTCTGCTTCGGGTCTGCTCAGAAGCGCTTGGAGAATTCGACGCCCCAGCGCCTTGGCATGCCCGGCCAGAGGAAGTTCGCCCCCGGCACGGGGCCCGGCGAGAACTCGGTATTGTATTCCTCGTCCAGCGCATTCTTCGCCCACAGCATGACCGACCAGTCGTCCGGCATCTCGACGCCGACACGCACGTCGACCAGGTCGTAGGGGCTGCGGACCGAGATGTTGCCCGGATCCCACCAGGTATCGCCGGTGCGCTGGTAGTCGACTCGCACGACGCCGTTCACACCGCCGAAGAGCTCCGTGGGCCGCTGATACAGCAGGCCGAGGTTCAGCGTGTACTCGGAGACCAGCGGGGCCTGGTTGCCGTTATCGGCAGGATCGGCAGCGCGCTCGATCTCGCTGTCGGTGTAGCCGAGGCCGAAGTTAACGCTGAGGTTGTCGGTCACGAGCGCGCTGGCCTCGATCTCCAGGCCCTGGTAGGTGACCTCCGGGATGCTGCCCAGGTTCTGCGTGCTGGTGCCCGGATCGAAAAAGAAGAAGTAGGCGTTCTCGAAGTCCGTGTAGTAGACGCTCGCGGAGCCGCTGGCCCGGCCGCCCCAGAACGAGCCCTTGATGCCGGCCTCCCAGGTGTCCGCGATCTGCTCCTCGAAGATGTCCTCGACGCCGGGTTCCGGCACCGCGCCGCCGACGCCGGACTGGTTGAAGCCGCCGCTCCTGAAGCCGCGGCTGTAGCCGCCGTAGACCGTCATGGTGTCGCTCGGCTGCCAGGTCAGCGTGACCTTGGGCTGCCAGGCATCCCAGGTCTCCTTGCGCACCTCGCCGAAGGTCGTCAGTCCGCCGGTCGGGTCGTACAGCGGCTCGGTCAGCGTGGTGTTCTCGCGCTCGTCCTCGTCGTAGCGCAGGGAAACCGACGCCTCGAAGGTGTCCGTGAGGTCGTACGCGACCTCGCCGAAGACCGCCCAGGCGAAGTTGTCCTGCTCGTCCACCAGCAGGCCGAACTGGGGGCTCGGGTCCGTGGGATCGACGAAGACCGAGACGCGTGGCTCGGTGGTGACGTCGGGCACGCCATTGCCGCGGTCGATCATATTGCCGGTGGAGATGTAACGATCCGTCTGGATGAAGTAGGTGCCGGCGATCCAGCGCAGGCGGTTCTCGGCCGGCGACGTGAAGCGGAACTCCTGGCTGATGGCGTCGGACTCGAGATACTGGGTCTGGCTGAGGTCCACGAATTCGTCGCCGGTCAGGTCGCGGATGAGCGGCGCGAAGTCGAAGAAGTTCACCACGGACTCCTCTCGGGGCACGAAGTTGAACTGATCGCCGGTCAGCAGTTCCTCGAGATCGTCATAGGCGGTGATGGAGGTGAAGGTACCGAAGTCGGCCTCGTAGTCGAACTTCAGCGTGGCGTTGTAAAGGTCGCGCTCGTTCTTGCCCGGATTGTTGACGCGCACCGGGATGTCGGTGTCGTCCGCTTCCGGACCGATCACGAAGTACAGAGCCTGGGTGTCGAGCTGCGACGCGGAGAGCCGCAGGTCTGCGGAGAAGCGGTCCGTCGGCTCCCACAGCAGCTTGAAACGGCCGGAGATGTCCCGGTAGGGATCGGCTTCCTCGTCCAGGAATTCGTTCTCGATCCAGCCGTCCGTGTCCACGTAGGAAGCGGAGGCGCGAAACTTGAGCGTCTCGCTGTCGCCGATGGGGCCGCTGACGGCACCGCGGGCGGTGAAGCCCGGGCCGTCGTCGGCGCCGAGTTCCATGCGACCCTCCAGCTCCTCGGTCGGCTGCTTGGTGACGATGGTGATGGCGCCGCCGATGGCGTTGCGCCCGTACAGCGCGCCCTGGGGCCCGCGCAGTACCTCGATCTGCTGGATGTCGAACAGTTGCTGGTTGAACTGGGCCGGGTTGGCCATCAGTACCCCGTCCACGAGCACCGCGGCCGACATCTCGCTGTTGCGCGCCTGGGAGACCCCGCGGATGTTGATGAAGGAGTTGCCTGCGTTCTGGGTCTGGACCAGCGTCACGTTGGGCGTGAGCTGGATGAAGTCCTGGGGCGTGTTGATGCCGGCGGACTCGATCTCGTCGGCGGTGAATGCCCTCGCGGAGACCGGGATGTCTTCCAGCGATTCCGCACGTTTGCGGGCGGTGACCACCACTTCCTCGATGACCTGCCCCTGGGCGCGGACCTCGATGAAGGGCACGGCGAGCGTCGGTGCCAGCAGGCACACAGCGATCCTGGTCGATAGCTTCATTCTTGACTCTCCCCCGAGCAGTTTTTGGACAGGACGGGGCGCATGCTATAATTTTCGCATAACGAATTCAACTTCGATATGCGAAAAAAGTAGCGACGGAGGGGAGACGATGGCAGACCAGAGCACGACGGGGCGCACGGGCATCTGCGGCTATGACGCCGACAACATCCTGATCCGCGGCCGTAATCTCGTGACCGACATCATGGGCAACTACAGTTTCACGCAACTGATGCTCCTGCAGGCACTCGGAAAAGAGCCCGGCGAGATCCAGGTGCGCATCGTCGACGCGGTCATGGTGACGATCATGGAACACGGCATGGTGCCCTCGGCCGTCGTGAGCCGGCTTACCCACTACGGGGCGCCGGAATCCTTTCAGGGTGCGGTGGTGGCGGGCCTGCTGGGCGTGGGCGACCGCTATGCCGGTACCGCGGGCGAATGCGGCGCCGTGCTGGAGCGCATCCTTGCGGCGGAGGAGTCGGAGCGCAAGGCGAGAGCACTCGAGGAGGTGCGGAGTTATCGGAGCATCCGCCGGCCCGTACCCGGTTTCGGCCATCCCATCCATCAGACGAAAGACCCCCGCGTCGACCGGTTGCTGGAGATCGTCCGTGCGGCCGGCGCCGGCGGCGAGGCCATCGATGCCATGTATCTGCTGCAGGACGCGCTGCGCGAGGAACTGGGCAAGCCGCTGGTGACGAACATCAGCGCGGCGATGGCGGCGGCCATGGCCGAGGCCGGTATCCCCGCGCGGCTCATGCGCGGGGTGGTGCTCACGGCCCGCTGCGCCGGCCTGGTGGGGCACGTATTCGAGGAGATGTCCGAACCGGCTGCCCCGGCCATCTGGGAGGCGGCCCAGGAGGCCGTCGACTACGAGCCGTGATGGCGGCGGAGGCGCCGCTGGGCAGCCGCTCCCACGAGGTCGTCTCGGACGGGGCGCGTCTGTACGTCGAAGCGGTCGGCACGGGAGCGCCCCTGTTGCTGGTGCACGGCTGGGCGATGGACCATCGCGTCTTCCGCCCCCAGGTCGAGGCCCTGGCGCGGGACTTCCGCGTGATCGCGTTCGACCGCCGGGGCTTCGGCCTGTCCGAGGGCGAGCCCGACCTCTCGCGCGAGACCGGGGACATCGACGCCATCGCCCGGCAGCTGATCGGGGGTCCGTTCCACCTGCTGGGCATGTCCCAGGGCGGGCGCATCGCGCTGCGTTATGCGGCGCGGCATCCCGGCCGTCTGCGTTCGCTGATCCTGCAGGGCGCGGCAGTGGACGGTGAGGACCCGGGCGGTCCGGACGAGGAGCGCATCCCCGTGGCCGAGTACGCCGCGCTGGCGGGCGAGGGCCGCATGGACGAGGTCCGGCGCCGCTGGCTGCGCCATCCCATGATGCGGGTCGGCGAGGGGCACCCGAAAGCGGAGACGCTGCTGCGACAGATGCTGGCGGACTATCGGGGCGAGGATCTCGTCCGCTTCCGTCCCGAAGCCTACGCCTGGTCCGACGACGTGCTCGGCGCGGTGGCCGGCGCGGGACTGCGTCTGCTGGTCCTGACCGGAGGCCGGGAGACGGAGGCGCGGCGGCGCCTCGCGCGGATAGTCGTCGACCAGGTGCCCGGTGCCCGCGAGGTCGTGCTGGCAGCCAGCGGACACCTCGGCAATCTCAGCGAGCCGGACGCCTACAACCGGGCGGTGAGGGAATTCTGCCGCGACGTCGATTACGGCAATTGCGGCGGCGGCGCTTCAGTCCGCGGCGCCGCGGATTGAGTGGACCAGGACCGGGTAGCGGCGCAGCTCGGTCTCGATCCTCTCGGCCGCCCGGCGCAGATGCGGCAACCGGGTCTCCACCATCTCCGCCTCGTTCACCCGTGTGGTGGCCGTCGAGCAGTTGATGGCCGCGATCACCGTGCCGTCGTCCATGCGTATCGGCACCGCCACCGAGACGATGCCGTAGTCGAGTTCGTCCTGGATCGAGGCATGGCCGCAGCCCCGTATCCCGTCCAGTATCTCGCGCAGCGCGGGCACGGACGTCTCGGTCTTGTCGGTGAACTTCTCCGGGCGCATCTCGGCGAGCAGCGTCTGCAGCACGTCATCGGGCTGGTGGGCCAGGAGCACGCGGCCGAGTGAGGTGCAGTACGCCGGAAAGCGGGTGCCGACCCCGGCGGCCAGGCGCACCATGCGGTTGGTGGAGACGTGCACCAGGTAGAGGATGTTCTGCCGGGACAGGACGGCCAGCGACGAGCTGTCGCCGGTGCGGTCGCGTACCTCCTGCAGGTACGGCCGGATGACTTCTTCCACGTTCATCGACTCGAGGAACGCCGAGGCGAAGCCGATCACCTCCGGCGTCAGCAGGAAGCGCTTGCCCTTCTTGCCCACGTAGCCCAGGTGCACCAGCGTGTTCAGGCAGCGCCGGGCGACCGCCGGGCTGAGCGAGGTGGCGGCCGCGACCTCGCTGAGGCTCATCTCGGGACGCTCCTTGGTGAACGAGCGCAGCACCGACAGCCCCCGCGCCAGGGTATTCAGGTACTCGCCGTCGCTGCGGGGGTTCTCGTTCGGCATGAATGGGTGGCGTCGACCTCGTGACGAGCCGGGATGGTAGTACGGTTTCGGCGCGGAGCGTTAGCCGCGTGCGCTCAGCCGGCCTCCATGATGCGCACCGGCGCGCCCCGGTCCAGGCCCAGCCCGGCGGCGGCGCTCGACTCCGCCCGCGCGATCTCCAGCACGCCGAAGGAGTTCACCAGAGCCAGATATTCGCCGGGCTTCGAGCGCCCGTAGGTTTCTCGTAATTCGAACTCGTGGCCGCCCGCCAGGATCAGCGGGCGCTCGAAGCTCTCCAGATACTCCTCGCCGATATTCGTGATCAGGTTGCCGAAATTGTCCACGGTGACGACCACCCCGACGAGGCGGCCGTTGGTGCTCTCCGGCTCTTCCAGCCAGCCGGGCGTCCAATCGTCCACGCGCGGGCCCAGATCCGGCGGCGCCAGTCGTCCCGCCGCCAGTTCGGCGGCCAGAGGCGCGAAGATATCCCGGCCGTGGAAGGTGGCACTGGCCGGCGGCAGCGACAGGGACTGCAGACGGGCGGCCTCCAGCCGATGGACTTTCGCGTCGGCGACCGCGTCGAGCAGGGGTGCCAGCAGACCGTTGTCCGGCGCGAGGAAGACATGCCGGTCGGCCTCGACGACGATGATGTCCCGTTCCGTGCCCACGCCGGGGTCCACGACTGCCACGTGGACGGTGCCCGGCGAGAAATAGTAGTACGAGCGCTGCAGCCAGAAGCCGGCCTCCGCGGGCCAGTGCACCGGGATCTCGTGGGTCAGGTCGACGATCTTCGCGTCACGGAAGCGCGCCAGGATCACCCCCTTCATCACGCCGACGAAGGGCCCCTTGTGGCCGAAGTCCGTCGTAATGGTGACGATGCCGGAAGCCATCGCTGCGCGCTCTCCCCTCGATACGAGGCGTCTAGCTTAACCCAGCCGCGGCCGGGCGGGCAGTCAGGCGGCGGGGTCGGCCGTGCGCCGGGAGCGGTGCCACCAGCGCGCCCAGTAGATGAACGGCGTGTCGATGACGGCGATGGCGAGCTTGAACAGGTACTTGGCCGCGCCCAGCTGGAGGGCGGTGGCGAGGTCGACCACGCCCCACCACACCACCAGTGAATACAGCGTGGTGTCCAGGGCCTGGGAAGCCATGGTGGAGCCGGTATTGCGCAGCCAGAGGTAGCGCCCGCCGGTGGCCTGGCGAATACGGTGGAAGGCCCACACGTCGAAGCTCTGACTGATGAGGTAGGCGAGCAGCGAGCCCGCCACGAAGCGGGGCGTGAAGTCCAGGATGGTGACGAAGGCCTCGTGCACGTCGCGGGAGAACGCCGCGGTCTTCGGGTCGGTGGACGGCAGGTACTGCAGGCCCAGGCTCAGCATGATGACGATGATCACGCTGACGAAGAATCCCAGCCGCACCGCCTGGTTGGCCGCCTTGCGGCCGTAGTTCTCGCTGAGAACGTCCGTGGCGAAGAAGATGCTGGAGTAGAAGATCACGCCGAGGCTGGTCTGCAGGCCGAATATCTCGGTGAGCTTCGGACCCTGCAGATTGGCGAGGATGATCGCGGTGACGATCGCCGCCTGCAGCCCCGCCCGGCCGAACAGGCGGAACAGGATGACGGTGAAGGCGAGATCGGCGACCAGTGTGGTCAGCCAGAGCGCCTCCTGGTTGGCGGCGAAGAACGCGGACAGTGTTTCGGGGAACATGGACTATCCGCAACCGGGGATGGGCAAGTCCGGAAGGGGGTGCCCGCAGCCGCGCGCCGCAGGCACCCGCGCTCCCGCTGGTTTACATCAGCCCGGCGTAGCGCTCGACGTGGAAGTCGGCGTTGCCGAACAGCGTGTTGATCACCGTCAGCCGCT